>OGWR01001389.1_pt1 | contig 19662 bp, 14 predicted proteins | sample 1576061 | NCBI WGS metagenome assembly OGWR01 (sample SAMEA3541511, study PRJEB24748) | human gut metagenome | biome: human gut; feature: human-associated habitat; material: faeces | place: China | collected 2012 | reverse complement strand
TTATACCTGTGGCATGATTTGTTTCATAACCTTCTGTCTCAAGTGCATACAGAATTCCCGAAGCAATCATTGTGTCATCTTCCAACAAAAGTATTCTACTCATGAATTATTTCTCCATATTCATTCAGCAATAAATCTAATTGTTCAAATTTGGGCATATTGTGTTCTCCTTCTTGCTAATATAATAATTCATATTATTGTGAAAGTAAATTGTCTTTGTTGCTCAGAGGAACAGCGAAAAAATTTATATTCAAGTAAGTGATAACATTTCCGGGCAGGAAACATTTGAGAAAGAATGTTCCCCTCTGCTTCAGATCCGGGATGCCTATCCGAAAATGATCATTGCCAGAACCAGGCATCCGAAATATAGCTATGAAGGAATTGAAGTTCACAATATAGCTGATTGGCTGTTACAGGAGTAAAAAAGCCTATGATATGGGATATTCTATTTAAAGTATTGAAAAATCGGAGGTTTATATGAATTATTTGATAAGAGAATTAAAACAAGATGAAAATAAGGTATTAAATTCTGTGGTGCGATTCACAGTGTTGATTGGGCATGTATAAGCGTCCTCTCACAAGTCATTCACAGCGTAAATGAAAGAAAAACGGTATAAACAAATATTATTTTCTTTGTGAGCTATGGAGATAGGATTCTAACAATCTTGGGAAGCACTGCTTCTCAAGATTGTTGCTCAGAAGCCTATCGGAATGCCCAGCGAACAGAAACATAATATTTCGTTTATACCGTTTTTCTTTTTCATTACATATAAAATTCTGACTTGCGGGAGGACGCTTATGTTTGCCCCTTCACAACCTATAAATGCACCACAAAATCTGCGACACTACGCTAGTCAAGCTCCCGGGTTATTCATATCTCAATGCATCAATGACTTCCATCTTGGCTGCCTTGTTTGCAGGATAGTATCCGAAGAATACTCCTGTCAGCATGGAGAAGAATAAGGAAAGTACAATAGCGGATAAGGATGGCCGTACCGACATAATAATGTAGCTTGAATATTCAGAATACATATTCTGGATCACAAACTCCGCTGCTTTGCCTAATACAAATCCATTAAACACCCCGATCAATATCCCGATCATTCCACCAAAGATACAGAGTACGATCGCTTCTATGACAAACTGCATACGGATGGTGCTCCTCTTCGCTCCAAGTGCCATCCGGACACCGATCTCCCTTGTACGCTCGGTAATAGACACAAGCATAATGTTCATGACACCGACACCGCCTACGATCAATGAGATCAATGCAATGCCGGACACTGCGATCGTGATCACATTAATGACGGTATTGATCATTCCCATATCAGACGCCATATTATAGGTAGTAACATGGAAATTTTTATTGTTTGCATATTTCTCTTCAAAAAAGTTTGTAACATCTGTCGTTGCCTGATCGATATCTGCCAGGGAATTGACCATCAGGTTAAAGTTTGTGTAACCGGACTGATCCTTTCCCATCAGCTTAAAACAGGTCTGGATTGGAATAAACATTGTAGTAGAACGGTCTTTTTCCGGGACGCTGGTGTCCACCTTGCCAAAAAGTGCTGCATTATATTCGTATATGCCTACAATTGTAAAATTATATAGATTTCCATCGCTGCCTGCATAAGTGATCTGTTCTCCTATTGGATTCTCATCTCCAAAATACTGCTTTGCCATGGTATCTGCCACAATGCAGACGTTCTTCTTTGTTTTGTTATCCTGTTTTGTAAGGTTTCTTCCGGCATACATCTTTAATTTCATATAATCAATATACTCGGAAGTAGTCCCCTGAACAGATACATTGGCATAAGTATTTTTATCCTGCCGGATCTGTCCGTTTCCAAGAAATTCAGAAGCTGCTATTCCATCAAATTCATCCGGATATTTTTCCACCAGTTCATCGATCATCTCCTGTGTCACAAAGTCCGATGTTTTCATTTCCGGGTATTCCCAGGTATCCCAGTCTGCATCATCTTCCGGATATCTTGCATCCACATATGCCTGAACCGTATTGCCACCCAGTGAATTTAAGGTGGATGTCAAAGTAGTCTGAATGGAATTACCGATCGTCGTGATCGTGATGACTGCACTGATACCGATGATAATTCCTAACATGGTCAGAATCGAACGCATTTTATTGCTGAAAATGCTGGTGATCGCCTCTTTTATATTTTCCAAAAACATCAGCCTTCACCTCCATTATCTGACACGATATTACCATCTAAGATCGTAACGATCCGTTTTGTCTCCGCCGCAAGTTCCTGTGAGTGTGTGATCAAAACGATGGTTTTTCCCTGCTCCTCATGCAGCTTATGAAAAAGATCCATGACCATATGTCCGGTTTTGGAATCCAACGCTCCGGTCGGCTCATCCGCTAAGATGATCGCCGGATCATTGATCATTGCACGTGCGATCGCCACACGCTGTTTCTGTCCACCGGAAAGCTCGTTTGGTTTATGAAAAGCCCGTTCCTCCATGCCAACCATTTTTAACATTTCCATGGCACGTTCTTTTTGATTTTTTTCCTTCTCAGTACTATATAACAGCGGAACCATGACATTTTTTAATGCATTTGCCTTCGGAAGAAGGTTAAAATTCTGAAAAACAAAACCGATTCTTTTGTTCCGGATCGCACTTCGCATGGAATCATCCATTTTATTTACATCTTTTCCCTCCAGAAAGTAAGTTCCCTCGGTCTGGCGGTCCAGGACGCCGATAATATTCATCAATGTACTTTTTCCGGAACCGGACTCACCGACGATGGAGACAAATTCTCCCTGATCGACTGACAGACTGATCCCATTTAAAATCTGCAGTTCATTCGGCTTGCCTATGTAATAACGTTTTATAATATTCTCCATACGGATTACTGGTTCACTCACGATCATTCTGCCTCCGTACTCATCATGCCTTCTGTGTCAAGTGCCTGATTGGAATATATCTGTTCCGGAGTAAACACCTGACCTTCGGTGACAGAAAATGTATTATCGTAGATCAGCTGGTCGCCCTCTTTCAGATCGCCGCCTGTCACTTCTGTATAATAATCTACCTCTTCACCGACTTTGATATTTTTCCGGACTGCGGTTGCTGTTCCATCTTCATTTGCTTCCGCTACCAGAACATAGGAATCTCCGTTGTCATCCTGCCGGATCAGATCATATGGAACTGCAAGCTGTGTACCTCTGTCTTTGATCACAATTTTGGCTTTTGCACTCATTCCAACCAGAAGTTCTGTGTTGTCGATCGTGATCTCTGCAGAATAACCGCTTGAGGTATTGGTATCTGTACCGTTTGTGTTGGTGGACTGATTTTTTACTCTGACCACACGTGTTACCGTACCTTTGATCTCTTCATCCCCCGTTGCATCCGTTGAAACGGTTGCAGGCATTCCTTCCTGGATCTTTAAAATGTCAGCTTCCTCAACATTTACGATCACTTTTAAGGAAGATGTATCCTCGATCGTGATCATGGTCGTTCCTGCTGTGTTTTTATCTCCGACTGATACATTGACGGCTGTGACAACTCCACCGATTGGTGCAGAAAGTGTACAGTCGGCAAGCTGTTTTTGTAACTGTTCCAGCTGGTCTTTTGACTCTGTGGTCGTGCTTGCCTGGTATTTTTGCATGTCAACGGTATTCTGAGCTGATGCTACACTTCTGTCTGTGCTCTTTAATACGGACGCGTAGTTATCATTCGCTGTATCCAATGCTTTCTGTGCTGCCTCTAAAGACGATTTGAAGCCTTCTAATTTTGCATCATATTCAGAAGTGTCCTCATGGTTATTTTTCAGATAATAAATATAATCCCCGCACTCTGCCACCTTTTTCTTATATTTATCAACATCACTCTGTGCCTCATCAATCGCTTTCTGCGCAGCTTCTAGAGAATCCTGCTGGTCCTGCTTATTTTGAACCAGACTTTCCTGCTTCTGTGCAGCATCGTTTGCTGCGATTGCATTCGCATTGCTGATATTTGTCTTTAACTCTGCAATCTGTTTTTCAATATCCTTCTGATCCAATGTCACAAGCGGATCACCCTCTTTTACAATGTCACCTACCTGAACGTTCACGGCTGTGATCTCTGCTGCTGCAAGGGACATGACATTTGTCTTGCTCTGTCCTGCGATCGTTCCCTTCAAAGAAACTGAATCGGATAAATCCCTTTTCTCTACCGGTTCTACCTCAACCGTATTCGCTGCTGTCTCAATCTGTGAAGTCATATTTTTAACAGCGCTGCCGATCAATACAATTACAATAGCTGCAATCACTAAAACGATCAGCCATACTTTCTTCTTTTTCTTTGGTACTTCAGCCACTTCTGTCTTTTTTTCTTTTTTATGAAAGAAATGCTTTTTTTCCTTTACATTGTTGTCTTCCATGCTTACATGATCTCCTTTTTTTCCTTGTCTTTTTTGACCTATGGCAAATTGTACCATATTGTTTTCAGAAAAAAAGGGGATTAATGTAATCTTAATATTTCTTTCACGTTTCTTTATGAAAAGGAATGATTTCTAAAAAAGGTCTAAAAAATTATCTGGCATTTTTCGTTTCTTTTGCTGCTAACTAACACAAGTCCCGCCAACAGCAAAACCGGGAAAAGAATTGAGGCTCCAATTCCCACGCGCAGATTATTGGAAAACACACTCGAAACAAATCCCACGAGTGTCGGTCCACCGGAACCGGCACAAATGCGATCAGCAGATAAGAGCCAATGCAAAGCAGCGTACTTAATTTCATAAACTGATCCAGATCGAATCTGTCTCCATATTTTCCATAAATCAAGCGGGAAGTTCCCATTAAAATAGAGAATGCCATAGGTCCCACCAGATCACCGATCGTTTTGGTGATTCCAAGTCCCTGCTCCGCAAACGTTGATGCCCACTGGCTCACCACCTGCTCGGATGCACCGGAGCACACCATCATGATCATTAAAAACCAGAATACTTTTTCCCGGAAAAGTTCTCCCATGGTCATGCCCTTCTCGCCCTCTTCATGCAGACTGTAGATTGGCACTTTTGTGAATAAAATCATATTGCAGACCGGAATGATCACCCACAACAGTGTGAGGATTTTCCAGTGTTCCGTTCCAAACAGTGCGAAAAACACTGTGGAAAATAAAACAACGCCGGTACATCCCCAGCAGTAAAAGGAATGTAAAAGGCTCATTGCTGCTTCCTTATTATCCGTCGGACATGCCTCAATGATCGGGCTGACTAACACCTCCAGCAAACCGCCACCCACTGCATAAATCACGACCGACATTAAAATGCCAACAAACGGATCTGCGAAAAGTTCCGGCAAAACCGTGAGCAGTACCAGCCCTGCCGCCGCACAGATATGTGCAATAATCACAGATGCCCGGTAACCGATTTTATCAATGAATCCCGCTGAGAGCAGATCTATCAGAAGCTGTATCACAAAATTAATCGTAATAAGCAGTGTGATCTTCGTCAGTGGAATCTGGTATGTTTTCTGAAATGTCACGAATAATAGCGGAACAAAGCTGTTGACAATCGCCTGAACAATATAACCGATAAAACAGGCGTATGTTGTTTTTTTATAGTCTTGTTTCATTTTTATCCTCGCTTTTTATATGTGTCTTAAGCCAAAGCCTCCTTCTTTTATATCACATAAAGTTCCTTTTTGAAAGAAAAAATCACCTTCCATGACATTACGCACGGCAATTGTCCTGAAAAGTGATTTTATCACGCATTTTTTTATAAACGCTTCTACTTTACTCTATTTTTCATATAAGAATTCTTCCGGCAGTGTCACGTTGAAATCTTTTGCAAGATCACGGAAATTATCCGGTGTGATGGTCTGTCTCTTATTCGGCTGCATTGACAACATTTTCACAAGGATCTCTGCGGATTTTTCAGCGGTATGCATTAACCCAAATGTCAGGTCAAAATCTTCTCCCGAAGCAAACATTCCGTGATGCGCCCAGATTGCAAGATTGTATTTCTTCATTAATTCACTGGTTGCCACTGCGATGTCACGACCGCCCGGAACCATCCACGGCACCACACCGACACCTTCCGGGAAGATAACCGGACATTCTGTTGACATTTCCCATAATTCTCTTGTAAACACCTTATCTTCCAGTGGCAATACAAAAGTCAGCGCAATAATATTGGTTGGATGTGCATGGTATATCACTCTGTGCTTTCCACCTGTTGCGATCATTTTTACCTCATGATTCATCAGATAGGTTGGCAGTTCGGAGGTTGGTCTGCCGCCATTTACCAGTCCCCACACGATACGGTAGTTTTCCCCTTTCTCATCCAACTCGATGATACAGATGGAATCCTCCGGTTTGATGATCACATTGCGGAAATATTTACCGCTTCCGGTTACAATAAAATATTCCTTTGCAAGTTTTGGAACTGTCGTTCCGATCGGCTGCCATTCTTTCGGTTCAAAATCTTCCTTTACGGCTTCCTACGGCTTCCACTTCTTCCAGCCGGATACGATAGGAAAGGTTTCCGCCATTTCTCTCGTGCCATCCCTGCTCCCATCCATCGTTTGCCGTGCGGATAAAATTCTTTACAAATTCTGCATCTAATACTCTCATTTTTCTTTCCTCCATTTTGGTTTTCTATCATTGATTTTGTGTTCAAAACTAACTGCATTCTTTTTTACATGGTTTGTCTGGCTATCGATTTAACAGTACTTCTTTCTCATATCTCTCTACTTCTGCAAACCAGTTCTTATCTGCGGGAACTCCACATTCCTCACAGTATTTGGTCCATACATCTCCAAATGGAAATGTCTTTAATTCTTCCTGCATGACCATCAGCTCGGTCAGGCGATTCTCATCCTGTAATTTTTTAAGTTCTGCATTCGGTGTACAGAGCGCCGATAATAATGCTTTCTGCCAGCTTCTAAATCCCACAGTCCATGCACTGATGCGGTTGATACTTGCATCAAAATAATCCAGTGCCATATGTACCCTGTCAATCGCATCACATCTTACGATCTCTTTTGCCATTTCTTTTGTCTCATCATCGAATAAGACAACATGGTCTGAATCCCATCTTACCGGTCTTGTAATGTGAAGTGCGATCTCCGGGAAATAGCACAGTAATGCCGGTATTTTATCCGACACTACTTCTGTAGGATGATAATGTCCATTGTCCATCAGCGGAAGGACATTCTCGTGTGTCGCCGCAAATGTCAATGTAAACTCGGCTGATCCCGCTGTGTAAGACTCCACACCAATTCCGAATACCTTAGACTCCACACATGGTTTTACCAGCTTTGGATCATGCGGTTCTGCAATGATCTGTTCGATAGAATCCTTATATCTCATGCGCGGTTCCATTCGGTCTGCCGGAATATCTTTGTATCCATCCCCAATCCAGATATTCATCACACATGGAACACCTGTCTCTTTTGCAAAATATTCCGAAATGCGGATACATGCTTTTCCATGCTCGATCCAGAACTTTCTTGTCTCCTCGTCCGGGCTTGTCAGTGTCAGTCCGTCTTTTACTTGGTCATGTGAGAAAAATGTCGGATTAAAATCAATCCCAACATGGTGTTTCTTTGCAAAGTCTACCCATTTTCTGAAATGCTTTGGCTCTAATTTGTCGCGGTCTGCAAATTCGCCTTTCTCAAAGATTGCATAGCTTGCATGAAGATTTAATTTCTTTTTGCCGGGCATGAGGCTCATCGCCTCTTCCATGTCCTGCATCAGCTGTTCCGGTGTCTTTGCCTTTCCGGGATAGTTTCCGGTTGTCTGGATTCCGCCGGTCAAAGGTCCGTCATGGTCAAATCCTGTCACGTCATCGCCCTGCCAGCAATGAAGTGATACCGGGATTTCTTTTAATTTTGCGATCGCTGCATCTGTATCAACACCGACATCTGCATACATTTTTCTGGCCGCTTCATATCTTTCCTGTACCGTCATAAAATTTTTACCTCACCTTTCTGCCGGGCACAACATCCGCTTCCGGCATATATTTTTTCTGATATTCCTGATTGTTATTTCTCATATTTTTTTATTTCAAAAGACTCAAAGATACATTTTCTTGCAGCCTGTAAATTTTCAAGCTCTCCTGCTGCAATGATCTGTGCTGTCAGATTTCCGATTGCTGTTGCCTCTGTCGGACCGGCATAAACTGTTTTTCCGGTTGCCTTCGCAGTCAGTTCATTCAAATACGCTGCATTGGCTCCTCCCCCGACAACATGGATGCTTTCATATGTAATTTCTGACATCTCCTCGATCTCTCTGATCGTCTGTGCGTAGCATTGTGCAAGACTGTTATAAATCACGCACGCTGTTTCTGCGATTCCCTCCGGTATCCGCTGTCCGGTCTCTGCGCAGGCTTTTTGCACTTCTTCTGTCATGCTTTGCGGTGCTAAAAAGCGGTCGTCATTACAGTCTACCAAAGATGCAATGTCCGCCTTTGCAGCTGCCACGCAGATCTCCCCGAATCCGTGCTTTGGTGCCAGTTCTTTTCGGACCGACTGTATCATCCAAAGTCCCATGATATTTTTCAGATAGCGAAAACAATACGCATATCCTCCCTCGTTCGTAAAATTATGAAGTCTGCTTTCCGGTGAACAGTCTGCTTGTTTTAATTCAGTCCCCATCAGTGACCACGTTCCGGAACTGATGTAAATGATATTGTCCTCATTTGTCGGAACTGCCATCACTGCAGAACCGGTGTCATGTGTTGCCGGTAAGACGACTTCACAATCAAATCCGACCTCTTTCTGAATTTCTTTCGTCAAATTTCCCAGTACCGTTCCCGGCTTCTTTATTTTCTGGAAAATCTGTTTTGGATATCCTAACATTTCAATCAGTTCATAATCCCAGTCTTTTGTTTCCGGGGATACTAACTGTGTTGTGGTGGCATTCGTATATTCTGATGCCTTCTCTCCTGTCAAAAGATAATTAAAATACTCCGGGATCATCAGCATGGTCTCTGCGTGTTCGAGAATTTCGGGATTGTTGGATTTTACCGCCATCAACTGATAAATGGTGTTGAAAATCTGCTTCTGGATGCCTGTTCTCTCATATAACTTTTCTTCCGGGATGATCTCATAGACTTTCTCATCCATCCCTGCGGTACGGCTGTCCCGATAACCGACTGCATCTCCAAGCATTTTATTCTTTTTATCCAACAGGACAAAATCAACTGCCCAGGTATCAATTCCCATACTCACCGGGATTTTTCCCGCTTCTTTACACTTTTTCATTCCCTCTAAAATTGCTCTGAAAAGTGCTTTTACATTCCAGCTTTTCTGTCCGTTCTCTTCGGTCATTCCATTCGGAAAACGATACATTTCTTCCAATACCATTTTTCCGTCTTCCATATGTCCTAATATGTGTCTGCCGCTGGAAGCCCCAATGTCGATTGCAAGATAATACTGCTCCATATTTTCCCCCTCTCCTGCATCTGTGTTCCTTTTCTATTTTTTATTTTAGGAAAAAAATGAGCGCAAAAAAAGAACACTTTTTGTTCAAAAAAGTGTTCTTATTTGCCCAAATTGTTTTCAGCAGAGCCACTGATAGGTTCCTTCTTCCACTGTCTCCCTCTGTCCGTTCGGCAAAACCACTTCCGATTTTACCGGCGTATTCAATGAGATATGACAGCCATCCTCCTCATACTTCCAGGAGCTTTCAATTTTTCCTGCTCTTGAGAGATAACTTCCGCTCACACCGCCAAGCCGTCTGTCCGGATACGGCTCGAAATGCAATTCTGCAAAACCCGGTTTCTGTGGTTTGATTCCGAGAATATACTGATAATAAAATTCTCCGACACTGCCAAATGCATAGTGATTGAAAGAAACCATATTGTCGCCGGAACCTGCCATTTTCTCTTCGTTGACCGTTCCATCCGGTTTTAATGCATCCCAGCGTTCCCACGTTGTGGTCGCACCGCATTTTACCTGATACATCCAGCCCGGACAGCCTTCCTGAAGCAGGATATCATAGGCGAGTTCTGTCTCTCCCGCTTCCACTAAAAGTGGAAGCAGATGTTCCGTTGCAAAGAATCCTGTCTGGAGACCATTTTTGCGGATATTGGCAGCAAAATTCTTCTTCACCAGTTCCCGCAGTTCTCCCTCCGGCAATACAAATTTTAATGCCATAATATAAGCAGACTGATAATCTTTTGCCACAATTCCTTTTTTGCTCACGAATTTCTCAATATATGCTTTCGTTGTGGCTTCCAGCTGTCTGCGGTATCTGTCTGCATCAGCTTTTTTCCCAAGACGCTCTGCCGTCTCGCTGATGACCTTCAGATCATGTACGATAAAGGCATTCGATACCGGATTGTTGTGCATTGCCTGCCATGCGATCCCTTTTCCCATTGCAAGCCAGTCTCCCAAAGAAGGTCCAATCCAGAGATTTTTCTTTCCCATTTTCCGGATTTCCGCCTCCACAAAAAGTTTCATGCTCTCGTACTGGCGTGGCAGTGCTTCCTCGTCTCCAAACTGCTGATAGAGCATTTCCGGTAAAATTGTGACTGCATTTCCCCAGCCTAACATGCTGATAAAACCAATTCCGGCAGGTCCGGTCTGCGGCACAGTGGCACACACATACCCTTCCGTGTTGTCAAGCTGTCCCAGTTCCAGATCACGCAAAAAGTTTTTCCAGAAATCATTGGTGTCAAAATTGTAGGCTCCGGTGCGTGCAAACACCTGACCATCCCCGGTATAACCCATACGTTCATCCCGCTGCGGACAGTCGGTCGGCACTTCCACATAGTTGGATTTCTGCCCCCAGACCTGATTCTCATATAACTTCTGAACCATTGGATTCTCACACGAAAAGTATCCGGTGCGCTTCATATCGGTGTGAAGCGCATACGCTTTGATCATGCCCGACTGATAATCTACGCCTGAGAGTTCCATATATCGAAATCCCATATAGGTAAAACGCGGACGGTATTTTTTCTTTTCCGCTCCGGCATGATAGATGATAGTTGCCTTTGCTTTCCGCAAATTGGAAGTGTAAAGACTTCCATCTGCATTTAAAATCTCTCCGTGGCGGATTGTAATTGTCTCATTTGTGAGAAAAGAAGGATTAATTTCAACAATTCCAGCAAAGTTCTGTCCAAAATCAAGAATCGTCACTTTTCCTGTCTGCTTTGCCTCTTTCACCTCCATCTCTTCCTGTAACGTGACTTCGGTCAATGTCGGCTCCAACGCAAAATCCAGTTCGTTTTTGAAAGATACCGGATGTCCGATCACCTGATTTCTTCCATCCGCAAAATAAATCTCACCGTCATACTCACCGGCGTATTCGTAAGGAGATTCCAGTTCGTCCGTCTGCTCGCCGGATACAATGTCCCGGACGCCACCCGCATCCTCGATGTTTAAAATCCACGATACTGCAGGTTTTTCCCCGTAAATCTGTGTCTTGTTCTCACAGAGGAAACGGCCGCAATACCAGCCCTGTCCAAGATAAACCCGCAATGTGTTCTCACCCTCACGAAGCAGTGCGCTCACCTCATGAGTCTGGTAAAGCACACGCCTCGGATAGTAGGAATATCCTGGTGCAAACATCTGTTTTCCGATTTTGACGCCATTGATCTCTGCCTCATATACTCCGAGTGCGGTTGCTGTGAACACTGCTTTCTTCACATCTTTCACGGTAAATTTCTGCTCATATACAAATACCTCTCCCTCGCGGTACCCGCGGTCTGAGGTGATAAAATGCATTTTCAGTTCTTCCATTCCCTGCGTTTCCTCCTTCCAGCTATGCACTAACGAACATACTGATTCATAAACTCTGCACTTAACTCCATGGACTTTAACGGAGAATTGTCCACCCAGTTTTTGTGGCTTTCTAAGATCACTGCATCCACGTTCACTTTTTCTGCCTGCGTGATCAGGGAAACAAGATCCATGTTTCCATAGCCGAGTTCCATGCTGTCCGATTTTAAGATCGGTGTCATGGCAGGTTTTGACAGTCTTGTTCCACGGTCATTGATATGGTAAAGCTTCATTCTTGTGTCAAGCTTTCTCATCAGTTCCAGTGCATTTACGCCTGCTTCTGTTGGCCAGTAGGAATCCAGTTCAAAATTCACACACGAAGCATCCGTCTCAGAGAGGATCAGATCATATGCCGTTTTTCCCGGTTCAACTTTCAAAAATTCACAGTTGTGGTTGTGATATAAAAGCTCCACGCCCGCCTCTTTTAAAATTTTTCCGGAAGCATTTAAGTCCTGACACAGGCCAAGCACTGCATTTTTATCGGAATAATCAAAACGGTACATTCCGGTGATGACCACGTATTTTATGCCAAATTTTTCAGCCTCCCTGATAACAGTCTCCGGCTCTCTTTTTATCGTGCCAAGATCCTCATGGATACTTGTCACGGCAAGTCCTGCCTCTTTCACGAGGGCATTCCAGTCATAATCCCCGCCTTTTCCGACCGGCATACCGGCTGCTTTTGTGAGCATTCTGACCAGAAAAGAGGTCGGTTTTATCATAAACCCATTCAGTTCAATGCCGTCATATCCGGCCGCTTTGATCCTCTTTAAAGATTCTGCTGCCTGTTTTTCATTCTTTGTCACAGTTCCAAGCATAATCTGCTGTATTGCTTTTGTCATGTTCGTAACCATCCCTTTCCTATGCCTGATTTTTCGGGATTTTCTGTAATGCGTCGTTGAGCGCTTTCATCTGTTCCTCGCTCACTGCGTCACCTGCCTGTTTTAAAAGGCTGACTAATGTCATCCGCTGCATCATGCGCTGCAATGCCGGGTTATCTTTCACACTTTCTGCCACATCGCCACGGCTTGCTGATGCCTGCGCCATCAGACGTTGTACGATCGCATTTGCCATCTCGTTCTGTGCAAGCTCGCCGAGCGTATCCGAGATAGAATAATGGTCTGCCTTAAAATCATCCCTGTCAAACCAGTTGACAACATCTCCCTGTTTGTTAAATATATAATCTTGATTTGATTTTTGTACTTTTTTTACAGTGATCTCGTCTTCACAGGTACCGGACACTGCCCTAATTTTGTGTGTTCCTGTGATTGGAACTTTGAATTTAAATACTTTGGAACCTTCGGATGTTTCTCTCTCCACGCCATCCACAAAGAGTGTGACGCTCTGCTCATTGGAATAAACCTTGATCTCCGTCACATCTTCGGTACGCTCCACATACCTTCTGCCACATACATGGACAAATGGAGTTTTGCTCCAATATGCTTTATACAGATAAAAGGCATCTTTTTTCAGCTTACGGTCGATGGTCACAAGACCTTTCTGGTTCACACCGTGTTTTCCACCCTCATCTCTTCCGTCTGCCGCAAAATCAAACAGATTCCAGACATGTGTTGCCCACAGATACGGGCGCTCCTCGATCATTTTTGCCATATGCTCATGATAAATACACTGATATTCCTCTGTGTAATCGCCCCGTTCCGGATTTGCACTGTGGTAAGCCGGATTGGCGTCTGCGCCATACTCGGAAAGTCCGATCACACGATCCGGATATGTTTTGTGATACGTATCAAAGAAACTGTCATTCTGTTCTAACTCTCCTAAATACCAGCCAAAATACAGATTATAGCTGTTCATTTCCGGGATCTCTAACATTGGGCTGTCCGTCTCTAACATAAACACGTCTGCCATAACCGTTGGTCTTGTCGTATCCAGTGCATGGCACAAATCATTTAATTTTCTGTGATTTTCCAATAATTCCTCATTTACGGCACTTGCTGCAGTGATCTCATTGGAAAGTCCCCAGCAGACGATGGATGGATGATTGTAATTCTGAACGACCAGCTCCCTCATCTGGCTTAATGTATTCTCTGTTCCATCTGACATGTGCATCGTAATGTACGGAATTTCTGCCCATACGATCATACCGTTTTCATCACACAGATCATAAAATTCCTGCGCATGCTGATAATGTGCAAGACGGATGGTATTCGCTCCAAGCTCTTTTATGATCTCCATATCCTCACGGTGCATCTCATTTGTCAGCGCATTGCCTGCTCCGGCGCGGTCCTGATGACGGCTCACACCGCGAAGCGGATAAGACCTTCCATTTAAGAAAAATCCTTTCTGCGGATCAATGGAAAAACTTCTGCATCCAAAGGTTGTCTCTACGCTATCTCCATCAGACAGTTCCGCTTTTGCCGTATATAAATACGGATCATCCACGCCATCCCAGAGATGTACATTGGTAAGTTCAAACACTGCTTTTGCATATCCATGTTCTACAGGAACACTCTTTTTCTCATCTCCCACCGTCACCATAACGTCAGCAGATTTTCCCTCTATCCAGAGTTCCACGGTCACTTCTGCGTCTGCCTTTTTTGCTCCGGCGTCTAAAATCGTTACCTCCGGTGTCACCTTAATACCATTACTTCCTGCATACTCCATGCAGAAATGGTTTTCCGGCACAGTCACCAGCTTCACCATGCGGTACAGTCCGCCGTAAAATGTGAAATCTGCCTTCTGCGGATAGACTTTTGTGTTATCGGAATTATCAACGAGCACTTCTAACTGATTCTGTTCTTTTAAATGTTCTGTGACATCCACACGGAATCTGGAATATCCACCTTCATGATGGAAAAGCTCTGTTCCGTTTACAAGCACATCTGCCGTCATGGCTGCTCCGTCAAACTCCAGATAAGCCTTTCCGTTTTGATCCATCTCCGGTTTTTTGAATGTGCAGGCATATTTACAGGTTCCACGGTAGTAATCGTTTCCACCGTCCTGCCCATCCACTGCGTTCCAGGTGTGAGGAAGTGTTACGTTTTCCCCTTCCACACTGTCCGGGTTTTTATAAAAAATCCAGTTTTTATCCAATACTGTCGTCTGTCTCATCTTTGTCATTCCTCCTGTATTTTCTGTCTGTGTTCAGACTTTTTTGTCTCTGCTTATTTCATCTCATCAATCACTTTTTCTACTTCTGCCTGCTTTTTCTCCTGAATGCTCTTCTGCACTTCTTCCATTTTTTCTTTTGAGAGCGGTGTTTTTCTCATTGCGCAGAGTGTACATACCCAACCGATCAGTGGAAGTCCAAAGTACAGGCTCATCGTCATCCAGAAAATTGCCGGTGTGGATGAATCGGATGGCTGTGGCATTGTCGATGTATATCCGATCAGTGCTACCAGTCCGGTTGCGATTGCCGCGCTGAAAGAAGATACCAGTTTGTCGATAAAACTGTAAGTTCCTGTCACTGCTGCCGGTATGAATTTACCGCTTCTGTCTAATTCATAGTCAATAATATCTGCCATCATGGCATTGCTTGACATCGTAACGCACATTTTAGCTCCATTTAAGATTAAAGTAAGTACGACATACGCGATCATCATCGGCGCTGCTGTCGCGATCAGCGTCGGATCGATCAGTATAAATAATACGACAAGTATAGCTGTCACTGTCATGCATACATAAGTCCATGTCACCATTGATTCTTTGTTTCCGTGCTTTCCGGCATATTTTGCACCAATAAATGCAAACACGATAGACGGCAGCATTCCGATCACACTGAGGATTGTTCCAAGCTGCATATTGCCGATAATAATACCAAATAACATCGTTGTGACCACTGCCTGACTTGCTGTCTGGCTTGCGATCTTATCGGAACTTGCCGCTACGATAAAGGTCTGTAATGCACGGTTGGATTTGATCAGTTCCCACATATCTTTTACTTTTACCGGCTCCGCTTTTTTCTGTGTGCTGACGCCTTTAAAGTTTTCCGGCTTATCAATATCTGTAACTGCAATGCAGCATAAGATCAGTCCCACTCCTGATACTGCCACACAGACAATACAGGAAGCTGCCAACATCTCTACCGAATATACATTTCCATATTTTGGAAGCAGCATAACCATGATCACAATATTTAAGATCATCGGCACCAGATAGTTATATGCAGTGCTCCACACGCCGACCATCGGACGCTGTTTCGGATCGTTCGTAAGCATTGCCGGAACAATTTGTGCTGTGACATTACACATGGTATAACCTATAATATAGAGACAATACAGAATTACAAACAATACAATTCCATGTCCTTTTCCGCTTGCCCAGCAATACATGATAAGAACTGCCAGTGATTCGATCACCCATCCGGCTGCCATCAAAATACGGATTTTACCGAATCTCGTGTTCATCTTATCAATAACGATTGCAATGATTGGATCGGTCACACCATCTAAAATTCTTGTTGCCGTCAGGATAATTCCAACGACCGCTGTTGCAATTCCATATCCTTCGTTTGCAACATAACTTGCCAATCCTAACAATACATAAAAACACATTCCAATTCCTGAGCTGCACCCTGCGAGTGCAATTCTCCATGTCTTAGCCCGGCGATATGTAACTCCACTAGTTTCTGCCACCTGCTGTTTTTTCTTTCCAAACATCTTTTCTTCCTCCAATACGTTTGTCTTTGTTGATGTCTTTATTCTAACCTCTATCTTCTATTCATGTGTTTACAAATTCACGTATATGTAATAAAATTCATGTTATATAATTATATTACATCATTTTTCTAACATTTTCACGAGTTTATAAACCTACAATTTCATAAAATCTTATATTATCTATGTAACGCAATAGATAATTGCGAAACTCTTAGATACTTGAATTAAATTACGAAAAGTTGACAAGAGCAAAAGAAAACACTGGGGAACCGCCGGTTCTTAGAAGGCAGGAACGACTGTTAGTCGTGACTGGCTTCTTAGTACCGTTGCGAGTGACACGTAGCGGAAGCGTGTTTTCGTTGATATTGTTAACTTTTCGTAATATTCATAACGTAAAAAGGAGTTTCGCAATTGTCTACGATTTTTATATGCAGAAAGGAGCACATTATGTCCACAAATCCAACGAAACGAATTGAAGAGATTGACCGGAGACTGGAAGAACTTCCAAAAGGAACCCTGACCTATAAGAAGATCAATGGCAAAGAACAGCCGTATATCCAGCGGACGATTGACGGGAAATCGGTGAGCCATTATGTAAAACTGACCGAGCGGGAGCAGGTGTTCATGGAATTTGAGGAGCGCACAAAGCTGCAGGAAGAGAAAAAGCATCTGACAGCTTATGCAGAGGGACTGAAGGACATTCTTAAGCACAATCCATATCTCTCTGCCAAGGTGGTGATCGGGTATCAGGATTTTGAAGACTTTACCTGTGGACAGCAGTTTTATGTCGATAAGACGCATTTTATCACCGAGTGGATCAGGGAAGGAACGAAGATCACATTGATCACCAGACCGAGAAGATTCGGCAAGACAACACTGCTCAGTACGGTAAGAATGTTTTTTGATCCAAGATATGCAGAACATCCGGAATATTTCAGTAAGCTGCAGGTATGGCAGGATGAAAGAAGCCGTAGTATGTTCGGAAGCACTCCGGTGATCTCCACAAGCTTCGGAGGCTGCAAGGGAATTGATTATAAGCAGTCTATCCGGGGAATGATGGGGCAATTAGGAACAATGTATGGGCATCATGAATATTTACTGGATAGTCCAAGACTTACAGATAAAGACAAAGAGTTATTTGAAAAAACACGATGGGGACTTGTTTATCATGAAACATGTTATATAGAGGATGCGATAAAGAATTTATGCGAACTTCTCTATAAACATTTTGGTGAAAAACCGATTGTACTTATTGACGAGTATGACACACCTCTGATCGAAGCATATACGGATGGTTACTGGGATGAGATGATCACGACCTGCCGCCAGTTATTCCATAATACACTGAAAGAAAATGACTATCTTGGCAGAGCCATTATCACCGGAGTGACGAAAGTGTCGAAGAATTCACTTTTCTCTGACCTGAACAATCTGCTGGTTGCCACTGTGACAGATGATATCTACACGGACTGCTGTGGATTCACTGAGCAGGAGGTGATGGATGCATTAAAGTGCCAGAATATAGATGATATGAAAAAAGTGAAGGAAATGTACGATGGATTCATTATTGGTCATCAGAAAGATATTTATAATCCGTGGTCTATCGTGAACTATATGCATGATCGGCAGTTGAGATCTTATTGGATCCTTACCAGCAGCAACAAACTGATCGGGGATATTATCTGCAGACATCCGTATGATAAAAAGTATGAGATTGAACAGTTAATGACAGGAAAACCAATACACAAGGTGATCAACGAGAATATTACATTCCAGTATCTTGACGGAGATGAGAACAGCCTGTGGTCACTTCTCCTTGCAGTCGGATATATCAAGGCAGAGAACGTGGAGAAAGATAACGAATGGACAGAGTGCGATGTTTCCGTGACCAACAAAGAGGTTATGTCAATGTTCCGGACACAGATCGTTGCCATGTTTTCGAATGGCAATATTGCATATGAGAATTTTACAAGGGCACTAATAAGGCATAGAACCTGGGATATGATCGGTGTGATGGAAGATATCGCCGAGTATTCCATGAGTTATTTTGATACTGCAAAGAATAAAGGAAAGCATGCCCCGGAGAATTTCTATCATGGTCTTGTTTTAGGACTTATTGTATCCATGCGCAAAGAATACCGCATCGTATCCAACCGGGAAAGCGGGGAAGGACGTTATGACATTGCAATCTATCCTTTCGACAAAACAAAAGATGCCTATATCCTTGAATTTAAAGTTTTAAATGAACACAGAGAAAAGACGGTTCAGGAAACTGCAGAAAATGCCCTGAAACAGATCCGGACCAGAAACTATGAATCAGATCTTCTTGCCTACGGCATCCCTGCCGATCACATCTATAAACTCGGCTTTGGATTTCTCGGCAAGAAAGTCTGGGTAGTCTCTGATCCGCCTGAGAAAGATGAGAAGGATCAGGTCAGATCAGAGTGGGATAACCTGCGGTTCCGATAAAAAACAATATTAGTTATCAGAAGCATCATCATCAGACATGCTGTAAACCTGACGTTTACGAGCCATCTCATCATTTTCAAGGTATTCATCATAGGAGGATACTTTATCAACAAAGGTTCCATCCGGTAAGAACTCGATGATACGGTTTGCAGTTGTCTGTACAACCTGATGGTCACGGGATGCAAAGAGGATAACACCCGGGAACTTGATCAGACCATTATTTAATGCGGTGATAGATTCCATGTCAAGGTGGTCGGTCGGTTCGTCAAGAATCAGAACATTGCTTGCCTGGATCATCATGCGGGAGAGAAGTACGCGGACTTTCTCACCACCGGAAAGAACACGCATTTTCTTAGTTCCGTCTTCACCGGCAAAAAGCATACGTCCAAGGAAACCACGAACATAAGTAGCATCTTTGATCTCAGAATACTGTGTCAGCCAGTCTACGATCAGAAGATCGGTATCAAAGATTGCTGTGTTGTCCTTAGGGAAATAGGACTGGCTTGTTGTCACGCCCCATTTATAAGAGCCGGAATCAGGTTCCATTTCACCGGAGATGATCTTGAACAAAGTTGTTTTTGCAAGCTCATTTCCACCGACAAAAGCGATTTTATCTTCATGACCTACGATGAAAGATACATTGTCTAATACCTTGACACCGTCGATCGTCTTGGTGATGCCTTCCACAGTAAGAACTTCATTTCCAATCTCACGGCTTGGACGGAAGTCAATGTAAGGATATTTACGGCTGGATGGACGAATCTCATCCAACTGGATTTTTTCTAATGCACGTTTTCTGGAAGTTGCCTGTTTGGATTTGGAAGCGTTTGCAGAGAAACGTG
>OGWR01001382.1_pt1 | contig 19679 bp, 23 predicted proteins | sample 1576061 | NCBI WGS metagenome assembly OGWR01 (sample SAMEA3541511, study PRJEB24748) | human gut metagenome | biome: human gut; feature: human-associated habitat; material: faeces | place: China | collected 2012 | reverse complement strand
CGCGACCGCTTCGTGGAGGATTTTCCCCATTTCTGCGCACTTACCCGTACAGAGGTGGTGAACCGTATCGCCCGGAGCGGCAAAACTGTGTCAGACCGTATGTATATGAACTGGGTTGTGGTGCTCGCCTCATTGAGGACGCTTGAAAAAATCCTCCCTGTGCCTTTCTCTTACGAAAATCTTCTTGATATCTGCGTCGATATGCTGCTTGAACAGCACTCGATCACAGAACGCTCCGACGAAGTGGCCTCTTTCTGGAACTTTGTTCATGTGCTTTATCAGGAGGGGCGGCTATACCAGGAGGGCGACTATCGCATTAACCGCAATGTGTCGAGCCTGAGGCTTCACGGCACTTCCGCGACAAGAGAGTTTTCAGAGCCGAAGAATATACTCATAATACGCGACCGCCGTATTATTCAGCATTATCAGACCGACAAGGCGCGCTCGACAAAACAGCTTATACTCTCCGAAGACGATATGCGCAAGTATCTTGAACGCTCCGCGCCATGCCTCGGCATTGTCAAGCGCAAGTTCTATAAGATGAACCAGTACGGACAGCCTGTAAAGGAATTTGGAGAGGGCGGCACCGCCGGACGGCAGCTTTACGATGTCGATACGGCACTGGCTTTCGATTACGACCAGGTGCAGCAGCTTTATCACCTCTATCTCACCGCCGACACCTCGGCCATGACGGAGGAAGAACAGCAAGAGCATGAAAATAAAATCAGTAAGCCTCCCACGGGCGGCGCCGGCCAATCAAGCCTTCCTTTTTGATTTTTTCGGCAAATCTTATGAAAACCGACAGTTACCACAGCCACCGCCGCCACCGCGGTATAAATCAACACTTTAATGTCTGCGACCTTTGACAACCGCACAGCCACCGCAAGCCACCGTTTGCCGGTTTTGCAACCGCCGACAACCGATTTACCTTATTTTTCTCTTTTTGAAAAGAAAGAAAAATATCTTAAATGCGTGGCTTCGTGGGGATTGCCTTTGCCTCTCTCGGACGGTTGCGCGGTTCCGGCGGTTACACCTCTTTTCCCATTGAATTAACAATAAAAATATAAACCTAAAATCCCCGGATATGAACGACTTCCTTATTTACCTCCCTCTTGAAGCATTTATGGCGCAGTGGTTCCGCCACAGGCACGGCGGCTCGCAGTACACCGTGCGCCTCGTGCGCGGCAGCGTGGAATCCAAACGTCTTAAAGCCCTGCTCGACGTGCCGCCGTCAGACTATGTGCCCCGGCCCGCGCCACAGGGCTGCGTGGCCGTGGCTATACCTTCCTTCCCGGCCAAAGACCCGCGCCAGTTCAACTATGTATCGCCGCAGGGCATTAACGCCCTCGTCGAAACGCTACGCGACCTGTTCGACCTCGAACTGCACGACTATTATGTGAAAACATACATCAAAGGCTCGCGCATTGATTATATGCTGGAGGCATGGATGGCGATGCACGGCATAGAGTTCAATGATACAAACTACAACTCGGTCAAGAAACGCCTCGACCGGGTTAGAAAGAAAATATATGTCAAGCGACACCGCGACAAAGGAAAAAACAGCGAAAACTGAATAAAAATCGTACCGAGTTCAGCGCGGTTTTATACCGTGCAAAATATAGGTAATAATCGTTATATCAACAATATCTGTAATAATTATGTCTGAAACGACCAAAATCTGCTCCGGCTGTAACCGCGAGTTACCGCTGGAGAGCTTCGGGAGAATGGCATCGGCTCCCGACGGCCTGAGTTACCGATGCAAGGAGTGTGTGAACGCCGCGAAACGCGAGTACCACCACTCACGAAAGAAATTAAAGAGAGTGTTTACCAATCCCGACCTCGCCAACTTCACGCCCCGGCAGCTTATCGACGAGCTTAAAGCCCGTGGCTATTCCGGCGAGTTGAAGATTACACAGACGATTAAGGTATGAAATCGCCGCTCGTACCTAAACTGTCGCTTCCCGGCATACGGTTTGTCGGGGTTGTCGACTGCGAGAAATTACAGCCCAACCTGCGAGAAATGGCTATGGCCGGGCTTACCGTTGCCGCCCATACCGATGTGGAGGAAGTGCCGTTTGCAAACGCTACCGCCGAGGCGGTCAGCGAGTGCAGCCACGGCGCGCCCGTGGAAACGGCGACTTTGAAATTCCGCACATCGAAATTTCTGCGTATAGATATTCAGATGGGGTTTGTCATTACCGACGTGAGCGGCAGGTCTTGGCTGATCGGCGCAGCCGAGCCGCCATTTCCCAAAGTGTCGCTCACAAGGAAGACGGGGCTTCCCGGTGGCGACCCTGCCGTGTGGGAGATTGAGGTTAAGGCGGTGGGGCAACGCTCGCTTTTGCCTTGCGTGTTCTGAATGGGCTGCCTTTCGCCGACCCCACCGAGGGAGGCTTCCGTTTTCAGGACTTGAACACATGGCTGTTATCCTGATGTAGCCGTTGATAGGATAATGCGGTCATTGGCGGCATATCCGAAGACACTCATTGCCCTGCGTGGCCGTAGCTTGCGACGATATGCCGGGCTTCCTCGCACTGTGCGCCGCAGTTGCAGCCGTAAACGTCAGGCTCACGCTTCTCCCACTCATTATTATTCGGACGGTCTGCCTTGTGGCGGACTTTCCTTTTTATATATGGCACTGTTCCTTCCTCCTTTGGCTTTCGCTGTTTGGCTGTGGTAAGTTCTCTCCGTATGGAACATGAATCGTTGTCGGCAGGGCAAGCATCGCGGAGTTGATGTTTTGCCGTAATAACAGGTGGAGATTTCAACGCCTCCGTTGCCGCCGTATGGCGTATGTGTGGTTGTCTGTATGGACGTTGGCAGTGTCGTTGATGCCCCGGTGGGTTCGGGCTGTACGTTGTATGTGTCGCGGCTGTCGATTACCCGACACTCCCGGCTGGCTGATTTTCTTTCATTGTGAACCGAGGGCATGATTGATTTCGCACCCTTCCTTTTACTCCGCAAAGTTAATAGCTCCCTGCGGCGCGACAAGGCTAAACTGCATCTTCCTGAAAATCTTCCTCTTGCAGAGCGTATTTCCTTTCAGAGCCTTGTCTTGAAACACCGCCGGGAGCAACTTTGAGGGCAGCGTAAAAGAAAGAGCTTTTACACGAAATCATTCATTCAAACCCTCAATTCATACAGACATGAAAGAAATTCTTAACGCCAACCTCCCTCTCCGTCAGGTTATCATCGACCGCCTCGAAGAACTCGGCTACACGCCCGAATCGCTGCGCGAGGCCATCACCGAACACGAGGCCGACTACCGCGACGAAAATCCGTCGCTCTACTGCGGAACATACGCCAAATACAACGGCGGCGACCTCTCCGGCCTGTGGGTTGACCTCTCCACCTTCGACAGCTACGAGGACTTCATCAACTTCTGCCGGGCTTACCACGCCGACGAAAACGACCCGGAGCTTATGTTTCAGGACTACGAGAACTTCCCCCGTGAGTGGTACTGCGAAAGCTGCATGGGGCAAGAAACATGGGATAAAATCGCCGAATATATCCGGCTGTCGGAAATCCACGACAAGGAGGCCGTGGACGCTTTCGTGGAGTGGGGTGGCGAGAGCCTCGACCACTTCGAGGACTGCTACTGCGGCGAGTGGGAGGACGAGGAAGCCTTTGCTCGGCATATCGTTGACGAGTGCTACGACCTCGACCGCACGATGGGCAATCTCGCAAACTACTTCGACTATGCCGCCTATGGCCGCGAATTGTTCATGTACGACTACTACATGGATAACGGCTATGTGTTCCGCCATTGGTAAAGCGTAAGCCTCTCTCCCTCGGTGGGTCGGCGAAAGCCGGCCTTTTTTTGCTTGACAGACTGATATAAAAGGCGAAGCCGCGCAGACAAAATGCGCGGCTTCTTTTCCCTTTTAGAGTGCTGGTACCGGGACTAAAACCGATAGCTGCACTTATGATGTTGCAAAGGTACTTATTTTTTCTGATATAACAATGGCTCAAACAGAAAAGTTGTGATTATTTTACATTTGAGGCATCTAATCCGCTTATGTTGGCGATTATCTCGGCCACTTTGGGGGATTGCGAGTAGTGTCGTATAAGCGCCTTGATTTCTTCCACCATTTCATTGTAACGGTTTATCGAAACCTGTTTGAGCATATAGAGGACTACTGCTATCGAGCCGTTAAGATTACGGAAATTCCTGTCGCCCCGTACTTCTGCCGGGCCTCTCCTGATATATTTGAAAGGCACAAAATCATATAGCACATTACCGTGGGCGCAGTAGTTACGGAGTTCCCTTACTATTTCAAGGTAGTTTTCAACGACCTCTATATAGCGTATGCCGTAATGATTGGCTATTTCTATCTTCAGACGCCTATCCTTTATTGCTTTATAGAGATTTATAACACTACCGAATGTCATGTATTCTATCGTTTTCCATGCAGGGGCGTATGTATCCTCCTGATGGACGCGGTGATGTTGCCTGATTACGGAGTTCAGTTTGAAACTGGCCGTATAAACCGTACTGTCAAAAGTCGACGCAAACTGTTCTGCCACTACCGTATCATCGACAAACCACTGCGGGTTATCTATATAATTATTGGAAAGCGTGTAGGTCAGGAAGTTGCGAAAGTTTATCTCTATTCTGTTTATATAAAACGCAAGTATGCTCCGTAATTTGTAATCGAAATAATATAGCTTCACCGCATCATCGAAGTTGGCTCCGGCCACAAACTCATGTGTTCGATTTTGTTTTGCCGGGTAAGTCTTCTCAAATGGAAACCAATAGAAACCAAGACGATAATAACCGACGTCTAACAAAACCTCTTTGGCTTTGTTCTCGTCGGCAATAGTCATGCCTCTGCTTCGTAGAAGCCTGACCTGCTTATCTAATGTCATTGCTTGATTTCCCATTCTGCAAAGTTACGAAATTTCCGTGAATTTCAGTGTCTTTTAGCCGCTTTATTTACTGCGGTACTTTTGTGGCAAACAACGATTAAGATATGCCACAGCCCAAATATAACCTGCATCTGAAAGGCTTTGTCGGAGGCTACGACTTCGACCGCGATTATGTAGACTACATACTCGCCAAAAACGCCGGGAAACCCGTTAACGTGCTTATCGACAGCACAGGCGGCTCACTCGCCACCGCACTTTCTATTTCCTCCGCTTTCAAGCTGCACGGCGACGTGTCGGTGCATTTCGTCGGCATGAACGCCTCTGCAGCGACTATCGCCGCCCTCGGTGCAAAGCACGTCAGCATCGACACCGCCGCTTGGTACCTCGTGCATAAATGCTCCAACGAGTTTTTCAAATGGTCGAGCCTCAACGCCGACCAGATGGCCGACCTAATTTCTGCCCTCGAAAGGCAGAAAGCCGACCTTGACAAACTCGATGCCGGAGTTGCCGCCATGTACGCCGCTAAATGCTGCAAAGACCCCAAAGCACTCCTTGACCTTATGAAAGTAGGAGGCTGGCTATCGGCCAAAGAAGCCCTTGAATGGGGTTTTGTCGATGAAATAACCGACGAGCCGGAGGACACCGCCCCCAAACTCACCGATTCCACCGCCTCGGCGATGGCGGCTGCCGGTATGCCTATACCCAATGTGCCCGTCGCCGACAGAGAAAGCGGCCTCGGCAGGTTCTTCGCGGCCATTGCCGCTATGTTCAGGCCCTCCAACACCGCCACGCCCGTAATCAATAACCAATCAAATACTCCCCAAATGTCTACTATCATCTTCCCGGCACTGTGCGCCGCCCTCGCCCTTGATTCACTGGAACTTTCGGGCGACAAGGCCACGGCAAGCCTCTCCGTGGAGCAGCTTGCAAAAATCGACAAGGCTCTGAACGGCAACGCCTCCGAAATCAAGGCCAAAGACACCGAAATCGCCACCCTCAAAGCCCGTGTTGCCGAACTCGAAAAGACACCGGCGGAAACCACCTCCGCCATCGTCAGCACTTCGCAGCAGCCCGAAAAGCCCGAATCCCCTATGGACGCTTTCAGCGCATCGGTCAGACGCGCCCGCGAGATCTACGACCAACTGCCGTAAGCTCTATGCCGCAAATCCTCCCTCTGTAACCAAAATTCAAGTACATTATGCCCGATTTACTTCACTCTATCCAAATCACCGACCCCGACTATGAAAGGGCGGCTATCCAGTGGAAGACCGACTTTCTTCTCATGCCGCTCTTTGCCTGTGAGGAAGCCCTGAAATATATGCAGGGTATGCCCGGAGTTACCGCGCCTACGAAGCTCCCCTCCGTCGAGGGCGCGGGGCAGTTCGCCCCTTACCGACGCGACCGCCGCAGCGCGTCGGCCACCAAAGTAGGCTACCGCGAGATTACTTCCTACCTCGGCAACGTGCGCGAGGACTTCGAGCCGCTGGAAATCATTCAGACCCTTTTAGGGCGCGGCACCGCCACTCTCGGCGACGCACAGATGCAGGCTCCCTCGGCGCGCCTCGTCATCGCCGCCGTCATGCGCTCGCTCGGACACCACCTGCACGAGGTTCTTTTCACCGCCAGGCGCAACCCCGACGGCGACACGACTGCCGACCTGTTCGACGGCTGGGGAACTATCCTCGACCGCGAAATGGAGGACGGCAACATTTCCGTCGCAAAAAACAACCTCATCGAGCTTACCGAGGCTGTCGACGGCACTAACGCCGTCGATGTCGCAAAAGAGGTGGAACGCTCGTGCGACCCGCATCTGCGAAAGCTGCACAAGTTCCTGTTCTGCGACCCGGAGTTTGCCGACTTCTATAACGACGCATACCTTGTTACCCACAACTCCGTGCCTTATAACAAGAAATACGAGCAACCCATTGTAGAGGGCAGCTTCAACAAGACCACCATCGTGCCCCTCGACTGCCTCGCAGGTACGGACAAGTATATCCTCACCCCCGGCTCCAATATGCTATACGCCTACGACAACATGAGCGACCTCACCCGTATGGAGGTCAAACGCTGGGAACCGTGGGCTATGACTATCGCCGCCGCTATGTTCTTCGGCACACAGTTCCGAAGCATCGACCGCCGCTTCCTCAAAGTTGTTAAACTCAAATCCGCTTAATCTATGGCTACCGCAGCTTCTTCTTGCCTCAACATTCAAAAGAGCCTCGCATGGTGTCAGGGAACGCCCGAATACGCCGGTGTGCGCCGTCGCATCTACTATCTCGCCAAAAGCGAGATAGTGGGCTGGCCGCTCCTTGAACGCGATGCCAACGGCATACGCGCGACGTCGGCCAGATACAAGGGCGACTTCACCCTCAAAGCCGACGCCAAATGGAAATTCATCGACATTCTCCCCGACAAATCGCAGCTTACATCCGAGCCGCAGGGCGAGCTTCCCTCGCAGACACAGCTTAACAAGCTCGTCGCCGTACACCCCGGCGTGGGCGCGGAGGCTTCCGCTGCCGCAGCTTACCTCAACAACTCGGACAATGTTTTTATCGTACAGGATATGAACGACAATTACCGCGTTGTCGGCTGCGACAAGTGGCTCACCAAAACGACGGTGAACCAGGACAACGGCCAGGGGGCTTCGGGCACCACCTCGACAACTATTAACGTCGAGGCCTCCGACGAGGTGCCCGCGCCTTTCTACGATGGCGAGATTATCACCGAGGACGGGATAATCAACCCCAAAAAGGCCGCCTGATAGATGGCTTCCCCTTACGACGGCAGTGGCGCGATTGACATGGGCGAGATTATCCGTGGGATAACGACACCCGAACTCGAAACGCCGTCTGCCGCCATTTTATCTTCCTCTCAATCCGGCAAGGATCTGTTTGCCGTAAAGAAACGGCAGCAGTGGGCGCACGACGATGGCGCACGGTGCGACTTTCAGAGCCGCCCCATGCTCGCATACCGTACCGGCCTTTTCTTCCTTGCCGTATGGAAACGGAGCGTCTACGGCAAAACGCTTTCCGAAATTAAGGCCGACGATGCCATGATTCCGAAAGTTGCCGGGGCCACCGCCGCGCTTCTCGCCGATGTTCTCGGCAATAACCTCGCCGCCGGAGGCTGCGCGGTGATTACCACCCCGAAACGGCGGCACCGTCAGCGCAACTTCGCCTCGCTCGTTGCCGCCGCCATTGCCCGTCAACTCGCAATACCTTTTTATGAAGATGTCGCGCTCTGCCGCTCCAAACAGCGGGTGAACGCGACCTTTGAAATGAATGTATGCCCTGCGGAGCAGAACATTATAGTTTTCGATGATTTCGTTACCACCGGCCAGACAATGCTTGCAATGAAACGGCTCTTTCAGCCTACCGGCAAGAACCTCGTCTTTATCGCCGGGATCAACAACAAGGCTTAAATATTCATTTGGGGATTATGGTATAAGGTATATGAATTATCCCTTCACTCTCCTTATATTTACAATCTCCATCATACTTATAGAAATTGTCTTTATCTTCAAAATCAATGCCATTCTCTCTTAATACCAATGTTGACACATCAATATCATTCAATATTTCGCCATTAAAAAAGACATGATGCGAATCTAAAAAAATACTCCCAATTTCAGTAAATTTTCTGAATGTGATTGGGTCTGCTTGTAATCGTTTATTCAGATAATACACTGCATTTTTATCTTTGATGTATGAACACCAACCCCCTTCCGGTTCATCTACAACAAATTCTGCTGTATTAACATCAACTCCACACGTCCATTTCCTCCATTCGTTATTATTGTAGAACTTATCGTATATAGTCTTATCATCCTTTGCAAAGTTTGTACTAATAAAAACAAGCGTATAAGGGTTCGCACCCTTTATTTCTATACCGTAATGCCAATATTTATTTTTATCTCGTGCATCACTATGGCTAATTACCTCAAATGTAGCTTCATCTACATCACCTAACCATCTATCTGTACTGGCTTCGTCAAATGAAGCAAACACATATCCAAATGGAGTTTTGCGATAGCGGGTTGATTTTTCGTCAACTTGTTTACCTAAAAATCCAACGCAAGAATTAAAACTTGCGCATAACAGAATAATAAGTATTTTCAGAGAAACCTTCATTGTGCAAAGTTACGCATTTTCTGTCTTTTTACAGCTATCCGGGGCTATATAATTTTGTATCAGACAAAATCATAAGCCGTAATGAACCACCAATTTACCGAAAAACTCGGCGCGTGGCTCCGGGAGAAACCCGACAGCCGCGACTATGCCGACGGCTGCAAGATGTTCTTGCAGTTGACCGGGCGCGTCAATATGTATAAGAACCTCCTGGCCGTGCCCGATATACCGCGCCTCGAAGCCGAACTGCAAAAGCACTACAACTTCCGCGTCGCAGACCTAACCCATGCGCAGGTTGTGGAAATGGACGCGAAAGCTGCGTCTATTGCCTCCGACAACAATCTCCACACCGCTGCACCCTCCGACACGCCGCGCGGCAAACGCGCCGACCACGACGCCCTGCCGCCCGAAATACAGGCTCTATACGTCGAGAACCTTTCCCTGCTCCGGCGTATGCGCGAGGTACATCTGCGCCTACGCAACCTCTCGGCCGAAAACTCCGTATGCCCCGACAGCGAGCGTTACCCATTTCTCAAAGAGCTTATCGACCTCGATAAGAAATACCGCTCCAACTGGCAGAAATACGACAGCTATAATCCCCAATGAAACGCACGGCCTCCATTTCCGAAATCCTCCGGCCTCTCAAAGACGCGCCTTTTCAGGCGTATCTCTCAAATGCCGTGCAGGTGGCCGACATACTGGAGTGGATTCTGGAACAGACCGGCACCGCCGAAGTGTGGCAGACCTCCTTCTCCATATCCGAAGAATTTCTGCGTCGCCTTTTCTTCCTCAAAAAGAAACGCCCCATATCGCGCTTCAATCTATTGCTCGACCACAAGGCCACCAACAAGACCGTCAAACTGTGGAGCTTCATAGTGCAGGTTGTCGACCGCACTTTCCTGGCCGACAACCATTCAAAAGTCCTGTTGGTGCGCTCCGGGCGCGGCGACACCGTAGCCGTCGTTACCTCGCAGAACCTCACTCGCGGCAACCGTGCCGAGAGTGCCTTTATCTCGACCTCGCCGGAGATTTTCGCCAATCTCCATGCCTCGGTGCTCGACATCATCGAGAACCATTCCGTACCCCTCAACGACCTGTATAACCAACGCCTCGACACCGCCAATGAACTCCGATAACATCATTTTCTCCGAACAGCAGCTTTCCGACATTGAGAAATATGCAAGCATATACCTCAAAATATCTGACATCGCCGTGATACTCGACATCGCCCCCGAAGTGCTGCGCAACGCCATTTCTCACCGCGACAGCGAAGTGTCGCGCCGCTATCATCGCGGCAAGGCCATTTCCAAAGTGAAACTGCGTCAACAGGAAATGATGCTCGCACAGGTTGGCTCGCCTCTCGCGCTCGTCAACACAGCCAACAACCTCCTTGACATGGAAGACGATGAGTAAGAAACAACCCGACACGCTCGAAGTATGCCGCCGTTCTCTCTTTGCCGCCAAAGAGGAACTGGACGCGCTATATACCGAGGCTATGGTGCTTCGGGTGCTGCGCATACGCGACCTTTACGCCTGGGTCATTGCCAACCCCGACGCAAAGGATCGCCAGTTTGTCGAGGAACATCTTTACCGCTACCGGCTCTCGAAATTCACCGCTTACTCCGACCTCGCCATAATTAAGCAGCTTCTTCCCTCGCTGTCGGCGGCGAGCCGCGACTGGCACCGTTGGCGCAGTAATGAAATGTTCCTCGAAACATACTCTATGGCGAAGAAACGCAAGGACACGCGCACTATGGAGCGCGCGGCCTCGGCCTATGCCAAGTACAACCGCGTCGACCTCGAAGACGAACAGGCCGTGCCGTGGGAGCAGCTTCTTCCGCAGCCTTTCACAGCCACCGACGACCCTTCCGTACTCGGCATTAAGCCCATACCAAATCTTCAGGAGAAGATTGACGCGCTACTGGAGAAATACCGCGCCGAAACGATAGATATTGATGATGTGGACTTCGAGGAAGTAGACCTCGAAGAAAATGTGCTATTCAATGACAGTACCCAATAAGCCACTGGCAAAATCCCAATCCCGATAGTACCGCGATGATTATGCTTGCCGTCTTATTGTAACTTTCCTCCCCTCGGATTTTCCTCATTATATATAACGATAGCCCATAGACACAGTAGCCTACGAGTACACTCATCAATAGAAGAAAAAGCCCTAACATTTTTATCCTTTTGTGCAAAGTTAATCATTTTTATGGAAACCGCCGCGCCACGCAAGATTTACTTTAACCGCCCCCAACGCCTCACGCAGCTTATCGGCGCGAACACTACCGTTATCGTCGCCGGACGGCGCACGGGCAAGACCGACAGCATCGCAGCCCCTTTCGTGTTGCGAAATATGCAGCGTATGCCAGGCTCTACCGGCGGCATTGTCGTGCCTACCTTCAAGCACGGGCTTACAAATACATTGCCCGGTCTGCTTGCCGCGTGGAAACGCTGGGGCTTCATCAACGGAGTTCATTATGTCGTCGGGCGAAGACCTCCGAAATCCTTTGCCAAGCCTATCACCGAGCCGCACGATTACGAACACGTCATATCGTTCTACAACGGCTCCATCGCCATTATTATATCGCAAGACCGCCCCGGCTCGTCTAACTCGCTCACCCTGTCGTGGCTGCTCGTCGACGAGGCTAAGTTTATCGACTACGACAAACTTAAAGACGAAACCCTCCCGGCCAACGGCGGCATCAAATCGCACTTCGGACACCACTCCTTCAACCACAGCATTATGATACTGTCGGATATGCCGCAGACAAAGCGCGGCTCGTGGTTCCTCCACTACCGCGAGAAGATGGACACCGACCTTATCGCCGCTATCGAGGCTACCATCTACGAGATTTGGCGCATCAAATCTCGCATAAAATTCCTCCGCAACACCCAATCCGAAATACCCTCGTATCTGCGCAATCATCTGCGACGCCTCGACCGCGCCCTTAATCAGATGCGCTCCGTGGCCGTATATTATAAGGAATACTCCAGTATCGAGAACTTGCAGCTTCTCGGCGAGAACTACATAAAGCAGATGAAGCGCGACCTTACCCCTTTGACTTTCCAAACCTCCATACTCTGTCAGAGGATCGGAATTGCCAAAGACGGTTTTTATTCCTCCATGCGCGAGCGGCACAAGTATAACGCCTCCGACTTTGAAAGCCTTGACTTGGCTTTCAAAAGTTTATGTGATGATAAGGTTATGGACGCCGATAACCTTATAACCCATAACCTCATAACCTGCGAAGCGGACGCCGACGTGAACCCTCTCGCGCCTATTTGCATAGGCTTGGACTATAACGCCAACATCAACTGGATTGTGGCCGGGCAGCCCTCCGGCAAGCGGCTCAACATCATAAAATCCTTTTATGTAAAGTTTGAGCGCAAGCTGCCCGAACTTGTCGCCGACTTCTGCGCCTACTACGCCTCACACCAAAACAAGACCGTCGTGTTCTACTACGACAGCACCGCCCTGGGCGGCAACTATGCCGTCAACGACCAGGATTTCCGATGGGTAATTATCCACGAGTTTGAGCGGCACGGCTGGCGCGTCGAAGATGTCTACCTCGGCAATCCGATGCGACACGATGAAAAATACCTGCTCATAAATCAGGGCTTCGCAGGTAAACAGCGGCTTATGCCGTTTTTCAACCGTCAGAACAACGACGATTTAATCCTTGCCATACAGTCTGCCGGGGTAAGCCGCGGACGCCTCGGATTCCGCAAGGACAAAGCCGGTGAAAAACTCGCCGAAACCGAGGAAGACCGCCTCGAACACCGCACCGACGGCACCGATGCTTTCGACACCCTCTATATCGGCTGTGAGAAGTTCCCCTACAACGACACCGGCATATCCGTGGCACTCGGCGGCATTGTCTGATTTTCCTATGTGGCAATACGTCTGTGGCACGGCGACCTTTTCCACCGCAAAGTTAAAGCGGCCCCGGCGCGTCAAGGGCAGGTGAATTGCCTCGACAAAATTTGCCGTTGGAAATTTTGTCGGTCAACCCTTGACCCCTGCGCCTTGCAGCCGCACTTTGCACGGCAGTGTAAAAGGCTCTTGCGAGCCACAAGTTTAACTTCTTACCACATACTGATATGGAAAATAAGACAACAAAATCCGAGTACACCTTTCACTACTATGCCGACGGCATCGAGGTAACACAGCGCATCTACAACGCTATCGCCACCGCCAACATACTCCGTCCTAAGGCTACCGTGCCATGCCTCATATGCCACGAGAAGCACCCGGCTCTTACCGGCAATCCCCACATCGAGAAAGCTATACGCGAGGCTTTCGACCGCTACGACAAGGCACACGCCGCCGACCCTCCGACAGCCGACTAATCACGCCCAACGCGCCCACCGCCGGGGGCGCATCATTATATTTTTCGGCATAAAACACTCGTTTTCTCGGAGATTATCATTAACTTTGCAATATTGGAGGCAATATACTCCAATATTTTATAAACCTCGTAATCTCCATTTTATGAAATATTTGAAAACACTTCTGCTTTTCCTACCGCTCTTTTTCATATCCTGCGGCAATGAAGAAGAACCCGAAGACAAGCTATTCTCTTTAGCCGTACAGTTGCAGGGAGAAGGTGAGGTTGCTTTGGGTGTTCACGATTGTGAAGTTGTTATACCGGGTAACGCTCAATATGTTAAACTCACCTTGATAGGCGACTATGATTCTTTCAATATATCGGCAGGTTATCCGTCCTGGATGCTTGTTACCTCTGGCGACAAAACTATCTCTATAAGTGTTGCTGACATAGCCGACGCACCGACACGGACAGGTAAAGTTGCTTTCACTGTGTTCAAAGGCAAATCCTATAATACAGGGTCTATCACCATCACACAAAAAGATGCTCAAGGAACATTTGAGGATTTGCTTAAACTGGAGTCAGAGGCCATTGATGAATATCTTAAGGGTAAGTCTGTAATAAGCCAAATACCGGCAGACAATAACTTCCAAATTGGAACCGATGCGCCATTCTATAAACTTGGTGAATCAGGCGCATATATGCAGGTGTTGGCAAAAGGAACACCGCAATTTAAGGACGGCGAAAAAGTTTATTTCAGATTTGAACGGTGGAGTCTTATTCATTTTTTGTTATCAGGTTCTCTTGGTGAATCAACAGGAAACCTCAATAGTCTGACACAAGATGTTACTTATTTCATTTTTGGAGGTCAGGACGATATTACCAAACAGTGGGGTGATGGAATCCAATTACCCATTAAGTATGGAGTTGGCAATGGCGGTGAAGTTAATATTATTATCCCGTCAAAGATAGGTTTTGTAAACGAAACAAGTTCAGTTAGGCCGTATTTATTTCACATAAAATATTTCGGAACAAATAATTGACTTTGGCGATGCGACACTGCCGCCGGGCTATTGCGGCGTGGCCGTTGAGCTCCAAATCTCAACCCATAAGGGCTGTTATCCCTATCGCATTTGACCGCTCCACGTCGGGGCGGTCTTTCTTTTTCAAGTGGCAGCGGCGGCGAGTGTCGGCGTTGTCGCGTGGATAAGGGAGTGCCGTTATTATCTTCCCTTTGGAGGCCGGTTTATGCCGGGAGTAAAGCGGTGTGTATCTCCGTGGCCACTCTTATCGGCTGTTGAATCAAGGAGTGAGGCTGCTTCGGCATTACGGGCTTCATCAAGGAATATGGCCGTTGCCGTAGGGCGATTCTTCCACAGGAAGCGCTAAAGCGTATCCTTAAACATAAACACATAGGTTTTCATACGGTCGTGAGGCAGTGCTTACCGCGCATTATATCGCGCCATTTCCGTTCTTGCAGACCTGATTTTAACTGATATTACTTGTAAACACGCACGGGTACGCATCTGATATTTCACTTTGCAAAGTTAGGTCGTACCGAGCTATCGCAAAACAGGCTCCGATTTCCGCTCAAATTTTTACAAATCTCCACACCCTTGCAGGGGTAGTATTTGCTACGCCCCGGCAGGGGTAAAATTTTGTTTGAAATTTTTGCGCTTGCGCTCTTTTTACTTCCCTCCTTATTGCGCGTAAAAATCAAACGCGCCCCGGCGCACAGTAATAACAATCAAAATCTTACGGCAATGACACATATAATGAATTTCGCAGCAAGCACCACCTCTCGCTCCAACCGCATGAAAGAATACCAGGTGGAAGTAATCACCTTCGACGGCGACAGCCAGACAGTATGTGTGGAAGCCCGCAACGAAGAAGAAGCCTCCGACCGCGCAGCCGATATGGTAGGCAACGCCGACTACACGATGGTTTACGAGATTGCATAAAGCACTCCGACCTCCAAAGGGAGGCTCGCCACCACCGGCGAGCCTTTCCCCACGCTCCTTTTGCCGACACTCGCCGCCTAATGCTGAATGTCAATTATTATCGGATATATGTACCAACAAGGCACGGCAATACCTTTTCGAGTTGCCGGCTTAAAACATTTTTCGGGTAATGTCCGCATTACTCTAATACATTCCTCACTCAATAATTCATGCGGACTACGGCACACCCTAATTTTCCCGATAGTGCCATCTGCCGTGATTTCCATTTTTAATATTACTTTGCCGGATATACACGCTTCATTCAATTCAGGCGGCCAACGAAAATTATTTGCAACGTACCTCAATAAAGCTGCATCGCCACCTATGTATTCGGGGTTGTTTTCCACCGTTCCCGGCCTCCAAACGCCCTCATCAGTATAAAGATAAGGAGCCACGGCATCATCTACAAACTGTTCCAGTGCAATATATTCAGGCGAATATGTATAGTACGGCAGACGGTAGACTGTCAAATCCTGGGCAACAGCTTTATCTTCCATACGCGGCGCACACTCAATAAAAATATCAATTATCGGTGCGCTCGATACGATAGTATCCGTTTTCTTTATAACCGCTTCTTTTGTGAATAGAGAGGCCGACAAATCCGCAAATTTTCGGGCATCTTCCGAACTCATCGACACCACAGTATCACCATAATGCAAGCGCAGCGATTCGGTAGCTTGATATTTAGCTTGATATTGTAGGCGATAATTTAGATTTTCACTCTGATATTTCCATGAAGCGGAGTGCGTAACCATTTTACGCGCATTTATGCTTATCGTTGTCAATACAACGAGAGCAACGGCCAGGATTATGCGCAGTGATCTTTGCGTCGGGGAGTATGTAGAATATCTTGCCATACGCAAAGTTACTTATAATCCGCGAGATTACAAACCTTTGCACTTAATAATTTATTCCAATACTTTATCGGAATATCGTGGCGACCCCGTGGGGAGAGAGGCGCGCCGAAGCCGACCATCGGCGGCAAGCTGCTTATGCACGTCGAGGCCTCACGGTGGAAATCGGTTGCCGGGCACACGCTATTTCCCGGACAGACACGAGGCGCACAGTCTGGGGCGAGGCAGCGGCCATATCCTCTACGGACACCACGCCATAAAGACACATTAACATCGGTGTTATTGGCAACGGTCTGAACACTCCGCTTCGACACCTCCGGGCGACCGCGCCGTTGCGCTCCGGGCTGCCGTGGCCGGGGGGTTGCCTTTCATCGGAAACGCCCTTGCAGGGTGCTTGTTTATATCGGTCGGGGAGGCAGCGCGCTTGCGCAGTGGCGGTGGCAAGTTTTCTCCCTCCGGGTTTTAGACGGCTGTAACTTTCCTGATCCGTCAGGGCATAGTGATTTTTCCTGTCGCAAAGGTAGGGTTCACCGCACCGCCGCAAAACAGGCGATGATTTCTGCGCAAAATTTCAATAAAAATCTCGCTTCGCTACGTTGCAGCTTCATTTTTATCTACGGCCAACGGCTGAAATTTTACTGGAAATTTTTGCTTAGCCGCTTTCTGAACGCTCCCTGATATTGCAACGTAAAAATTCAATAAGCCCTTCGGGGCAAGTAACAAACCCTCTAAAATTCAAAGAAATGAAAACTTCAGCCACCACCACGACAGCAGCAACCGCCAACGCCACCTCGACCGCCAAGACAAAGAAGCGCACCCGCAAGAACGCAGCCAAGAAAGAGGCCACAGCCCCCGTCGCCCCCGAACAGAAGCCCGAAGCCGCTGCCGAGGCCACCGCTCAAAAGAGCAAGCTCCTGGTGTTCAAACGCTCGCGCAACAACGGATTTTACGTCTACCTTCTCGGCGTGATGCCCGACGAAAACATAGGCTGCAACTGCCGCACCCCTCAATCGGCTATGCGCTTCATGCTTTGGAAAAAGCGCGAACTCGGCGCATCAATATCCGAGCAGCATTTCAACGAGCTTAAGCAGCTTGCCGCAGCCGAGGGTTAACGCCCTCGGCTTTGCCCTCTCTCCCCACTCATTTTTATAATCCCGATAAATCGAACTGATATGGAAAAGAAGATTTACAAAGTATTCACCGATAAAGGCTCATGGCAAATCGAAGCCTGCGGCAGCATCGAAGCCTTCCGCCTCGCACTCTATTACTCATGGCGCGACGGCGAGGTATTCCGCTATATGGAATCTCCCTCCGAGCGGCTGGCTTTCCACCTCTGCGCCGAAGACAAATGGGGATTGTATAAAATCGCAATCCCCTGACCGCGCCGCCCTCGGCTGTCTTTTGCCCGGCAGCCGGGGCGCAATACCTTTGCGGCATGGCAACATCGATACAACTCAACTTCGGCGACCTCGCTTTTTCCTCCGCCGTCGAGCGCATAACCGTCAATACCTCCGCCGCCTCCGTGGATATATCGCTCTTTATACTCTCCGGCACCGTCGAAAACCCTGTTTTCTCCGAAACCTACTATCCATACGGCGGCATCGTTACACTCCACGACTTCGCTTCCCTCATCGAAACCGAAATGTCGTTCCGGGAGCAGCCACTCGCTACATTCCGGCTCACGGCACGAGCCGCCGACGCCACTTCCGCCTCCCGTACCTTCTCTATCCTCTACTGCGACCGCCACACCGACCTGCAGCCCGGAGCCGTGATATGGCAGCAGTTCCTCACCTCGCGCCGCATCATCACCGCCACGCCCGATATTCCCGTGCCGCTATTTTACGTCGTGCCGCCTCTCAAATATGAAGACCAGGAACTGATTGCATACCACATCATCACTCGCCGATGCGACACCGGCCTTATCCGCGTCATATTTTCTCCCGACGGATATACCGGCTACGGCGACAAATACCGCCTCGCCATGCTCACCGTAAGCCGTGCCGCACTCTACGGGAAGACCGCCAAATACTACAACGCCACGCCTTATGAAATCCTCGGCGTAACCGTCGACATAGGCCGACGCTCCATTACCGTCTACTTCTCCGACACCACTCCCGACCTCCGGCTATGGTTCACCAATATGTTCAACTGCCCCGAGCTGGCCGAACTCACCGGCGACACCACCGCCAAAACCAAAGTGAAACGCTCCGAGGCCGTCTGCGCCGGCACTCTCCGCCTCTACGACCAATCCGTTGAGCAGTCCTTCGACTTTCAGGCCGACAACCTTTCTTTCGACACCGCCCGATGGCTTACGCAGCTTTTCGCCTCGCGCGACGTGCGCATTGTCGACCGCCCGTATAACGACGATGATCTCTTTAACGAAACCTTCCCCCCGGTGCTTATCACCGACAGCACCAGTGAGGTTCAGGACGGCGACGATGAACTTAACAAAGTCAAGTTCACCTACCGCCGTACCTCCGTGCGACCCGACAGCAGCTTCCGATACTCCGACCGAATACATAACGACACCTACAAAAATCCTTTCAACTGATGGCACACGCAATCCATTACACTACGGCACTCACGATGCTCCATAGCGGCGACCCCGTGGATATTTCCTTTTGGAAACGAAACGGCGAAATCGTGCATCTGCACAACTGCATCGCACTCCCCAATAAAGCCGCCGCAAGATACTCCGGCACCCAAAACTTCAAGCTCCTGGCCTCCGGCCAGATCCGAAAAATCCGACACGTCTGTATTTTTCGCATTAACGGCCTCGAAGTTTTCCTCTGATTATACCCCGTATCTCGCCGATTTTGTGTAACTTTGCGCATGATAACGAAAGATATTACAATGCTCTTGATAAAGAAATTTAGCCTTATTTTGCTGTTGGTTTTGCTAACGGCATTTAATTCCTTTGGCGACGTTTTCAATACATCAAAATGTTTTGATTTATTGTGTTCGCCTCAATATATAGACCATTTCAAAGATGATACGCGGTTTGCTGAACTATGCGCCGATTCCGTATTTATCTCTAATGTCGCTGTTGTTAATTCTAATTGTAGTGCATCTAAACTCTGCAATCTATATTCCGAAATCAACGGAGATAAAAACGATATTTCCAAATGCCTTTACGCCGTTCTGCATTTGGATAGTCTTGCTTGTGATATAGAATGGGCGAAAGGGATAGTATCGGTTCAGCCTCAACTTGCTTACGTCGTGCAGAAATTAGTCGATAACGGATATTCCGGGTATTGGGATAATACAATCTATCCCAAACTGAAATCCCATATCGACAATTACAATTTGAATCAGGACTTGCTGAACTCTATAAACGACAGCCTTATTGATTTTTTCTACCCTCAATCTCTTTCCGGCACTCACTCCAAAATATTCATTTTGGATATTGAAAATGCTTTCAATCTTACCGATGAATCATTTTGTTGTACTCCGCTTATTCTAAACCCCGAAATAGAGAAACAGTTGAGATTAAATTTT
>OGWR01001378.1_pt1 | contig 19694 bp, 21 predicted proteins | sample 1576061 | NCBI WGS metagenome assembly OGWR01 (sample SAMEA3541511, study PRJEB24748) | human gut metagenome | biome: human gut; feature: human-associated habitat; material: faeces | place: China | collected 2012 | reverse complement strand
CATCGAAGATGCAAACATTCGGCTGGTTAGAAATGCCACATTTTTTGAACCGAATTTCCAGATGCATTCCCTCAGAAATCGATAGGCATGATCTTCCCATTCTATTCCTCGTCGTGCAAAAGGGGTTGGCTGCTCAAAGTGACAATCCGTTTTTTTGCGGCAGGATTCGGCAGGGCGGATGCGCACATTTCATCTGGCACCGGCATATGATAATACGAAAAGAATCGATGAGGTTTTTATGCCAGATATCAGATATGCACAGAACGAGAATGTGGATCGCGGGGATCTCAGGATGCAGGTCATCGAGCGGGGAACCAGCACGCCGATCGACGATGCAAAAATATCGATCTCCTATTCCGGAGATCCCGACAGCACGGTCGAGGAGGTGAACACGGATGCTTCCGGAATGTCCGAAACACTTACGCTTGATACGCCTCCGCTTGAACTGTCAATGCAGCCGAGCGAGGTGCAGCCTTACGCGGAGTATACCATTCAGGTCACTGCAAAAGGATATCGTCCGATCAATATCTCCGGCATTGAGGTCTTTTCGGGTCAGCTGTCGCTGCAGGAAATCCGGATGGACGCCGAGAAAGCCACCGAAAGCATGACCGATAACATTGTCATTCCTGCACATACCCTTTTTGCGGAATATCCGCCCAAGATCGCGGAAGCCGAGATCAAACCCGTCACGGAAACCGGAGAGATCGTTTTAAGCCGTGTGGTGATCCCGGAATATGTGATTGTACATGACGGCGCTCCGAGTGACCCGACAGCCAGAGACTACTATGTCCGTTATCGGGATTACATCAAAAACGTTGCCTCCAGCGAGATCTATTCGACCTGGCCGGACGCGACGATCCGGGCGAATGTTCTTGCCATCATGTCGTTTACGCTCAATCGTGTATACACGGAGTGGTAGGTAGGCAAATAGTTTCAAGTAAAGTCTGGGAGAGAAAAAGTAAGTACTTCTGTAGAGAATTGGTGGTCTATCCGGAGAAAAGGAAGTATAGGACAAGCAGGCAGTATTACAAAATTGTAGGCTTGTATAATAGTTAGAAACGAAGGAAGGATTGTTTGAGTCATGAGTACAACAGAATCAGCAATAAAAATTAAAGAAATGTCAGAAGCGAGTGGACGAAAAAGGTTGAGTGAGGACGAGTTGGTAGAAGAGTTGTCTGAATCAATCAGAAAAAGTGACATGGGAGCAACAAAACCAGCACGAGCAGTATCGAAGAGCATGAGGGAGAAAACAATTCAGCATTTTGATTTATAGTTTATCAAAGGACAGCACAGAGAAAAAATGTGCTGTCCTTTTACGTTCTCTACAACATCACTAATCCCATATCAAAATCCTTGGCTATTACCACCACTGACACCACACTTTCCCAGCGTTATTGTATTAAATGTAAGGAGGACATAAAAAGAAATGTCCAGACAAAATAGTAAATGCAAAATGCAGGAGGAAAACGATATGTGTAGAAAATTAGTAGTAACAAATGAAATCTTTTTAGGAACAAGAGCTATCTGTTATGAAGCGTACAGCTTACCAAAGGGAGAAGTTGTAGAGCTGACAGAAAAGCAAATCAAGGACATTTTAAAAGGTCTTACAACAGATGAGGTTTATGGTCTGAGATTATCAGAAGCAGGAGAGTTGGAACTTGATACAGCTGGCTTTTTCACAACAAACATGATGAAAAAGGTTCATACAAATACATTGATTCCAATGGTCGAGGATGATTGTTTAGCGAACCTTTTCTATATTGTGATTGGAACACATAAGGATAAAGCTAATACAATGTATGATGTGATTTCATCACGATATGAGCGAACAAGCTTCACAGAGGAAAAGGTGAAAACATTACTTGATATGCATATCATCAGTGCTGGTGCAAAAATGCAGGGAGATAGAATAATCATTGCTCCATTAAAGAAGCCAGAGCAGTCAAAGCCACAGCAGCCAGCAGAAGCAAAAGTTGAGAAAACAGCAGTAGCAGATAATAAAACAAAATAAAACAGTAAAAGGCAGGTGCAGATAAAAGCACCTGCCACATTTATTATAAGGAGCACACTATGAAAGTATATGGATTTACAAAAGATAATCAAGGAGTCATGGAGATAGAAAATACACTTGAAGCAGAGCAGAGGTTTGTCGGTGGATTGATAGAGTGTACAGCCCTTACAGAAGATATAGACTTAGTCTGTAATGAAGAAGGCTGGGTGATTGGTTTAGAGCCAAGGGTAATCATACGAGAGTTGGAAACAATCATAGCAGGAGATTGCTTTATATGCAGACATGACAGGCAGGGCAATTTCAAAAGTATCAAGGAATCAGATATAGACCTCATCAAATCAAAGGTCAAACCAATTTCAGAGGAGATGTTATTCAGAGCGGTTTTACTGCAATACTTTGGACTAGAATAAAGCAACATCATACAAAATTCAAAATGCCGACTATCAGAAATGGTAGTCGGTATTTCTTTTTTTAATATATGTTGATATAATAACAAAAGAATGATCATTATAACATGAAGGTGACAAATGAAAAAGAATGTTGGTAATATATACAATATAGTTGATGAAAGATTTATAAGCCATTTTAGTCCTCAGCATATGGATTTTATGAAAAAGCATTATTATAGTGTGTATCTTGGATATTGTAAAAAAGAGAAAAGAAAAATTTTATCTCCAGAAGTATTTTTTACTAACATGCGACAGAGAAAGATAAAACTTCTTCAATTGTGTTGTCCATATTGCGGAGAGATGTTTGTTTTACCATTAAAAGGAAAAATAGCCGATATTAAGAAGTTTAATTATTGTTGGCATTGTGGTAAAAGTTCTGCTTCATATAATGCTTTCTCGCAATTAAGTAGTTTGGGAAGAATAGGCAATTTTCATGCTATTGGATTGGAAGTAGTGAAAAAAATTTATGATGAAGAAAAACTTCAAAGTTTAACATATGAAGTATATCATCTTGAAATTATACAGCTTACTTCAATTTTGGAAGTTATTCTTAGGGATTTTTTTGAGGCATTTATACATATATCTTATTTGGGAGTGCAAAATAACTATGTGGCTAGTGTTATTAATAAGAGTACAGGTAACGATTTTATGAATATAGAGAAAGCAAATAATCATTATAAGAGAGCGCTTGATATTAATCTCCGTTCTTTGTTTGATGATGAAACATGGCTTGATTTGTTGGATTTGGTAAATATAAGAAATACAATTGTACATAATAATGGAATGGTGGATAGTGTGTTTGAAAGAACGAGAACTTACCAACGGGTTAAGAACTGCATAAGTGGTAATCTTATATTTTTAAATAAAAAAAATGTACAGCATTATCTGAATCAAGTAGTAAAAGTCGCTAATGTTATAGGGGAGAGTTTTGAAAAACGATATGATACGTTAAAGTATGAAATGATTGCAAACTATTATTTTAACAAAAAGAAGTAAGGTAATTATTATTTATACATGTAAAAAAATTACGGATACCGACTATCAGAAATGGTAGTCGGTATTTTTGTGTTTCAATAGGGTATACCCCTGTGACTTAGTAGGGAGGATATGCAAAAGTATGTCAAGAGGCTGTGATTTGTATATTTGAAATATTTCATAGAAAACAGATAGCTTATTGAAACAGAACAGGGCAAGCATGACAATTTGGTTTATGCATCCTAAGTAACATTGAGATGAATTATAAGAAAAATTATTTTTTTATGAGAGAGGAAGGAAAAAGCATGGAGCAGGCAAAAGAGAGCATTAAGCGTCAAAAGAAAAAAGTGTTTAGAAATTTCATTGCATTAATGATAGGCAGTTTAACTTTACTGAGTTCTATTGCAATAAAATTTAATTTTTCATATGCCAAGATAATAGTTAACTGCGCAATAATAACAATGCTTTGTAACCATTATTTGCATATGAAAATCTATTATCTCAATAAGGAACTTAAAAAATTGCAGAGCAAGGAGGAAACAAACCCATGTCACTAAAATACGCCTACTGTAGAATATCTACAACAGACCAGAATATAGACAGACAAATCATAGCAGTAAAACAATTTGCACCAGATATATCAGATAACAACATATTTGTTGATAAGAAAACAGGCAAAGATTTTGAGCGTGAGCAGTATCAGGAAATGAAAGTCATTCTTGAGCATATTTCCAAAGCCAGCTTGAAAAACGAACCCATTGAGTTAATTGTGGAGGAACTTGACCGACTTGGTAGAAATGCAGATTTAATCAAGAAAGAACTAATGTGGTTTAAAGAGCATAATATCATAGTTCGTATCTTGGAAATACCAACAACGTTACATGAGGTAGATGAGAGTAATCGTTGGGTAACAGAAATGGTTACAAATTTATTGATTGAGGTATATGCACAGTTGGCACAGGCAGAACTTGAGAAAAGAGCGAAGCGACAGGCAGAAGGAATAGCAATAGCAAAGTCAAAAGGTGTATACAAGGGCAGGAAACCAATCCAAATAGACAATGAGCAGTTTGTAATAATTTACACCAGATGGAAAGCAAATGAAATTACAGCCAGACAAGCCATGTTAGAACTCAACATAAAAGCTAACACATTTTACCGAAGAGTAAAAGAGTATGAAACCAATAAAAAAGCAATCAGTAACACTTGAAAAATTCAGTAATAACATCCATGCTATTACATCTTAAAAATTTTAGCTACATTCAGAGGGCATGATAAGTGATTCCAGCAATATCAAAAAATGATAAGTTTGTATGGGTGATTTAAAATCTAGGGTAAATTTTTTAGACAGACTTCTGAACGATAGCAGACAGCATAGGTGCATTTCAGTAGGATGCATTACTGATAAATAGTGTGGTAGCATATGGGTTAAAATTTTTCGAGTGATTTTCAGAGGTACAAAGGGACCGAATTTTAATCTGCAAAAGACTTATTATGTATTGCAAAACATTATGAGTTAAAAATACCTGTCTTGTAGAGGAGAAAAAGCAATGAGAAAGCAAAGCAAACATAAAAAAAGAATATTACAAGCACTTTGTTTAGTGATGGCGCTTTGTGGTATGAGTGCATATGCAATGAATGTCACTGGTTCAAACGAAGTTGCTAATATTTTGAGAAGTTCATCAAGTGTTGAAACGCTTACTATAAATCCTAATGGTGGTTCAGCCACACATATTGATGGAACGACAATAACAAGCAGCACGTCAAAATCTCTTGGCTCGTTAATTGGTATTGGAGAAACAAAGTCATTTTCTACAGGAAAGCAGACAATAGATATAAAAGGAACTTATCATTTTGAGGTTCAAGGTGGAAAAGGCGGTTCAGCAACCATTACAGGCATAGGAACAGCGCAGGGTGGAGATGGTGTAACGATAAAATCTAATTCAGTATCAATATCAAAAGGAAAAGAGCTGACATTTCATGCAGGAGCGACGAGTAAAGATGTAACAAAACCAAAGATAGCTGCATTTAACGATGTTAGTGGGGCAAATCAATTTGGTGGAACAGGAACTGATGTATATAAAAATGGTGGATCTGAATATGGCGTAAGGGATTTCTATCAAGCAGTTTATGGGGATGGAGGAAGTTGTTCATATGTTAAGTTTAGCGGTCATTCAATCTATGCAGCAGGCGGTGGAGCAGGAACAGTTTATCACTATGAATATGCCGGACTTCCTAATACATGGAAGGGGCATGGAACATTAAAAGGAAAAAGTGTACCACTTAGTACTGCTGATAAAACAACAGAAGCAAACTCCATAGACTTTGATTTAAAATATACGAATACATATGGCGGTAGCTTTACAGGTGGTTCGGGTTTATGGACTTCTGGGATAGGAAAGGGAGCAGGAGAGGGATATAAAAATGGTGTATATGGTGCTGTTGGTTCAAATGCAGTAGCTGGGGGCTCATGTGGTCAAAGCCATGTTCAAGGGTTTACAGCTACATATACGAAAAATACAACAGCTAATTCCTATGTAAAAATGACATGTGACAGTAAAACCTTTGCAATTAGTGATCCGACTAGAACAGGGTATACATTTGATGGGTGGACAGTAGTTGGTAATGGAATAACTCAAACAGATAATGGCACATCTACTACTTTTACAAAAAATCAAACAGGTAATATGACGATAACAGCAAATTGGACACCAATTCCCTATAAGCAGATTGTAAAAGTACGTTATCAAAATGCAGATGGCACATGGGGCGGCTATTCAAGTGTAATAGATGAAGATTACAATTATGATTCCACAGTTTCATGGTCAAGAGAGGCAGATGCAGTGTATCAAGCAGCAAGCATTTCATATACGGTAACACAGGCAAACACAAAATATGTGGATGTTTATAGAAATTCATATCTACAGACAGTAAAAGTACGTTATCAAAATGCAGATGGCTCTTGGGGGAGCTACAGCAATGTAATAAATGCAAATTATTTATATGGTTCAACAGTTGCGTGGACAAGAGCAGCAGATGCAGTATACAAAACAGCAAGCATTTCATATACAGTAACACAAGCAAATACAAAATACATAGATATTTATAGGAATACATATACAGTTACCTTAAATAAAGGTACAGGCATTGCTTCTGTATCAGGTGCAGGCACATATTACTATGGTCAATCTGCAACTATCAGTGCAGAATTACTCACTGGCTATAAATGGTTAAACTGGACAGGAACTGTTACTTATGGAAATATAAGCAATACATTTACAGTAGATAGTGATAAAACATTTACAGCAAACGCAGAACCAATCACTTACACCATAAGATTTAATGGCAATGGCAACTGGAATACATCACAAGGCTCTTATACACAGCAATTTACCTATGATTTGCCAGCAACACTCACACCAAATAAATTTACACGACCAGATAATACAACATACAACAGTGTAAATTATATAAAAGGTTATGAGTTTATCGGCTGGGGAACATCAGCAACACAGACAACAGCAACCTACACAGATAAACAGGAAGTTAAGAACCTCAAAAATACACAAGGAGCAGTGTTAGATTTATATGCTATCTGGAAGAAACCAATTACCCTCACTTTTAATTTTAATGGTGGCAAATTCAATGATAGTACAGCTAATCAAGTATTAAATTATACAATGTATAATTCAGAATTGAGTCACACATTTGATATAAAACAATACTATGGAGGCTTTAAAAATAATCGTATCAGCGCAAATAAAGGTATAAACAACAAGCTAACTAAAACAGACACCAATGGAATACAGTACAGATTCCTAGGATACAGTTTAAACCCAAATGCCACAGTTCCAGACAGCAACTTTGATGTTTATAACATAAAAGAAAGAACAGAGAATTACACCATAAGAGATAACACAACCCTCTATGCAGTCTGGGAGCCAGTTCTCCAAATGACAGTACAGTTATCAGCACCACAGCACTCAGAAGTGATGCAGTTGACAAGTGATGTTCCAGTCACCACAACCTTAGGAAATTTCAAAATATCAAGTGGCACCAGAAGTACAGAAATCCCAAGCAGTGCAACAGCCTCAGTAAAATCAGCAACCATAGGTACTAACGTAACCAACAAGGATTTAGTAACCTACACAGTAAGTGCCAAAGGAGCTTCAAATATTAAGTTTAGCACAGCAGCAGATTCTAGAATACTAGATATATACACCCATGGTAACAACAATACATGGTTTGACAAGTTAAACACCACAGATAAATTCGAATATACAATAGATAACTTTTCAAACACAACAAGTAGTTTCACAATACCACAGTATATAGGAACTAAAAAGAGTTACAAGACTAGCAATCCAGAATCAGCCACAGGTACATCGGTATATGCAATCAAGTTTACCTGTACCCAGCCAAGCTACTATTACAGTAAATATTGGAATAGTCCAGAGTCAACAAGTGTTTATGGCATACTATTTTTAAATCCAACACTTCCAGATGACAATACCAACGGAGGTATAATATTACCACCATATGCAGTAGAAGATGGAGCATACGAATTTGAAACCATCTTAAATTAATCAAAAACACAAAGCAGAAAGCAGTAGCCGAAAGTGACTACTGCTTTTCTATATAAAAATACCTTGCAATCCTAATACCCTAGCGTTACCATCCATTTCCACAATAGGAAGGAGAAGATCACATGGAAAAAGAATTAAACACAATCAATGAAAAATTACAGGATGCACTAAGCTTGCTAATCATCTTAGAAAATGATTTTCAATCACAACATACAGATGAAGTGTATCAGCGTACAATCCACATCATCCATGAAATCTTAAAATCAGCATTAAATGATTAAAAAAAGCCAATGCAGACACATAATGGCATTGGCTAAGATTTCATAGTAGCTAACAGTTTTTGTAATAATGCTTTTTGCTCACCAGATAGCATAGAAACATCCAGTGTATTGTCGTTTTCATTTGTCTGAAAACCAAGTAGATAATCAGTAGAGCAATGATATAGATTAGCAAGAGCCATAAGATTTTCTACACTAGGAGTTCGTTCGCCGCTTTCATAGTTGGAAATAATTGAAGGAGAAGTGTTAATAATACCAGCAACTTCTTTTTGAGACATATTAAATTCTAATCTAAGTTTGTGTAGTTTATCACCAAGACCTTGAACCATAGATAATTCCTCCAATAATAGATATAGTTTACGATTTATATTATTGCTTTAGGACATATGGACAATGCTAAAAGCATTGAAAACTTTGCTAAAAGACGATATAATAAATCCAAATACAAAAGGAGGATTTATTATGGGAGTACAACAGGCGTTAACGACAGAGCAAGTATCTATTTTATTATGGTTGAAGGCAATAGATGATTTTAAAGGCGAGGGGTATGAAACAGCCACATTCAATGAAAAATATGATGCTTTTGAAGCTGTAGAGGATACAGGCTTTACAAGAGAAAAATATGATAGTTATGTGGAGTTTTGGAAACGGAATGGAATCATTGATGAAGATAAGCATACACAAGAATATTCAATTTCAAAGAAAGGCAAAAAACTATTTAAGCAGTTGGATGGAATGAAAGAAAGCGGTGATAAAGAAATTGCTGATACATTGAGCAACTTATCAAAAGCAAGCGATTTGTCTGCAATACATACATTTGTAAAAAATCACCCACAGGAAATATTGCTGATTATCAGTTTGGCATTACAAGTTGTGCAGATAGTAGTTACAATATAAAGATTTTTATTACATGAATCAGAACATATTAATAAAAAGAAGTAGTTTCTAATTTGTTCATTTTTAAGTTTAGGGGGCATCGTAAAGATGCCCTCGCTCATTATCTAAACAGGAGGTACATACACAATGAGTGGCAAGTACATGAAAATTAAAAGAGTAATCATTCCCACAATTACCATGCTAGTTATTGCATCACAGCTTTTCGGGTGCGCATCAGCATCCAAGAAAGATGCATACAATATGCTCCAAGAATCCACTGAAATAGAACTGGAATATGCAGTCCCCGATTATGATAGCAACACAGAGGAATCCAAAGTCGAGTTGCTTCCATGGTTGCAATTATCTAGTTTAGAGACACACCCAGAATTAAGAACAGCCTTTGAGGAGCTTATCGGTGTAACAACAGAAGAGGATGGAACAAAAAGTGGTGTAGTATACACCGATGAAAATGGGGATAGAAACCAGAATAATACTTTATTCAATGCATTAGGCAACACCAGCTTCACAATTAATTACATCAGAGATGCAGAGCAAATCGAGAAGCTGGAAGAAATAGCCAACAATGAATACACAGACATTGAAGAAAACCAAGGTGTATCAGCGGTAATCAATGCCTACTTTGAATTATTACCAGACCAAGAGGATGGACAGTTTGATGGAGATGCCACCATTTCAAGAGCACAAGCAATGGCATTGTTAATGAGAGCAACCACACCAGTCAACGAAGCCCAAGCCCCAGAAGAAGATGCAGACTTCATAAAAGCAGTAGGTGAAACGCAATATACCAATTTTGCCGCACCAATGAATGAATACACCTACCTCAACACCTCAACTGGTTTAAATGACAAAACCTTCAACACCACAATGTCACGAGGCGAATACATTTACCTGTTAGCCAAATACATTTATGGTGATACCTATGCACAGCGTATGGAAGAAGCAGGAAAAGAAGATGAAAGCTTATCAACAGATGTAAAATTAACCACAATAAAAGATGGTGGTGACATTTCCCTACAAGATGCAATCAACAACGTAGAAAATGGTTTACCAACAGATATGTACCAGACATTAGCAAGAGCAGTTGCACTTGGTTTCATAACAGAGGACAACCTCAACTGGGATGAAGCAATCACCAAATCCGAAGCAATCACCCTCTTCATTGATGCAGTAGAAGTTTACTACAATACAACTAAATCAACTTCCACTACGGCAGATGATAATATAGTAGTAGACGATACAACATCAAGCTTTGAAATAGTAGCGCAGGGGGATTACCCAGATAGTCGTTCTGATCATCAAGCAAACTGGGATATCTATAAGAATTATTTTGATGACTTTTCAGTTTATGGCACAGACACAGCAGGTAAAGGATTAAATGATTTACCATATGGTGGAGATACAGGATATGACCCTAAGGGTACAATACTACAGGAACGTACTACAGATAAAGGTTATACAGTAATGTATGACACCGACACAGGTAAAGTTTATTATTCCTCTATGATATTGCCAACAGGGGATGTTTATTTAGAAACAGAGTCAGGAGGTGTACTTGCGACATATGCATATGCAAAAGGATACAATAATTGCTACGATATTACATATATCGAAATGCAAGAGATTTTAGGCGTATACAACGGAGACTAATCTACAATAATTTTTATTAAGAAATGCACCTCATTATTAGTGGGTGCATTTTTTCATGCCATTCTCTAAAGAAAAGTAAATTTATATTTTTCATTATTTTAAGGAGGAGCAGCATGGGAAAGAAACAAGCAAACAATTCTAAAATAAAATACACTCTGCTAAGTATTTTATTTTCAATACTGTTTATTTTCACAGCACTGTATGCATCGGATCCCATCGAAGCATATGCAGATGATGACGAAGCAACAGGTGGCAGTACAGTCAAATGGGATATAGATGGTAGTTCTGAGGATTACATTTACATTCCGGGACGTATTTATTGGGGCGGTTCTAATACCCGAACAGGAGTACTCTTTTACTGTGTAGATAATGAAACCGGCACGGTAGTAGATGGTACTCAAACAATATTATATAATAATTATGTAGATGAAAACGGCGATAGATGGAAGTCGATGATTACAACTCAATCTGGCAGTGGAAGACTAGCTAACACATCAGTAAGTAGTCTTAGGGCACAGTATTGTGGAGAATTACCAATAACTGGAGACTGGACTGATGGTAGTTCTGCATTTAAGTCATGGCTTGAGGGAGACTCAAGTATGACAGTAGCTGAAAGAACAGTATGTAACGCAGCATGGTTAGTATACACCTATTTAGGCGAAGATGCATTTGACAAAGTCAACCACAACGAATATTCAGTCTGCTTTGAGGGTATGTATGGTATGGCAATGTATATAGTTAAGGACGGAATGGATGTAGTTCGCAGTTATGGAGAAACTTGGGCGCATCGTAATTATCCAGACATAACAGATGAAGAAGAATTAGCTAAACTTTCAATAATAAAATACTTTTATACTGAAAAAGAGTTTGTAACAGTGCTTAATCGTTTGGGTGTAGATATAACTCAACGTCATGGAGCTACAGGAACAGCTAACTATAAATGGTTACAATCCTGTGCAAAGTATTTTAATACATCTGAGGAACATTTTGGCATTCCAGCAGCTTCAAAAGCGGGTGAGGACGTAACAAATCAAGAGATGCTTAGTACAGGTTGGAATTTTGCAGTTATTGAGGTTTCACTTCCACCAATTCATACTTATTGGGAAGCATATGGAACACCAGGAAACACAGAACCACCAGATCCAACAGCAGCTACGGATGGAGATTGCATAATCAGAAAGCTCTATTACACAGAGGAATTGGCATCTGATGGTACGGTAATTACAGAAGCCAAAGATTACCATTCATACAAACAAGAGGGTACAACCAATTATATTGTAATAGATACTGAAAGTGATTATGTGTTAGAGGGTTGGAAAGCAAGCAGTACGAACAGAGAACTCAATATAAAGGACAATTTTTATTCCATATCAGCAACACAAAGTGGTGACTCAGCAGAGGAAATAGAGATAGACGTAGACAATGGGGTAAAATATGTTTATCTTCTCTTCAAAAAAACAGAAGTCAATCCAAATCCTTCTCAACCATATGACTTCCAGCTCCAGCAATCCCAAATAACCAAGCGAGTTACATTCCTTGATGGTACAGGACCAGCCAACACATCATCCTTATTCACCCACAACTTCACATGGACAGCCCCAGCCCCAACCCAAACATCCTGCACATCCCATGGAGGCAACGGACACCACTTAGGATGTGGAAAGAGTGAACACTCCCATGGTAGCGGTTGTTATTCAACAGATGCCCTTGGTAATAAAAGTTTAAACTGTTCAACAGAAGAGCATTCACACTCCAACTCATGTTATGACACCCCATGTACCTCCTTCACATGGACAGACAACACCACCAGCCTAGGCATCACCCTTGATACCTCCTCCCTCAACAAAGCAGTAGTATCAAAAAATGATAGCATCACCTACAACCAGCCAGCAGTAAACACCATAACCACCAGCAACAAATATTATAAGGACAACACAAGTACACGTTCAGGAACCTCACAAAACACCCAATCAATCAGTAATTTCAATTACATTACAGTATTGTTTAGAGGGCAAGACCACCTCACCTTAGCAGATTGGAAAAATGGTGGAGCAATATCCTACTTAACGAGCTTGGCATATGATTCAGCATATAACTTTAAATCAGCCAACACCCCACAGGGCACACGCAAATCTGGTACCGAGTATAATGAAACCTTTGCAACTAGATTTATAAACAGGTCACCTGATATGTCAACTACTTATAAGGCAACAGTTGGTTCAGCTGGAATATGTTCAACCACATCCTCAGCCTACAGATTTGACACCAGCACTGCTCTCACCATTAATGGTATTGTAGTAAATGACCCAGTAGGGTTTATTTTTTTGCACATTTTTAGAACAACAGACACATATAAAATACAATCATAATTCATCAGATAAAATCAATTCACATGTGACAGCTATGGTCATATTCATACTATATTTATATTAAAAACAATCACTTCTTTTTTGCAACAACAGGTGGGTCAAACAGTTCTGCAAATCCCTTATGTGAAACCAGATAGTTTATATCATAAGATTTAAATGGTGAAGGCAGTTTGTCTTTTTTATTGACACTATGAAGCGGATAAGGAATATCATCACTTTGTAGTATCTGACGCAGATATTCATAAGCCATATCAGCTTCTTTTTCATTCCAAGACCTTAGAACAATTTTATTCTGCAAGCCTTTTGAGTTTAGATAGCCTTTTTCGCCCTGCAATTCATCCCAAGAAACTGATTCCATGTTGTCAATGCAATAGGACACTTTTGTATCAAATTCATCATATTTTGTAAGCACAGTATTATGAACAATACCATAAGTCCAGAGGTCATGAATAGTTTTACCAGATACAGTTTCATCAAAATTACAAATCATATGATAATGCCAGTTCTTATGGGTTTGTCGGCTGAACACAGCGAGATACCGAAAATCATCATATCGGTGTCGAATACGTTTAATAAATTTTTGAAATGCTTTATGACAAGTTTGTAGGTCATTTGCATTATCAAATATTCGAGTGTCAAAAGTGAGAGTAACAAATTGTACATTTGGAGTTCTAAAATTGATATATGCAAGAGTTCTGAAAGTTGAGCGTCTTTTCTTCACACGCTTTGCATAATTGTATTTTGCATATTTACCATCATTTTTCTTGGCAGAACTTTTAGAGACAATCTGATTCTCATTTGGTTTATCTTTATCAGCATTTTCGGGTGGTGGTGGATTCAGCACAGTTTTTAATGCATCACTCATGGGGGCAGGGATATAATCGTCTGGTAAGCTGTCATCAACCCCTAAGCGTTCTTTGTATTCATTTGCAAAATCATCTGATACACCAGTCCACGTGGTAATCTTTGTACTTCTGTTTGTAATTTCCAGCTTGAAATGTTCTGCCATGCTTTTTCCTCGCTCACAATTTTATAGATTCATAATAGCACAGATTAGTATTGTTTGGAATCATTGTTGATTAGACCGATAAAGTAGGCATTGGAATCAAATTAATATATACACCCACTGAAAACAAGGAAAATTGAAAAATACTGCTGATAGTATGGAAATACATTTGATAATGTAATCAATACAGTTACTAAGCGAATTAGCATGAAGAAATGCTGCAAAGTAAAAACTCCTGACAGTATTCAGCACTTTATATTGAGAAGAAAGAAAAAATATTTTTGATAAGGAGGATACAGCCATGCAGGTAAAATTCAAAGGCTACAAAGAGAAAAGTAAAATCAACATCTCTATGGTCATACCAACAGGAGAGCAGAAAACAGTAATCACCATGGAGATGCCACAAGGAGGAGACTGGAGGGCAGATATGGAATGCTATGATAAAGTCTTATCTGCGTATGAGGAACGCTTGAATAAAGCAATGCAATCAGCTCAACAGCAACAGGCAGAAGATACAGAGCAATTAGAAGAAGCATAGGAGGCAACAGATATGGGATTAAGATTCAAGAGTTTCAGAAGGGGAAACATAATAGGTTTAACAATGATATATCCAGATGGAAGGTGTTGCAATGTAATGTTTGCAGAAGTACCAGTAGATGGAGACTGGAGAGCAGACGTAGATTTCTATGACGAAATCGAGCAAGCCTACAAAAAGCGTTTGCGCAGAGCACTTCAAAACTAAATACAATTCAACACATGCAAAAGCATTACCCCAGCGGTAGTGCTTTTTTTTGCATAGCACCACATAAAATTGCTACATTTTCTATAGCTAGTGAGAAGCTAATCTACCTAAGCACCTAGATAGAAGTTTAAATATTTCATATAAAATCTATCAGCACAAAATGAACAAGTGAGTATTTCCGCAAAAACCCTAAATCATATCTGCCATAGCATCCATTCAGCCAACAGCTACAGTTTGTAACAAAATAAATAATTCAAAAATTTTGAAAAGCTGACATTTTCTATCACTTATAAAATGTGGATTGTACTAAAAATAAATGTAAAAAATAATGTGGAAAAATCGAAAATAGGAAGTTAATATTTTTCTAAAATGATTATTTTCCGTAAAAAATCAGCTTGAAAATAATAGAAAAATAGCAGTTTATAGAACTAGATGGATAGTGAGATAAAATGTACATATAATCACCATAGCATAAATACCTATCAAAAACAGTTCGCAAACATACCCAGCAAATTACTCAAAAAATAACCCCAGTAGAAACCGATACAAATTCACATAGTAAATAACACCTATAACTACATTATGGGTTTATTTATATGCAATCTTTCATTTTCCCAGCGTATATATCAAAGAAAATTACAACTATTTTTTTAGGCGTTCGTCAAATTGCACAACGGACTCATTATATATTAAGTTTATACTCATTTAAAAAATGATAAATAGGCTTATGATTTTTTGAATATTTTAGGAAGTAAACAGCTTATTTCATGGAAAAAATTTTATTCATTCTTCGAATAGTAATATTGCAAGTTATGGTATATATTGCAAGCATAAAGTACTTTATAAAAATGCAAAGAAAAAGGAGAGAACAACATGGATAGTTTAAAAGTAGCAAGCGCACCAGCACCGACAGTAGGTGCAGACACAGTACAAGAAGTACAGGAGATACCAGCACCAACAGTAGATACAGTAACAACCAAACAGGCACAGCCAGACAAATCGGCACGATTCAAGGAAAAGCAGAAAATCAAGCTTCAAAGGTAATGGCAGAGCTGGAGAAGTTGCAGAAACTCTCAAACCGTAAATATTACACTTACAACTCAGAGCAGGTCAATGAGTTGTTTGAAGCAATACAGACTGCACTTGACGAAACAAAGACTTCTTTCACATCAGACAATGTGGAAAAGAAGAAGTTGTTTACCTTTTCCGCATAAGAAACTGGTAAAAGCAGTAGTTAGCAACCGGGAACAAACATCTGGCAGAGCAATCTGCCAGATACACAGAATATTATCAGGAAGGAGGTTTCTAAGGTGGAGAGATTAAAGCACTTGAAGATTTATCTTACTCGGATAAATACTTGGAACAGTATTTATCATGCAAGAATATCAAGATATTAGTTCACATAATGTATTAAAGAACAGTAAAAGTGAGCAAAACAATATGAAGAATATGGAAACATATTCAGAAGAAGTAAAACTTGGAAATAAAAGTGTAAAAATCACTTTAGAGTTTCCGTGCAAAGTAGACCAAAAGGATATAGAACGATTTGAAAAAAACATGAGACAAATCTATCTCTATAATATACAAACAAGGTCTGGACAAATGGCTTGTTCTGCGGTACACTCCACACCCTTAAATGGGAAAAGTGAATCAATATCAAGGAGGAACGATCAATGAATAAGCGTGTTAGAACATTATTAAGAGTATCTTCAAGACAGCAGCTGCATGATGATGACATACCAATTCAAAGAGCAGAAGCGGAGCAGTTTATTGCAAAACATCCAGATTGGGTGTTTGACAAAGAATACCTTGAAAAAGGAGTATCAGCTTATCACAATGGAGTAGATGATAGAGAGGTGCTCCAGGAAATCATGCAGGACGCAAAGCGAGGAGAGTTTGAAATTCTCCTCGCTTATATGTCAGACCGAATAGGCAGACAGGAAGAGTACAGTTTCTATGTGGCAGAACTTAACCGCATGGGAATTGAGGTCTGGACTATTAAGGATGGACAGTTAAAAACAGAGGAACATATTGATAAACTGCTCAACTATATCCGATTCTGGCAGAACGAGGGAGAATCAAAGAAAACAGGTATGCGAGTGCATGATACTATGGTTGAGATGGTAAAGGATGGGAAGTTTGTAGGAGGCAAGGCACCCTATGGCTACAAGCTAGTCCTGTCTGGAGAAATCAGCAATCATGGCAGAGCCTTACATAAACTTGTAATTGTTCCAGAACAAGCAGACATAATCAGACAGATTTTTAGCTATGCAGTCAATCAAGGGATGGGCTATGAAAAGATAGCAAATACTCTAAATAAAAATGGAGTGCCGGCACCGATACTGGATAAGTGGAAAGGTGGAACAATACGAAGTATATTAACAAATCCTGTTTATATGGGGTACATAGCGTATAATAGAAGAAAAAATGGTCATGCAAATAGCACCAGACTTGATAGAAAAGAATGGACTTATTCAAGAGAACAAAAGCCAGAAATTATGATTATATCACAGGAAATATGGGAGAGGGCACAGGAAATCAGAGAAGCCAGAAAGAATAAAATCAATGCTGCAAGGCAGGCGACAAATGAGTTGTATATGGAGCAATATAATGTACCATTCTCTACAAGGGGCAGACTTGCACTTACAGGCATGGTTTATTGTGGTTACTGTGGAAAGAGATTAAAAAACACCGGCTATGCAAACCACTGGACATGTAAGAAAACAGGGGAGAAGAAAGTCTCATACGTAGGGCGCTATGGTTGTCCAGAGAAATGCAAGCAAAGGAGTACATACTCACAGGAGTACTTAGAGGGGATTGTATTTGCTACAGTGGAAACATACCTTGAAAACCTCAAAAAAATAGATATATCAAAAGAGCTTGAAGAAATGCAGACACAACAGGGCAAGACCATAAAGCGTGAAATAAAGGACTTGGAAAAAGAAATAAAAAATCTGCTGGCAGATATAGAGACACTTGAAGAAAAATTACCAGAGGCAATTCGTGGTGAATTTGCCTTTAGTGTAGATAAATTATCTGCTATAATATCGGATAAAGAGTCGCTTAAAAAGGAAAAAGAGATACAGAAGAAGAGTTTACAAAAGCAACTGGAAGAAATCTCGTTGCAATCAAACGAGCTTATGACATTCGTAGAAGCAATGCCAAAATGGAATGAAATCTTTAGTCAGACAGATGTTCAGACCAAGCAGATGATACTATCTACCCTGATAGACAAAATCATAGTAAAGGATGATGATATCACCATAAAATTCAAGATTCGTCTTGATAATTTTTTGGATGAAAAATTACTTGAATCCAGTGGTGTGGATGTACCGCAACAAAGGCTACAGCTTTACGATCACGTCTTCTACGGCATATGACCAGAAATTCATGTACGGGCGCAACATTTACCAGAGCATCTCGGATGTGGTGGATGAGATGTTCCAGAACTATCTCTCCAGACCGAATGTCAGACAGCCGATCTTAACGCAGTATTGCGACGGGCAGCGCGTGACCTGCAGCAACTGGCTGAGCCAGTGGGGCAGCAAGTATCTCGGCGATCAGAATTATGAGACGATTGAGATTCTGCGCTACTATTACGGCAATAACATGTTCATCAATACGGCGGAGGAGGTCTCGGGCATCCCGGCGTCCTGGCCGAGAGTCGATCTGTCGGTCGGATCGACGGGAGAAAAGGTCCGGCAGATTCAGGAACAGCTGGCGCGCATCTCGCGTTCCTACCCGGCCATTCCGACGATTACGCCGGACGGAATCTACGGGCCGGCAACCAGGGAGGCGGTGGAGCGTTTCCAGAGTATCTTCGGACTTCCGGTCACGGGAGTGATCGACTTTCGGACCTGGTACCGTATTTCCGAGATTTATGTCGCGGTTACGCGCATTGCGGAGCTGGTTTAGAGGTTGGTTTTTTCCCCGGTTTGTGATAGAATAAGTTACAAACTGGGGACTTTTTTGGAGAATTTTATGGCGAATTACAGGATGACAATACAGTATGACGGCACGCGCTACAGCGGATGGCAGAGCCAGCATGCGACGGACGCGACGATCCAGGGCAAGCTTGAGACTGTTCTGACACGGATGACGGGACAGCAGGTGGATGTCATAGGTTCCGGGAGAACCGATGCGGGAGTACATGCCATCGGGCAGGTTGCCAATTTTCATCTTAAGCAGCCGCGCAATACGGGGGAGCTGCTGGATGGATTGAACCGTTACCTTCCGGAGGATATTGCCGTAAGCAGCCTGACAGAGGTGGACGAGCGGTTTCACAGCCGCTATCAGGCAGTGTGCAAAACCTACCGCTACCGGATTCATACGGGAGAGGTTCCGGACGTCTTTGCGCGCAGGTATGTGTATGATTACAGGATTTCCCTTGATGCGGGAAGGATGCGGGAGGCGGCGGGACTTCTTCTGGGGGAGCATGATTTTAAGTCGTTCTGCGGCAATACAAGAATGAAAAAGTCCACAGTGCGGACGCTTTATGAAATTCGTGTGGAGGAACACGAATCGGAGATAGATCTTTTTTTCACGGGGAACGGTTTTTTACAGAATATGGTGCGGATTCTGACGGGGACACTGATTGAGGTGGGAGACGGCAGAAGAGAGCCGGGGAGTATGACGGACGTGCTTGCCAGGAGGGACAGACAGGCGGCGGGCTACACGGCACCGGCGCTGGGGCTGGCGCTTTTCTCCGTGGAATACGAAGGCGACGGGCAGAATACG
>OGWR01001308.1_pt1 | contig 20408 bp, 18 predicted proteins | sample 1576061 | NCBI WGS metagenome assembly OGWR01 (sample SAMEA3541511, study PRJEB24748) | human gut metagenome | biome: human gut; feature: human-associated habitat; material: faeces | place: China | collected 2012 | reverse complement strand
AGATGCAGCTGATTGGGCAGGACGGCAACATTTTTGCCATCATGGGTCGAGCCTCCCGGCTGCTGAAAAATGCCGGGCAGAGAGATAAGGCCAAGGAAATGTGTAACCGCGTTATGGCCAGTAAGAGTTATAACGCGGCACTGGCCATTGTGTCTGAGTATGTCGAAACCGAACTGACGCCCAAAACCAGAAACAAACCGAACCGAGGTGACGCCCGATGAGGATGAAAAAATACGAAATCACCGACATTGCCCACCCAGACAACCCGAAGCTGCACCGCATCCGGGCGCTGACCGATGTGGGTACAGATGTCCACAAAGGTGATTTGGGCGGTTTTGTCGAAACCGAGAACAACCTCGACCAAGAGGGCTTTGCATGGATTGGCGAAGATGCCATTGCCTGCGAGGATTCGTACATCGGCGGAGATGCAATACTTGCGGATTCCGCCGTGGCAAGGGACTCTGCCTATGTCGGAAACAACGCGGTTATCGCTGACCATGCCGTAGTGCAGGATAATGCCATTGTTTGCGGCGGATATATTTCCGGCAATAGTTGCATCTGTGGTAATGCCATCTTAAACGCCGATACGCAAACTCTCTGTGCGCCCATGATTGGCGGCAACGCCCGTGTCTATGGGGGACTCACCGGCAATGTGGTATGTCAGGGCAGTGCGATAGTGCTGCCGGGTGTAAAACTTTACAATACCACGGCGGACTGCTTTGCTCTGAAAGATGATACTGTCAGTGTTGTGCCTGCCCAAAGGCCGGAAGTCACCGCACCAAAAGAAACAAAACACCACGAAAACGAACGCTAAGAAAGAAGGATGCCTTTGACGAACACTCCCGAAACGCTCAACATTCTCAACCCTGATTTCCGGATGCCCGAACACTGCGGCGGTGACCGCTGGTCGATCCTGCACGGAGATTCCCTGCAGATTATCCGCCAGTTTGAACCGAACAGCTTCGATGCCATCATCACCGACCCGCCCTATGCCAGCGGCGGCAGCAGCCAGACCACCAAGAACCGCAGCACCAGCGAAAAGTACAGCAGCATGAGTAAGGACAAAGCGCTGCCCGACTTCGATTCCGACCAGATGGATCAGCTGAGTTGGATGTTCTGGACGGCGGCATGGCTGCAGGATGCCCGCCGCATTGCCAAGCCCGGTGCGCCCGTCTGCCTGTTCATCGATTGGCGGCAGCTTCCCGCCATGACGCTGGCTTTGCAGTGGGCAGGCTGGACCTGGCGCGGCGTGGCGGTTTGGGATAAGGTCGCCAGCCGCCCGCAGAAAGGACGCTTTCGTCAACAGTCCGAGTACATTGTGTGGGGGTCGAACGGCAAAATGCCGCTTGAGAGAAATGTTGGGTGTCTGCCGGGCGTGTTCCGCTACCCGAACCCGCAGAACCGCATCCATGTGACAGAAAAGCCCTTGCAGCTTATGCGGGATGTGGTGCAGATTTGCGAACCGGGCGGGCGCATCCTTGACCCCTTTGCCGGGGCAGGCACCACCGTGCTGGCCGCTGTGCAGGAAGGCTATGAGGCTGTCGGCATTGAAATGTCGGACGCCTACTTCCAACGCAGCACTGAACGGCTGAAAACTGCCCTTGAATCCGAAGGGAATCAGAACTGATTCACTACTTTGCAAGAAATACCGAAAAGTGAATCAAATCTGATTCACTCCCGAAATTCAGAAAGGAAACACGAAAATGAAACGACCTTGGGCTTTTATCTGCGCCAGCGAGGGCGCAACCTCCAAACATCTCCGCAATTATTGCCGCGAGGTATACCTGCTGGGATACCTGCCGGTATGCCCCAAATTGCAGGACAGCCAGTATTTGGTGCTGGAAGATGCCGTGGAACGCAGCGAATACACCGCCATTGTGCGGGATAAGCTGCTGCGCTGCCCGATGCTGGTGGTCTGCAGCCGCAATCAGGATGCTACCACGAACGCGCAGATCGGTTTGGCGCAGAAGTATAACCGCATTGTCACGACCTTGGATGGTTTGAAGAAAGCCGTTGCGGAGGGCGATGACCTTGTGTCGTGAACCTGGCTGCGGGGTGTCGTGTTTGGCAAGCATAGCGTTTGGATATCCAAACGCACTTTTGGGGTGATCCCCAAACCCCCGCTATGCGCAGACGCGACCATGTGATTCCGTTGCGGCTGAACGAGCGCGAGTACCGCCATCTTTCTGAACAGGTCAAAACAAGTGGATTCTCGCGCGAGGAATACCTGCGCACGCTCATAATGGACAAAGAAATCCATCCGCGCCCCTGCACACACCATGCGGAACTTGTGCGGCAAATTTCCGGTTTGTGCAACAACGCAAACCAGCTTGCGCATCGCGCCAACAGCACGGGCGTGGCGGGGCAGCAAAGCGTAGACGAGATGACGCGCGTCGCCAAGGAAGTCTGGCGCGAGATAAAAGAAAACTACTAGGAGGCTCTATGAAATATGGCTTACACATCCGTGATCCCTGTCCGCCGTCTGGATCGGGCGGTGAAGTATGTGATGAACAAAGAAAAGACCACGGCGGTATCCTTACAGGACGCCCTCGACTATGCCGCCAACCGCGACAAAACAGAGCAATCCTGTTTTGAAAGCTCGTATGCCTGCACGCTGGAAACCGCCTTTACCGATATGCGGCAAACCAAGGAACGCTGGCACAAGTCGGGCGGTGTGCAGGGATACCACCTTGTACAGAGTTTTGCTGCAGGCGAGGTCACACCCGAACTTGCGCACCAAATCGCAAAGGAACTGGCAGACCGTGTGCTGGGCGGACGGTATGAATATGTCATCGGCACGCACCTAAACACCGGGCATATCCATTCGCATATTGTCTGGAACTCGGTCAGCTGTGTGGATGGCAAAAAGTATCGCAGCAACTATAAAAGCTATGTGACGGAAATCCGCGCAGTGTCAGATGCACTTTGCCGGAAATATAAGCTGTCGGTCATCGACACCGAGAACTCAAACCATGTGGCAAAGCCCTACGCCGAGTGGTTGGCGGAGAAAAACGGCCAGCCAACATGGCGCACGGCTATTCGGCAGGATGTGGACGAAGCGATTCAACAAAGCCTTACATGGCGGCAATTTCTTGGCGCACTGGAACACAAAGGGTATGAGGTCCGCATGGGACGCAAGTATCCCGTGTTGCGCCCACCCGGAAAAGAGCGCTTTGTTCGATTCAAAACGCTGGGCAAGAGGTATACCCCCGAAGCGATTCAGACGCGCATCCTTTATCCACAATTTAACCGCTGTTTCGTGGAAAACTTGCCGCGCGTCCAATATGGGCGGCTGCACGGCGGTAAACCCCGCCGCAAGCTGACCGGGCTGCGGGCGCTGTATTATCGCTATCTATACGAATTGGGCGCACTCCCCCGCAAGCCGAGCCGTCCAAGTTATGCTGTTCGGCAGGATGCCTACAAGTTAGACCAGCGCATCCGGCAGATGGAGTTTTTATCTAAGAACAACATTGACACGCTGACACAGCTGGAAACTCACCGACAAGCCCTGCAAACAGAAATTAGGCAGTTGCTGACAAAGCGTAAGCAACTATCCAAAACCGATGATGTACAATCGCAGCATGAATCGGTCAACACAGCCCTAAAGCAGCTTCGCCAAGAAGAACGCTTCTGCCGTAAAATCGCAGAACACTCCCTAGAGGTGCAGCAACACCTCACCGAAGCTCGCCGTGACCGTGCTGAACAACAACAGCGCGAACAGGAACGTGCGCGTGACCTCCGCCCCGATATTACAACACGTTAATCTGTAAGACCCAGCAGCCAATCCCGTGCATTGATGCGGCGAATGCCGTCATACTGTTCCTCCGGGTCATCGTCCATCGTAAGAATATATTTGGGGTAGTGGTCGCGGATGGACAGCAAGGGTCGCAGCTCCCGCTGCAGGGTGTCCGCATCACGAACGGAAAGCGCCACTTGGTAATAGAAGGTATTGTTGCCGTTCATTGCCACAAAATCGACCTCGAAAGAATCGACCTTTCCGACATACACGTCATAACCGCGCCGCAGCAGTTCCAGATAAACAACATTTTCCAGAATATGCCCGGCATCGGTATTGCGTTTGCCAAGCAGCATAAATCGCATACCGATATCTACGACATAGTATTTTCCCAAGGTTTTCAGATACTGCTTACCCTTGACATTATAACGCTGTGCGGGATAGATAATGTAGCTTTCGATCAGCGCATCAAGATAGCGTTCGACGGTCTTTACATCAACTTTTCGCCCTTCGGATGTCAGGGTGTCTGCGATTTTCTTGGAGGAAAGCGGACTGCCGATGTTGTCAAAAATATAGCGCAGCACACTTTTCAACATCAACGGATCGAAGATCTTTCTTCGTGTCAAAATATCTTTTACGACGATCGTGTTGAAAATGCCATCCAAGTAATCCCGAATCTCGTTCGGATGCCCCTTAAGTTCCAGCGCATAGGGAAAGGAACTGTTTTCCAGATATTCGGTATATTTTATTCCGCGATCTTCCATACTGCCGGTACTCTGCATATATTCCTTAAAAGAAAGCGGCAGCATTTCGATTTGCACATAGCGCCCGGAAATAAGGGTGGCTATTTCACTGGACAGCATATAGGCATTGGAACCTGTGACGTATATATCTACATTTTTCTTGATATACAAGCTGTCGATCACTTTAGGAAAATCCGTGACGTGCTGTATCTCATCCAGAAAAATGTAAGTCATCTTTTCGGGAACAAGACGGTCTTTCAGGTAAGCGTACAGTTTTCTATAGTCGGTAAGTTCCTCAAAATCCATATCCTCAAAATTGATGGCAATAATTTGGTCTTGTTCGACGCCATTCTGCAGCAGCCAATCTTGGTACATTTCCATCAAAACAGATTTTCCGCAGCGGCGGATACCTGTTACGACTTTGATGAGTTGCTTGTCCTTAAACGCAATCAGTTTATTCAGGTATTCAGTTCTGGTAATTCGCATAATAAAACCTCCGCAGCTTTTAATGATAGTATACGCCAAAAAGTGTAAAATGTCACGAACTTTTTGGAATGGAATCCAAACAATTCAAGAAAGAAGGATGTATATGAATTATTCAAACAAAGACTACATCGAACACCTTCGCCGCAAGTACCCGCCCGGCACGCGGCTGCAACTCAGCTGCATGGAAGATGATTTCCCCGTGCCGCCCGGCTCTATGGGGACGGTGGATTTCATCGACGACGCCGGGCAAATCCATGTAGATTGGGACTGCGGGCGCAGCCTTGCGCTTATTCCCGGCGTGGATTCGTTCAGCCGCTTGCCCTCGCCCAAAGAAAAGGCCGGTGATGCCAGATGAATTACGGCTCCGAACCTGCGGATCAGGTCGTCCGCTACTCGCTGGAGGGCGCGGAGTTTGCTCTGCGTATTTCCGGCACCGCTGCGAAAAACTTCTTTATTTTTGCTCAAGCCGTGCTGCACGACAGCAAAAAGACCCACGGCAAAACACATCTTATCCGCCTTTTGAAAGAGCAGAAACCTCTGAAATTTTTCACGGTGGACAAAGACCGTATGCATGATTTTGCCCGCGCCGCCAAGGCGCATGGTCTGCTGTTTTGCCCCATCCGTGACAAGATGGACCCCGACCACATAGAAATCGCTATTTTGCAGGACGATGCGTCCAAAGCAAACCGCATTATTGAAAAATTGCAGTTGGATGTTGTGGACACCGGCACGGCAGAACTGGTCGATACCGTGCAGCAAAATTTGGAAAATGCAGCCCCCAACCACAAGGACACGCCCGCCGTGGATTTTCCTCTGGGCTCGGAGAACGCCAGTCCGTCCGAGCCTTTCTCCGACAGCAGCAAATCTTTTGCAAACTCGCCGTCGCCGCGCGCCGATCTGCTTCGGGCCAAGGGTGAGCGCCCCAGCGTGCGCATGGAATTAAGCGACATCACCGCCTACCTGCGCCGCAAGGTTGAGCCGCCCAAAGACCGAATGCCGAGGATGCCCATAAAAATCAAGCGAAAGGAGAAAACACTGTAAATGGACCTGAATAAATATCTCAACAACGCCGCGCCGTCAGAACCGCAGTATTCTAAGGAAGAATACGCTGCCATGAAGAAAACCGAGCGTGAAGCGGTTTGGGTGCAGGTGGATGCCCGCATGGGTGAGGTGCTGGCAGATGCCTCGACCTTGCAGGGATTTCTCGACTTTATGTCGCAATGCCGCAACTCGCTGCCGAACCAGCTTTTGCTCTCCGGCCAGAACGCCGACATCACGGATGCCCGCACGTTCCAGCAATGGAAGGATGCCGGAAGGCATATCCGTACCGGCGAGGAAGGTTACACGGCCATTGTGGGGCAGGTGTACGAGAATAACGGCCGAAAGGCTTCCGGGTATAATATCGGCAAGGTGTTCGACATCACCCAGACGCGCGGCAGGCCGGTACCACCGCCCGCTAACTACCAAGTGGATGAACTGGTCGCCGCGGCCATCGAGAGCAGCCCGGTGCCGATCCAAATCTCGGACAGTCTGCCGGACGGCATCCAAGCGCAGTATGTTCCCAAGAACCGCACGATTTATGTCCGCAACGGCATGGATGCAGGCACGACGCTGTGCGCTATCGTTCGGGAGTGCGCACAGGCAGATTTTCACAAGGATTACACCTACAACCGCCAAGCCTACGCTGCGCCGAGTTACTGTGCCGCCTACATGGTCGCGCATCGGTATGGGTTTGACACCACCGCTTTCAACTTTGACCGAGTGGTTGCCTTGTACGGCAATCTGGGCAAAGAACAGCAGCGGGGCTTTCTGTCGGATGTGAACATCGTTGGTGGTGGGCTGCTGCGCAGTCTGAGTCGCACGCTGGCTGTACAGACCCGCGAACCACCCACCGCAGAATACGCTGTTGCCGTGCCGTCTGCCAAGAAGCAATCTCGCCAGCAGGAACGCGGCTGATTGTTTTCCGTTTGTTTTCAAATGACGGATAGCTATTGCGGCGGTTCTATGATATGCTGTGAGCAAAGGATGGTGAAAAACAATGAAAGAACGTAAAGTTAAACTTGACCGCGCCAACAAAAGCATCCTGCTCCGGGCGCTGGGTGATGTCTACTACGGCCAGCGTGCCAACGGCGGCAGCACCGAGGTGACCGGACGGCTCATCCTGCGGGTGAACGATTTGCCCGCAGGCGGCAAACTGACGCTGACGGCGGCAGAGTATCGGCTGGCAAAAGCAGCGCTCAACCAACTGCGTACCCAGCGCTTGGCTGAGGGCGGCTATACCGATGCCGTGGATGACGCGCTGGCGCGGCTGCTCCACGCCCACACCCCGCTGCTGCTCTGGTGAGGAAGATGCAGAACTGGCAAGAAAACATTCCTATGACGAAAGATAAGTTTTGGGAGGTCATCGATAACGCCAGAGCCATAGCACCGGCGTTGGAAGGCGAACCGCTGCGGGAATCCCTGTACAAGCAACTTTTGAAGCTGTCCCCGGATGAATTAGTCGGCTTCGACTGCGCGTGGCAGGAATACCGCAGGATAGCAAACAGCCCGCAGTTGATTGCCGCGGCCTGTATGGACAATATCATTTTGCATCGCATAGGTTGTTCCATTTGTCTTACCCTTTACGCTTCAGCATATTCGCTCGGCGTTTTCCCATAAAACTCTTTGAATTTTCGCGAGAAAAAGTAGGGGTCATCAAAACCTACGGCGGCAGCTACTTCCTTGATATAGACCTGCTTATTACTGCGGATCATCTCACCGGCGCGTTTCATGCGCACCTCGTTGATGTACTGGAACAGGCCGGTGCCGGTTTCTTTGGAGAACAGGCGGCTCAGATATTCCCGGTTCAGCCCTACATAGTCGGCAATGCCGTCCAGCGTCAGTTTGTCCATATAATGCGCGTTTACATAGATGATGACGGCCTGCACCTCTTTTTTGAATTTGCTCAAGGCAATTTTGCTAAGTCCCATGCGTTCCTGCAAAATCAAGCAGAGCAGTTGTTCAAGAGCCTCCGCGGTGGGGGCTTTTTCTATTTCCTTAAAGGTTTGCTCCAGTGTCTCCTGCGGAATCATATTCTCGCCGGGACGCTCCAGCAACAGATGGCAGGCTTCACGGACGCGCTGCGGCGGCATACAGAGCGCCGCGCAGTTCTGAAAGAAGGTGTGAACGGCAATCTGCATCTGCAACTCATCGGCATTTTGTGCTGCGACCGCGGTGGCCTTGGACAGTTCTGCCTGAGAAACATGGAAGGGTTGGGCGGTAACTATGTGTGCCGTTGCCTTTATGGGAGCACTGCACCCCACATAAAAGGCGAGCGCTTTGGAATCCTCGCACAGTTGGTAGTCTTGGCGGAGTTCAGTCAGTGAAATGGGCTTGTCGTGGTAGATGATGACCGGGGCATCCAGAAAATATGTTGTGACCTGCCGTTGCAAGCGGGCAAGTTTCTTATCCAGAGTACGCCCGGAGGCTACAAGGCTTTCATTGCTGATCAGTCCGCAGATTTCATCTTCATGGGTATGCAGAAATACTTTGCCGCCGATTTCATCGAAAACCTCAGTAATCAAGTCGGTCACAGCATCCAGCGCGGGCATAGGGTGTGTTTTTGCGGGAATTAAAGTGACGGTAAACAGCCGGACGGGAAAGACCAGCGGTTCCGGCAGCATGGAGAACGGATTGGAAGCAGGGGAGAACCCAGCAGTGGACGTTATCCATTGAGCGCAGTGAATCAGGGCATTCTCCTTTTTCTGCGCTTCAAGGGCAAAGGATCGGTGGTCTTCCTCCGTCTGGCGCTGCTGCTGGACACGAAGCAAATCGGCCATCTTTTCCAGATGCTCACCGATGCTTTCCCCGTTCATATTGATTTTCAGAAAGTAGTCATAAGCGCCGTCCGTCAGGGCCGTGCGCACGGAATCGAAATCGGAATAGTTGCTCAATACCAGAATCGGGCCGGTAAAGCTGCGCTTTTTCAATTCATGAATGAGCGCAAGCCCATCCATGCCGGGCATTTTCAAGTCCGTGATAAGCGCATCAATGTGCTGTGTCTCTACAATGTGCAGCGCTTCCTGCCCATTACTGGCTGTTGCCGCCAGCAGGAATCCGTTCTTGCCCCACTCCACGGCGGACTGGAAAGCAACCTTAATCAGTGGCTCGTCGTCTACAAGCAATAAATTATACATTGTGTTACCTCAACGAATGGCTTCATTTGGAATACAGAGAATACATTGTGTGCCGATGCCGGGGGCACTTTCAATCGTAAGGCCGTATTCATTTCCGTAGTGTAGACGCATACGTTCATCTACGTTGCTCAATCCGATGCCGGAGAAGCGCTCAGAATTTTTCTCCTTGATGGCACTGGGGTCAAAACCGCAGCCGGTATCGGAGATATGAATGGTAAGCAAATTCTCGCTCACGGTGGCACGGACGGTGATGGTGACAAAATCATCTTCATCCGCCGTGCCGTGCAGGATGGAGTTCTCTACAAGCGGCTGCAAAATAAAGCGCGGCACAGTCCAGTATCCGGCAGCATCTTCAATTTGATATTCCATCTCAAAGCGCCCTGCGTAACGCAGCTGCTGGATGTCGCAGTAGTTCTTCAGGTTGCGCAGCTCATCATCAAACGGAATCAATTCATCCTTTTTAATAAGGGTGCTTTGCAGCAGAGAAGAGAGAGCATCAATACCATGACTAACCGGGGTAACATGATTGAGTGTGGCAATCCACTTTAAGGTGTTCAGGGTATTGAACAGGAAGTGCGGGTTGATTTGATATTGCAGAGTCTGCAATTCCAACTCGCGCATTTTGCGCTGATCATCGCTCCAGCGCTGCGCCAGCAGACCAATTTCGTTGACCATGTTGTCGATGGTGCGCGCCAGAAATCCGAGTTCGTCGGGGCTGGGATCATTGATTTTCAGCCCGATTTCCGCATCGCTTTTCGCATTGCAGGCGGCAACCATATTATCAATGGGGTGCATGACGCTGCGGTAGACAAGCAGTGTCAGGAACACACTGACAACGACCAGCACTGCGGCCAGCGCAATAAGCATCATATTGATGGTTCTTGTGCCGTTGGTAATGCAGGCCTGCGGAATCGTGGCCGCCAGATACACATTATAGGTTGTGTTGTATTTGAAAATTGTCAGTGTATCTACGCCGTTCATCTCACATAAAAAGTTGTTTTCACCCGCCTGCCGAAGCGCCGTGATCTGCTGGAAAATTGGGTCATCGGCCAAATCTTCTCCCAGCAGTTCCGCGTTCTGAGAAGATACCACATTGCCGGCGGCATCAATCAGCAGGAAGTTGGACCCCTCGCCAAAGGAAACATCGGTAAATATGTAGCGGCTTAGCTGGGATTCGTCAATGTACAGCATGATATACCCCAGCGGCGTGCTGATGTGGTGTATATCATAGATTTTACGGCCAATGACAATTTTATCGTTGGCGCGGTAAGTGTGGATGTATTGCAGACTATCCTGTGGAGAAGCGGCTTCAATATTATCCAGCAATTCATTAAAACGCTGGGGTGTAATATCGTCATAGCCCAAATCGTAGATGACTGTGCGATCATTGGAAACGACGCGGATGTTTTTAAGGTGTGTGCTCTGAAAAGGAATTGTGACGATCATTTCACCAATACCGTTCACAATATCACTCGTAAGGGGGTGCCCATTATTGACAGATGCGACACCATTCTGTACAGTATCAGATACGGAGATGGAACCCATGTAGTCGCTATAAATGCCAAGCTGGGTAGACATATTATTGTTGAGTAGTTCGATAGATTGTAAGGCAGCTTGTTTGACCTTTTCGTTCATGGATTGGGTGTATGCATGGTAAGAAAAAATACCAATCGTGATGACGGGAACAAGAGAAATAATCAAAAATGTCACAAACAGACGGGTGCGAAGTTTGATTCGTCGCAACACATTGGGGGAAAACCCACGCGTTTTTTGTGCATTTAGTGACATATATAGGCCTCCATTTGTGCAAAGTGACTACAATCTATCCATACATTACCTGAATTATAAGGGCAACGACAGAAAAAGTCAATAAAATCCATCTTTAAGTAAAGGGAATACATTTATCAAATCCGGCTTGCCCGATATAATAAGAGTGCAATCAGGGAACGACAGATGAGCCACATCCCAAACAAAGAAGGAATAATTTTTAGGAGGAAAACCATGAAAAAAGCAATCAGCATGATGCTTGCCACTGCAATGGCAGCTACCTGTCTGGCAGGCTGCGGCAGCGCAGCATCTTCCAGCGCAGCAGCATCCAGTGAGGCCGCTTCTTCCGAAGCAACGTCCGCCGCTACCAGCGAAGCCTCTACCGGTGAGAAGACCTTTGAGAACAATGAACTGAACATCGCGGTGTTCGAGGGCGGCTACGGTTCCGAGTACTGGGACGAAATCATCAAACGCTTCGAGGATGCCTATCCCGGCGTCACTGTCAATATGCAGATCAGCCCGAAGATTGGCGACATCATCCGCCCGCAAATCGTGGCAGGCAATGTTCCCGACTTCATCTCGATGAACGACAACGACTCCACCGGCCTGATTTCCTCCATGGTTAAGGAACATGCACTGATGGATTTGTCCGATGTCTTTGAGGAAGGCGGCATTGATGATGACACCCCGCTGAAGGATCAGGTCATCGATGGCCTGCTGGATTCCGCCAAGTGCTCTCCTTACGGCGACGGCAAGATCTACATTGCCCCGTTTGATGCCAGCCCGATGGGTCTGGTTTACAACAAGACCCTGTTCGAAGAGAACGGCTGGGAAACGCCTGTGACCTGGGATGACTTCTTTGAACTGGGCGACAAGGCCAAGGAAAAGGGTATCGCGCTGTTTACCTATCAGGGCATCTACCCCGGCTACCTTGAGAGCATGCTGTGGCCCGCACTGGCTTCTGCCACCGGCATCGACAACATGAAGGCAATCGCCTCCTACACGCCCGGCTCCCTCAGCTCTGATGAGGCCCTCAAGGTCTTCCAGAACATGGCAAAGATCGGCACCGATGGCTACCTGATGGATGGCACCGTTGCTCTGAACCATACCCAGAGCCAGACTGACATGATGATGAACAAGGCTCTGTTCATCCCCAACGGCAACTGGATGGAAGGCGAAATGGCCGATGCTCCCCGTGCTGACGGCTTTGAGTTTGGTCTGACCTGCGCACCCGTTCTGGATGACGGCGAGACCCGCTATGTTATGAGCTCCGTTGAGCAGTTTGAGATTCCTGCCAACGCCAAGAACCCCGAACTGGCAAAAGAGTTCCTGCGTTTCCTGTACACTGAGGATTCCGTTAAGCTGTTCGCAGAAAAGGCCAACGGCATCTACGCTCTGAAGAAGGCCAACGAGATGGTCAAGGGCATCGTTTCCGATGGCGTCTACAACATGAACGACATCTATCAGGAAGGCACGTTCATGGTCTTCGGTTGGGATGCAATGCCCGACACCAGCAAGGTCGTTATCGCTGATTCCGTCTTCAATGTTGCCAGTGACGTTATGAATGGTGACATGACTGCCGAGCAGTGGCGTGACGGCATCGAGGCTGCTTTCGAGGAGATTGCTGCTTCCAAGTAAGCTGAATTGCTGAATTTCCACGGACCAAAATAGAATCGACCCTGCCGAGTAAACGCCATGCGAACTTGGCAGGGTTCTTTTTAAGGGGGAAACTTGTTTGAAAAACCGCCAAAATCGCCAAAAAAAGGCGCAGCCACTTCCCATACTATTTATCTGCATCAGCGTTCTGCCTGCCGTGATCCTAACTCTTATGTTCACGATCTGGCCTACGGCGCAGGCATTATATCTTTCTTTTACCAATGCGACCTCTCTGGGACTTAACAACAAATTTGTGGGACTGGATAACTATATCTATATGTTCCACGACAAATCTTTCATTCAAGCACTTATAAACACAGCAAAGCTGATGGCGGTTGTTCCCGTTATCACAATTTTCTGTAGTCTGGTGCTGGCATTCGTTTTGAACCAGTGCAAGCTGAAAGAAATGGTCTTGTACCGCACGATCTTCTATTTCCCGAACATCGTTTCTCTGACCGTTGTAGGTATTATCTGGAGTTTTGTGTTCCACCCGAATGTGGGCATCGTCAATAAGATTCTCGGTGCTGTCGGGCTGGAGAGCTTGCAGCGTTCCTGGCTGGGCGATAGCAAGACCGCACTTTGGTGTATCGCGTTCACGCTGCTGTGGCAGGCTGCCGGCTATTACATGGTCATGCATATCGCGGCGATGGACGGCATTTCGCCGGAAATCTATGAGTCCGCAACGCTGGACGGTGCCAGTGCATGGCGCAAGCTCGTAAGCATTACAATGCCTCTGATGAAAGATATTATCGGCATCACCTTTGTTCTGGCACTTTCCGGCACCATCAACCTGAGTTTTGTGCTTTCGCAGGTCATGACTGGCGGCGGTCCTAACGGTGCATCCAGCGTTCTGCTGCAATATATGTACACGCAGGGCTTTGTCAACGGCAACTTTGGCTATGCCATGGCTATCACGGTCTTTACGCTCGCCATCTCCGTGGCGCTGTCCATGCTGTCCCGCAAATTGACCGATGCTTCCGAAGGAGGTCAGTAATATGACACAAAATGAAAAAAGCAAAATCAGAGCAAAGGTCATCAAGTGGGTGACGCGCCTGTTCCTGATTTTGGTTGCCATTATCATGCTGTACCCTCTGGCGTGGAACGTCGTTTCTTCGTTCAAAACCAGTACAGAGTTTCTGACGGACCCCTTTGCATGGCCGCAGGGACTTGCATGGGATAACTACGTCCGCGCTTATGAAAAATCTAACCTTGCTGCCAACATCGGCAACTCGATTTATGTCGTGCTGGAAACACTGGTCATTATTGTGGTCTGCGTTGTGCCGTGCTCCTACTGCCTTGTGCGGTATAAGTTCCCTGGCGCGAAGTTGATTTTGAACATCTACATGGCGGCCATCTTCATTCAGGCTACTTATATTATGATTCCGCTGTTCTTGCAGATGAACAAGCTGAACCTGCTCAACAGCCTGACGGCGCTGGGTGTGCTGTATGCAACCATGCAGTTCCCGTTCGCAATCTTCCTGCTGACCGGCTTCCTTCGCAGCATCCCGCGCGATTACGAGGAAGCTGCCATGATTGATGGCTGCGGTCCGTTCCGCATTCTGACGAGCATTATCATTCCCATGTGCAAACCCGGCATCGTGACAGTCTGCATGATCTCCGCTATGGCTGCATGGAACGAGTACCCGGTGGCTCTCGTTATGGTTACCGATCCGACCAAGGCTACGCTGCCTGTCGGCCTTGCCAACCTGTATGAGATCCAGCGCTACGCTACCGACTGGGGCGCGCTGTTCGCAGCCCTCGTGCTGGCACTGATTCCCACCGTCATCCTCTTCATCGTCGGCCAGAAGCAGCTCGTGCAGGGCTTGAGCGTCGGCGGCGTTAAGGGCTAAACAAAATCGAATAGGTTAGGAGAACCGATATGCTGCCCCCAAAACATTGCAACATCAATTTAACCGGCCCAATACCCCGCTGGGATGAAGCAATTCCACTGGGAAACGGCATACTCGGTTCTCTTTTTTGGGGACCGATGGAGCACCTGCGCATTTCCGTGGACATTGCCGGACTGTGGCTGCGTCGCCGCCCGGAGGAAAAACTCGATAAAGAATTTACCTATGCAAAACTGGTAGAGCTTGCACGGAAAGGCGATGTGGCAGAAACACGCCGTATCTTTGATACGCCCTATGCCCGCCCGACGCCTACAAAAATCCCCGCAGGACATTTGTTCCTGGATGGACTGTCGCGGGGCAGCTATCAGGCAAGCCTTGATTTGGGCACGGCGGTGGCATCCTTTTCACAAAAGGGTACAACCATTCTGCGCGCCTTCCTCTGTATGGGGCGGCCTGTTGGGGTACTGATGCTGCCGGAGGCGTACCGGGGTGCAACGCTCACGTTGGAGCGCCCCTCTTTCGGCAATGGCACGCAGGCGGCCGAAGCGGGCAACAGCGTGTCTCCCGGCAGCTTGCAGCAGCTCGCCCTGCCGGATGCCAACCTCGAAACGGAGGACGGCATGATTGGCTTTTCCCAAAAGGTCGATGATCGGACTGCCTATTCGCTACTCTGTAAAAAATGCGGCACAACGCTGTATTATACCGCTGTGCAGGCAGAGAGCGTAGAAAAGGCAAGCCGACTGGCGAAGCTGGAACTATGTGCAGCGGAAGATATGGGTGCAGAGAAGCTGCTGCAACAGCATAAACGCTGGTGGCAGCAATACTGGGGCAAAAGCAGTTTGCAGCTGCCGGATGAAACACTCGAACAGCTTTGGTACCGCGCCAATTACTTTTTGGCAGCGGGTTCCGAGCCGGGCAATGCCCCGATGCCGCTGCAAGGGGTATGGTGCGCGGATGACGATCAGCTCCCACCGTGGAAAGGTGATTACCACAACGACCTCAACACCCAATTCACCTACTGTCACTATCTGACTGCCAACCACCCGGAGCAGGGAAAGGTATTTCTCGACTATCTCTGGTCACTGCGTCCGCAGGCAGCAAAATTTGCCCGTGCATTTTACGGTACGGCAGGGGTGTGCCTGCCCAGTGTCATGGACATTGACGGCGGAGCGCTCGGCGGCTGGCCGATGTATTCCCTGTCACCGACCAATCAAATCTGGCTCTGCCAGATGTTTTATGAATACTACCGCCTGACGGGGGATAAAGAGTTTCTGCGTACCCGCGTGGAGCCTTACTTTACCGCCACGGCAGCCTGCCTGGAAGAACTCCTCCAAGAAGGCCCGGACGGAAAGCTGGTTTTACCGGTCTCGTCCTCACCGGAAATTCACGATGATGAGGCAGCCTCATGGCTGACTCCCAACAGCAACTACGATCTAGCGCTGCTGCACTATTTGTTCCAAACCTTGGTACAGATCGAGTACCAGCTAAGTAAGCCACGCAGCCATTGGCATGCAATAGAGGCAAAACTTGCACCTTTGAGCGTAGATACAGAAACCGGGCTGATGCTTTCGCCCAATGAAACCTTGCAGGAAACGCACCGCCATTTTTCCCACGCGATGGCAATCGAGCCGCTGTGTATGCTGCGCTATGAAAATCCGCAGGACCGCAGCGTAATAGATGCAACGGTAGATCACCTTGTACACCTCGGTAGTGGGCAGTGGGTAGGATTCTCCTTCGGCTGGATGGCACTTTTGCAAATCTCCCGCAGCAATGGAAATGGTGCTTTGTATGAGCTGCACCGCTTCGCAGAGCATTTCCTGAGCCCGAACGGATTTCATTTGAACGGCGACTACAAAAACAGCGGCGTTTGTGATTTCCACTATCGCCCCTTTACGCTGGAAGCGGATTTTCTGGCGGCACACGCAGTACAGAAAATGCTGTTGCGTTCCGAAAAGAATCATATCGAGGTTTTACCGGCCTGCCCGCAGGGCTGGAAAAATGAACCTGTTGCATTTCAGAATTTGCGGGCAGAAAATGGTCTGCTGATTTCTTATCAGCGGACAGCAGACGGCAAGCACAGCCTTACCGTAAAAGCAACACAGGACGGAAGCTGGTATCTTTGCAACACACATTGCTGGGTCACCTTGCAGGCCGGACAAACTCAATCTTACCAATGGACGGAGGAAGAAAAGAAATGAATACAAAAGGTCGTGTAACGATCCCCACCGATATGGACGCAGTACCCGAAACCCTTGACCTACTCAAGCGCTGGGGCGCGGATGCCATCCGCGACTGCGACGGCACCGAGTTCCCGCAGGAGCTGAAGGACACCGGCGCCAAGATCTACGCCACCTACTACACCACCCGCAAGGACAACGCTTGGGCTAAGGAAAACCCCGATGAAACGCAGCAGTGCTACATTATGACCCCGTTCTATACCGCTGCGGACGGTGCGCTGACCATCCCCCTGATGACGGGCATCAGCCGCGAGCTGATGAAGGTCAACGACCACGACGACATTGCCCGCTGGTGGGAAGTCATCGACCGCACGACGGGCGAGCCGTTGGATGCCGCTGCGTGGCATTATGACGCAGCAACCGAGAGCGTTGTCATCGACGCACCCGCCGCCTACCACGAGTACACGGTCAGCTTTTTGGCATACCTGATTTGGGACCCCGTCCACATGTACAACTCCGTCATCAACGACTGGAAGGATGTCGAACATCAAATTCCGTTCGATGTACGTCAGCCCAAGACCCACGCCTACACAATGCGCCGTCTGCGCGAATATCTCGAAAGCCACCCCTATGTCAATGTCGTGCGCTTTACGACCTTCTTCCACCTGTTCACGCTGGTGTTTGACGAGCTGCGCCGCGAGAAGTACGTGGACTGGTACGGCTACTCTGCGTCCGTTTCTCCCTATATTTTGGAGCAGTTTGAGAAGGAAGTCGGCTACAAATTCCGCCCGGAGTTTATCATTGATCAGGGCTACTACAACAACCAGTACCGCGTGCCGAGCAAGGAGTACAAGGATTTTCAGGCATTCCAGCGCCGCGAGGTCGCCGGTCTGATGAAGGAAATGACCGACATCGTCCACGCCTACGGCAAGGAAGCCATGATGTTCTTGGGCGACCACTGGATCGGCTGCGAGCCGTTCATGCCCGAGTTCCAGCAGTCCGGCGTGGATGCCATTGTCGGCAGTGTCGGCAACGGCAGCACCCTGCGCCTGATTTCCGACATCCCCGGCGTCAAGTACACCGAGGGACGATTCCTGCCCTACTTCTTCCCCGATACCTTCCACGAGGGCGGCGACCCTGTGCGCGAGGCCAAGGAAAACTGGGTCACCGCTCGCCGCGCCATCCTGCGCAAGCCCATTGACCGCATCGGCTACGGAGGCTACTTGAAGCTGGCCTGCGAGTTCCCGGAGTTCCTCGACTATGTCGAGAGCGTCTGCAACGAGTTCCGCGAACTGTACGAGAACATCAAGGGCACGACCCCCTACTGCGTCAAGACCGTGGCTGTGCTGAACAGCTGGGGGCAACAGCGCGCCTGGGGCTGCCACATGGTTCACCATGCGCTGTACCAGAAGCAGAATTACAGCTATGCGGGCGTTATCGAAGCGTTGTCCGGTGCGCCGTTTGATGTGAAGTTTATCAGCTTTGACGACATCAAGGCTGACCCGAAGGTGCTGGACGGCATCGACGTCCTTATCAACGTCGGTGACGGCGACACCGCCCACACCGGCGGCAAGGTCTGGGAGGATCCTGATATTTCCGCTGCCGTCAAGGGCTTTGTCCACCGTGGCGGCGGTCTGATCGGTGTCGGCGAACCGGGCGGTCACCAGTATCAGGGGCGCTATTTGCAGCTGTCCGCGCCGCTCGGCGTGGAGAAGGAAATAGGCTTCACCCTGAATTACGACAAGTACAACTGGGATGAACACCGCGACCACTTTATTCTGGCCGATTGCCCCGACCATAATGTGGACTTTGGCGAGGGCAAGAAGAGCATCTTTGCATGGGAAGGCACAGAAATTCTCATTCAGCGTGACAAGGAAGTCCAGATGGCTGCGCATGAGTACGGCAAGGGGCGCGGTGTGTATATCAGCGGTCTGCCGTACAGCTTTGTGAACAACCGCGTGCTGTACCGCGCCATCCTGTGGGCTGCCCACGATGAAGCCGACCTGCACAAATGGTTCAGCACGAACTACAATGTGGAAGTCCATGCCTACGTTAAGAACGGCAAGTACTGCGTGGTCAACAACACCTACGAACCGCAGGACACGACCGTTTACACCGGCGACGGCAGCTGCTTCGATCTGCATCTGGATACCAATGAGATCAAGTGGTACAGCATTGAGGGGTAATAGAATGAGAACACCCGAAGAACAGATCCGCTATGCGGCCTCTATCACGCCCAGCCCGCGCCAGCTGGCATGGCAGCAGCTTGAATTTTACGCCTTTACCCATTTCGGCATGAATACCTTCACGAACCGCGAGTGGGGCGACGGCACCGAAGACCCAGCGCTGTTCAACCCCGATGCGCTGGATGCCGACCAATGGGTCGCCGCAGTCAAAAGTGCCGGCATGAAGGCGCTGATTCTGACCTGCAAGCACCATGACGGCTTCTGCCTGTGGCCGAGCGCCTACACCGAGCACAGCGTCAAGAACAGCCCATGGAAGAACGGACAGGGCGATGTTGTGCGCGAGGTATCGGATGCCTGCCGGCGCGGCGGTATCAAGTTTGGCGTCTATCTCTCCCCGTGGGATCGTCACGATGCACGCTATGGGCAGGGGAAACCGTATGATGATTATTTCGTTTCCCAGTTGACTGAGCTTGCAACAAACTACGGAGATATTTTCTGCTTCTGGTTTGACGGTGCCTGTGGTGAGGGCAAAAACGGCAAAAAGCAAATTTACGATTGGGAACGCTACTATGCGGTGCTGCGTAAATTGCAGCCGAATGCGGTTTTGAATGTCTGCGGCCCCGATGTGCGCTGGTGCGGCAACGAGGCCGGGCATTGCCGGAAAGCTGAGTGGAGCGTGGTTCCCGCTGAGCTGCGGGATGCCGAGCGCACGGCATCGAAATCGCAGCAGGCGGATGACGGAGAATTCTCCCGTAAAATCGACTCTCAAGACGAGGACATCGGCAGCAGAGAGGTCATCCGCAATGCAAGAGAACTTGTCTGGTATCCGTCCGAGGTGGATACTTCCATCCGAACGGGTTGGTTTTACCATCCGGAGGAGGATACTGACGTGCGCACGGCAGCCGAATTGCTGGACATCTATCTGGATGCCGTTGGTGCGAATGCAAGTCTGCTGCTGAACATTCCACCCGATACGCATGGCCGTATTGCCGCACCGGACTGCGCCAGCCTTGCGGAGCTGGGTGCTAAAATCCGCCAGATTTTTGCCAGCAACGTAACAGAAAAGGCGGCAATTGCGGCAGATTCCGCGATTGCGCAGCACCCCATCACACAGGCTGTAGACGGTATGGCAGATACCTATTGGCAGGCTGCCTACGGACAAGAATCCGATACGATTACTTTGAAATTCCAGAAGCCGCAGAAGGTTTCCTGTGTTGTTCTGGGGGAGCATCTGCCGACAGGGCAGCGCATAGAAAGCGGCGAGATTTGGGCAGACGGAAGCAAGGCTTCCGAATTTACCGTAGTTGGGCATAAGCGTATCTGCCGCTTTGCCCCCGTGGATGTGCTGACGCTAACCATAAAGATCACAGCTTCACGCACGGAGCCAACGCTGCGGCTGCTGGAAGTCTATCAGTGAGGATATATGTGATGAAAGAAATTTTGACCACGTGGCAATGGGATGGCCCAGTGTCAGAACCGGTTCCTTACGGAGAGGGCCATATTAACCAGACGTATGCCATCACGGTAACATCTGAGCAGGGGGCAAAACGCTATATCCTGCAAAAAATCAATACCAATATATTCAAAGACCCGGCCGGTTTGATGGAAAACATCTGCGGTGTTACAGATTTTTTG
>OGWR01001301.1_pt1 | contig 20495 bp, 17 predicted proteins | sample 1576061 | NCBI WGS metagenome assembly OGWR01 (sample SAMEA3541511, study PRJEB24748) | human gut metagenome | biome: human gut; feature: human-associated habitat; material: faeces | place: China | collected 2012 | reverse complement strand
AAATGAACCGGTACCACCGGTAATCATAAGAGTCTTACCTGCAAAAATGCTCATAATATAAAATATATCTATTTTGTTTACAATAACCTTTAATACTTATTAGTAAAATCTTTAATTTTCTGTTCCTCACTACGTTTGCATACTAAGAACTGTCCATCCTTCTCTGAGACTATATAGCCGTCAAGACCCTGAAGAACAACTCTCTTTACGTTCTCCATGTGGACAACATTGTTTGACGACTCATAGAATTGCACGTTGCCTACAGAAGCATTGCTGTTCTCATCCTTTTGGAGTTTTTCGTGAAGCGACTGCCAGTTGCCAAGGTTACTCCATCCGAAATCTGCAGGATGGGTGAATACTATACCATCGGCAGTTGCAGGTTTCATGACAGCAAAGTCAATGTTTATATCTGATTCCGCCACAACTCCCTCCTTTACCTTCCTGACAATAGCATCAAGCATGTCCCCACCGGTATAGTCAGGACTGTACATATTATCAAAGTTGCAATAATGCACATCCTTAACAAAATGATACGACAGACTTTCAAGGATTTCATAGAATAGAGTGAAAGCCTCATGATACTCCCCTTGATCCAACAATTCCCTGATTCGAACCTTATACGGGTAGAGCAAGCCAGAAATCCTGTCACAATCATCGTCAATATTGCCTGGACTGAAGATTGCTTTAATTCCCACCTTCAATGGAGTTATCTCCACATCCGTGCGCATTTGCCGTTTAACTTCCGTGCGTCGCAGTATATATCTCATTTTTTCGCTTGGCATAGCTGTTATATCTCTATTGACGATAGTATTTCACTCCCCTCAACGTCCTCTAGGGAAGTCCAATATTGATTTATGTTAGTGTTCAGAATTATTCTAGTTATTTATCCAAGACCTCAAACCGAGGTGAATTCTTGGATTTAAACTCAGGTACCACTTTCTTCATCAACCTCACTGTATCCATGATCTTTACCGTACGGGATAGCTTCTCGAACTCTGTATAAATATCAAGGACATCAGCATATTCATAGTGACGTACCTTCGCTATCATTATCTTCTTATTTTCAGTAGGAATCGTATTCTCCTTATCACTCAGGACTTCCTCATAAAGTTTCTCACCCGGACGTAATCCCGTAAACTCTATTTCAATATCTTCACCCGGACGATAACCGGCAAGTTCGATCATACGAGTAGCCAAGTCAACAATCTTCACAGCCTTGCCCATCTCAAAGACAAAAATCTCATTGCCCTCACCCATAGTGGCAGCCTCCATTACCAGGCGACAAGCTTCGGGAATTGTCATAAAGAAACGGATGATATCAGGATGAGTCACTGTGACAGGACCACCATTCTCTATTTGTTCTTTAAAACGGGGAATGACAGAACCATTACTACCCAATACGTTACCAAAGCGGGTAGTGATAAATTTGGTATGGCCTTTCACTTTTCCCTCACGGATGGCGCAGCCCAGACTCTGCACATAGATTTCAGCCAGACGTTTCGAGCATCCCATGACATTAGTCGGATTCACCGCCTTATCAGTAGAAACCATGATCATCTTCTCAGCTCCGTATTCAACTGCTATATCGGCAACCTGACGGGAACCGACAACATTGACCAATACAGCTTCACAGGGATTTTCCTCCATTAACGGAACATGCTTATAAGCAGCAGCGTGAAAGATTATCTGAGGCTGATAGATATCGAACACCATACGAAGACGTTCTTTTACACGGACATCTCCAATGACAGGAACAAAATCAAGACCGGGATAATTCTTCTCAAATTCCAAACGGACATTATGCAAAGGAGACTCGGCGGAGTCAAACATTATCAGTTTCCTGATATTCATCTGAGCCAGTTGCCGGCAAAGCTCGCTACCAATACTACCGGCAGCTCCTGTTACCAACACAACCTTGCCACAGAACTCGGTCATCACTTCCTCCATATTGATATGAATCTCTGAACGTCCCAGTAAATCCTCAATCTTGATAGGACGTACCCATTGATGGAAACTTCCGTTTTCGTCAGCCTCACTAATACTTGGAGATATGAGTGTCTTCAATCCGCTTCTTTTGCAATACTGGAGCAGTCGGTCTTCCTCTTCACGGGTATTTTCATAGCGGGCAAACAGGATGCCTCCGATACATTTCTTATGAATAAGTTTATTAAAGCAATCTTCATCCTTAAATGAATAAACGGGAAGATCAGCCACACGCCGGATAGAGTCTCCTGTTCCGTAGATGCAGAAACCAACAACCTTAAAGTGGGAGCTATTCATTAGACGGACTTTCAATGCCACACTCTTATCATCAATACCATAGATCAGAATATGCATATTCTTCTTATTCAGCAAATTCAGCAAGAACTCGTAAACCAGAATCAACTGGATACGGAACCCTACCATAACAATAAAAGTTAGCATGCCATCGAACAGTACGAAGACTATTTTCTGACTATTGTGCATTCCTGTCTGAGGCAGAAGAAACCAGATGACAATTGCTATACAGACAGCCTTTATCAGTGCACTCCCCGCTAGTCGCCACAATTCCTTCAACTGGGAAAAACGAATCGTATTACGATAGGTATGGAATAAAACGGAACCTAAAACACTGGATACAACTGAAATTGCCAGAATATAAAATAGCGCAGTAATTTCCTTGGGAGTTTCCGTAAGATAATGAATGCCGATAAACGACACCCAGGTACAAACCAAAGCTATGAGTGTATCAATTCCCAATACAATCCAATAGCTAAAGTAATTTTTCTGCAAATATTGAACTAAACGGTCAAATGCGTGTTTCATAATTTAATACCCCAATAAATTATAAAGTCTTTTATAGAACATAATTCATAGACTTGCTATGACAATAGTTTATCGTAGATTGTGTGTAACTGAATTTTTAATGGTGAAGGCAACCGGTTTTTCATAATCTTTTGCGAACGCCTCAGAACAGCTCTTTTCTTTGCCTCATCCTCCGAATTGGCATAGATAGACACGCTGTATCCCATCAGAAGAGACAGACACAAAGCAGCTTCCTGCTCGGCTGTCGTACCGTGACAAAGATACAGATCATTGATCTGTTCATGGATTTCGTTGTTCAGTCGTGCAATATCATCAATATATACACACTCCATACTATGACTTTTATGGAGTAGAGCATGAACAGTATTTTGAAGTTTATCGATTTTCTCTTGTAGACTGGAACCCGTCATCACCCACTTAGTTTTTTTCACCAACAGGCTCAACATAACCAATCGGCATGTCTACGCAGGCACAACCAAGCATGTTCAGTCGAACAGCGATCTTACTTTTACCATCCACATTGACAAGCTCACCCACAAGTCCCTGCAGAGGTCCTTTAATGACCTGAACTTTCTCACCACGAGCCAAAGGAGAGCTATTCATACAGACTGCTTCATCCGAATAATCAAGCATGAAACGGAAACGGGCCATCTGTTCGTCAGGAATAACAGCAGGACTGCTCTCACCGCGCATCACCATATAGCGGCTCACTGTTGTAAAATTCAGAACTTCCATACGCTCCCTCGGATCAGCGTGCACAAACACCATCATTGGAAGCAGTACGGATTCAACTAATTTACGCCGGTCACTCCATTGATGTATTTCTTTCTGAACAGGCACAAAATTTTCAATCCCAACCTTGTTCAAATACTCCGAAACCTTCTTTTCATGATGCATACGGACCAATGCTACATACCAGCGTTTTGAGTGTGCTACGCCTTCCCCTGTCCCATGAATAGGCCCAGCATTAATTGATTTTTCTTTTGTTAAAATCATCTTTTATTACCCCATATTTTTCCGTTACTTCTTAGGTAACGGATTTAAATTTGACGCAAAGATAGACAAAAACACATGTATTAAACAAATAAAAGCCTACTTTTTTTCGTTTTGACCCTGAAATTAGAAAAAAATGTATCTAAACATGAAAAAGGCTTATTTTCATGCTTAGGAACTTATATGCCCAATTTTCCTAAGAATCTCAGCTTTCTCTAAAGCTGAGATACTCTCACACCTCCATTTGCCGATATTTTCCGACTTTTTTCTCCCGAACTGTATTGAAGTATACTTTTCCGTTACCTAAGAAGTAACGCACAGCAATAATCTATGATTATCAACACTTTGACTATTTACAAGCGTCCCAAAGGACAAGTCTTTACGTAATGTAAATTCATCCGATTCACTTCCGTACGCTCTTTCAACTCAAAACCCTTCAGATAAATTTGCGTCGTCTTAATAGACTTATGCCCTAAAGATTCGCTGATCATTTCAATTGGAACTCCACGGTATTTTGCAGTAGTTGCCCAAGAATGGCGGATCGTGTAAGAAGTTACCGGTGAAGCCAACCGCAAAGCTCTTGCCAAACTCTTCAAATGATTATTAAACCGACGTAGTGCAGATTGATACTCACGATAAGCACGTTCATCCTTACGTTTCTTATTGCCGGAGAGAATACCGAAAAGATAGTCAGGACAACCCGGACGCGACGGCTGGGAATTACGGAGCTGATTCATAACCTCCTTGGCGGTATCCAAAACTTCCACACTCATCGGAGTTCTGGTTTTGATGCGATTATATCGCAGTACATTACAGTCCAAGGCTGACTTCTCCAAATGGCCATCAACGAATCTGACTTCTTTTACGTTCACTTCATTCATAATCAGGTTCTTCACAGCTTCGATATGAGCTTTCTGCTCTTCATCTACCACCGGAACCATGATACACTGTAGCGGTTGGCGTACCTTGATATTCACCTTGCGGCGCAATGCCAACACCATAGATGTAACATCCTGTGCCATTTGCATGCGGGCTTCCAGTTCCTTGTCTATCATTTCTTCCTGATATTTCGGGAATTCGGCAAGATGGACAGAAACTACATTGTCGCGTCCTGTTGCCGTAATCAAGTCAGTATACAACCGGTCTGCATAGAACGGAGATACAGGAGCCATCAGTTTGGCAACTGTTTCGAGACAAGTGTACAATGTCTGATAAGCAGACAATTTATCCTGTGTAAATTCACCACCCCAGAAACGTTTACGATTCAGACGAACATACCAGTTGGACAAATTATCATTCACAAAATCAGAGATCAAACGTCCTGCCTTTGTCGGTTCATATTCATTATAGCATGTATCTACCTCCTTTATTAATGTATTCAATACAGACAAGATCCAGCGGTCGATCTCCGGACGTTCTGCCATCGGTACATCCGCTTCTTTATACTCAAATCCGTCTACATTCGCATAAAGCGCAAAGAATGAATACGTATTATATAAGGTACCGAAGAATTTACGGCGAACCTCTTCCACTCCTTCAACGTCAAATTTCAGGTTATCCCATGGAGAAGAATTGGTAATCATGTACCAACGCAACGGGTCGGAACCATACTTTTCAATCGTAGTAAACGGATCGACAGCGTTATTCAAACGCTTGGACATCTTGTTACCGTTCTTATCGAGTACCAAACCGTTAGAGATAACAGCTTTGTAGGACACGCTGTCAAATACCATGGTAGCGATAGCATGCAAGGTAAAGAACCAACCACGAGTCTGGTCTACTCCTTCCGCGATAAAGTCAGCCGGATATACCTGACGGTTATCCAACAGTTCTTTATTTTCGAACGGATAATGGATCTGCGCGTATGGCATAGCACCCGAATCGAACCATACATCAATCAAGTCTGATTCACGCTTCATCGGTTTGCCGTCTTTCGATACCAATATGACGTCGTCTACATAAGGACGGTGAAGATCAATCTTATCATAATTTTCTTCCGAATATTGACCCGGCACGAAACCTTTATCCTTGTATGGATTGGATTTCATAAATCCGGCAGCTACCGATTTCTCGATTTCATTATAAAGTTCTTCTACAGATTCGATACATATCTCATCCGTATTATCTTCTGTACGCCAGATAGGCAATGGAGTACCCCAATAACGAGAACGGCTAAGGTTCCAGTCATTCAGATTTTCCAGCCACTTGCCGAAACGGCCGGTTCCGGTAGATTCCGGTTTCCAGTTGATGGTTTTATTCAATTCCATCATTCGCTCCTTGCAAGCGGTAGAACGGATAAACCAGCTATCCAACGGATAATAAAGTACCGGTTTGTCTGTACGCCAGCAGTGCGGATAGTTGTGGACATGCTTTTCTATCTTGAAAGCCTTGTTGTCTGCTTTCATCATCATGGCAATGACAATATCCAAAGATTCGGCAGCTTGCGCAGCTTTCTCATCGTATTTGCCATCCACCATAAATTGAGGATCATAAGCATTTTTCACCCATGCACCCTGATATTCTTTGTATTTATCTACATCAACACATTCTTTTACGAAATTCTCATCCAGCTCATTCAACAGATAGAATTTACCAGTTAAATCCACCATCGGACGAGTTTCGCCTTTCTTATTAATCATGAACAGTGACGGGATTCCTGCAGCACGTGCCACATTCGCATCATCCGCACCAAATGTAGGTGCAATGTGAACGATACCTGTACCATCTTCTGTAGTAACATAATCACCCGGTATTACACGGAAAGCCTTATCACTAGGCTTCCAGTTGCCATTTTCGGATACCTCAACCGGTTTTACCCAAGGAATCAACTGCTCATATTCCATACCGACAAGATCAGTACCTTTGTATTCGGCAATCACTTTAAATGGTACAAGTTTATCTCCGGCTTTGTAGTCCTCCAATTTCAGATCAGCAGCTTTTGCATTGAAGTATACATTCAATAAAGCTTTTGCCAGAACAACCGTGATAGGTTCTCCGGTATAAGCGTTGTAAGACTGTACAGCCACATAGTCAATTTTGGGTCCCACACAAAGAGCCGTATTTGAAGGCAATGTCCATGGAGTAGTTGTCCAGGCGATAAAATAAGGAGTTCCCCATTCCGTCATTTCCGGTTTAGGATTCTTCATTTTAAATTGGGCAACGGCCGTTGTATCTTTTACATCCCGATAACAGCCTGGTTGATTCAACTCATGTGAGCTCAATCCTGTTCCTGCAGCCGGTGAATATGGTTGGATCGTATATCCTTTATACAACAATCCTTTTTTATGCAGTTGCTTCAATAGCCACCATAATGTCTCAATATAGCGATTATCATACGTGATATAAGGGTGCTTCATATCCACCCAATATCCCATCCGATGAGTCAGGTCTTCCCACTCCTTGGTATATTTCATCACGTCTTTCCGACAAGCCGCATTGTAGTCGGCAACAGAGATTTTCTTACCAATATCTTCTTTTGTGATACCTAATGCCTTTTCTACACTTAGTTCCACAGGCAGTCCGTGCGTATCCCATCCGGCTTTACGCTTCACCTGATAACCCTTCATCGTTTTGTAGCGACAGAAAATGTCCTTAATGGTACGAGCCATTACATGGTGAATACCCGGCATACCATTAGCCGAGGGAGGTCCTTCGAAAAACACGAACGAAGGACAGCCATCACGTTCTGTCATACTCTTGGCGAAAACCTGGTTCTCGTCCCATTTCTTCAGCACATCTTTGTTCACCTGCGAAAGGTCAAACTGCGAATATTCAGTAAATCTCTTACCCATAGCTGTCTACGATTTTACTATTTACAATTTACAATTTGAGGGGTATCCCCATTTTTAAGGGTGCAAATTTACAAAAACATTTGTTTAGTTGAGCAAAAAGCTAGGACTTTTAATCGGATTCGTGTGAAGTTAACGATTATAAACCGCCTACAGCCTAAACAAAACAGGTATCTCCTTGTTTTAGTGGGAAACCTAAAAGCACTTTAACTTATGAATTACGGTATTAGCATTTTATTCAGAGCAATCCCTTTGGCGATGGCTATTTTTTGCTTCGGATACGGAGCGTTTATTTATGGTTATGGAGATGACGGGAGTCGTGTTGTGGCCGGTCCTGTTGTGTTTTCACTCGGTATGATATGCATTGCACTGTTTTGCACGGCTGCCACTATCATCCGGCAAATCATACATACTTATAATAAATCGGCCAAATACATTTTGCCGGTTATAGGCTATCTGGCAGCCATCATTACTATTATTGGAGGCATCTGCATTTTCAGTAATGCCACTTCCACCTCTGCATTTGTTGCAGGACACGTTATCACCGGCGTTGGATTTATTACCACTTGTGTAGCTACCGCCGCCACCTCTTCTACCCGATTCTCTTTAATTCCGAGGAATTCAAAAGCGACAAGTAATGAAGTTCCGGAAGGAGCTTTTTCCCTTAATCAGAGACGGGCATTGGTCATTGTTGCCATCATCGTTTCGCTGATCGCATGGATATGGGCATTTGTATTATTAGGCAACAGTCATTCTCATCCTGCTTATTTTGTCGCGGGGCATGTAATGGTCGGTCTGGCATGTATTTGTACCAGTTTGATTGCGCTGGTAGCTACCATAGCACGCCAGATACGTAATGATTATTCAGAAAAAGAACGGAATAAATGGCCGAAACTGGTTTTATTAATGGGATCTATCTCTTTTGTATGGGGATTATTCGTGATTTTGGCAGATTCCGGAAGTGCAAACGGTACCACCGGATATATTATGCTCGGGTTGGGGTTGGTATGTTACAGTATTTCCAGCAAAGTAATCCTGCTGGCTAAGATATGGAGGCAAGAGTTCAAATTAGCCAACCGTATTCCTATGATTCCGGTATTAACGGCATTGGCTTGTCTGTTCCTGGCGGCTTTTGTATTCGAGCTTGCTACTATACATGCTGATTATTTCATTCCGGCACGTGTTTTGGTAGGTCTCGGAGCTATTTGCTTTACGCTGTTTTCTATCGTTAGTATATTGGAGAGTGGCACGTCTTCCAAATAAAAAAGTATTCTATAAAAAGGGCGTCACTATATGCCCCGGATAGTGACGCTATCCAAGGCATATAGTGACGCTATCCGGACAGCATAGCGTCACTCTTTTTATTTCTTGTATCTCACCTCATACAGGTCATTCCTGCGGTCTTTCAAATTGCGTACACTACCATAAGTATGCAACTCGTTCAGCAAATCCAGGTCAACATCCGATACCAAAATCATTTCGGTGTTAGGAGTTGCCTCCGCCCTCTTTCCGTCCGTTGGAAAAGCAAAGTCGCATGGGGTAAACACACCCGATTGAGCGTATTGAATATCCATATTGTGCACACGGGGAAGATTTCCGACACTTCCGGCAATGACCACAAAACATTCATTCTCGATGGCACGTGCCTGCGCACAGACACGAACACGGGAATAGGCATTCTGGGTATCTGTCAGGAAAGGAACAAATAATATCTGCATTCCCTGATCTGCCATCAGGCGGGAAAGTTCGGGGAACTCGACATCATAGCAAATCAAAACTCCAATCTTTGCACAGTCCGTGTCAAAAGTATTCAGAAGCTTGCCACCATTAAGTCCCCAGCTTTTTATTTCATCGGGAGTGACGTGTAATTTCTCGTACATTTCGTAGGTTCCATCCCGTCGACAAAGAAAACCTACATTATAAAGTAGCCCATCCTCTTTTACGTATGGCATACTCCCGGTTATAATGTTGATATTATAGCTAATAGCCAGATTCATAAACCGTTCCCGAATTTCATCCGTATACTTTGCCAATCCGCGAATAGCCTGCGATTCTCCCTTATCGTTATACTTCGACATCAAAGGAGCATTGAAATATTCCGGGAAAAGAACAAAATCACTTTTATAATCGGATACTGCGTCCACAAAGAATTCTACTTGTTCGAACAGGTCATCCAACGTTTTATAACTACGCATCTGCCATTGCACCAGTCCCACACGAACCGTAGTTTTGGGACTGATATATTCTTGTGTAGGTGGCTGATAATAGATATTATCCCACTGCAGCAAACAAGCATAATGTTTTGATTCTTCATCATTTGGCAGATAATTAGTCATTACCTTACGAACGTGAAAATCATTCGACAACTGGAAAGTAAGTACCGGATCATAAATCTCGCGTTGACGTACCCGTTCGATATATTCTTTCGGACGCATTTTGTCAGCATATTTATGATAATTCGGGATACGTCCGCCAAACATGATTGCTTTCAGATTCAATGTTTCGCAAAGCTCCTTACGATATTCATACATACGACGTGCGAGACGCAAACCACGATAGCCCGGGTGGATGAATACTTCAATGCCATACAGGATATTTCCTTTAGAGCTATGTGTATTGAATGTTTCCTTACCCGTAACCTGTGCATACGTATGGTCGTTCTTTACTTTATCATAATCAACAATAATGGAAAGAGCACAACCAACTATTTTATCGTCAACGACTGTGACGATCTGACCCTCCGGAAAGATTTTAATCAACTTCTGAATCTGCTCACGAGTCCAAAACACATCGCTACCGTCAGAATAAACGCGGGTAAACGATTGGGATAGTTGTACATAATCTTCTATTTGCAGATTGCGTATCTGCACTTTATTAATTTTTATCGGATGTTGTTCCATAACAATACGTGTTTTATAAAAGATAGTGCAAAGGTATAGTTAATCCTTTAATTGTGTTTTGAAACCAAGAAAAATTAATAATAGTATTTTATGTAAATTGAGTTATTCAATTCAAACTTATATACTTTGACATTACTCTAACTCTAATATTTCTTTTACTTCACCTTCTCCTACGTGCTTTCGTCCTTCTCCAAAGGTAAACTTAGTGCCTTTAGAAAAATTATCTCCTAAAGCTCTTCTAATAAGAAAAGCTATTTCAACTACCCCCTCATCTCCGGGATAAAAAGCCTCCCTATCAAGCAAAGTTATTTGACCAGAAGTTTTCGTCTCCTCAATAAAATCAAATAAAGGTCGATACCCACTATAAAATGGGGTTCTACGACCATCCTTATATAACCTTATACTAGCTATAATTCTAATCATAATAGTAACAATATAAAAAATAATCAACTAATTTGTGAGAATAAAGAATGGCGGACAATGTTAGCTATAAGTATATTCATCAAAGTTATTCTAATAAATTGAAAAACAAAAAAAATCAAATAGATATTTTCTAACATCAATTCATTTAATAGTCAAAAGGAATAATCGAACGATAATATCTTTTACACAAATATATATTTTATTGTATTATCTATTTTATGTATTCTTTTTCTGCAAATTCCAAAGGTGAAGAAGCACTCCTTCACCCACAAAATTCTTATTTACTGGTAATTCAGAAGAAAAATGAAGGAGTAGATTAAATAAATGTTTCTTATATATAGAGAATACAGCTTAAGCAGAAAGAAAAAAAGCAGCGTTTTAAGAGAAGGAAAGCGGCGCTTTAAGTAGGCTAAAGCATTGCTTTAGCTGCGGAAAATAGCTGCTTTTATTTGATTCTACTTCTTCTATCCACTTCTCTCTAATCTGGAAAATTTCAAAGATAAAACAATTAGATTTTCCAAAGAAATATTTTTTAAGCCAGAAACGGATATGAGAAATCATTGTAATAATCATGTCTTTTATTACATTGATATTTCGAAGTCAATATGCTCAAGACAGAATCAACTTTTGAATCATTTTCATATAGGATGAGCATATAAATACTATCTTTGCGAATATCAATCATGATAAAAGAGTACCCCAAAAGATAAAGAAAAGATATGAATTCCAACAAATTCTCCTATCAAGGACAAATCGAGACTATTCTTCATTATCTAAATTCCATGATACAAAAGAATTGGACAGGTAAAACTGCTGATGAGTTCAATCGTTTGATGTCTATACCAGAATTAGCTAAAATAGCATGCATGTCTGCTCGCAATCTTCAGCTGATGTTTAAAGCTTACACTAGCGAAACAATACATCAATATATCATTCGCACACGTATGGAATACGCCCAGCAATTACTCAAAGATAATAAAAAAAGTATAGCTGAAATATATGAATATATTGGATTTGCTAACCAGTCAGCTTTAAATAATACACTTCAAAAAAAATACAATCTCACTCCTCGAGAACTACAAAAGAAATTATTGGAAACAAGTCATACTTATCCTTCATGTATTTCTCCTTACCGCATAGTGGAATCAGAAACAATACCTGTCTTATTTTTATCTTATATTGGCAATTATGACACTTGTAGCACAGTTGCTTTTGAGACATACACTTGGGATTGCCTATATAAATATGCTAAAGAAAACTCTTTATTACCAGATAAGGAAGATTATTGGGGGATAGCTTATGATGATACAGACATTACCTCATTAGAAAAATGCCGTTTTTACGCTTGTATAGCCATTCAAAAAAGAGTAGGATCCAATCCTCCTCTTACTAATCCAATAAAACATATGGATTTACCTCAAGGTACATACGCAGTTTATATTCATCAAGGAGATTATGCATTGTTAGATGCCTTCTATGAGATAATATTGAAACAATTACCGCAATCATATTGCTTAGGAGAAACTCCAATCTTGGAACATTACTTGAACTCTCCCGCTGACACAGATGTGAAAGAGCTTCTTACTGAAGTTTGGATTCCAATCATTAAATAATTTTGTATAAGGGTGAAATATCACTCTTATACAAAATTAGTAACTATCATGCCTGATATACACTCTTTATCAAAGACTTAGGACAATACCCGAGGATATCAATAGAAATCTTTTCGGCTTCCTCTTTTGATATATTTTCATTAATAATATAGTGCTTAAAAACATTTTCCTTTTCTTTATATGCATAAGATGAAAGCAGCGGCCCTGCTATTGTTCGCAATTGCGAGTCTCTAAAATCATCACTTTGATTTCTGCCTAAACCAACACGTGTAGAATGTAAAATAATTGATTTATTTTCTCTATCACGACAATCTTCAACAGCTTCTTTTAAAACAAATTCTTCCTCCAAAGTATTATAATCTAAATTCTTATCCTCAACAATGAATTTTAAAACATTATTTGGTCCGAATTTTATTGTGCCATCATCAAACTGCGCACTTCTTATCAAGATACCATAATATATATCAGTACTATCAGATAAGCAAAGATCAATACCTCCTCTGGTGCCACCTTTAATTTTTGAATTCTTCGTCATGCCTGTACGATGAACATAAAATTTTCCATAATTATTCTTTTGCAGTTCATTTCCATGCACAAACCCATCATTAAACTTTGGGTGCTTAAAATAAGCTTCTACTTCAATTGGGTAAATCCGCAACCCATTACTCAACTCAAACATATAATTTGTAACTATCAATTTATTAATTGTTTGAAGCTGTTTCTCTATTTCCTTAAAGTCACTACATTGTATTAAAATTGCAATTTCTTTTTTCAAAGTATCCATGATTATTATAATATTAAATTTCTTTGGGTAAAGATAATCTTTTTAGTAAAGAGTTGTCTGAATATATCAACTTTTTTTTATTTCTCACTTAGATGATATCAAATAGTCAACAACAGAGTCCCAATTCGGATACTGCTCCGAACCAAATAATATCAATTCACCACTAAAATTTTCCGCACCATTTTTGAGGCGATCATCTATCAAGAAGTCTCCTTTGTTTAAATTTTTATGATGGCTAAGAATTAATCGTTTATAGCTATATGTACCTAACCATTTTTTCACCCATACAAGTTTATCCGACCAAGCAGAAGGATTATTCCAAGGTGCCGTGGAAAGAATGTACACATCATAAAAACGTACTAAACGATGGAAAGCATCAATTGCTCCTTTATATGGATACATTTTCGCAAAAATGTTAGGAACTTCATCATATCGTCCCTCATATTCTTTCTTTTCGTATTCACTCAATTTGTTAATACCTGATTGGAAGTCAACTAATACATTATCCATATCAATATAAAGTATAGGTTTGAAAGTCGATAACGCTGATATCATACAATTTTTATTTTATAAATTTTGAATTTAATGAATTATCCCGTAGTGATGCTATTCTTATCCTGTTGACAACAATCTGACAAGGCTACCATTTATCCATCGATTCAGTTTTACACCAATCAAAAATAATATTGTAAATCCAATAATTAGTTCCATATTTCTTACTTATTTTATTTTTTCTACTTATTATTTAGTCACAGTCCAAGACAAACAATTCAATGCACCTCCCCATTTCTTTATAATCGGAGCTATATTAATCTGGTAAATTCGTCCATCATAGGAAGGATGCAATTCTTTTATCTGGCTTAAAGCCTCTCCATCTGTAGGTAATCCAAGTCCGGGAATTATGATTACATCACGTGTCTGAAGCATATTTATATATGCCCAACTATTTTCATCATACTTGCTAAGTTTTAAATCTATAACGGCAAAATCGTCACTCAATCTACGTCTCATTTCTCGTTCTATCTCTGGAGGATAAACTTTCAAGTTGACCAATATCTTACCATCACCAATATTATGAATAATTCCATCTGTATGACCACAGATATCATATTTGTCCCATGGTAGAAATACAATATCTGCTCCATAAAAGTTTTCCTTTAGTATTGCCAGTACTTCGCTCTGGTCAATCTGTGAATTTTCCTGAAATACCTTTTCTGTCATGATGACAATTGGTTTCCGACCTCTCATACATGATCCTATCCACTTTGAATTCGCTTCACACACGACTACATTTCCCCCATCAACAATAAGTGGAGACTGTGTAATATCCATATCTCTACTCATAGCTTTAAGTACAGGAATAATATTAGTTTTGTACTGTGGCTTATCCTTCAAATAATCAGGTTCATAGCGAAATTGAATATAAGACTTAAATCCCCACTGTATTGGCATATAATCTCGACACCAATAATCTTTAGTGTGTAGTAATGTACCATGCTCTATATGGTGGTAAACAAGAATGTCTGATATTTCTTTATAAACATTGGGATAATGCCAAGCAAAAAGACTTGAGAAATAAATGGCATCTTTATACTGTTCTGTAACCATAATCTTACCTAACGAAAAACCAATAATAATATGTTATAACTAGAAAAATGCCATTTGGCAATATCCATAGCTTAAAACGATCTCACAAATATCACAATGCAAAGATAAGTGCATAGCCAAACAATCTATTTACTCAAAAATGCAAAACGATTCGTATACCTTCATTTAAATGATTTTACATGTGATTATCTATCAATAGTATATAAAACAATTATGACACCATACCATTGGTACGATGTCATAATCTTAATAGAACCATGCCAAGAAACCGAAGTCATAATGGCATGATGAGGTTACACTAACCTAATTTATTTATTTTTCTTCCAAAGTTTGCTCATATCTTCCAGTGTCTTACCTTTCGTTTCAGGTACCCAACGCCAAACGAAGATAGCAGCAGCCACACAGATTATGCCATATAAACTATATGCAAACATCGGGCTGAAGTCGTACAGTGCCGGGAAAGTAGAAGATACAATGTAATTGAATATCCATTGGAATGCTACGGCGATTGCCACCGCTTTACCACGGATGGTGTTCGGGAATATTTCCGAGATCAACACCCAGCAAATCGGTCCCCAAGACATCATAAAGAATGCTGCATACACAATCACTGAAAGTACCGGGAGAACACCCTTTATTGCCATGCTATCACACATTGCTACCGCAAATGCACCTACAGCCATACCAATAGAACCGATTATCAATAGTGGTTTACGTCCGAAGCGGTCTACAGTGAAGATTGCAACCAATGTAAAGACAATGTTTACAATACCCATAATAACTGTCTGCATCATGCCACCTCCTTCTGCACCTGCATTTTCGAAAATACGAGGAGCATAATAAAGTACCGCATTAATACCGATAGCCTGTTGAAATACAGAAAGCAAAATACCGATCACAATTACTGCCACTCCATAAGTAAAGATTTTCTCTGTCTTTTCATGAGCAGTAGCTTTAATATCATTAAGAATTTCCTGTGCTTTTGTCTTACCATTGATCTTTTCAAGAATCGAATAAGCCTTTTCATCCTGCTGTATCAATACAAGATAACGAGGAGTCTTGGGAACAAAGAACAACAACAGACCGAAGAAAGCGGCAGGGAAAGCTTCCGAACCGAACATGTAACGCCATCCTTCATAAACAGTCCACATATCAGATTCAGCACTAACAGACAGTACACCGGCTGCATCTTTCAAAATAATAGGATTTTGATGGTCGCCCATAATCAGGAAATTCACGAAGTATACTACCAACATACCGAAGATGATAGCAAACTGGTTACACGATACAAGCGTTCCACGAATATTAGAAGGAGCAATTTCAGCAATATACATCGGACAGACTGCAGAAGCCAGTCCAACACCGATACCGCCCAAAACACGATACAAATTAAAAGCAATCAGCAAATCCATGTTCGGCTTTCCATATTCGAAAAACAAGACTTCCGGATAATAGGAACCTAATGCTGAAAGGAAAAAGAGTACGGCAGCAAGCCTTAGAGAATTACGACGTCCCAAACGGGAAGCAAATATACCGGAGATCGCACCACCCAGTACACAGCCAATCAATGCACTGGAAGATGTGATTCCATGCATTACTTTATTGTATTGAAAATCAGAGGCCGAAAGGAAAAAAGCCTCCAAGCCTTTCTCTGCACCGGAAATAACCGCTGTATCGTATCCGAAAAGCAGTCCTCCCAAAATGGCGACAGAGGTTATCGAATATAGGTAGAGTTTACTACCCTCGTTTGTTGTATTAATCATGGTTATAAGTAGATAAAGTAGTGTTGTAGTAGTTGGATTTATATCACCACAGATTTCACAGATTGACACAGATAAAATTCAAAATAAGAGAGAAGAAAATCAATCTGTGAGAATCCGTGTAATCTGTGGTGGGGTTAATTAGCAATACATATTCAGAATTGCTTCATAAAGTTCTTGTTTACCGCTAGTCTGTTTCGGTTCACCGTTTGCTTTTGCATAAGCAACTACATCTTCCAAAGTCAACTTGCCATCTTCAAACTCCTTACCTTTACCGCCATCAAATGAAGCGTAACGGTCAGCCAACATTTTCTTATAGGGAGATTCGTTCAGCAGAGCAGCTGCGCTTTCCAATGCACGAGCCATAGCGTCCATACCTGCGATGTGAGCGATGAAGATATCTTCCAGGTCAGTAGAGTTACGACGAGTCTTAGCGTCGAAGTTTGTTCCACCGTTACCCAAGCCACCGTTACGGATAATTTGCATCATAGCTTGTGTCAGTTCGTAGTTGTCAATCGGGAATTGGTCTGTATCCCAACCATTCTGATAATCACCACGGTTAGCATCGATAGAACCCAACATGCCGTTGTCTACTGCTACTGCCAATTCGTGTTCGAAAGTGTGACCAGCCAAAGTTGCGTGGTTTACTTCAATGTTCACTTTGAAATCTTTATCCAAGCCATGAGCTTTCAGGAATCCGATTACTGTTTCTGTATCTACATCATACTGATGTTTTGTCGGTTCCATCGGTTTCGGCTCAATCAGGAAAGTACCTTTGAAACCACGGGCACGAGCATAATCACGAGCGATGGTCAGCATTTTTGCCAAGTGTTCTTTTTCACGTTTCTGATCTGTATTCAGAAGAGACATATAGCCTTCACGGCCACCCCAGAATACATAGTTCTGACCACCCAGTTCGATAGTTGCATCGATTGCATTCTTGATCTGAACAGCAGCACGAGCTACTACATCAAAATCAGGGTTAGTAGCAGCACCGTTCATATAACGTGCATGGCCAAATACGTTGGCAGTACCCCACAACAGTTTGATGCCTGTTTCAGCTTGTTTCTGTTTTGCATAAGCTACGATTGCTTTCAAGTTAGCTTCGTATTCTTCGATGCTTGCACCTTCAGAAACCAAGTCTACATCGTGGAAACAGTAGTATTCGATACCCATTTTCTGCATGAATTCGAAACCTGCGTCCATTTTATCTTTTGCAGCTTGTATAGCGTCAGCATTACTATTCCAAGGGAATTGTTTTGTTCCGCCACCGAATTGGTCGCCACCTTCAGCACACAAAGTATGCCACCATGCCATAGCGAATCTCAACCAATCTTTCATCTTCTTACCGTTGATAACCTTTTCAGCATCGTAGTAACGGAATGCCATCGGATTCTTACTATCTTTACCTTCGAACTTAATCTTTTCAATTCCCGGGAAAAATTCTTTTGTTGCCATAATTCTTTTATTTTTTAAAATGGTTATTATTTAAATTGTTAATTATTTATCTGAAGATAGAACCGGAGCCGGTATGTTACCGGTCATCGACTTTTCAAGACGGTATTTCCATTTTGCGTACGCGTCAGCATATTCCTGGCGTTTTGCCACATTAGGCTCAATCACATCCAGTTTGTCAAGCGTAGCAAATGCCTCATTGTTATCCTTGTAGATACCTGCACCGATACCCGCACCTTTCGCAGCGCCTACGGAACCGTCTGTATCGTAAAGCTCGATAGTGGCTCCTGTAACTCCCGCCAACGTATCACGGAAGATAGAACTCAAGAACATATTAGCATGTCCGGCATGAATCATCTTCACGGGAATTCCCATCTGCTCCATGATATCAATGCCATATTTAAAAGAGAATACGATACCTTCTTGAGCGGCACGGATGATGTGATGTTTGCCATGTGCATTGAAGTCCAGTCCACGGATGCTGCAACCGATTTCTTTATTGTTCAGCATACGTTCGGCACCGTTACCAAAGGGCAGAATACTGATTCCTGCACTACCGATAGGAGCTTTGGAAGCCAATACATTCATTTCATTATAAGATATTCCTTCGGGAGCAATGTTGCGTTTTACCCATGAGTTAAGAATACCCGTTCCGTTGATGCAAAGCAATACTCCCAAACGTGTCTGATCTATGGTATGATTGACATGCGCAAAGGTATTGACGCGTGACTGCGGATCATAGTTCACTTCACCGTTCACGCCATAAACCACTCCTGATGTTCCTGCCGTAGAAGCAATCTCTCCCGGATTAAACACGTTCAAAGAAAGGGCATTGTTAGGCTGGTCGCCTGCACGATAAGTAATCGGTGTTCCTTCTTTCAGTCCAAGCTCTTTGGCAGCTATTGCATTTACACGTCCTTGTTCAGCGAAGGTCGGCTTAATATCTGCAATCAAAGAAGAATCAAACCCGTAATAATCCATTAAGAAATCAGCCACCCGATTGTTCTTGAAATCCCAGAACATACCTTCCGAAAGCCCGGAAACAGTTGTACAGATTTCTCCACTCAACTTCATGGCAATATAATCGCCCGGCAGCATTATCTTATCAATCTGCTCATAGATGGCCGGTTCGTTTTCTTTAATCCACGCCAACTTGGAAGCGGTAAAGTTTCCCGGTGAGTTCAACAAATGAGAAAGACATCTCTCCTCCCCGATTGTCTCAAACGCTTTCTGACCGTATGGCACCGCACGGGAGTCACACCAGATGATAGCAGGACGCAATACATGCTGATTCTTATCAACACAAACCAATCCGTGCATCTGATAAGAGATGCCGATGGCTTTAATTTCAGCGGCACTCACTCCGGATTCGGTCATAATAGCCTGCGTAGCCAACTTTAAGTTTTCCCACCAACTTTCAGGATCTTGTTCCGCCCATCCGGGATTCACTGCAATAATATTCGCTTCTGTTTTCGGAAAAAATGCCGAGGATACACATTTACCAGTCTCCGCATTTACCAAACTCGCTTTTACAGACGAGCTACCTATGTCATAACCTAATAGAAACATAATTTTATTTACGATTAAACGATTTACTATTTACAATTTAATGCTCAATGCCCGACAATTAATACTATAACATTCAACGCCTAATACTTAATATCTAATACTTGATACTTAATACTTGAATAAAGTCTACCTTCTCACCTTATTATATATCTTCTTATCAAATTTATAATAGCGGGCAGCACGGTGAGCCACTCCTTGTTGTTTTTCTTCCAAAGGAACTACATATTCCATCATGGCTATTTTCTTATGGAAGTTGCGTACATCCACAGCTTTGTCGTATACTAATTCAAAAAGGGTTCTTAATTGTGCAGCTGTAAATTTGCGCGGAAGCAGTTCGAACAACATGGAAGGATTAAATTCTACGAACTGACGAATATAAGTCATTGCTTCCTTAATAATCAGATTATGGTCGAAAGCCAATGTTTTCACGTCTTTCAAAGCAATCCAGCAAGCCTGATGATCGTCCAGATTCTTATCCAGTGTGCGGTCAATCTTCACCATCGACAGATACGCAATAGTTACAATGCGTTCCACTCTTGACTGCATAGCTCTTTCCAGCCAACGTACATCTTTCGGATTACTTGTTCTGTTTTTAGAACCGAATGCTTTAAACTGCATCAGATTCACATTTTTAAGTCCTGTCAGTTCATACAAAACTCGTTGTGCAGCTTCATCCAGGGCTTCATCCATATAGATAAGACTTCCGGGAAGTTTCATATCATGATATACTTCTCCATTATCCTCACCTGCACGTTTTACAAGCAACACTTTCAGTTGTTCTCCGTCAAAACCAATCA
>OGWR01001293.1_pt1 | contig 20590 bp, 15 predicted proteins | sample 1576061 | NCBI WGS metagenome assembly OGWR01 (sample SAMEA3541511, study PRJEB24748) | human gut metagenome | biome: human gut; feature: human-associated habitat; material: faeces | place: China | collected 2012 | reverse complement strand
TTTCTGTGCTTATGAAAAGAAGTCCTCCAAAAGCCGGCGCAGTTCGCCCTCGCTGGATGCGGTGATTCCCTGTTCCAACTGCTCCCGGTCATATTCCGAAAGCAGATTCAGCGGTTCATCCAGCAGCTCATACGGGGTACTGCTCCCGATGCGGTACAGCCCGACCTTGCCGTCTGCGATCCGCATCAGATAGCCGGGATCTGTGGGCGGCTGCGATGTTGTGACACCCTGTACGGCGCTTTTTTGGTGCCGCACGGACAAGGTCATAGAACCGCCGACGATCACAAGAGAGATCACCAGCGCCGTCAGAAACATCCATACTGTTTTGTTTTTTTCCATGTGTTTTTCCGCCTTTCTTTCTCTGTGCGCCAGGAAGATTTTCCAAATTATCTGAATAAGTAACAAAAGTATTCTTCCCAAAATTCCGAACTTTATACAATCTGCATATTTTTCAAAGAAAATTTGCCGTACCTCTTAACAATGCCGTGAAAATGTGATATAATAATATGGTATATCATTCTGCTTTTTATCCGGCAGAACCGTATCAGAGAATTCAGACGGCACTGCGCACAGGCTGCCTGTCAGCTTTATGCAGGAATGTCTCAACAACGAATTTCCATGTGACCTGCAATTTGCTGTGTGAAACGGCAAAGCTTGCGGCACACTGGGCTTTTGGAAGGAATCAAAAATATGGATAACAACAAAAAACGAAACCAACCTGCTCGGAATGAGAAAACAAACCGAAACGGCAAGAGCGGCGGCGTTCCGATGCGGAAATACTACGGACCGACCGGCACGCCGGACTATCCCTATCACAGTCCGGAACTGGACGAGCCAACCGTCAAGGAAAAGCGTTTTCCGGTTCTGCGGCGTTCGCTTTCCATTCTCGGTTCTACCCTGGCGGCGCTTTTCATGATTCTGATTATCACCTGCACCATTGTGGCAACTGCGCTGGTGGTATATGTCATGAACTTCCGGGACGATGTTTCGAATGTCACCATTGAGGAGATGGAGCTGTCCTACAATACCAACATCTATGCCCAGGACAGCAGCGGCGAATGGGTGAACATTTATGAGGTCACCAACGAATCGCAGCGCATTCCCATCAGCATTGACGATATTCCCCAGCACACGAGAGATGCTTTCGTCTGTGCCGAGGATGAGCGTTTCTACACCCACGACGGTGTAGACTATAAGCGTACTGTTTCCGCTTTTGTCAATATGTTCGTGCATATTTACGATACCAACCAGGGCGGTTCTACCATTACACAGCAGCTCATCAAGAACAATGTGTTCTCCGGAGGTATGGAATCCGGCTGGGGAGCCAGGATTGAGCGTAAACTGCAGGAGCAGTACCTTGCCGTTCAGCTGGAAAAGAATTCAGGCATGAGCAAGGAAGATACAAAGAAGCTGATTATCACCAACTATCTCAATACCATCAACCTGGGCAACAACACCCTGGGAGTAAAGGTGGCGGCCAAACGCTATTTCAATAAGGACGTTTCCGACCTGACCCTCTCCGAGTGTACTGTGCTTGCATCCATCACCAAGAATCCCTCCAGACTCAATCCCATATCAGGACGCGAAAACAATGCGGAACGCCGGAGAATCGTACTCCAGTATATGTATGAGCAGGGTTATATCACCAAGGCCCAGCAGGAGGAAGCCCTGGCCGATGATGTATACGAACTCATGAGAGCTCGAGTCCTGAATATGGCCGCCTTCAATGTCTCCGGCGAAGCCGCCGGCCATACCCAGTGGATCGGGCTTGTTGTTGGCGTTCCTATGATTTGCGGTGCTGGCCAGAACGGAATATCCGCCGATGCCGCCAGTCACATCGGAGTGTTCAATCGACGAGACGACGACATCCAGCACACTGAGTACATCGTTGAGATTGACGTTCTGGCCGAGCAGGCTCAGGCCACCGCCCACAGCTGCCGCCGAGCCGATGTCCATTTTGCCGATGTAACCGCCGGCATACCGAGCGGCGGTGACTGCATATGTGCTGTCTTTGCTCAGATAGGTGTCGTCGATGGATCCGGCGGTTTCCAGATTCTTCGGTGCCTTGACATCAGTACGGCGCAGTTGGGTCACACTGGAATGGGACACCTGCACACCGGAACCGTATCCGATGTAGCCGCCGGCGGAACCGGATTGCGTATCGGACTGATCAAATCGGGTGGCGGAAACGGTGAAGCCGGGATCATCCGGGTCGGAAATCTTGTTACCGCTAGTTGCCTCCACGGTGGTGGCATCGGAATGCACACCCGCGTAGGAGATGAACGGCACATAGCCCTGCACCACCTGCAACAGGTTGGCGAGATCCACCGTACCGAATTTGCCGAGCAAACTCAGGCCGCCGTTGCCAGCCGAAGCGAGCGCGCCGGAAACGACCTTGCCGCCGAAACCACCTGCGTATGCGCCGCCGGTCACATGGTCAAGGTTGACAACGGCCACGGGGTTGGCTTGAACGCGGGACTGCACGTCTGCCAGCGTTGAGTCGTTCTTAAGATCGGTTTCGGAGAACTGATTGACCTTGCCGCTTTGGAAGTTTCCCGCATAGCCGCCCGCGATATCACCTTCGACGTAACCGCCGTTGACGTACGTCACGGTGGTATCCGTATAGCTTGGAATCAGATACGGTACGGCACCGAGCAGGTCGTTCACGGACAGCAGGCCGCCTTTGATCAGGTCATCCAATATGCTGGAATCTTCTGCGTTGCTAAGTGCGTCGGCGAGGCCGCCGGTGGTGGAGAAGCCCACGAAACCACCCGCGATGCCATCGGACGTGCTGGTATCGGCTGTGACCGATTTGAGGTTCGTCACATGGCTTTCCCGGGTCTTGGTGCTGTTGGCCTGACCATAGAAACCGCCCGCAGCGTAATCGGTGGTCTCGTTGTTCTCGTTCTTGCCGGTCGCCTTGACCGTGAATCCGTTGGCGATGCCGTTCACATTCGATGCAGTGACTGCAACCGAAGAATATTGGGCAACCGATAGCAGACCGGAAAGCTTGATAAGCCCAAGCACATTGAGACCGCCAGCACCGATGGCGTCGCTTGGTCCAGAGAAGCCAATAAAACCGCCGGCTTCTCCCCTGGCCGAGACCGTGGCCAGATTGGTAAGGTTCGTGTTGGCCACGTCGCCGCCGGTGGCGCATCCGATGGCACCGCCCGCATAGTATGAACCGGCCTTCACCGTCAAACCGGATGCCGGAGCGGTGACAGACATGTTCTCCACGGTGAACGCGGCAAACTGGTCGAACTTCTTGAGTGTGGCGATATCGCCAATTTTCACCACACTGTTGAGCAACCCCGCTACCGTTGTCGGTTGCAGATTGCCGGCGATGCCACCCGCGTAGGAGCCCGTGGCCGTGACCGATTCAAGGCCTTCTATGGTGGTGGAACGCTGCTGTGGGAAGTCACGAGGATTGTTGTACTTCCAGAACGTAAGGTTCTTGAGATGATCCTGTGAAGAGTCGCCGATCACCGTGCCCGATCCTTCGCCCACGAGACCGCCCGCGTAATCGCCACCAGCCTTAACGGTGAGGGAGCCCTTCATCTGCGTGCCGAGAATCACAGAAGGATTCACACCGACGATGGATAGCAGTTCTCCTGCACCGTTATTGCTGCCGCTCAGCAATTTAGCCACAGCCTTGGTGAGCTGTTTCAACAGCGATGCATTCGTGGCATCGTCCGTACCGAGTTCCAGGCCCCATCCCACGGAGGCGAATCCGGTGAATCCTCCGGCGTGGGATCTGTCGGCAGTCACGGCGACCGAAGCCGTAATCGAATTATTGACAGCATAGGCATTGGCCATGGCACCGTTGAAGCCGCCGGCGTAGTCTTCGGCCTGCACGGTGATCTTATCGTCACCGTTTACCGTCAGGCCACTGTTTTCGATGAGGCTCTGCGGACGCAGCGCAGACAGCAAGTCGACGCCAAGCGAGTTAATCAGACCGCCCACGTTGCCGTTGCGACTTATTCCGGCAAAACCACCGGCATATTGTGTTGCCCGCACGGTGAAACCATTCGTGCTCGTCACCGAAGAGTTCTCAATGATTGCACCAATCTGCGCACCGACAAAGCCGCCGGCCTGCGGGTTGTCCTTGTTGCCGATCACCACGTTCTCTTTGAACCCGTTCACCGAACTATTCGAGATAACCGGGTTGTAGTAGCCAACCGGAATCAAGGCATTCAGCCCGAGCGTGCCGGACAGCAACCAGTTCACCAAATCGCCCAGCCCGAGGAACGGGATGACACCCAAGATCTTCGAGAGTACATTGGTGAGCGCTCCTACGATGCCGGAGACTGCATCGTATCGGGTTGCGCCCTCAACATATCCCACGAAACCACCGGTCATACGGCTTACGCTAGATACCGAAACATCTGCTACCTCGCAGTCCGTAACCTTGGTGTCCCCGTAGATACGGCCGGCAAATGCACCCGTGGCGAGGTTGGAAGGATTGTCTTTGTGCAGGGTGAGCAGACCTTGAAGATTGAGGTCAAGATCTACTTGTCCTAATGTCAATAGTTTTAACGCCTTCAACAGTGTGTCGAGCAGTAATCCCACTGCCGAAGTGAGCATACCGAGCAAGGTCGGCGGAATATACGATTCACTCGTATGATTCGTCACCGACACATCCTGCAGCTTGAGGTTCGACACCACGGCCGTACCGGCGCTGCCCAGACTGTTGCTGTTCATCACGGTCTTGTTCGTGATCGAGGCGAAGAAGCCGATGCCCTGCTGCTTGCTGACATCCAGCTGGTCGCCTTTGACATTAGAGACCATATCTTTCTGATTGACGACCACATGGCTGATGACCGGCCGAGCTGCGGTAGCGTGAACCACGCTTGCGCCATCGGCACCAACAGCCTTCCACAGGCTGGCTTCGGTGTCGCCGTCATTGGAGACCGCACCGAGCATAGTGCCGGAGAACATGAGCGGAGTCCACTCGGTGTTGTTGGTATCTGCCGCGTTCTTGGACAGGTCGATGTCACGGAAGATCAGGTAGTTGGCGTCTGCGGAATAGGTCAGGCCGGTGTTGGCAGCGGAGTAGTCCGTTTGCGTGCCATCAGCACCCACGCCGTAATACTTGGTGCGGGTCCTGTTGACGCTTAACGCCGTGCATGCCAGCAGTGGACTGTCGTGGTCGGAGGCATCAGTATCGCGCAAAATATCTGAATCGGAGAGATCGGCGTCACCGGCGTATTCGGAAGACGGCGTGCCGTCCACCCACTGATAATTGAGGGGTCCTTGTTGCGTGCAAGTCTGCGTGACCTTGTTGATGCGGCCAATAACCTTCTTGCCAGAACCAATCGCACGCAGCTGCTGCTCGTTACCAATCAGGATGTAGGTCTTGCCGTTGATCTCCTTGGTGACCTGACCCTCAAAGTCACGGCCGCCAAGCGCCGTCGCGGCGACCTGCACATCGGCCTTCGCCGGCGATTGATCCGTCGCATTTGAGGAATCGTTCTTGGCATCTTGAGAAGAAGCATCGTTTGGAGCCTGCGTTTGGGCTCCATCATTAGCGGAATTGCCAGCGGTAGCTTCTGCTGAGTCGTCCGCCTTATTGTCTGTCGCACCATTTGAGGATTCGGAAGAATCACCAGTAGTAGAAGATGAAGGAGATGAATCCTGCTGTGCGTCTTGATTCGTTTCGGAAGGTGTTGGCGCACCGTTTGATGTATTGGCCTCTTCTGACGTCTTATCGTCAACGTTGACATTGCGGGCAGAAGGAGCAGCTACGACAGTATTATCCCCCCCCCCTCCAGAAATTACGGCGTTAGGAGAGCTACTCACATCGTCTATATTCTGAGCATATGCTGCAGGCACCATGCACACGATGGACAAGGAAACAGCAATAACCGAAGCAAGGCAACGCTTCAAAGACAGGCACTGCCGTCCAGATTCCCGTTCTGTTCCTCCGTTAAACCCGCAACGGACGAACTTCAATTCCGAGCTCATTGTCTCCCCTCATAGATTCGCAATCCCCTTTCGGGAGATTACTGCATACAACTATACGGAAGAGATTGACAAAAGAACAAAAAACGTTCATTTGCTGGGGCCGGTTAGCGTATGTCTTTCTGAGCAAAAAGAAAAGCCCCGCAGCTATGCAGGGCTTTTCCAACGAGGTCATGAGAGAGGAAGAGAACGACCCCGTTTAATGGTTGACGAAGCTTTAGGACCTCGCCAAATCACTCATCATTCCGCACTTTCAAGTTTACGCCAATCTCATTTTCGATTTTACGCTGTTTTGACTTTCAAGTTTACGCCAATCTTACTTTCGATTTTACGCCGACAGCACTGCTGACGATTACACTTTCGATATTGAGAAATCACAAGAAAGCAGCAAAAAGGGCATAAGAAAACCCGCCCGGAAAAAGGGGGAAGACCGGGCGGGTTGAGGAAGGGAAGAAAAGGAGGTCAGTTATGGATTACTTGGCGGCCTCCTTGGAGTCCTTGTTCTTCGGCATAACCCAGAACTTGAGCAGCGGGTAGCTCACGATCACGGCGAGCAGGGTGTTGACCACGGAAGCGATGGTGCCAGCAATGCCAGCGCCCATGCCCCAACCCTGGCACAGACCGGTCACATAGCCCGGCAGCACAAGGTTCACAACCACGATGATCACAGCGAGGATCACGTACTTCCAAGCGGCATCCTTGAAGCTGGAGTCAGACTTGAACACCCACTTCATCTGCACGAAGAAGTTCACCACCTGGGCGAGCGCCTCGGCAAGCAGGAAGGTGAGGAAGCCGCCCAGACCGTTGCCCTGAGTGTCGTAGTTGAAGATCAGGAAGTGGAACGGCTGCGTCAGGCCCATGCCACTGATGAAGATGGCGGTGCCGATCCACGTCACCACGAAACGGGTGATGGTGGAGATGTTCGACAGCACGTTGAACAGGATGAACTCCCAGATGTTCGGGTGGTCCTTGATCCACTGGCGGATCGGACCGACCTTCTCAGCCGGCTGCGTTGCGTTGTTATCAGTCATTGTTCAGCTCCTTTGCAGTACGCTTGTTTGCGGATTGGTTGCGGAAGAAGCCGGCGATGACGCCGCCCAATCCGCGGAAGGTGTGTCCGTTGGCGATTTTGACGATGGCGTCGACCATCGCGGAATCGACCATGCCTTGGGTCATCTTGCTCATGGCTCGCGGAGGCATGTTCAGGATGAACAGGGTGTTGAGGTCCGGAGCGCCGGTCTTCTGACGAATCTTGGCCTCCTGCTTGGTGAGCGTCTTGGCGACGGTACGCGCCACGAAGCCCTTGGAATCCACCCACGACATGATCGGATCGTTCACGCCGAACGTCACCGGCTTGCCCGGTGCCACAACCTCATGGCCGAACAGCACGGCCATTTCGGCGTCGGTCACTTCCTTGACGTGGCCGCTGAGATAATGGCCGAGCGCAGTATCCGCGGCAACCGGATTGACATCGCCTGCGACGGTGTGCGGAATCGTAAGCGGCAGGTGTTCGGCGTTGTCGCCCACCATCAGCGTCCACTCGCCGGTTTCCGTCTTCCATTCGTTGCTGGCAGCGTCGAAGTGACGGAAGGTGTAACGGTCGAAATCGATGTGCACGCTCTTGCTTTCGTGTGCGGCAAGCGAAACCTTGGCGAAGCCCTTGAGCTCGCGATCCGGACGCAACACACCACCCTGCGGACCGCGCACGTACAGCTGTACAACGGTCGAACCGGCAACATCGGAATCGTTGCTGACCATCACGTCAATGCCGTTCTCACCAGCAGTGGCGGCACTGTAGGTGAACGTGGAGTAGCTCAAGCCGTAACCGAACGGGAAGCGCACGGGCACACCGGCGGTCTCGTAATAACGGTAGCCAACGAACGGGCCTTCGCGATAGATCGCATCGCGACCAATCGCCGGATACCAACCGGAGCTCGGGCAATCCTCGTAATGCATCGGCCAGGTTTCGGCCAAGTGGCCGGACGGATTGATCTCACCGGTCAGCGCGCGCGCGGTCGCGGAAGCGCCGGCCTGACCCGACAGACCCACGTAAAGCACTGCGGCAACGTCGTCAATCCACGGCAGTTCCACCGGAGAGCCGGCGACAAGCACGACCACGATCGGCTTGCCCGCGCCCTTCAGCGCTTCGACCAGATCGTTCTGCACCTGCGGAATCGCCATGGTGGAACGGTCAAGGCCTTCGGATTCGCTGCGTTCGTCAAGACCGACGACTGCAAGCACCGCATCAACGCTTTCCTTGCCAGCCAGCGCGACTGCGTCTTCCACGAGCACGCGGTCAGCCTTGCCCTGGCGGTCATAGCCCTGCTCATAGCCGGCAAGCACGAGGCCTTCGGCGTTCTTGACCTCTTCAAGAATGTTCTCTTCCTTGGTGGCGTTTACCTTGGAGGAGCCGGAACCCTGATAACGTGCGGTTGCGGCCATATCGCCGATCACCGCCACGCGGGTGCCGGCCTTGAATGGCAGGGTCGCGTTATCGTTCTTCAACAGCACACTGGAGCCTTCGGCCACCTTGCGTGCCACGTCGTGATGCGCTGCTGCGATATCGTCTTTGAGTAGATCGTTACGTCCAACACCGACCAGCTTGGTCGCTGCCGCGATTTTTGCGACTTCTGCGGCACGCGCGTTGATATCGGCTTCAGACAGAGTTCCCGCCTTGACCGCGCCTTCCAGCTCACGCACGGAAGTGAAGCCCGGAGACGGCATTTCCAGCGATCCGCCTGCCTTGACTGCTGCGACCGCGGAGTTGGATCCGCCCCAGTCGGAGACGACCATGCCGTCGAAGCCCCATTCGTCGCGCAGAATCTCCTGGAGCAAATGTTTGTTTTCGTGCGCGTAGACGCCGTTGATCTCGTTGTAGGAGGTCATGATGGTCAGCGGCTTGGCTTCACGTACTGCGATTTCGAAACCGGTCAGATACAATTCGCGCATGGTACGCTCGTCGACCACGGAGTTGCTGGCCTGGCGGCGCAGTTCCTGGCTGTTGACCGCGAAATGCTTCGGGCATGCGGAGATGCCGTTGCTCTGGATGCCGCGGATCAGGCCTGCCGCCATACGTCCGGCGACGATCGGATCTTCGGAATAGTATTCGAAGTTACGTCCGCACAGCGGGTTGCGCTTGATGTTCAGACCCGGGCCGAGCAGCACGTTCACGTCAAGATCGTGCGCTTCGCTGCCGAGGGCCTCGCCCATTTCTTCGGCGAGCGCCGGATCCCAAGAATTGGCCACGGTTCCTGCGGTCGGGAAGCAGGTGGCCGGCTTGGATGCGCCGATGCCGAGATGATCGCCTTCGCCGAGCTGGCGGCGCACGCCGTGGGGGCCGTCGCTCATCACGAAGCTGGGGATGTCTGCGCGGTCGTTGCCTCGCGAATCCCATTCGGATCCACCGGAAAGCATTGCGGCCTTTTCAACGACCGAAAGTTCTTCGAGTTCCATTGGTTCTCCCTTGCACTAACTCCTCGAACCCGCTTGGCCCTCCCTGAGCCTGCGCTGTTCTTGTTGCGGATGTTCTTGGCTGCATCGCATGTGAGCATCCGCCGCTAGTTTGATTGAACCAGCCTTTCGCCGCCAATCTGCGCCCCATTACACAACCTGTCGTTTTGCCCGCACAATCGGACATTCCTTAACTGATTTCGGAATCAAAGGAATTCACATGGCAGATACGTTTTTACCGCTCCGCCGCGCTTTCGTATGCGTTCCATACACACCATACGGCGTAGGAAATGAGTGGACAGATGGTGGCGGAAATAATCACGTCGGTCGGATAGTGCAAGCCGAGCAGCAATCGCGAACAGGCGACCGCCGCGACAAGCGCGACAGCGCCGATGACCGCCCTGCGGAGGAACACCCGTCTTCCGTTTGCACGCCCGTCATCTTCTCCGTCGGGAAAGCGTTTGCGCGCGAAATTACGCACGGTAAGAATCATCATGACCGATACGATCACCGCGGCTGCCGTGTGACCACTCGGAAAACTTGGATCGCCCGGCAATAGATCACTGCCGACGGACGTGATCGGACGGGGGCGTTCGACCAGCCATTTGACACCGGTCACGTACAGTATCGGCGCCGCCGACACGACGACATCGCGGATGACGACGCGCCTGCTGCCGGTAATACGCAAATCGACAGCGGCAAGCGCGGCGACGATTGCGATGCAGCCTACCGTTGAAAACAAATACGCAAGTACCGTAGAGCAGTCGCGCAACCCTTCTGGCAGCGCCGCTAAAGCCTGCAAAATATTGGTTTCACGCATTGTCGCGATTGCCGAATTGCGCAGTGCGACGCCAATCATAGGCACAATGCCGCACAATATGGCGGTTGCGATTACCACAGCCGCCGCTCTCGCGATGCTTCCGTTCTTCATATGCATGATTTCAGTTAAGCACAGTTCACCATACCGTTGCCGTATGTTCACATCCGGGGTATCCCCGAAAATCGAGGATTATCCTTCAGGGGGCTTCCCCGACACGCGCGCTGCAGACGGCCGCGCAACACAAATATGGCATACCCACACGGGAAGTACCGCGAACGATGCGAGAATCGGAATTGGCGTTTAAGAAGGAAAGAAGGAAATATGACCGAACCAATCGCAATGACCATACGCCATATGAAAATCGAGGATTATTCGCTGGTATACGGGCTGTGGACACGATGCACAGGTTTCACTATGAGGGATATAGACGATTGCGAGGATGCGATAAAGACGTTTCTCAAACGCAATCCCGACACCTGTTTCGTAACTGAGGACGATGACGGAAGGATCATTGGCGCGATTCTTGCCGGTCACGACGGAAGACGGTCACGCATCTACCACACGGCGGTCGACCCCGACGCACGCGGTAGGGGCATTGGCTCGATGTTGGTGGGCCGTGTGGTTGAAACGCTTCGTGCAATCGGTCTGCCGAAAGTCGCTGTCGGAGTGCCCGCAGACAACGACGCCGGCAACGATTTCTGGGAACGGCAGGGCTTTGCAGTCCGTGACGATTTGGTTTATCGAGAACTGCCGTTGTAATAACGAACCATCCACGATGCCGTGCACGTCGCCCAGCCCACGTTGTTCGCGGACAGCAAGTAGAAGCCGGCCAGCATGCCGCCCCACCCATGGACACGTAGGCAGCGGAGGCGATGCCGCGGCCCAACGCGTTCATTACGTGGCACAGCAGCCACGTGTCAAGAGGCCCCTGCCGTAACGGAAGTCCGAGAGGCCACCGATGGTGGATCGCTGTTCGGACGGAAGACACGGTTTAGGCGAGCGAGCTATGCCTTGGCTAGCTTCTTGTGCCTGAGAGTGTAAACGGCATCGGCGGAATCGGCGACACGCTTGGAATGCGTCACCACAATGACACATTTACCGAGTTGATGAGCGGCATGCCGCAAAAGATCAATCACCTCATCAGTCATTTCCGGGTCCAGGCTGCCGGTCGGTTCATCCGCCAGAATCGCGCGGCCGGGCGCCACTAGGGCACGGCCGACCGCCACTCGCTGACGTTGACCGCCCGACAGGTGCATGATGTTGCGCTTCGATTCCTCACGGCTCAGTCCCAAATCCTCGAGGATCTTCATATCGGCCTTGGGATTGACCAAACGCAGATTCTCTTCGGGAGTGAGATAGTCGATCAGATTATGGTCCTGGAACACCAAGGACACGTGCTCGCGACGGTGCTTTGAATAACCCGTCGTAGCTATATCCTCACCCTCGAAACGGACCACTCCATCAGAGGGGGCATCCAGACCGGCCAACAGGGACAGCAGTGTGCTCTTTCCCGCTCCCGATGGACCGGTTATCGCATACATCTTTCCGGATTCGAAATCAGCGTTCACATCCGAAAGAACGCGGATCTTCGCCGCGCCATATGAGTAATTGACATGGTCCAATTGCAGACAGATAGTCATGATTAATATCTCCTAACGCATAGAGGAAAGAATGGATTTCGGGGATTTGGCCAGCACCGCGGCGCACGACACGGCAAGCGCAATCGCGATGACCGCGCATCCGAGCAGCAGGATGAGCAGCGTCTGTTCTGGCGGCAGAGCCTCCACCTGCAATGATTCAAGAGGCGCGACTCCAGAATCGTGCAGCAGAAGCGAGGACACGTATCCAGACAATAGGGAGCCCGTGCCCAGCGAGCACAGGGCTGCGACCACAGCCATGAGACCGGTTTCGATTGCGAACTGGGCGATAATCTGCATCTTGCCGATGCCGAGAGCCAGAAGGGTGCCTATCTCATGAATACGTGAGCGGATCCAGAAGACAAGCGCCATGCCCAGTACCAACACATCAGCCAAGCAAACGGACAACAGCACCATACGAACCAGATCGCGCACCGTTTCCACCGACTGCAGCACGCCGGAAAGCCGCGCCGAGTCATCGGTGACGCCATACTTGCTTCCAGCGATTTTTTTCGCTTGGGCCACTGCGGCGGAGAGAGCCTGCGGATTATCCGAGAGGCACCGGATCGTGCCGACCCGTTCCTCTCCAGTCAGCGCGGAAACCACTTGGGCACCCGCATAGATAAGATTCTCCGATGCGTCCGATGGCATAGGGCTCTGTGCCTGCACATTGCCAGAGAAGATTCCGGCCACGCGAACGGTGGAATCGCGGTCTTCCTGACTGAGCCGGAGTGTTGATCCCACCGATAGCCCATTCTCACGTGCGAAATCCCGGTGAATCAGTACGTTCCGGCCATTACCTGAAATGTGGTGTCCTTGTTCCAACCGGTACAGACCGCTTTGGAACTCTTCGGACAACGAGGAGTCAGTGGTGCCCAGCACGCTGACCTGCGTGGATAGACCGGAATCCAGCCGAGGACCATGTTCGGGGACAACCGGATGCGCTCCATCCACCCCTGCCAAGGTCTTACGCTCGTAAACGGTTTTTCCTACGCCGGGGATGCGCGAGAACCGGCTCGCTTCCTTTAGACTTGCAGGATTCTCGCCTGTGTCGACAGTAAAACCTATTCCCATGCTTCTGCCGATATCGTCGGACATTTTCTGAAGTGCCGTTGACACTCCGACCTGAGCCACAAGACTGGTGAAAACCATCAGCATCAGCAGTCCGATGATTCCGCTGCGTACCGGTTTACGCACGATTGCCAGCGTGGCACGATTCCACACGTTCATGCCCGTCATCGGAGCTCCGACAGGCTTCGTGGCGACTTGCGCAGCATCGGTATGCACGATATGGCGACGCATACCAGCATCACCGCCAGCAGGCCGAGCGACACATACAGTACGGCAGTCGTGTCGATCGATACCGTGAGCGAATCCAAGGTGCGAACCGACATATTGGACTCGAGATCGCCGCCAACCTGTCCCATGCTGCTCAGCTCCTTCGCCGCGGAGGCGTTCACGGAACGGAGGGCCGAGGTGCCAAGCCATTGGGCCACTCCTCGTGCGCACAACCATCCGAGGACCAGGGACGGCAGACCGATCAGAATCATCTCGGTTAGATATTGGGCGATCAGGGATGGCTTGCCGATGCCAAGGGACACCAGTACGCCCATCTCCTGACGTCGGTCGTTCATCCACAGTAAGAGCATGAGACTGAGAACTATCACGGCCGAAATGGTCACGCCGATCAAAGCGCTGAGCATCATGGAACGCACACCTCGGGCGGCATTCAGCATGCTCGACGTATATTGGTCATTGCGTGTGATCTGGTAGTTGTTCCAATCCACTGGAAGCTTCTTCGCCGCTTCCATGGTTTTCTCCACGTCGACACCCTTGTCCAGAACGAAAGTGGCATCCTGATATATTTCCTTGCCGGCCTTGTACTGGTACAGAGTACTTGTAGTGTCCAAATCGGTGTACACAGTGTTGGAGGTGAGTTCCGCGCGGCTGGATACCTTTCTGTCGCTGTCTCCTTTGAATATTCCAACGATGGTGGTTTTGACGGTTGCCGTCGAATGCGACTCATTGTCGGCATCATATGGATTGGCCTTGAGCGTGAGGGTATCGCCGACTTTAAGACCATTGGCTTTGGCGAGATCCTCATGGATCATCGACATATGCTTATCGGATGCCTTGAGATGACGTCCGTCGACCATGCTGAGCGTGTGCGACGTGAACACATTGAGTTTCGACGAATCGTTTGTGCCCATGACGTTGGCCGCATTGCCGAACTGCTGTTCTTTCTCCGCATCGTAATCATCGCCGCCGGGGACCTTCACCACGCTGGCTCCCACGAGATCGGCGGTGGCGTTCTGCCTGACCATGTACGAGTCGACACCGGACAGCTTCGAGATTCGTTGCACATCAGCGGGACGAACCATTCCGCCTCCGCGAGGTGTCAGCATGCTGCCTTGCAGGTTACTGGCCAGCACGAATCCGCCGACCGCCTGTTTCTCAATCTGTCCGGCCTCATGTTGCGCTGCCCGAGAAACTGCGGTTGCGGACAGCATACTCGCCGTTATGATGGTCAGCACAATGAACAGCACTGCGGTGCGCACTCGCTTTCTGAGCACATAGCGCGCCGCTCGTGAGATGAATGTCATTAATACCCCCTGTGAAGCTGGGACCTTCTCATCCGAAACAATGAAATCTAATTCGATTCTTCGATTGGTCATTCGCTAAAATACATGGTTCACCTCGAAACATGGCAAGATATGCCTTGAGCGAAAAAACGAAACAACATTGGTTGCATTATGCTCCGGGACATCGGTCGTTTTGTTCATTTGACAAACTTTGAACGGCTATAAAACAGTGCATATACCAATGGAGGCCCCAATCGAAATTGGGGCCTCCATCAGAGAGAAAGGAAGGAGTGGCAAGTATTGGTTATTTATTCGGTCAGAATCTTGGCCTTCTCGTTGACGCTTCAACCGTCTCGACCGTCTTGACTTCCTCGTCGGGGATCTCACCGGCCGCGAGCTTGGCTTCGAGCTGCTCGACGATTTCGGCGTGTATCTTCTCGTTGATCTTCACCTTGAAGGCGAACATCAGCAGGCTGAGCACGATCAGGTCGAGCGGCACATAGAAGGCGCAGACTTCGAAGGTGTGGATGTTCGCGGCGGTCATGTCGGCTGCAGTGGCGTTGCCGGTCATACCTGCCGCAACGGCGATGAAGCCGACGATGCCGTTCGACAGGGCGCCACCGACACCTTGTTCAAGAAGGTTTTCAGCAAGTAAGATTTGAGTCTTTATCAAACGCCTCGGCTGCTGTGATGAACCGGTCCAGCAGCCGAGGCGTTCCCATATACGCCCCAGCCGTTCCCAAATCCACCTATCCGCTTCGCCGACTTCGTCCAACTTTCCCGACAATGCCATTGCTCAATGGCGACGAAGGATCGCAGAACGCATTGGCCATTGCCTCACGGAACGCCTGACGGTCAAAATCAGGCAGATTGACATGAACCAGACCGCTCATGATTTCGTGATTCGGATTCCAAGGCTTCAATGCGTTGATGTGCGAGAACATATCAACCAACGGCATCCGCGAAGGGCTCGGCGTTGACGGCCAAAGACGCCCCTTTCATCCACTTGAAACACTTCCGATGCCATGGGCATGGAACGTCGGATCGCATCCACCTTGCCGATGGTCAGCACTCCGGCAAGCGATGGTTGCGGACCGTAGGGACCGTCCACCACCATCAACAACGCATGGTCGAGGTCATCGTCATCTAACAGCAGCAATGTATCGCCGGAATTGGTGAGACGAATCCTGTCGCGCAACCGTTCGCGCGCGGCAGGATCCCAGTCGTCCAATCGTGATTCCGCGCGGGCTGGGCGCTGTAGTCGTAGTTGCGCAACTGGGATAGGCGACTGACGAACCGGCTCGGGAACAGCGGCACCACCTCGGGCGTTCCATCCGCCTTCAGACGGCGCTGTCCCACCCCCTGGATACTGGACACAATCTGCAAGTTGCGGTCTACCTCGATACACGCCACCGGCAACCCGTTGTCCGCATGGATGATTTCAGCACGCACCACGCGACCTGCGGCACCGTCTTGCTGAAGAAGATAAACACCGCCAGCCCGTCAACGCTGCGATGTTCCCCGCTAACACCGGTTACCGTGCCATTGTCTTCGATGCCAAGGTACAACGACCCGTTTTTCGGTATTGGCCAACGCCACCACGTTGTCCACGAGCTCATCGTCAATCTGAGGTCGGGATGCCTCGCTTGTAAACTCAACCGTCAGGCTTTCATGGTTCAGCAGCACAAGTTTACTCACATTGATACCATTCCATAACCGTTTTCGATGTGAATAAGCTCACGGTCGCAACCCACGATAATCGGCCACGGAATCACCGTAACGGCGTTATAGTGCTGTTTGTCGGCGTCGACAAGAGCCAGCGGCGCCGATGAAAACAACACCAAAGATGTTCAGCGAATTGTTCGCAGTACATGTGGTGTGCATCCGTTTCCTCGACGAAACTCCTCTTGTTCCAACCGGCAGGTCATCGTACGCCAGTTGCGAAAGGATTCGCCTATACATGGCAAGGTTTACCAAGAATCGTTGGACCAGCGCAATCATCCCCGCACTATTGATCCATATCCCAATCGGCACCGTCTATTGCTGGAGCGTGTTCAAGCAGTTGATCGCGGACCAGCTTCACGCCAGCCCCGCCTCCGTGGAATGGGGCTTCTCTCTCGCCATCTTCTTTCTCGGCATGTCCGCTGCATTCGCCGGGCCGATGGTTGAGAAAAACATCAAGAAATCTGCTCTTATCTCAATGGTCTGCTTTGTGGTCGGTTTCGCCGGTACGGGCGTGAGCATCGCCTTGGGATTCCTGCCCGGCGTGTTCATCTGCTACGGCGCGATCATGGGTGTCGGCCTGGGCATCGGCTACCTGACCCCGGTCAAGAACCTGATGCTGTGGTTCGCCGACAACAAGGGCCTCGCCACCGGTATCGCAGTCGCCGGTTTCGGCTTGGCCAAAGCCATTGCCAGTCCGGTGATGGAATACCTGATCGGCTCGATCGGCCTGGTGAACATGTTCTATACGCTCGCCGTGGTTTACGCGATAATGATGCTCGTGGGATTCCTGCTCATACGCCGCCCCGCCGGCTGGGTCTATGATCCCGCGACCTCCTATGTCAGCCGCGTCTCGATTCTTAAGAAACCCGTGTTCTGGGGCATCTGGCTCGCCTTCTACATCAACATCACCTGTGGTCTAGCTCTTATCAGCCAAGAGAAAGACATCCTGCATGATGTGCTGAAGGCGTTCCCGCAGTACGCTCCGCTAAGCCCGAGCGCGTTCGCGGCCGCCATTTCCGGCATTATCGGTTTGGTGCTCGCCGTGGATTCCGTGTTCAACGCCGCCGGCCGCGTGGGCTTCTCCACGCTGTCCGATCACCTCAAGCGCCGCGAAACCGTATATCAGGTGATTTTCGTGATATCGATCGCCGTATGCCTGCTGCAGGTTTGCACTAACAGTATCGACCGCGCTTTGTTGTGGGCCGTGTTGATGATGCTGTTCCTCGTCAACGCCGGATACGGCGGCGGCTTCTCCACCCTGCCGGTACTGCTCGATCAGCACTTCGGCACGAAAACCGTATCCACCACGCATGGGCTGACCTTGAGCGCCTGGGCATTCGCCGGCTTGTCCGGCAATCAGCTGGCGTCGTTCGTCGTCACGCACACCCCCGATCAGGCGCACCGTTATGCCGCGTTGATTCCGGTACTCATCGTGCTGTTCATAATCGCGCTGATCAGTATTTCGCTGGTCAAGGCCGCAGGCAAGCGCGTCGCCGTCGCCTAGTCCCCCATAGGTTCGTGGTTCCTAGTTCGTGGGATTACAGCGGATAATCCCACGAACTGGGTGCCTGCGCCATCGCATATAAATATGCCCGGAATCAAGCCAAAACCTGATTCCGGGCATATTCGTCATCGCGTGGCATTCGGTTCACAGAATCAGGCGACGGAATCCCGTGGGCCGAAGCGTGCTCACGCGCTTATCACCGTTTGTCACACGCTTGTCACGCGCCGATGAGATCAAGCATCTGAGGAATGCTCTTCTTGCCGAATTCGACGGTCTGCTCGCCACCACGGTTGATGACGATGCAGGGCACGCTCATTGCGCCGTATTGGTCCTTAAGCTCAGGAAAATGCGAAACGTCGTAGGCCTCGGCGCGCACGGCAGGGTTTAGCGAGGCGAGGCGTTGGGAGGCGAGCACTGTCTCCGGGCACATCGTGCAGGTGAGCGAGACGAGAATCATGATACTCAGCGGGCTTGCAATGGACTTTGCCCGTTCGATCAGATCATCGCCCAACGGCTGACCAGGACCAGCCACGTTGTACAGGCCCAGCACGAACGAATTAAATTCATGACCGGAGGGCACGCCATGGAAGGCGAGACCAGTCGGCTCGCCATCCACCACCATGCGCACGCATGGACGCGCTGCCGGCAGCACGTGTTCCACGTCGAATACCGCACGCCCCGTATCATCCTTCTCGTACTCACCATCGACCACTACCGATTTCAGCTTGCCATCGGATAACGCGACCATCGCATCGATGAATCCCCGCAGTTCCGTGGACAGCGGCGTATCGTCCAGTTCCAAAGCAAGCGTGACCGGGCGAGACATACGGTTAAAGACCACGTTGAGCTGCTGTTTGGTGGTGTCGGAGAACAATTCGCCGGGCTCCCTGACGGCGTTTGCTGCGGCAGCGGCATCGGTGCTGCGTTTGACGGGTGCCGGTGCGGGCGTGGTGTCAGCCAACGAGGCGGCATCTGTCTTCGCCGTGGACTGCTCGTAGACGCAAGAGGTCGGGCGCTGTGGTATCAAACCGGTTTTCTCGCTCATCCGCTTGGCGTACCGTTCCAACTCCACTGCGGCAATAGCGCCATCGGCGGTGGCAGTAACCACTTGCCGCAGGTTCTTGGCCCGCAGATCACCGGCTGCATACACGCCCGGCACCGAGGTTTCGAGATAGCCGTGCGTGACCACGTAACCATAATCGTCCAGCTCCACCACGCCGCGCACCAAATCCGTGGCGGGCACATATCCGGCGAACACGAACACGCCGAATGTGCCGCCATCAACAGGTTTCCACGTTTCGGTCTGGCCAGTGGCCCGGTTTAGGATCGAAGCTTCACGTAAACCACCTTGCCCGGCAGTGACACCTTGCAGCTCGACCTGGTAACGCACGTCGATTTTCGGATTGTTTTTTGCTGCGGCGGCCACCGCAGCGTCGCAAGTGAAGTCCTGTTCCCGTACGAGAACGGTAACTTTGGAGGCGTATGTGGTCAGAAACACGGATTCCTCGGCTGCTGCGAACCCTCCGCCGACCACCAGTACTTCCTTGCCGGCAAAGAACTCGCCATCGCAGGTGGCGCAGTAGGCCACACCGCGGCCAGCATATTCGGACTCCCCTTCGAACCCTAGTTTGCGTGGGCTGGCACCGGTGGCGATGAGAATACCAAAAGCTTTCAAGTCGCCGCGCGAAGTATGCACGGTTTTGACATCGCCATGCACGTCGAGGCCGATGGCTTCGGCGGAAAGGAATTCAGCGCCGAAATCCTGCGCCTGTTGACGCATGGTCTGGGTAAGCGCACGGCCAGTGGTGCGGCCAACGCCCGGATAGTTGACCACCTCATTGGTGATGGTGATCTGTCCGCCAAAATCATCTTTCTCGAGAATCAGTACGCGATATCGGGCACGGGCCAAATACAATCCCGCCGTCAGACCAGCGGGACCGCCGCCGATGACTATGACATCGTACAAATCATTTCGAGACATAACGACTCCCTTCGTGCCTTGATCTAGCTATTCAGGAGGTGCCCGGAGGATTCTCCTGGGCACCCCGTCGGATTAGCTTGACAAGCCGTCCGTCAAGCGACGATCACAGTTGACCAACAAGATCAAGGCTAGGTTCAATAGTGTCCTCGCCTGGAGTCCAGTTGGCAGGGCAAACCTGATCGCCATGTTCGTGGACGAACTGAGAAGCTTGCACACGGCGTAGCAGTTCTTCGGCATTGCGGCCCACATTGGAAGAGATGACTTCATAAGCCACGACCTTGCCTTCGGGGCTCACGATGAAGTCACCGCGTTCGGCCATGCCATCGACTTCGTTGTAGGTGTCGAGATCCTTGGCCAATAGAGCGGTCGGATCGGCAAGCATCGGATATTGAATCTTGGCGATCTTTTCATTGGCGTCATGCCATGCCTTGTGCACGAAGTGGGTGTCGCAGGAGACAGAGTAGACCTCGCATCCAATTTCCTTGAACTTGGCGTAGTTGCGGGCCAGATCCTCAAGTTCAGTGGGGCACACGAAGGTGAAATCAGCCGGGTAGAAGAAGAACAGGGACCAGTGGCCGAGCACATCAGCCTTGGTCACCTCATGGAACTCGTTGTTCTGGAACGCGTTCACCTTAAAATCGGTCAGTTCATGCTGCAGGAGAGTCATCATCGGTCCTTTCGCTGATTGTCAATTATCGGGCTTCTGCCGTTTTCCATCGTAACGTGATTCTCTGGAACCCGCACGGGCGTAACGCGTGAGCCTCATCACATCATTACTAACAGTCACGCTGACGGACCATGCGATGCAAGGGTGTTGTGGATTGGGAGCCTCCCGCGCGTCGCGGGAAACACGAACCAAAAGACAAACAAAAAAGGGGGTTCCCGGAGCGTCGCGCCCGGGGATCCCCCGGAAACCGGAAGACAAACAAA
>OGWR01001286.1_pt1 | contig 20690 bp, 10 predicted proteins | sample 1576061 | NCBI WGS metagenome assembly OGWR01 (sample SAMEA3541511, study PRJEB24748) | human gut metagenome | biome: human gut; feature: human-associated habitat; material: faeces | place: China | collected 2012 | reverse complement strand
AAGAGCAATTAACCTACGCTCATTTTCAATAAATTACACTCTTTTCGTAACTTCTAGCAGCAAAGCTACTGTTTTTTATACCATAGGAGCTGTAATATCGTACGTAAAGAATAGAATTTTGTCTTTTCTACTTCAATTATCAGACAAATTCCAGCATTAACAATCATAGTTCATAATAACAATAGTTTGATATAAGGATAAAAATGCATCCTTTATATACAAATTTGCAGGTGAATACTCTCCCAATCCACTTCCTTTGTAGAAAGAAAATATTCAATCTTTATAACAATATAATTATGAAAAACTTATTTTATGCGCTTACATTTTTTAGTTTTGTCACAGCTTGTAGTGATAATTCAGTCCAAAATCCAACACCACCTCCCGTGTCTGATAATGGTGATAACAATAATATGCAAGTTGTTGAGTTTCTAAGAAATCGTGCTATGGTGGCAAGTTATAACACTATCTTTCCTAATAAAGAAACAGAAAGAATAGAAAGAAAAGGCGTACTACTCAGCTGGAGATGGCTTTCCACCGATCCGGACGATATTGGTTTTGATATCTACCGCAAAGAAGGTAACTATAAATTCCAAAAGCTAAACAAAACTCCGATTATCAATAGTTCTAATTACAAAGATTTAACAGCAAACATTAATAAGATTCTCAAATACGAAGTTCGACAAGCAAATACCAATAATATTTTATGTTCATGTAACTTTACTCCGGAAATGGCACAGAACTTTTACCGGACGGTCCCATTAAACAATAATAATCTGCCATATCCCGATTTAGTATATAAAGCTTCGGATGCAGCTATTGGCGATTTAGACGGCGACGGAGATTATGAATTGGTTCTGAAACGTGAAGTGTCACCTCTTGACAATGGTAGCACGGGAATTGGAATTACTCCCGGAAGTTGCCTGTTAGAAGCATACAAGCTAACAACCGGGACATTTTTATGGCGTATCGATTTAGGCTCTAATATCCGGCAAGGTATTCATTATACTCCCTTCATTGTATATGACCTGAATGGAGATGGCAAGGCGGAGATCGCAGTCCGCACCTCCGAAGGTACCGTTTTCGGGGACGGAACGAAAATAGGCGATGTCAACCAAGATGGAATAACCGACTATGTAGACAGGGCTCCCCAAAGTGCCACTTATGGCAGAATTATCACAGGGCCGGAATTCTTATCTATCATTGAAGGCAGAACCGGAAAGGAAGTAGCCCGAACCGACTATATCTACCGTGGTGAAAAAAATAAATGGGTGACATATTGGGGAGATAATTGGGCAAACAGGATGGATCGTTTTCTGATGGGAGTCGGACACTTCAGATCTCAAAAAGGAATTCCAAGCCTACTCATGTGCAGAGGATATTATAAGAACTACCAGATTGTAGCTTTAGATTTTACTGATAACAAAATAACAGAGCGATGGCATTTTGATACAGCTGACAACTATTCGGATTATATAGGGCAAGGTAATCATAATTTAGCAGTCGGAGATATAGATGATGACGGAAAAGACGAAGTCTTATATGGGGCATGTGTCATAGACCATAACGGTAAAGGGCTATATAGCACAAAATTAGGACATGGTGATGCCATGCATTTGGGCAAATTTGATCCTACACAGGAAGGGTATCAAGTAGTAGTCTGCCATGAAGAACCCAAGGAGTATGGAAATATTGGAACAGAATTCCGGGATGCCAGAACGGGCAGGATATTACATTATATTCCCGGAAACGGCAAGGACGTAGGACGTTGTATGGTCGCAGATGTTGATCCGGACAGTCCCGGATGTGAATATTGGTCGTCAGAACCGGACGGTGTCATGTATTCCTGCAAAGGAAATGAACTGACAGGTAAAAGGGCACCTATAGCCAAAGGTGGTGATACATCATACAATATGACAATCTGGTGGAGTGGATCATTAAACAGGCAAATGCTTGATTACCTCGTTATTCACAGCTATACCGACGGACGTTTGTTCAATGGCAGCGATTGGGGTGTAAAAACAGCCAGCGGAACCAAAAACAATGCCTGTTTTTATGGCGATATTTGGGGAGACTGGCGGGAAGAAGTTATCTTCGTTGATGAAAATGATACAGAGCTAAGAATCTTTACTACTGATTTTGAAACCGACTATCGTTTCCATCCTCTAATGGACGACCATTTATATCGTTTAAGCGCTACACATCAGAACATAGGTTACAACCAGCCCACTCATCCGGGTTACTATATCGGTTCTGACTTGAACAAATAAAAAAGAAAGGCGTGTATGCTTTCCGCAAAGAACATACACGCTTTTTATAAAACTAACCCTATTCAAAACTCTATCATTTCCTTACCTCAATAAATATCAGAAAGCAAATACATATCGGGAGCTTACTCCAGGTCTGTCGTATTTCAATCCATCAACTTTGGTACTTCCACTGCTTGTCAACTGTACTCCAAATATACTTGTATTATTACGCTCTGTAGACGACCAATAATACATGTCATTTTTCAGTCCGTCACTACCTGTTATTTTTCCCAACTGCGTATTCATCGTTTCCCAATTAGTTACCATTGCCCTCAAATCACCGACAGAAGGAATAAACCAACCGGAAGAAATACTCGGAGCAACCAAATTATAGTTATTCAAGGAATTCACTAAAAGTGACTTATTCTTTGCTTCCGCATATTTTTTAATTACTTCCGTGTGATTATACCCTAATCGCTGATCCCTCGACGTACCATTCAATGTTCCGGTAGACGCCGATCCATCCCATCCCATCGGACTTAAATCAATATAGGAATTTCTTTCGGCAAACTCTGTACGATACCAAACTCTTATTTCATCTTTCTCCCCAAAAACAATATTGGTATTCTCTTTCAGCCCCAAAACCAATCCATGGGTACAGCCCGGATGATCACGCAATAATGCATCCTGACGTTCAGAATAAGTAAATTCATTATCTTCTGTAAAAGGATATAACACAGAAGGCATCGGATTACCAACAAAATAAACGACTCCTACACAATCATCGCTAACAGGAGCATTATCGTCAACAGAAGCCAACGCGCCATTAGAATATATCAGATCACCCACTTTCAACTCATGATCCACAGTTTGCAGTCCTCCGTCTATCTCACAATAAATATACTCTCCGGCTTTCAACTTTGTCGCATCTATCGAGTATTTTTTAAGCCCGTTGTCTACTGAACTGATAAAACTTCCTCCTATTTGCTCTACTTTTTTTGTCGGATTTACCAAAACACGGTAAGTCGTTGTTTCCTTATCATAATAAGGAATGATCACCTGCTCACCAATAGAAAATTTCACCTCTCTCAAAGATACACTGTAAGATGGCAGTTCAGGAGAAACCTCATTAGTGAAATTATAAGTAACAGAAGGCAGTTCGGCTACCATCAAGGCCATCCGATGATTCATTACAAAAGTTATTGTACTTCCGTCTGCTGAAGCCTCCCCTGTCATTAAATCATTATTTGTATATCTGTCACCACTCAGATCTGTGTCAACAGTCCAGTTCCCCACAATCGTTTCAAACGGATCCTCCTTCGTCATATCTATAGTTATATTTTCCTTATAAGGATAATACGCATAAAAAGTCACGGTTTCCAAATCTTCCGTACACGAAAGACGTCCTCCGTCAATTCCCCATATTCCATCATTATACGTCGCAAGGACATTTTTAATGAAAACTTCCTTATCACTATTTACCGCAAAAATACCAATCGCATCCCCGTCCGAAAAAGTTGTCTTGTAAGTCACATCAGTGACAGCACGACTTACATTGCCATTTTGTTGAATACTGGAATCAACCACCTCAATCTTTAATATATTACTATTGACGGCCAGCTTGGCATCCTCATCCTGCGAACATGCCACCATCAGAAAAGAACCGAGCAATACATAAATTACAAAAATGAATTTACAATATCTCATAATATTTCTTCTTTTAAATGTTTAATTATCATATAACTCCATACTTATTGACCTGCCCCCCTGACTCACAATAGTTTGAGTATTTCCCCCATCCCATTGTACATCTCCTGGTTCAACTCCTGTAATAGTATTACCGTCACTTGTATTAATTTCCTGACGATCTCCTTCAACCCATCCCTGAACTTCTCCAGATTCGACAGTTACATAAATCGTTTCATCCCTCTCACTGATTATTACAGTGTACGGATGTATGTGTCCGGGAACCAGGTCCATCTCACCAATCTTCTTGATAAAAGATTTCCCGCCCATTTCTATCTCAAAAGTAACCTCTGAAACTTTTTGAGGAAATACAATCAATGAAGTCCGCATATTTTCACCGGCCATAACCTTCTGAGATAACGCCAAAGCCGGTGCATCTTCGACAACAGCGGTCGTGCCGTCTATTGTATTGAAAGTTCCTTTAAGTTTCAAGCCAATCAACGTATAAGTTATGTCATCCAACGTCAAACCGTCTTTTCCTTCAAAAGAAAAATCAATCCTGCTCATCTGATGCGAAAAAGCAAAGTTGACATCCGGATTGTTCCGTCCGGCTTCCGTAGTCGCATAAAGAAAATCAATGGACATTTGCTTTTCCTGTGTTTGTTTATCCGAAGTCGTTTCCACTGTTATACAATCGGCAACCATAACGGAAGTCTCCGTAAATGGATAATAGGCGGACAATACATGTTCCTGTTTTCCCAGGAAATAAATAGACTGATTCTCGTCAAATGCTGCAAACGAAGATAAATTTCCTGTATATTTATAGGAAATATTTACATCATCTTCACAAGTTACCCCTATACGATCACCATCAGTCCACGTAGTACCAACAGTCCGGGACTTCTCCACAACCTCCGTGATTGTTCCCGAGATTGCCGCTTTCACCCCGACGATATCATCGCCGGAGTAATCATAGCTGCTACATCCCCAACATAAGATAGACAATGCAGCAATAAATGGCATTTTTCTTTTCATAAGACTATAATTTAACAAGTTATATTTTCGGAATAAAGACTGTTATTGTAATGTTACGCTCATCAATCCAATCACTACATCATTAGCAACGGTTTCCAATGTCAGTTCTTTCAGAGTCTTATTCTTGTCCAACGGAATATCCAGCATGACACCGGCGCCACCTTCAAATCTGCGGTCGGCAGATCCGCGAAGTTTCAAAGCCTTTCCCAAATCACGACTCACGATTCCTGTTTTTAAATGAAACCGATACGGGCGAGGTCTGGGAGCATCAAAAGCAAAATCATCCAGATAAAAGTCCTGCTCAATCGGACACCAATTATCAGGGTTTACCAATTCCAGCACCTCTGAAGTTCCATCTGTATAATATACACGTACAATTCCGTTGGCTATCCGGCACTGCATATGATTGGTGCTCCCTACAAGCAACAAATAAGCATGGGAAGCTTTTCCAGAGAGAGGAACCTTCACCATATCCGGATAATTATCCCATAAAGAAGTGTAAGCGATATTGTTACCTTCTTTCATTACACGGAAAGGAATACCAAGTGAAGTTTTATACATATTATCCTTCACCAAGCTACGTAAGCCGGAATCATCAATTTCAGCAGTCAGCAATGGATGGCACCATTCTCCAATTCCCTGAGTCGGTAACTGCAAAGTTGTATAAGGAGAACGTGGAGATAAATACTCATTTTTAAAAATATCCGCTACAGAAGAATTAAACTGCTTATCCATGTTTACCACACGACATTTACCAGTTTCAATATTTTCAAATCCATTGTATACGACTTGAGGAACATTGACATAGACATTGACAGGTTGCCACCATTCCATATTCCCTTGACGAGTGTACACAAAGAAAGTATGATGTCCTTTCTTATCTTTATTCACTTTCGACGAAAGCTTGGTTGTGTTTACCTTCTTCGTTACCAGAACATTTTGCGGGTCATATACTTTAAGAAACGAAATACCCTGAGGAGCGTTCAAGTCTACCTGTCCTTCCAGCGTAGTAACAATTTCATCATTTGCAATCTGTTGTAAGACATTACCTTCCCATTGAATCTCGATTTCAGCTTTGGTGACAGCCGGTACAGAAACAACAATCAGAGGATACCCATTCGCAGCTTCTTCCGTCTTCCATTTCACAGCTTTTCCATTCACCTTTACCAAACGGATCTTATCCTTCACTGCATTCACTTGCAACGTCAAGGCCAATGGTTCTTTGAAACGTTGTGTCACATTATAAATATCCATATCACCCTTACGTAAGAATTCATAAGCTAAATCAGCCATTGACATAGACGCCTTATCCCACGCCATAGGAAATCCCGGGCGGATCACCAATTTTCCATTCAGAGCATCCGGCGAAACGCCATACAAGCCCTGTATCAAAGTGCGGGATGTTATACCTATTTGGTCTGCAAAATCACGGTAAGTTTCCCGGCGAACAGCATCATACAAACTTATTTGTCCGAAATTGCCAGGACTTTTCCCAAGGTACATCCCATCCAGAATAGAACCTTTCAACAAATTAAAACCATCGTCTCCACGCCCTGCCTGAAAAAAAGCAAGCGCAGTATGCATCACCTCGGCAAACGCCACATTATTCACACTCCACACATAAGGCATCCAGTTCGTAGTGGATAATGTTTCATAATCACGATCCAACCCATCTGCAAATACCGGAATATGCGGAATAGAGGTATCGACATACCGGGTTGCCTGATAAGCCTGGAAAGGATCGGCTGTTTCACTATCTATCGCGTGATAGATAGTCCACAAACCAGCGCTTTCATGTAAACGCTTATGCCCCATGAAATCTTGAAACTCGGCCCAATGCCCTTTATCTTTTATCCAAAGCCTTTCATTCATCGCTTTCAATATCTTATCCGCCTCTTTTTCATAGGGAGTAGCATCTTCCCCTATCTTTTCAGCCAGCATAGCGGCCAATTTATTAGCACGATAGTTATACGCTGACGAATGAGTTACAGCTCCACTGTTATAATAAAGTGCATCACTGGCCCAAATACAGCAATAAGCATCATACAGCCCGTCATTATCAGGGTCATAATTCAATTTTTCCCATGCCAGATGACTAGTCAATACAAGCCACATTTTACGTACATAGTCCAAATCGCCGGTCCAGTTGAAATGCCAGAGCAACTCATCAATGTAGCAAAGATTCATATCATAATGATGCATTTGATCCTTTCGGTAAGGAGTACGGCAAATATACCCGTTACTGTAATGCGGGGTACCCCATTTTTTTACCGAACGTGCCAAATGTAAAGCAGTATCCTGTGTAGGATGAGGTATTGTCGCAGGGACATCCGTAACCTGACTTGCTGCATACGAATCGAAATGCGTACGAGCCCTATCATGCCAGCCAATAAAATCACCGATATAAGCAGCACGCCAGCCATTTAATTGCGAACGCCAGCCAATAGCGCCGTGAAGCCATATTTTGCCATCCCATATTCCATCAGCGGCAGCCGCCAAAGCCCCTCCCAATGGATTAAAATAGGGATCCGGAGTAGAAATCTGAAGAGATGACTCTATCTCCGAACGCCACTTTTCAGACTTATCGTATAGGGAAGTTCCTTCAACAAGAGCTGGTAAACGTAACTCCTGATCTTCCACAACAATATAAGCAGTCGTTCCATCCAAACTCAATTTATAATGTTTCTGTTCTTTCGGAAGTTGGGGAGCATCAAAACTATCAGCACGATCAGCACCCATATCACCATTGCGGCTTAAATTCTTCGCTCTAATCTCTGAAATATAGCAATGTAAAAGAGCCCCCTCCGGCATATCCTTCATTGTAAACCGCCATATCCCTCCTTCTGCGTCAGGAAATGCCAGTACGGAGATATTTAATTCACCTTTGCCCAACAAAGGATCTGTCAGACGATAAGTACGCCTTCCCGCCCTGTATCTGGCCTCACAAAATTTTAAAGAATCAAGGGCTATACTTTGATTACCACATTGCAAGCGAAAACAGATATGCTTACTATCCTTCGGCTTATAAGTAGCAAACACAGGCCGGTCGCTCGTTTCAATCCTAAAGTCTGTAATACCTCCGTACAATGCACGAGTATAGCGATTCTTGCCGTTCACACAAACAAAATCATTACCATCCGGACGATATTGTATAGTACGTTTTATCCCTTTTTTACGTTCAATTTGGGAAATTGTCTTTGTTATATGCGCCCCATCTGTCGCTGCTTGTACAACAAGTGAGAACGCAGAGCACATCAGAAAACCAATCAAACAACTTTTATTCATATTTTCCTATCCTATATTTATTACATTTACTTCAATTTTTAACGATACGCTTCATTTTGTACATACAGCCCCTCTTTCACTTTCATCTGCGAATCGGGAATAGGATAGAGATAAGTTCCATCCTTTATTTGCCGGATATACAATAACAAAGTCGGACGTATGACATTACCATTGGCATCCACTGCATATTCCTGAAATTTATCACGAACAGCTTGAAGATTATTATGACGTACCAAATCATGCCAACGGATTCCTTCACAAGCCAACTCTCTCCGTCTCTCCTTGTCAACACATTCCCGGAATGCAGCCGGTTCCTTTTCGGCATTTGTCAATACCGGTATTCCTGCACGCCGCCGTATCCTGTCGACCATATCAACCCCTTTTGAAGTTGGACCTACAATCTCGGCATACATCAACATCACATCTTCCAAACGAATCAACGGGAAATTCAGAGGGAAATAAGTACGATCCACTATCTGCGCATTAATATCATCATACCCCAATGCTTCTCTTTTCATTTTATGTTCCAGGAATTTGATAAAGAAATCCTCACCTGCATATTTCGTCACACTATTAGGATTGTCATCATTCACAAACTTGGTCGTATCAATAGTAGCCAGACACCGTACATCAAGAAAATGTCCTTCTTCATCTTGTTCCTCTTTCAATAAATTATCAAGCCCCTTCGCACAAGCAATACTATTACCGGACATTTCAAGAGTAACATATTTCGAAGGTAAACGAGGCACGGAGTGAAATACCATCGGATTACCATAATCTTTAGCGACTATATATTGAATTTCAAAGATGTGATATTTATTATCATTCTCATTTATCCACATTCTTTGCCATTCACTTGCATTTTTAGCCCAAAATTTACCGGTTGCATCCGCATAATCAATTACTTCTTCAAGAAGCTCCCTAGCGAGTTCCTTTTTAGTTTCATCATACAGAGGAAATCCCGCCATTGTCAGATAAACTCTTCCTAACAATGCCTTTGCCGCAGTCAATGTTGCACGGCCACTGGCGGATTTCCTTCCTAGATAATCCTTCGGTTCCTCCGTCAGGCTTCCGACAGCATATTCCAAATCAGGAATAATAACCTTCTCATAAATTTCTACAGCCTCCGACTGCGGAGTCGACATTGCTTCTGAAATAGTCTGAGGAACAAGCGTCAAAGGAACACGCCCGTAATAACGAACCAAATCAAAATAAGCTAATGCTCTCAAAAAACGCGCTTCTCCTATTTGTTGTTCCTTTATTCCTTCAATAGTATAATTCACCCCATCTACCTTGGACAAAAACAAATTGGCACGCGAAACAATCTCAAACAAGTCATTCCATGCATCCCGAACTGTTGCAATGGTCGATATATTAGGATTAAAAGAACTGATGTCCATATAGTCACGCTGTGCCGTACTCAGTTCTCCGCACCATGTATTATCCGAACGAACCTCTGACATAAGTAAAGCATAAGTCGACAACGGAAGCAGTCCGTTATATACTCCTATCAACGCTTGCTCCATTTGCGACGGGGTCGTATAAAAGTTTTCAGTAGTACGGGTATCTACCGGAGTGACATCTAGCCAGTCACTACAAGAAGAGAATAACAATCCCATACTCATAGCTCCACTTAGTATATATTGATATAGTTTCATAGTTTCTTTTATTAGAATGTTACATTTACCCCTAAAGTAATAGTTCTAGCCTGCGGATATGAACCGTAATCATAGTCACTATTCTTTCCGTCATTATTTACTTCCGGAGAATAACCACCTTCATATTTATCCCACATCAGAAGATTTTCTCCCGAAATATAAACACGGGCATAATTAATTATCTTCTTATTTTTGATGGGAATACGATAGCCCAGCGTTACGTTTTTAATTTTAATAAAATCGGTACTATACAACCAGCGGGTATCGTACAGTGAACCTGTATTAGAGTTATTAATACCGGGAGTTTTCCCATCACCCGGCTGTTCCTCGGAAACCCACATATTTTTCCAACGTGACAATACATTGATAGATGCTCCCATACCCGGACGATCCATGCCACGACCGAGCAGACTATATATCATTCCCCCTGTCTGTCCAGTCAGTAATACAGACAGGTCGAAATCTTTATATTTAAAGGTATTTGTCATACCAAAAGTATAATCGGGATCCGGTTTACCAACCAACGTACGATCCTGGTCATTAATCTTACCGTCATCATTCACATCACGGTATCTCACATCACCCTGGATAGAATTGGACATTGTAGGATATTTCCTCAAATCTTCCTTATACTGATACACTCCTACAGCATCATACATATAATATGCCCTCAAAGGTTGTCCAACCATCAATACCTGTGTATTCGATTTATCCCATCCAATGAAAACCGTACTATTATCTTCTCCCAAACTCAACACCTTATTCTTATTATAAGCTATATTCAAAGAAGTAGTCCACTTGAACCTTCCTGTCAAGTTTTGGGTAGTCAGTTCAATCTCAAACCCTTTATTTTTTATACTACCGATATTCCCCCATGCTTGTGTGAATCCCATTGTACCAGGAACAGAAACCTGATATAATAAATCTTTAGTCGTTTTATCATAATAATCGGCAGCAAGAGTTATCCTGTTATCAAAAAATCCCAAATCCAAACCAACATTCCAACTGTGTGTCTTTTCCCATCCAAGTTCTTTATTATCAATTGAACTGGGAGCAAAACCATTGGTCAGGCTTCCACCAATTGAATAGTTGGAACTACCCATCAGCCCGATAGCAGCGTTAGTAGAAATAGAATTATTTCCATTCATACCCCAGCTACCGCGTATTTTCATTTGATTGACCACAAACTTTTCCGGCCAAAACTTCTCGTTAGAGATTCGATAGGCAGCAGAAACAGCAGGAAACATCCCCCAACGATTATTCTTTCCGAAACGTGAAGAACCGTCGCGACGAATACTTGCTGTCAACAGGTAACGGTTATCATATTCATACTGGGCACGCCCGAAATAGGATAATAAGCGATTGGGAGTTGACAAGGTAGCTAACGCAACTTTTATAGCCTCATCACTTTGGTTGAAAACTTCAAGTGAATTATCCGGGAACTGTTGCGCAGACAAGTTTGTAGTGGCTCCCGAAGAACTTTCCATTGAATAACCTGCCATAGCGGCAATATTATGCTTGCCTAATTTCTTATCATAATTTAATACAGCCTGCAACAGATATTTGGATGACCGTATATCTATACGGTTGGCAGAACTATGATACCCTTCACCATCCGTCCAGTTCTTAATTACCGAACTCGGAGTAAAAGTGCGAGTCTGACGGCTTGTAAAATCATACGCACCTTTCACTTCCGCCCTCAATCCGTCAATAATATTGACTCTGATAAAAGCTGAAGAATTCAACCGGGCCGTTTCGATATGATTGGTGACCTGCTCCATATAAGCAATAGGGCTGATTTTTGTACTAGACCATAAATAAGAGGCATAAGGTTCCGCACCGGAATATATCCCAGCATCTGGCTCTGCAACTGGACACATTGTCAAAACCTGATTTGCCTGCTGATCTTTGCCATCCACACGCCCACCATCTTTCCAGTCCATTGACGGAGCCATATTAACGCCTAAAGTGATGCGATCATACAATTTTGTCTCCACATTAGCCCGCAGATTCAAACGTTTGTAAGCACTCTCTATAGCAATACCTTGCTGGTCTATATATCCCAGAGAAAGCCGGTATTGAGTATTCCCTCTACCATTTGAAACAGAAAGCTGATAATTCTGCATCGGAGCCAAACGATAAAATTCATCCTGCCAGTCAATTAGTCTTAATCCACCGTAACCGGGCTGTGTCCATCGCGGGTCATTCATATACTCATAGTTTACCCGATTACCATTCAAGGCATAACGGGTATCCCAATCATCATCTGCCGTAGCTCCTTTTCCTCCTAAAGCAGCAAGGTATCTACTATTGTTATAGGCAGTCCGGAAAGTGATCCACTCTTCCGGGCTTAGTACATCTATTTTCTTTTCCAATTGTTGGATACTGAATGCAGCAGAAAACTGTACCCGGACTTTATCATCCTTATTAGCCATTTTAGTTGTAATCAAAACAACACCATTAGCACCACGAGAACCGTAAATAGCAGAAGATGAAGCGTCTTTCAAAACTTCAATCGACTGAATATCATTTGGGTTGATACTTCCCAAATCATCTATCGGAATTCCATCTACTACATATAAAGGAGTGGCATCCGCATTAATGGAAGCAGCTCCGCGCACACGAATCTGTAATTCTGATCCCGGCGCACCATTAGTTGACCGTACTTCTACTCCCGCCAACTGCCCCTGCAATGAAGAGGCAAGATTGGGTGCCGGACGGTCTTCAAGTTTCGCTGCATCAACTTTGGCAATGGCCCCGGTCACATTCCCCCTTTTGGCTGTACCATAACCGATTACAACCACTTCGTCCATTTGCACGTCATTTTCGCTCATCCTGATGGCAAAAACACTCTTTCCTTTAATAGAAATAGTCTGTGAAGCATATCCCAAATAAGACCTTCAGGTGGAACATCCTATTACGGAGGATAGCTTTATCAGGAACTGCAAGAGTAAATTTGCCATCCACATTGGTAATTGTCATTCCAGACTTCCCTTCTGCTACAATAGTTGCCCCGATCAACGGTTCATTTCGTTCATCAACCACCGTACCGGATATGGTACGTTTTTGTGCAAATACTGTGACCGAATGGAGAGCCGAAATCATCATCAAGAAGAAAAATATATATTTTCTTCTCCAACAGCTAATCTCACAAACAGTGCTTTTCATACATTCTAGTTTTCATTTAATAATATTAGTTTTATACAATCTCATAAACCATGGTAATACAAAATCCAGTTATCAATTCAACAGCAAATATAGCGGCATACATGAAGCTGCTCATGCATTTTTCTCCATATACCATGCACATTTGTCCACCTGAACATTCTTATATAGTCCCTCTTTCTTTTTTTCAGGTTATTCAAGAAATTCAATGCAAAAGTCTGAATTTAAACTTTAAAATTACGTGCTATTTATCTATCTTTACCGCAAATCTAAAAAAACACAATCATTATTATCACTATACAAGTATGAGATTCTTCATTAAAGCTACAATTTTCTTTTTTATATGTACATGTATTATATATCCGGCAAACGCCTCCATAGAAATACATGCTAGGAATCTGACTGCCACTGACGGATTAGCCAATAATTCTATCAGGCATATCTATCAAGACAGCAAAGGATTCATTTGGTTTTCTACTTTAAATGGCCTGAGCCGTTATGATGGAAATTCATTTGTTACTTTCCGTCCCCAGAGCGGTGAAGAACTGTCATTAGCGGATCATCGTATCAGAAGTGTACAGGAAGACTCCGACGGATTCCTATGGATTACAACTTCCGCGGAACAAATCAGTTGTTATGATTTGAAAAAAGACTGTTTTGTAGATTTCACCGGCAAAGGAGAAATGAAAGACCGTTATAATGAAGTCACAATCCTCCCTAATAAGGATATATGGCTTTGGGGAAGGGTGCAAGGCTGCCGGAAAATTACTTATAAAAACAACAAATTCAGTTCGGAAACATATTCTACCGACAACCATAAACTAAAATCCGACAATATACGTTTTCTTAGTGTATTTGATTCAAATTCCATTTGGATTGGTACAGGAAAAGGGCTGTATTTACTTAAAGATAACACGCTCGAATGTATAGATTCGACTCACTACTTCCTTCAAAGCGCAGTCATTGATAATACTATTTATTTCATAACATCAGAGGGATTTATTTGGAAATACAACCAGCAGCACCTCACGAAAGTTGCCAATACTGCCACATCAACTGATTTTTTGCTAACAGGCAATATTGTATTACGTAACGAATGGCTGTTATTTACCAAACAAGGCGGAATCTTATTCAATCCCAAGACCAATACAACCAGAATTGCTCCGGAAGAGCTCAATATCCGTAATGGATTGGTAGTGAAAGATAACCGCAACAACTACTGGGTTCATAATCAGACTGGATACATTAACTATATTCAAAAAGAATCCGGTAGTGTCAAAAAGATTGATGTAAGATCGTCAAAGCTTCCATATTTCATTGATTACGAACGCTATCATGTCTATCATGACTCCAGAGACATTATATGGATAACGACTTATGGGAACGGACTTTTTGCCTATAATCCTACTACTAAAGAACTGGAACATTTTACCGCAACCGCCAATCATACAAATCCCATCGCCTCAAACTATCTTCAATATATAATAGAAGATCACTCGGGCAATTTATGGACAAGTAGCGAATATTCCGGTATATCCCAAATTGAAATCATAAATAAAGGGGCTGCAAAAGTATATCCCGAAGGTGAATTAAATATCGACAGGGCAAATGCCATCCGCTTCATATCCCACATGCAAGATGACGAAGTATGGATAACAACGCGTGCAGGCGGATTATATATCTACGATAATAAACTAACAAAACAGAAAAGCAAAAAGTATTATGATATAAATATCTATTCTGCATGTGAGGATAGTAAAGGTAATATATGGTTGGGAACACGCGGGAAAGGGCTCCAAGTCGGAGACGACCAACACTATATACATCAGGCAACCGATACAAATTCCTTAGCTGCCGATCCAGTATTCTGCATTTTGCAAGACCGCAAACAACGTATGTGGATAGGAACGTTCGGCGGAGGACTTGATCTCGCTGTTCCTAAAAAAGACAAATACATATTCCGGCATTTTTTCAATAAGACTTATGGCCAAAAGGAAATCCGCACTATCTGCGAAGACCGTAACGGATGGATATGGGTAGGAACCAGTGAAGGTGTTTTTGTATTCGATCCTGACCGTATTATAAAAGACCCGAACGATTTTTACCAATACAATCTGGATAACCATGCCCTGAAAAGCAATGAAATAAAATCAATTATACAAGATAAGAAAGGCAGGATATGGATTGCCGAATCAGGTATCGGATTTTGCGTAGCCAATATAAAGAATGATTATAAAGATATATCCTTTACTCACTATACGGTCAATGATGGACTTGTCCACAGTGTAGTACAAGCTTTCATTGAAGATGATGAAGGAAATATCTGGGTATCCACCGAATATGGGATTTCTTGTTTTAACCCGGAAAACAAAATATTCAACAATTACTTCTTTTCTAATGATATATTGGGGAATGTATATACAGAAGGATGTGCCAAATTAAAAGATGGTCGTTTGGCTTTCGGCACCAACCACGGACTTATAATACTCAATACTAAGCAAATTAAAAACAAAGAGAAAATTCTGTCCGTTACATTTACAGACTTAAAGTTAAACGGAATATCAGTCCGTCCTGCCGATATGGACTCTCCATTGACAGCCGCTCTGGCATATACAGATGCCATCAGTCTGAAATATTACCAAAGTTCCTTTGTCATAGACTTCTCCACTTTTGACTATCCAATTTCGACTAATACAAGGTTCAGCTACAAACTTGAAGGATATGACGATGATTGGAGTATTCCTTCTACATTAAACTTTGCAGCTTATAAAAACTTACCGGCAGGTACCTACTATCTACATGTCAAAGCCTGCAGCGTATCAGGTATATGGAGTGATAACGAGGAGACACTTGAAATCAAAGTAACTCCCCCTTTTTGGGCAACCGGATGGGCTTTCTTTGTTTACATACTCATTGCAGGCATTATCATGTATTTTGTATATCGTACTATCAGGAATATTAACAACTTGCGGAATAAAATTAAAGTAGAAAAGCAATTAACAGAATACAAGTTAGTATTTTTCACCAATATCTCACATGAATTCAGAACTCCGCTTACACTAATACAAGGGGCTTTGGACAGAATCCACCGTACCCACAATATCCCCAAGGAGATACGTTACTCTATCAAACTAATGGACAAAAGTACCCAGCGTATGCTGCGTCTGATCAACCAATTACTTGAATTCCGGAAAATGCAGAACAACAAACTCGCCCTTTCACTTGAAGAAACTGACGTTATCGCTTTCTTATATGAAATCTACCTAAGCTTTCAGGATACAGCCGAATCCAAGAATATGGATTTCAAATTTATACCATCCGTCAATTCATACAAAATGTATATTGATAAAGGTAATATCGACAAAATCGCCTACAATCTTTTATCAAATGCTTTCAAATATACTCCTTCCGGTGGAAAGATAGAATTCAGCATTTATATTGATAAACAGAAACAGCTATTAATCATGAAAGTAACGGATACAGGTGTAGGCATACCCAAAGAAAAACGTAATGAGCTGTTTAAACGTTTCATGCAAAGCAGTTTTTCTAGCGACAGTATAGGAGTAGGTTTACATCTTACCCATGAACTGGTTCATGTTCACAAAGGGAACATCTGCTATGAAGAAAATCCGTCAGGTGGTTCTATTTTCATTGTAACTTTACCTACTGATTCTTCCATTTATCAATCTAACGACTTCCTTATTCCTGAAAATGCCATATTAAAAGAAGAAGCACAAAACCATCCTTCGCTTTCTGCTCTTAATGAGGAAAATGCTCACTCTGAATCAGAAGAAGAAATAGATAAAGAAGTAGAAAATATAGAGAAAGAACTAAAAACAGAACTGAACGCATCTGATCAAGAGGGTCCTCTAAACAAACGGAAAATACTTATTATCGAGGATGACAATGACGTACGGGAATTCTTGAAAGAAGAACTGACCCCATATTTCGAGGTTGCTGCCGAAGCGGATGGAAAAAATGGTCTGGAGTATGCCCATAATAATGATATAGACCTCATTATCAGCGATGTCATGATGCCTGGATATAATGGTTTCGAGATAACCCGTAAACTAAAAAGTGACTTTGGTACCAGTCATATTCCTATAATCCTACTTACAGCCCTGAATGCAGCGGAAAGCCATCTGGAAGGAGTGAAAAGCGGTGCAGACTCTTACATAACAAAACCTTTCAGTACCAAACTGTTACTGGCAAGCATATTCAAACTGATAGAACAGCGTGACAAACTAAAGGAGAAGTTTTCCAATGACTTGTCAGCCAAACGTCCTGTGATGTGTACATCGGATAAAGACAAGGAGTTTGTCGAAAATCTGACCAAGATAGTGGAAGAACAACTGACTAACCCTGAATTTACTGCCGATGATTTTGCTTCTATGATGTCACTGGGTCGCACCATCTTTTACCGTAAAGTGCGTGGAGTGACCGGATATACTCCCAAAGAATATCTTCGTATCATGCGAATGAAGAAAGCTGCTGAATTGTTGTCAACCAAGAAATATACCGTATCTGAAGTAACTTATATGGTCGGCATCAATGACCCGTTCTATTTCAGCAGATGTTTTAAGGCTCAATTTGGCATCTCTCCTTCCAGTTATCAGAAAAGATACCAAGAGGGCATAAGAGAAACAGAAATAAACGAAGATTAATAAATATATTTATGTGTTTGTGAACATATGTACATGTTTAATGGAATTTTTTCACTAGTCGGAATAAAAAGTTCAGACTAATTTTGTCTCAGAAAAAATTATCAACACATTTAATTATAGCATTATGAAAAGATCAGTATTAATTTTAAGCCTGGCAGCCTTTGTATTATCAAGCAACGCACAAGTATTAAAAAGCAATCTGCTAAATGGATATAAACAAGGTGATAAATTGGAAAAAGCTACATATAATAAAGCTGATGCTCCGATAAAAATAGATACCTGGTGTGAAGCATTCTCTTCCCAAACTGACAAGAATGCCGGTAGTCCCATTACCGGACAAGAGCTCAGTTATGAGGGATATACGGAAAAAGGAGTATCTATCAAAATAGGAGAACTCCCGGAAAATGTGAAAGGTTCAAGATTTAGCGTATATTCCATTTCTGAAAAGAATGACTATTGCAGGGGAACTTTATACCTTTCATTTTTGGCAAACTTTTCCTCCGTCGCTTCCAGTCGCTTAGGCGATTTCATTGCTCTTTCCCCTGTTCATACTGGCGGTAATCTGCGTGCCAGAGTATATGTCGGTAAGATAGACGATGAACATATCCGATTCGGGACTAATCTGTTAAGAGTTAATGCAGAATCCTTCAAAAGCCATGCGCTTAATAAGACGCATCTATTGGTTCTCAAACTGGATTATAAAAAGAACGAGGTTTCATTATTTGTAGACCCAGCCTTAACAGCAGAAGAACCTCAACCCGATGTGGTAGCGAAGGGGGACGAAGATAATAACAAATTAAAAGGGGGGATTCGTTCTATTTCATTTAGGAACCGCGATGATTTGACCGGAAATGTCGGTAACTTCCGCTTCTCTTCCAGTTGGGCAGGTGTGATAGCTCAATAAAAATCTATTTTTATTATTGCATTATGATGTAATATGGAGCATTGAATTGTGTACAATGCTCCATTGTTTTTACAATCATGTCACTTAAATTCACTTCTGTCATTTTACATCATAATAAGTATTATCCTCCTCCTTCACATAAAGAAAAAAAATGACTTATCTTTAATAGACAAGCTTTCTGTTTTTAATAAACTATTGAGGAGTTTATTAAAAACGGTATCCAAGTTTATTATAAATTATAAATTTTGATTTTAAGGTTCTCCCTGTACTTTTTCATAACAAAAAAGACTGCGAACCTTATAAAGATTTGCAGCCTTTAGCTTATACGGTAACTCTCACAGCTTAACTATTGTAAGGAGCTTCTGATATATTGTTATAATATTGTACTATTCTATTTTCATTCTTTTTTAAATTCTTTATCCATTAATCTTTCCGCTTGCAAATATACAAAATTAAAAAGGCTTTGTCAAGAGTGCGCTACTATAAGAAAAAGTATTTGTAACAAAGTTCCATATCTAATACCTTACAACCATAATATCGCTATTTGTGGATAAAACTACATACAAAATGGAATTTTTTCATCATAGCTATTTGCAGAATCAACCTAATTTTGTCATACAGGTCTAAAAGAATTATTAATCATATATAAATATCACAGAAATTATGAAACACATCCTTTTTTATGCATTATTCTTTATTTTAAAGATTGCGTCGGCACAAGCCCAAAGTCTTGACCAGCCGAAGAACTATCCAGCAGATGCTATTTCTTCTTTTGCTGAACGTCTGGAACCTATGGGACGCATCTTGGAAGACGATAATTATTATGTGTGGTGTTGTGCACCAATTATAGATGAAAAGAATAAAGTACATGTATTTTATTCACGTTGGGAAAAAAAGTATGAAATGAAAGGATGGCTGGGGCATTGTGAAATCGCACACGCCGTAGCCGACCAACCGGAAGGCCCATACAAATATGTATCAACAGTACTGTCCCCCCCGCCCGGGCTATTTTGATGGTAATACATGTCACAATCCAAGCATTTATAAAATAGACGGTCGTTACTGGCTATTTTACATGGGAGCAACCAATGGTAAATTTGGAACGAAACGTATCGGATACGCTGTAGCAAACTCTATTTGGGGACCGTGGGAAAGATGCGAAAAACCATTATTAATGCCTGGAAATACAGGTGAATGGGATGATTATATTACCACTAATCCAGCTTTCTTAAAACATCCGGACGGAAAATACTGGCTTTATTATAAATCTTGTAATGAAAATGAATATGTGAACCAACATATCAATGGTATTTCAGGTAACCGGAAATATGGGGTAGCTTTTGCAGATAAAATCACAGGACCTTATCGACGATATGAAAAAAATCCGATTGTCGATTTCTCCGGTTTCGGAGAAAACAGGCAAGTAGAAGATGCGTATATCTGGTATGAAAACGGTATATTCAAAATGTTAATGAGAGATATGGGGTTCTACGACCATACAGTGGGGCTCTATTTCGAATCCAAAGACGGGCTGAACTGGCAAAACCCTCAAATTGGTTGGTTTGGAGCAGAGCATTATATCAAACAACCACCCGCTCCTAAACATCTCAAACGTTATGGACGTTTCGAACGCCCGCAAGTACTAATGAAAAATGGAAAACCGGCTTACCTTTTCACGGCTTCCCAAGGGGGAAAAGCAGAAACATCTTCAGGTTTCGTCTTTAAAATCAAGCCCGAATAAACGAACATAGAACTTAAAGTACACTTATAAAAAACTGTTATGAAAAAAATTATATTGATATTATTTACCTTGTTGCAATTCCCGGCAAACGCAAAAGACTTGCCTCACTCCTCCTATTGGCACGGAGAAGAAAGAACTCTTCGATATAAACCCGAAGGAGAAGAGTTTGTAATAACCAATGGAAATAAAAGATTTACTAGAGCTATTTATGGAACTAATACCGGCTTTCGTTTTGAAACCAGTGACTTCCCCGAATTCGGACTTTACATGCCTAACCTCGGTGGAAGTGTATATATGGCTATATCT
>OGWR01001274.1_pt1 | contig 20775 bp, 21 predicted proteins | sample 1576061 | NCBI WGS metagenome assembly OGWR01 (sample SAMEA3541511, study PRJEB24748) | human gut metagenome | biome: human gut; feature: human-associated habitat; material: faeces | place: China | collected 2012 | reverse complement strand
AGCGGTCTTGGCGGCCTCGCCGACGGTGCAGCTGTCGTCCAGAGCTTCCAGCTCACGGACGGCTGCGCCCACGGTCATGCCCATGTTGGTGCCGGTGTCGCCGTCCGGGACGGGGAAGACGTTCAGCTCGTCCACGCGGGAGCGCTGGTTGTTGATGTTGTTTGCGCCGGAAATAATCGCGTCGCGCAGGATCTTACCAGAAATCATTTGAATTTTCTCCTTATTCTCTTGTCCGATCAGGCGATCACGTCGTCCACGGAGACGATCACGCGGGCGACCTTGAGGCCGGTGGCCTGCTCCACCTCGTCCTTGACGCGGTGCGAGATGCTGCGCGCAGCGGTCGAAATGTTGAGCCCATAGCTGACGGCGATGTGCAGCTCGATCACGAGACGGCCCTCTTCCTGGGTGACGCGGACGCCCTTTGCAGAAAAATCAGCGCCGTGTACCATGCTCCGCACCTTGTCGGTCAGATCGCGGGGGGTCATTGCGGCCACACCGTAGCATTGTTTGGTTGCTTCGCCCACGAGCGTCGAAAAATACTCGGCGGAGAAGCTGACATCTCCCAGCGGGAAACGGGAAGTGATCATAGTCGCTCTGCTCCTTTTATCAGATTGTTTGGTTTGGCCCGGCGAACCGGGAAAGGAATCTTACACGCTTATTATACCTCTTTACCGGCCCGGTGTACAGCGGAAAATTGCAACTCCTGTGCCGGATATGCCCCATTGCACCCGATTTCGAGCGCCGCAGTGGGTATCCTGAGAACAGGGCCGCAGTGCCAGAGGCCCCGGTGGGCAGTTCCTTTCTGTTTAGTATAGCACAAAATGCGCCAGCGTGCATGGTTTTTCCGCATGTTTTGAAAAAGAGCGAAAAATGACTGTGAATAAAATCTAAAAAGTATGATTATTCCCTTTAACTTGCTGTGAAAAAGTGCTAAAATCAAATCAGAGAGACGGGGCGCTGCGCCCACAACGGCAGAATTTGTTTTTCGATAGGAGAGCTGACTTCCGCACAGATCCTCGATGTCTGCGTCCAGGCTCGAGGCGATTGCGCTCACTTGGTCCTTCGAGAGCCTGGAGACGCCCATCTTCTTGGCCACCCTCTGCACCTTGCGGGTGCTCGTGCCCGTGGCGTACATCTCGGCGACGGCGGCAACGAGGGCGCGGTCGACGCGCTGGTAGCGCTCGAGCACGTCCTCCGGGAAGAAGCTGCCGGAGCGCAGTTTGGGGATGCGCAGCGTCAGCGTGCCGACGCAGGTGGCGAGCGACCTCTCGCGGTAGCCGTTTCGGCTGTTCGCCCCGCCACCGCAGAGCTGGTCGGCCTCGGCGTCCATCACGGCGTTCACGACCTGCTCGGCGAGTCTGCGAAGAAGCTCCTGCATGTCGATGGCACCGTCATCGAAACGGGGCATGGCGAGCATGTCCGGCGTCGGGTCTGATAAGATTTCCATAGCGGTCTTCGTCCTTTCCTAGAACCTGTTGTTGTGGTGATTTCAGATTCTAGGACGAAGGCCGTTCTTCGTTAAACGAGCGCTAGGGTGTCACCCTTACACCAACATTTTCGACGCGATCCTTGCAGGATAAGTATTTATGGAAAAGCGATTACACCAACGATAAAATTCTGCAAGATCATGCGGACATTTCCTCTATTCGGCAAATGATGCTGCAGTCAAATAAGGCTAAGTGCATTGTTGTGCTTCCGCAAAACTATTCGTTTTTATATTCTTATGGATACAATCTAGAGACTCATTCTGAGGGATATAAGAAAAAGAAGCCTCTAAAGGATTTTATTAAAGATTTCGCTGTCTCTCCGATAGGCGAGTTGTTTTCCTTCTCACTTCGTATTTGTTTTGGGAAGTCGATAACTCTTGTTTCTAATAAAGAGCTTCATTCTGATTTTTCGTTCAGTATGCCAATCGCCTCTCCCCTCAAGCCACTATTAACTTCGAACGCTTCTACGATCTCAACGGTACTGATATCTGAGACCCTCGCAGCTACAACGCTTGAGATAAACACCAATGAGGATTTATCGGCGGTTATTGATGCTATATTCCCAGCAGTAGTTCAGTCCGTTCTGATTCCAGATTGGCTTGACGAAGTCGAATATCATGATGAAACGGCCCAAAGAGCGCGAATAAAAGAGATAGACGAAGAAATGGCTCTTCTGGACAAGGAAAAGAAAGAAATCGAGGGAGTCCTCTCTAATTATCAAGATATTAAATCAGTCCTCTGCTCCAAGGATTTTGAACTTGAAAAAATGACTCGTCATCTTTTGGCAAAGATCGTTGAGGTGGATGAGGACTTTGAAGACTGCAAGGAAGAGGATTTTAGGTTCTCATACAATGACACTCTCTATTTAATTGAAATTAAAGGTAGTAAGGGTGGATTGAAGCGACAGCATATTTCGAAGACATATGATCATGTCCAAATAAAAGCGGACGCGATGGAAGACGAAGGCAGCACCAGCAAGTTAAAAGGCGTCCTAATTTTTGCATCACAGATTGAATTAAAACCTGAAGAGCGAGATCCTTTCCCTGAAACCCAGATTACCATTGCCCGTAAAAACGACATTGCGGTTCTTTCGACTGAGACGTTGCTTCGTTGCTATGAAGCCTATATAGAGAAACGTTTGACTTCGACTTCTTTTAAGGAGACTTTGAGTCAAACGTCTGGGCTTGTAAGCTTGGATTTGTTTGGCTTGGATGCTTAGCCTCTTAACTGAAGCGGAATAGAACGCGGCCTTACGAGCAAAGATGTCCTTGTGATGGCCTTTGCGCGAGTAATAACGAACATCTGTTGGTGCCCGCTCGACTCAACACGAGGCGTGCTAGATTATTGGTAGCCATAAACCCTAACGGTCAGGAGGCTGCATGAGGATCTCTAAACTGAGGATTGAGAACTATCGGAATCTCGATGGTGTTGCGATTAGTTTTGACGAGGATGTGACCTATATTGTCGGCGAGAACAATCTCGGCAAAACGAATGTACTCGACTTGCTCAATACAATCTTCAATCAGGCGACGATTGGCGAAGAGGATTTCGCAGACACCGAAAAGCGTTCAGGTGCTGTAGTAACTTTAAAGATGGACGAGGACGAGATCGGAATATCGGGGCCCGACATCGATCCTACGACCGGAAACACTATTACCGTCTGCGCCTTTGCTGACGATCCGGATTCTCGTATAGAGTTTGTGGCCGAGGAAAGCGGGGAAAAGATCTCCCCTTCTTTTATGAGATCCGTTCACATGTTTAGGTACTCTACTGCATCTTTCAATAGGGGAGACTTGGCGTTTGACGGTACGCGCGGCGTCGGTAAAGTTCTCTCCAAAGGCATCGCTCTTTACCTAGATAGGGAGGGCAAAGAGGTCTCCGACTTTCTAGACGGGAATGAGCTCGAAGGTCTGGTTGCAGATCTCGGTACGATTGTCGGTGACGTACCCATCTTGTCATCATATGGTGTGAGGACGGGCGTCGACTCATCGGATGGCGGAACGCTTGGAAGTTTGGTTACCTTGCTTGATAATAGAGGCGTTCATTTTAAAAAGGCGGGGGTAGGCTTGCAATATCTTGCCATTGCTTCGCTTTCGATAATCGAGAGCATTATGCGACTTTCGCCTAAACGCCTTCAAGAGAGCCTCTGCTCGGATGGCGATGATAAGCGCGTGCTGCATGCCGTGCTGGTTTATGACGAACCCGAAGCTCATCTTCACCCATATATGCAAAGACGGCTCTCGAAGAGCTTGCATAGGATTTGCGAAGGGGAGGATGCCAAGTTCAACGCCCTTCTAAAGGAGTATTTCGGGATTGATTCAATCAAAGCTCAGCTGATCATGGTGACGCATTCGCCAAACATTCTGGCTCGCGGCTATAAGAACATCGTGCGATTTGGGCAGGGCGAAGATTCTCCAAGGGTCATGTGCGGAAAAGATATCGACCTGTCTGACAAGATTGAAAAGCATCTTATGCTGAACTTTGAGTCAATACGAGAGGCTTTTTTCGCGCGGTCGGTTTTGGCTTTTGAGGGCCAGACGGAGTCTGGGGCCATTCCGGTCTTTGCATGCAACCTTGGGATAGATCTGGATGATTATGGAGTTGTGCCCATCAGGGCTGGCGGGAAAGAGAACGTAAAGCCCCTCGGGGAACTTCTGGACAAGTTTAAAATTCCAAATTATTCCATTGTCGACAGGGATGCCGAGCTGCCGGAAACTTCTGGGGACCATATAACGACAATTGAACGGGATTTTGAAGCTGAGGTTATTGACTCGTTCTTCGCTAGCGATAACCAGGGTGCGTTTATAGCACTTCTTGAGTCGACGAATTCCCAGAGGGCAACTTCCATTAAGGGCAATAGTAATGCATTAATTAAAGCCAGCACTATCTACGATGTTTGTTTGCCGGACTCTGAGTATGATTTTCAGGGACCGGAGTTTGACGGGCAATTCGCCGATACGCCCAAATCGCGTGCGCTTATGTATGCATGGCTTTCATCGAATAAAGGTGTCGTGTCTGGCGTCGCCCTTGCAGAAGCTCTTGGTGCCGATGGCGTTCCCGTATGTTACGAGAGCATCATTCGCAAGGCCGTGGGGCTTGAATGTTAGTGAGCCAGACTGACTTGCTGGATTGTGTTAGAGCTGCGATTGAGAGGCGCTGTGGTGGAGATGCATCGCAGCGCTCCACGATCTTTTCTCCATCGAAGAGGGTATTCGTAGAGGCGCCGGCAGGATACGGGAAAACCACAGTTATGACTGGGCGGGCTTGCTGGTTACTGGCATCTGGCGAAGTTCAGCCGCCAAAAAGGATTTTGGCCCTAACCTTCAGCGTCGCTGCCGCGCGGAGAATGCGTACGGATTTAAGCGCCACCATGTCGGCGCTTCCTGGTCCCGTGGCCAAGCGTTTTGAGGACAGCGTCATGGCGACTAACTTCCACGGCTTTGCTTGGGCTCTGCTGCGCAGATACTGGAGATCGCTCTCGCTCCCAGTAAACGTTGACGAGCTTTCTATGGTTGATGACAACGGCGCCGTTAACGAGCTGGTTTTGCGAGGTGTCAGGCTGACCTGGAATGAAAAGAATGCCGTTGACGACTTCCTCCGCTTTATGAGAAACGGTCAGGACATGGACTTGAGGCGCGTGATGTTTTCCTTTAATAGGGTCATCAGGGATCGGTTCGTGCCGAACGGTCTCTTGCCATATTCTGGAATGATTTCCCTTGCAATTGAATTGCTTTCTCATTTTCCCAAGTTAAGGTCCTATCTGTCGGCAGCGTACCCTGTCGTGCTCGTCGACGAGGCGCAGGACACGAATGCGTTGTGCTATATCTTTCTAAATGGCTTGGTTTCTGATAAATCAGGAATCTGCATGTTCGGTGACCCTATTCAGCGTGTCTATGGTTTTATTGGCGCAATGGAAAGCTTAAAGGCAAAGGCCACTACCGACCTGTGTCTATCGCCGCTGGAGCTCGAACATAATCATAGGTTTTCTGGGGGGTCTATTGTCGGGGAGCTCGGTACTGCGATTCGCTCCCACATGAAGGGTGCCATTGTCAGCGGTACGCCCCGACTTCCCATATTTGTTGGCGCTGCACAGCAAGACGAAGCGACAGCCATTGTTTCTAAGGTTGCGGCGCTCATCCAAGTCGGTGGCAGGAAGATCGCGATTCTTGTTCGTAAGCGTGGTGCCCTTGCCGATCTCATTATGAACGAATTGGTTAAGGAGGAGATGCCATACTTCAACGGGCTTTTCTCTGATACGGACCCAGAGTTCATTGAATTCAATGCGTTTACTTTATCCAGGATTACCGATGCAGCGTCTGGAGAAAAGGGCGTCAGCCGGTCTGCTGCGGACAAAATAATTGACTCCGTCTCTGATGAACTGCTGACTGGCTCCAGGAGATTCGAGTATGGGCGGTCCTATGCCATGCTTCTTGGGGCGCTGCGGAAACACCTTAAAACTGACTGCGTCGCGATGGATCCGTCTGAGCGCTTCGACTATATCGTTAGCATCTTTTCCGAGGGCTCCCTGCGGCGTTTCTCCGATTACCTTGATGCAGACATCTCGATCATGACCATTCACTCCGCTAAGGGGCTCGAGTGGGACACTGTTTTTATTCCGGGCGTTACGCGCTTCGATTGGCCTGGAGTGATTTGCTCTCGGTGCGAAAGAGCTGGTATATGCTCGCGTTCTGCGTATGGATGCCGGATCGTTGATGCGATGAATATGCCAGACGGGCTTATTGAGGAAATGGGCCTGCTGTACGTCGGCGTCACTCGCGCCCGCAAAGCGGTATATGTCTCCGCTTCTATGCAGCGCAGGACAAATAACGGGAACTATCAGGTTGCTTGCCCCTCTTGCCTAACGTCTTTTCCAGGCATTGAGCCTGTGGATTGGGCGGTTATGGACAGTGAGGGGTGATTGTTGGCGGGTTGGAGTGTGTCCGCTATTGGCGCGAGGTCTGGTCGGTGGCTCTGGCCGGACCTCGCCGGCCGTGAAGCGGACGTTTAGTGCGAAATATAGTGCCTTAGGGCTTCGGAAAGTTCGTCTCTCAGGTCGCCTTCCAACAAGGAAATTGTACGATCGACATAGATTTTGTTATCAATACCAAAGTAATGCCCAACGCTTGTTGCAAGAGACTTGTCGTTAAATAGCCCGAGAATCTCATTGTAATCTTGGTCTTCAATGGCCTGTTGATATCTGTTGTTAACGTTCTTTTCTATACTCGCAATATCAATAAAGGATGCGATGCCATCGGCAGTCAGCTTCTCATTATCCGAAATAGTTATTCCGGAAAGTGCTTCCTTTACGCCTGCTACAAGCGCTTCCGATGTCTGCTTCTTTGCTTGTTTGCTGAACCTTTCACTTACATATGTCTTAATGCTGGAAAAGGTCTTATCTGCATCAGCACCGAAACGCTGAGATAGAATCCGCACCGCTTCTTTGGTGAGAAAGAGATTTTCAACTTCTGCGACCTTGAGGTGGAAGATCCCCTTTTTCTTAAGGGTGTTGAGCTGTTCCTCGGTTTTAAAGTCTCTGTCTATGATGCCCCGGGCCTTTATGGCATGAAGGCTTGAGGTACGATTATATGCCTTCACATTATTGATGACCTGCTCGCATCCGCCGGAAGGGACTACATAACAATCGGGAAAGAGTGCGGAATAGATCCGCTTGTCGTAACTTCCTTCGGTTCCTTCAACGATAGGACCTCTTTCCGGTTGCCAAGGAGCTCTATTAAGAGCTCCTTTGGAAGGTCGCTATCGGGAAGCGTCTCTAATTCCCATTTGGTGCCATCGAAATTTTTAACCCAGATGATATCCGAGCTTCGATGTGTTGAGGCGAAGTTGACATCGTGGGTTATGTAGATAAAGAGGCAGTCTGGGCGCGACTGCTCTAGGGAAGTCCAGAGTCGCGCCATAAGCGATGGGTGCAAATGAACTTCAGGCTCGTCCATGATGATTATTTTGTCGTTTGGGACACAAAGAACTTGTGCGGCAAGATATAGCACTGAACGCTCGCCGTCGCTCATTTGCGTTGCGCTGTAGCGATCCGTTTTACTTTGGGAGTACGCGTAGAAGGCCGCGTCTTCCTGCTCGATCTTTCTTTGAGGAAAGACTTCATCCCAAATTACTTTAAGCTTATCTAGGGCTGTTTTCGGTAGAGGGGGCCTTTCTGCTGAAATAGACTCTGCATGTTTGCATTCATCAATAAACCGTTGGTTTTCGAGATTTACTTGTGCGATGAGGGCTGCTAAAACATCGTCAAAATCGTCAAGGAGCTTTGTTGTATAGCTTTCACCCCATCCCCATCGAACTTGTTTGTTCTCCTTATATTGGGAGCCGCCGTAAAAAACGTTATCTTCTGCTTCTGTAAAGCTTTTTAAAGGGACTCTCTCAGAAAAATTGATATCACGTTGCGCTGAGATTCTATGGACCTTTTCGAAATCTTGTTGCTCTATCCAAGCGCCGAGTTTTGATTTGCCAGACCCATTTGCTCCGATAATAACAACGGAGTTGACTTGGGCAACACGGCAGAACTTTATGTTGTCGATATTGGGTAGCCAGTATTCATATTTCGATTCGTCTTCTGACAATTGTCTCACCTAGTTAATAACGATTATTAATTGATTTAATAATAGTATTGATAAGTCCCAGTGGCTTGCTTGGATCCGGCTTTGCATTGCCATACTCTTCGATTTTGCGACCATGGTTGTTCTCGTCGGGCTTAAGGTGCCACTCGAGCGGTTGCCATTCGATGTTTGATACTCCCGTTGGTATGCAAATTTGGCCGTTTTGATAGCGAGGTTGCGCGTGATACCTCGGAGTGCTTCATGGGTTGGGCGTGGAGTTGGGGGCCATTGAAGACGGGGCCGTTCAGAGAAATACTATTACCAGATTCGGTCTCCCTATTTAGCAGCCGCTCAAAGCGGTCATGCCGCACAGTGCCGATCTGGCCGTCGGCGCACCTGGACTCATCGTCTATTCGCTTGGTTATCACGACGGCATTGTTTGCGATCTCGCTCTCTTGCATTGTTAGCATGCAGTAAATCGGCAAGAGTCAGTTGGCGTAGATGCCCATCCCTTATGATAAAGGCGTTTCCAACGGATCGCCCTGCACGCCGGGTAGTCCATGGTAGTATCCGACTGCGTTCATATAGAGGCGCCCGTCCATCAGGTCATCGATATACGTCTCTTTGGGTGCGAACTTCAGTAGGTTGACGACGTCATCGTTCACGTTCCTGCTGCTGCGCGCTGGAAAACCTGGCTTCGACTATGACGCCCTCTCTGGGTCGCCTCCATGTTATACTTGCCGTAAAAACTTTACGGCAAGTATAACATGGAGGTTTCGATGCTAACGCGTTTTGAGGTCGAGGGATTCCGAAACTTCTCCCATAGATTTACCTTCAATTTGACCGATGTCAGGGACTACAGATTCAATACGTCGGCCATCGATGAGGGCATCGTTTCTTGTGGTCTTATCTACGGTAAAAACGCTGTCGGCAAAACAAATTTCTCCAATGCTCTTCTCGATATTTCAGCAAATGTGGGGCGTCGGACCTTCTATTCCAATAAAACTAATTACCTCAGTGCAGTTGATGGGGTCACGTCGGCGTGCTTTGCCTACACGTTTCGCTTTGGGAATGACGAAGTTGTTTATCGTTACGAAAAGACTGGGATAACAGACTATCTTCGTGAGACAGTGGCTGTTAACGGCAAGATTGCATTTGATTACGACCACCGTGCAGGTAAAGTGCTCGATGGCGATTTGGCTTCTATTGGTGCCGATCGATTAAACTGGGAGTTCAAATCTCCCGGCATTTCTGTTTTGGCGTATGTGTGCAATAACATTCCTTTTGAGAGGGCAATGCCTCTTTTTAGGCTTTATATGTTTGCGCGGTCAATGGATGCCATTGGCGACGCACATATGAACGACCGTAGCCTTGTCTCTACCATCGCCGAAAACGTTATTGCGAATGACTTGGTTTCCGAGCTTCAGGCTTTTTTGAATGACTTTGGAATTCGAGAACGCCTTACTGCGCGTGAAACGCCATCGGGTGATATCGCTTTGTACTTTGAAAAAAGTCGACTTATTCCGTTTGCAGAAAACTGCTCAAGCGGCACTGTTGCGCTGCTGCGACTGTTTAATTATTTCCATGCTACAAGTGTGCCGTCCTTGCTATTTGTCGATGAGTTTGATGCGTTCTATCATCACGATCTCGCCGAGAAGGTCGTTGACTATTTTAAGTCCCAGACTGGACGCCAAGTACTTTGCGCATCGCATAATACAGATTTGTTCAGCAATAAAATCCTTAGGCCAGATTGCTTATTCATTCTTTCGGATCACAATATAATTTCCGCAGCCAATGCAACAGATAGGGAGCTAAGGGAAGGGCACAACCTCGAAAAGCTCTATAAGGCTGGCGAATTCGATGTCTAGGAAGCAAGTCCTGCTTATCGTTGAGGGTGAAAAACAAGAGATTAAACTCTTTCATGCTCTCTTTGAGTGCTATGGCCTCGACATTGGCTATGAGATCGTTTCCTATAACACAAATATCTACGAGCTTTACGAGAGAATGTTTTCGGGCGGCTTTCAGGACGACTTATCGCTTCTCGGCGTCCTTAAGGAACGTGCTTCCGAAGAGGACAAGTGGTTATTTGACCAGGATTATTCTGATGTTTTGCTGGTCTTTGACTATGAGCTTCAAGATAATAGGTTCTCGCCTGAACGGTTGGAGGAAATGCAACGTTACTTTAACGAGAGCACAGACAATGGCAAGCTCTACGTTAACTATCCCATGGTTGAGGCATGTAAGCATTTTCTGAAAATGCCCGACGTGGAATATCTGAACAGAACTGTTTCCCGTGAAGACGTTTTGAAATACAAGTCAATCGTTGGCAATGCTTCTAGATACCAGAGTTTTGAGAGGCATTTTATTAGGCCTGACGTTGACGAAATGATAGTGCTTACTGCCATCAAGGCGCTTCGGTTGTGCGGCCACAACGGCGAGGCCGGTTATGAGTCTGAGTATAGAGATCTTGACCATGAGATAATCGTTAAGGCGCAAAACGATACTTTGCGTTTGGCCGATGAGGTGTGGGTTCTTGGTACCTGCCTGCTATTTATTTTGGATTACTCAACGGGTCTTATTGATTTCGCGGGAATCGAGTCGAAGCTACTTGGCTAGATTTCTGGACGCTACCACTCCTGCCTAATGGTCTCAATGCGGAGTCGTTATTTCGGAGGTGCGGGGAAAATCGGAAACCACCGAGCGCAACCTGATTTTCAGTAACAAAACCGCAGGTCGCCGGAACTTAAAACAGGGGTATGGTAGGCAGCTCTCGGTTTTTCACCGCACTTCCGGCTTTGGCTCTGTTGCAGGCTTCGTTCTGCTATTGAATCAGTTGGATAATGGACAATATTGCCACATCTGTCTCCCAGCTAAATTGCCGGGAAGGGCGAAATCGCTCATGTCGGCAATTGGTACGTCAGTTTGTGTCGTTTACGGCTTGCGGCTGCTGCTCTGCGGTTGCCCAAGGCTGTATGGCATCCGCAATGGCCGCCATAGGCATCGTCGCGCCGACCATGGACATGCACGCGATCGCGCAGAGCAGGTAGTAAAGGGGTCGTTTCATAGCGGAGCCTCTCGGTGAGCAGCCAATAGGGTCCGAAGGCAGCTCCAGGCCAGCACTCCGCACATATTTTGTTGGGTTTATTTTACGGGAACCCCAGTCAACATCAGCGAACTTTCTGGGGGATGTTGGGGGGACGGATGGTTGATTGCCCGGTGACGTTGTGGATCGCGTTGGGCTGACTATGCCTGATGCGGCAAATCCAGCACGAGGCCGTCTCGCGCTTCTTCGAGACTCGCCACCGAGACCTTCCGGGAAAAGTCCGCGAGGCTGCTGCTTAGGTCAAGTTCTGCGTGGTCGTATTTTTCAATTTTGCAGCCCGGGTGATTCTCGTCTGGTAAAAGGCGACATTCGACCGGTCGCGACCCGATGATTCGATACTCCTTCTGATATGCGTACTTGGGCGTTTTGATAACGAGATTGTGCGGGATGCCCTCAAAGATCTCGCGGATCGGTTTTGGCCCAGGGACGCCGTAGGAGATGGGACCGTGGGCGTAGATGTTTCCGTTGTCGGTGGTGTGTCTGTCGGCGAGGCGCGTTAAGCTGTCGTACTGCACAATGCCGATCAACCCGTCCGCGCACCCGAACTCCTGGATCATGCGCATCGGGATTTTCACGGTGTTGTCGACGATATCGTTCTCGCGGACCGTGTACATGCAGATTTCGGACCTCGAGCGTTCGACTGCCTCAATGAACCGTATATCTTTCGCTGGGGCCGGGGGCGCGGTCATCTGTTCTATTCATCCCGTGTTGGCTAGCCATAGTAGCCAACACGGGAAGCTATACGGCGCGACCCTATTGATTTATTTGCTCAATTTTTCGTGCCTATGGCGCTCATTTCCCGGTAATCACTCAGACCACTCCATAGTCAACATCAACACCTGTCCTTCAAGCGAGTGGGACCGCAGAACTGCACGGCATAGGCGAGGACAACACGCGCCAGCTCATCGAGGCCGGAATCTATCGATAGGGGGCTCCGGAGCTCATGTCGGGCCCAGTGCGTAAGCGAACAACCAATCACTGATCATTCGTCAAGATTTTCATAACCCTGTCTGAAAGTATCGCTAATCCGTCTTTATCTCGCTTATAGGTAAATACCCTCCTGTGGCTGATATCAAAAGGCAGCTGGGGAACATCATCTTTGCATATCAAAACGGCCTGCTTGCCCCTTCCGATCGCATAGCCCACTTCGAACATGACGTTTGGATTCAGATCGGTAATGTCAGCAATTACCAAAGAGCTAGACGCAATCAAATTAAATATGTCTTCCGTAATATCTGCGGGAGTCCATATCTCGTCTACGCGCTTGCATTTCTTACCTGCCCTCTTAGAGCCTTCGACCAACGCTAAATATACAGGGTCGATAGAAGGGTCTTCGGTGAATGGCATCATGACGGCAATTAAATTTGGGTCACACGCAGAAGACGCTTCAGGTTCGACCGGCAAGGGACGGTCAGCAAGAAACTTTGAAAACAGGCGAAAAGGGTCCCCCTCGCAAAGCCTCCAATGAGTACGTTTATTTTCCCAAAAGTTTTCATCGAGCAAGCCGAGATCCAATAAGGCATGCGATGGAAACTGCAGAACGGGTGAAGAAATTACTGGGTTTATCGACGGAGAGTCCATATAGCCCAGTCTGGCCATGGCGCCCATATCGTCCGACTCAAATTCACGCGCCATAACAGTAGGAAGCTGAGCGAGGGCATTAAAATCAAAGCTGGTGGAAGTTCTATAGCGGTCCGCCAGCTCATCGGGAGTTCGCTCAAACATTCTAGAAGTCAACATGGGCAGGGTTTCATCAGCACGGATAATCAAATTAAATAGCATTCACAACACACCCTATGAAAAGAAACGGCTAAACGAATGAAAAAATAGTACTCTATTAGTCTGTCTCGGAGCGGAGCCAATTGTGCTTGATAATCGCTACGACCTTGTTCCCGATAGAGTATCGAGGCATCGTCAAGATTCTTTCGCAAATTGATTTAGCCGTCCTCGGCACCGTCCTCTTCTAGCCTTCCGCCTTTCCCTTCGGCTCGTCCGTCTCTTCCAGCTTGGACATGTCCAGGTACCTCCTCTTGCCCCATTCGCGCTTCACTGTGTACTTCAGCCTCGCCGTCGCAAGCCTGAGGGGTGAGTTGTCGTCCGGAAAGGTCCCGACGACCCTCGCCCTCCTCCTGATCTCGCGGTTGATGCGCTCGATTCCGTTGTTCGTCCTGATTCGGCGCTAGCGTTCCGGCGGGAATTCCGTGTAGGCAAGTGTCTCGGCGAACCCGTCGCGCACCGTCCTCGCGCCCGCCCCGCGGAGCTTCGGCACGCTGAGCTCGACTTCCTCGGCGCCCGTGTCGAGCCTTCTCGTGCAGCGGCCGCTGCGGTAGGGCTTCCGGCCTGCCGTCCTCCCGTAGCGCTCGGCCCCGACAAGCTCGGACGCCTCCTCTTTGGGCAGCGCGTCGAGCGACCCATCGTCGATCGATACGATGTTCGCAGACGGGGCTCGTGCCCCTTTCGTCGATGATTTGTTGTTTGGCCGCCTGAACTCATATGACGACGCGTGAACCGTGTTCCTCTATGTGTTTGTCAATTTGTGAAAGAAATTATGCGTCACCTCCTTATGCGCAACTACTATCCCCATGGGTTATTAAGACTGCCCAAGACGGATTGTTGATTGTTGGAGATTGGTTTGCCCAACTGGGCTTAAGGTCCTTGATCTGGATTTCCCAGTCGCCCTACAGCGCTCTTGCAATGAGTGTTGTAGTGGTCATTGCCCAAACTTATCTGGCACTCTATGCGCTGTTTAGGAACATGAACTACTACGACATGAACGCATCGTTTCTTAAGAACTTCTTCAATGCCGTTAAGGGTGCGGCGATGAAACTGTCCACGGCGATCTTGGGTGAACACGCGATACATGTGTTGTGCAAGAAGAAGGGGAGTGACGATGAGATACAATCCTCTGTGAGTAGCAGCCAGGAATAGGCCGAGAACGGGCGACTCGCTGTTCAATAGAGTACATTTTGCAGCATAAACTTGATGCGGGGCTAGCATGCTTTCTATTTATAGCTGGCTAATATCCAGCCTTAGACACTAATGTGATGATAAAGTTACTTGAGACAAGGTCGCAGCTAGTCATTGATCGCCCCGATTGGAGCAAGTCCTCTGTTAAAGATGGACTGAGACGTTTTTACCAATTCGGGTCCGTGCATATGGTTATTCCATAGCCACGGACCCGAAACCGTGCCTACGGAATAACCATATGCACGGACTGTGCGGCCTTGTCCTTATTGGAATCGAGGTGCAATGCTCTGCGACTGTATCAGTAAAACTGATTTGAATATCCTGAGAAATCATCTGAGGGTTAATCGAGCCGTTAATAAAATGCCTTTGTTTATCTTTCCCTGCGGCGGCGATCAGAGCCTGCACCCCTCTCGTCGATTCTTTAGAGCTTATGTGTCCAACAATCATACCGAGGCTTTTAAAAACGTTTTCTGCCTTACCGCCGAAGACGTAGCGGCGGAAATGGTCGGTTCAAAACTAAATTTGCTTCAACAAGAGGCTATGCTTGCCGATATATCGGACTGGATATTGATTTTTGCAGAGAGCTGTGGATCTTTTTGTGAGTTGGGCGCTTTCTCCGCTTTGCCTCATGCTGCCTGGATTACCTCTGTTGCCGTTGGAAAGCAATATAAGGGCTCTCGGAGCTTCTTGATTGATGGGCCAGTGAAAGAAATAGCCACGGGAGATTCTTCGCTTAACAAAGTCTTTTATTTGGACTTGAATAACCCGATGTCTTCGCCTGACTTATGTCGTTTTGTTTCTGAACTGAGGTCCCTTATTGGTGCCAATGCTACAAGACGGGCCAAGATTGGCTTAAATGCCACTAGAAAGATGATTAATCGAGACGAGGCTATGATTAACGTTGGCTCGCTCGTCCATGAGTTGCTTGATTTGCTTCAAATATTGGGGCCCATGTCAGAGACCGATTTACGAACGATATACTGTGCGGCCAAAGGTTTCCGTGCTAGTAAGCTCAAAATTTACTCACCCATTTTAAATGCGGATATGAAAAATGCCGGCGTTCCGATATCTTGGTTGGATGTTTGCTGCATGATGAGAGCTACCGGTCTTGTTTCTAAAGTGGGATGCAACAAGGGTTCGGATTCCCTGATTAAAAGCACGATACACCTCGATTCCTATTTCATGTTTAAGGGAAGCGAAGACCAAGATTTCTCAAACATGAGGGCGCGGGTAATCCTTCGTAAGAGATCAATGGGGTATGGAGGCGTTGCCGGTGTCTATTGCGGATAGAATTTGCTTCGATCTTGGAATGACAAATCGCCAGCTACTGGACCTTGCGAGCTCAACGACAGATAAGTATCACTGTTTTTCTGCCGGCGGGAGAAAGATCGTTGCGCCTCAACCAGATTTGAAGCTCGTTCAGTGTTGGATATCGGACTATATAAATACGGAATTTGATATAGATCTCCCTTACGCTACAGCCTACGAAAAGGGTTCAAGCGTCTGCCATAATGCCAAGCTCCATGCTAATAGCAGTCATTTTCTTCTGCTTGATATTTGCCATTTCTTTGAGTCCTGCACTCAGAAAATGGTCAGAAATTTGTTTTCAGGGGGAGTGTATCAGTCGACAAACGCTGCATCACGCTTGCGTCTCACCGCAGATGATGTTGATCTTCTCGTAGCTTTATCATGCTATCGGGGCTCTCTTGCAACGGGTTCTCCGTGTTCGCCTTTTATCGCCAATCGCATAATGGCTTCATTTGATTATGAGATAGCGGCTGGACTAGGCGAGAAATTCGTCTACTCGCGATATTCTGAAGACATCTGCATTTCATCAACTGAATGGATAAACTCTGCGGAGATTTCAACTTTTGTTGGTAGTCGCCTACGGCAAAAGAGTTTTGATTTGAATAGTGACAAAACTCGTTGTTTTGGGCGAGGGCACCTTCGTAAAATCACGGGCATCTATCTTGACTGTGATGGCGTCCTGCGCCTGGGACCTCAAAGAAAAGCAGAGCTAAAGCGCTTGTTATACCAGGCGCTTATGCGCGAGTGCGATCGTAATCACGCCCATCGCGTTTTAGGCCACTTGAGCTTTTGCAGGCAGGTCGAACCGGATTATTACAACGCGCTTTTAGCTAAGTACGCGAGCTACGGTAAGGCTGTTTCTTGCGGAGGCGTTATGCCAGCGTTAGTAGAGCTCGCCTATGGGTGATGGACGGAGCGTCGCGAAAGACATTCCTATGGTTGTCAATCCGCGCTATCTTCTCTCTCGACTCCATCGAGAAGGGCTTCGTGGGCATCGCCTCGACTCGCGTTTGTATTTCCCCTCGGGAACCTGCCTCGTTATGTGTTCGGACGTTCTTCTGTTGATGCATATCCTGATTATGACGATGCTGCCGCCAGGCAGGTCGTAGCAGTAGCCGGCTGCGTTCATATAGAGACGGCCGTTCGTCAGGTCATCGATGTATGCCGATGGCACATGGTTTCTTTCGTAAATTGATAATCGCATACCGGAACAAGGTCCGCACCTCGTTATGTGATTTCCGGCGGATAAACAATAAATCACAGACGAGGGGGGCACGGACCGTGTCTGCGAACATCGCAACGGTGACGGGGGTCTCTGTGCATGAACTTAAATGACTGAGCTTTTCTCAGAAATCTTGTTTTTCAAATTATAAACACGAAAACTGTTTATAATTGAATTGACCAAGAGGAGGTTGCCATGAAACTTCTTAAGTTAAGAATCGATGGGGTCACGCTGTTTAAGGACAAGCGTCTAGAACTTGATTTTATTGCCGCTGATCGCGTTTTATCCGATGAAGAAGGTAATTTCGCCGACGTGTTCCCACTGCCGGTGGGGTCTTCGCTCTATTCTCAAAATGTAATGGGCGTTGTTGGTGTAAACGCATCCGGCAAGACAACGACTCTCAACCTTGTGCGCTTTGTGCTTGGCTATATGTCAGGCAGCTTTGTTATGCGCCGCTTTGCAACTGGCTCCGATGTTCTCGGAAACTTGGAGCGCCAGATCAATGTTTCCTGTGTATTTTTCGAAAAAGGTTCGGTATATCTTATTGAGTCCCAGCTTCGTAAAGTGGATGGCCAAGCTGCGGAGGATACTTCTTTTTCTGAATTGCTTGCATTTGAGAACGAATGGCTTTGGGGATGCCCCGCATCACGCGTCTCTAGAAAGGTCGTTTTGGATATCGAGCGTCTGAAGGATATCTCTGAGCCTATGCTGGTTCGTGAGGGTCCTGCCGAGTGCGACCTTGTTCTTAACGATGCCCAACGAACTTTCTTGGATGACAACATGTCGATTGTGTCTGTCATCACGGGCAAAAAGATCGTCTCGGTGGAGTCTCCCGAGCGTACGCTGCCTTTGACGAGCTTGCCAACCCCTGTTGTTCAGGCTTTTGATCCAAGCGTCGAATATCTTGTCTGGAACAAGGAAAACCAAGTGTTCCATCTTAAGTTTAAGGGAGAACGAGCGGAGCGGGTGATGAATGTCGCGATCGCGACTTCTGTTCTGTCAAATGGTACGGTTTTGGGTGCGGAACTGGTCAATCAAGCGATAACTGCTCTCAGAAATGGGGGCTATCTGATTGTGGACGAGATTGAAACGGGTCTTAACAGATCGCTTGTAGGCACAGTGATTGAGCTTTTTGCTTCCCCCGTTACGAACCCCCATGGGGCAACCTTGCTCTTTTCGACTCATTACTCGGAGCTTCTTGATGTGCTGAGACGTAAGGACAATGTATTTGTTCTTGTGCGCGATGATTCGTTTAAGACGGAGCTCATCAAGTATTCCGAGCGCATCAATCGGATTGAGAACAAAAAGAGCGATGTGATCATCAACAATGTGATCAAGGGGTCTATGCCTAAGTACCCCGACGTTCAAGCGATGCGCGAGTATGTTTGCGAGCACATCAATGGGTAATCAGGCAAAAGACATTCTATCAAGTCGTTTTGTCTTGTTTAGCTGTGAAGGAACTGCAGAGGGTGTCGTTGTTCAGGTATTGTATGACAACGATTTGTTGATCGTTCCAAGAGAACGAGTGGTCAAAGACGCCCTCATTGTCGATCGTCCTTACACGCGAAAACGCAAGGCGTCCGAAATTGCAAACGACTATTTCTCGATGAACTACGAGACTGCTGGGGCTGAAGGACTTGCGGTCGCACGGATTGTGGACAGCAACGCTCCCAAGTTTGAGTTTCCAAAGCGCAGGCAGAACGGCACTAAAGTTCTGAATTTTGTTACGCGGCCGGAGATCGAGATGCTTGTGATTCACGCCGAGGGTGCCTATCGGGATTGGGGGAATGCGACCAGAAGGGACAGGCAACTTAGGCCTAACGAATTCTGCAAACAGCGTCTTGGACTAGGCAAAATTAAAGAGAAGGACTTTCTTGAGGAATATTGGGGCAACGGCGAAAAACTTGTAAAAGCAATTAAAGCTCATGCGGAGACGAGCAAGCGAAAGAACGAAGAGCTTTTGCTGGTTGACTTGTTGAAATAGCAGTTGGGCGCCCGACGGAAGTATGCGGCAAATTTCGGAACCCTCGAGCACATCGCCCTTTTCATGTAAAGAAACCGCAGGTAGAAACGTTGTCACTATCCAGTGTGGTCGTCATGTCAAGAATTTGCCGCATACTTCTGGATTGGGTGCTCATTTAGCACTCTCAATGTCCCCGCATCCTCTAAAAAAGTTCTTAAGACAGCCTTAAAGGCGTTCCAGCTCGCGTTGACAGCGTAAAATACGCATGTTTGACTATGACTAAAGTGGATTTTAGGGGAGGAGTGCGCCATGGAGGTGCTGGTTGTTGGCAACACCGCATATGTTGACGATGACTTTTGTGCCAAGGCGTTCCCCGGGGACCACGTTAAGGTTGTAGCCTCTAAGGAGGCCCGTCGCGATGGGTCGTCGCCCCATGACTCGTGGAAGGAGCTGCTCCAGAACCTGGAGCAGGCTTATGAGTTCGATCGCGTGGTCTATCTGTCTCATTACCTTACTCCGCATACCGATGCCGTGGGCGATATCGAGCTGCTGCGTTCGGTCTTTCGCGCGTGCATGGGTCGCCGGGTCCAGTTACTGTATGTAGCGGGGCCCGCGGGCGCCGAGAGCCCCGCCGACGCCGCAGGGCAAACCGGCAAGGGAATTATCGCCCACGCGGCCAACGACCTGTGCCGCTACTATGCTGAGCGTAAAGGCATTCAGGCAAAGACCCTGCGCGTGCCTTTCCTGTATACCGCCTCTGCCGCGCTGGAGGACCCGTTTTTGGTACCGCTGTTCGACGCGTGCTCAACCGGATCGGTCGTCCTGCAGGGCGCGGAGGACGCAGCATTTCCCCTGCTGTGTGCCGAGGAACTCGCGGTACTGGTGCGCCGTATCTTTGACAGTTGGGATGCCTCCTTTGAGACGCTCGATGTCGCCGATAGCTTTCACTGCACGGTATGCGAGCTGGGCGAGGCGCTCAAGGGCCTATTCCCTGGTCTTGCGGTCGCCTATGGTGATTCTGCCGGCTATGCCCTGCCCGCCAGCGATGTCGTCCGCGTGCGCTATGGCTGGTTTCAGCGCTATGACCTATTGCGCGATCTTTCGACCATTCAGGCGCGCTGGGACGCCACCCAAACAAAGAAGGTTAATCCGCTGCGCGCGGCTATCGATCGCATCCAGGTGCGTACGTTGCCCGTCAAATGCCTGGAGACGGTGCTCGCGTGGGTGCTCTTTGAGTGCCTGACCCGCTTGTTCGCCCAGTCCTCCCAGCTCAACGTGCTCGACTATCGTCTGCTTTATGTGGTGCTGATCGGCACGCTCTATGGTCTAGACTTTGGCCTGGTTGCGGCCTTGCTGGCTTCTGTGGGCTTGGCGGTAGACTACTTTGCGCTCTATGGCTACACCTTTGAGGGGCTGTTTTACGAGCCGTCCAACTGGCTGCCGTTTATCGCCTACTTTGTGGTGGGCGCTGTGTGCGGCTATGTTCAGCTGCGCAACAGCGAGGCCATTCGAGTGGAGCGCGACCAAAATGAGCTCGTGCGTAATCGCAACACGTTCCTGGCACAGTTGTATCACGATGCTATCGAGGACAAGCGCGCCTACAAGCGTCAGATTGTGGGACGCCACGATAGCTTTGGCAAGATCTTTGCCGTGACGCAGGAGCTCGACGTACTCAATCCACGCGACATCTATCGCAAGTGCTGCGAGCTTCTGGGCGAGATCCTCGAGAACGATTCGGTGACGATCTACCATGTTTCGGGCGGGGCATTTGCACGCCTGGTGGCGGCAAGTCCCGCGATTGCCGAAGATGCCGCACGCTCGCTCACGCTTGAGCAGCTTGCACCTCTTTTGGGCGACGGGGGTCGTTCGAATCTGTGGGTGAACCGCGAGCTGACGCCGGGGCTTCCCATGTTTGGATACACGATCGGGCGCGACGGGGCGCCAGCCGTGTTGATCTTTGTGCGCCGTGCGGCCGAGAGCCAAATGACGCTCTATTACCAAAACCTGTTTCGCATCTTGTGTGGGCTGGTCGAAAGCGCGCTGGGACGTGCCTTCGATTACGAAGTCGTGGCGCGAGATAGGCGCTGTGTTGCCGGTACCTGCGTGTCCGTTAGCATCTATTTCATAGAACTTGCGAGGGAACAACAGCGAACGGTACA
>OGWR01001265.1_pt1 | contig 20857 bp, 20 predicted proteins | sample 1576061 | NCBI WGS metagenome assembly OGWR01 (sample SAMEA3541511, study PRJEB24748) | human gut metagenome | biome: human gut; feature: human-associated habitat; material: faeces | place: China | collected 2012 | reverse complement strand
GTCACAAGTGGTATTATATGGCAATTTTGTAATCTTGTCAACACTTTTTTTGAAAAAATTACTGATTTTTAAGTTTGACTTTAACAACTATTTTCTGCACTGCTTGTGCTTCCTTCTTTGTACTGCAGCCGGGCCGATGTAATTCCCAGGGAAAAAACACTGCGAAATCCCCCGCCTGCAAAACGACACGATCCTTTTCATCCAGTTCTTCATAAAACAGCAGGTCGCTTTCTTCCGCATGATCTTCAACAATAATATGTTCCGCTCTTCTGGGTGCAAAATAAATTATTTCTTCTCCAGCACCCAGATACTGCACATCAATATACTGATTATGCGCTTCAGGCTTCTTATCAGTTTTGGGTTCAGTCAAATATGTGTTGACTCTCACAAACACATTTCTGCCATCTATTTCATATTCACCATTTGCCAGTTCGGCAAAGTTTGTTTCCCTGATATATTGTAACGCCTTCTGCAGCCCTTCCGAAACATACGGCAATATTTTTTCTATATCCTGCTTATTTCCACACAGCATTATAAAAGCCTCCTTTTAAATTCAGTACTGTTTTATTCGACGTTTCGAAGTAAAATCCTGTTTTCTGCTTTGACAAAACGCTATGACTTACGTTAAAATTGTAACATATATTTTCATGAAAGAGGTTTAGTATGAGCTATTTGAATGTTACTAATGTTTCCCATACTTTTGGCGGCCGCCAGATTTTGGAAAATGTTTCTTTTAAATTATTGCGCGGTGAACATGTCGGTCTTGTCGGCGCTAACGGCGAAGGCAAGTCAACCTTTCTCAACATCGTCACAGGTCATCTGCTGCCTGACGAAGGTAAAGTAGAATGGCCCGGACGCGTTACTGTTGGTTATTTAGACCAGCAAAGTACTCTGGAAGCCGGCAAAACTATCCGTGAGGTCCTGCGCACTGCTTTCAACGAGATGTACGAAGCAGAAAAGCAGATGCTGGAGCTCTATGATAAAATGGCTGACGCATCTCCTGAAGAAATCGATAAAATGATGAATACCGTAGGTGAACTTCAAACTGAACTGGAACACAGCGGCTTCTATTCTTTAGATACTAAGATCGAAGAAGTAGCTAACGGTCTTGGCTTAGGCAGCATCGGTCTGGACCGTGATGTCAGTGAGCTTTCCGGCGGTCAGCGCAGTAAAGTTCTTCTGACTAAACTGCTTTTACAGAACTCCTCTATTCTATTACTGGATGAACCTACCAACTATTTAGATGTTGAACACATTGAATGGCTGACCAGATTTTTACAAAACTATGAGCATGCGTTTATCTTGATTTCTCATGATATTGCCTTTCTCAATCAAGTAGTCAACGTTATCTACCATTTGGAAAACTGCGAGCTGACCCGTTATACTGGCAATTATGATAAATTTCAGGAAATGTACGCTATTTATAAAGCTCAGCGTGAAAGCGCCTATGAACGCCAGCAGCAGGAAATTGCCAAGCTCGAAGATTTTGTCGCCCGGAATAAGGCTCGTGTTGCTACTACTAATATGGCCAAAAGCCGTCAGCGGAAACTTGATAAAATGGAAATCATTGAAAAACCCCGCGAAAAACTCAAACCATCCTTTAAATTTACGGAAGCCAGAACTCCCAGCCGCTTTATCGTAGAAGCTAAAGATTTAGTTTTAGGATACGATACGCCTCTGACACGTCCTGTTACTTTTAACCTTGAACGCGGTCAGAAAATTGCGCTCCGCGGCGTTAACGGTCTTGGTAAAACAACCCTTTTAAAAACTATTTTAGGTTTGATACCGCCTGTATCAGGTTCTGTAGAACTGGGTGAATTTTTGGAACCAGGTTATTTTGAACAGGAAGAACGCGAAAAAAATGAAAACACTGCTTTAGAAGATGTCTGGAATGAATATCCCGGCCTGACCAATTATGAAGTTCGGGCAGCTTTAGCAGGCTGCGGCTTGACCAATGAACATATCACCAGTAAAGTTTTTGTTTTGAGCGGCGGCGAAGCCGCTAAAGTCCGTTTATGCAAGCTGATGCTGCGCGATATTAACTGGCTGGTTTTAGATGAACCAACCAACCATCTTGATGTTGATGCTAAGGAAGAATTGAAGCGTGCTTTGATTGCCTTTAAAGGCAGTATTCTCCTGGTCTCACATGAACCTGAATTCTATGAAGACTGGGTAACTTCAGTCTGGAATATTGAAGACTGGACTACGAAAATAATTTAATCGCAATAAAAAAATCCTCAACCAAAATTTGGTTGAGGATTTTTGTTTTTGATCAGCTAACCAATGCCGCTACATCTTTTTCCAGCTGCATCGGTACAGTTATCAACGGCATATTTTCATTATGCCATTTCAGGCTGGCTGCCGCAGTAATATTTTGGCCACGTTTACAGAAAACCCTTTTGCCTCTCTTTTTACCTTCGTGATATAAAAAACGTACTTCAGGCGAATCCTTAAAGAGGTTTTTCTTGCACCAGTTAGAACATTCCTGTAACCGTCCACCAACCGGAGCAATCACAAACAATACCCACGGCCTGTCGCCGCTGTTCCAGTTATGCGGTGTCAGTGCCAGATTATAGTGTGTTAAATATTCTGCTTCCGCAGCAGCATCAAAATTAGCCCAGGCCATGTAAAATACAGGAGTACCGTTTTCTGCCATTGCCAAAACATACTGCTTGTTTGCTATCGCCGGGAAGATCTGCGAAGCCATCATATGCAGCGGCATCGTCTCATGCTGTTTAGACTGCATCATCAGCCAGACGATATTGCCCAAAATATATGCCGTACTATAATGCTCGTCCTCTAAAGCAGGTACTATAAACTTGATTTTTCCTTGAATTTTATCCATGTTCCGAGTTCTCCTTTGGTCGACCTTCCTCCACCAATCCCCATACAATATCCTAACTTTATTTAAATACTTCTAGAATTCCCATCTGATGCCTGTATTTACCTGCCATTCTTTCTTTGTATCACCGCCAAAACTACGTTCAATGTCACCGTAGAAATGTGTATTGCGACTCAGCTGAACCTGTGCGCCCATACCAAATTCATACCAGGTATCGCCATTGTCGTAACGTTTACGCAGACTTTCACCATTAGCGGCCAGCATCGATACATCACGGTCACCGTCAAATTCATGGAAAGCTCCCAGCTTAAAATAATAACTGCTTTCCGGATTAATCTTGCGTCCTACTTCAAACCCGATACGGCCGATGGCACTGGTCAAACCATCCACATTGATCTTAGTTCCACGTTCAGTGGTAAAATCAACGCTGTTCATCCTGCCCAAAGTAATTTGCAAATCCTAACGCAATGGCGATCAAGGCCAAAATCACGTAGACAGGCCAATGGCGCTTAATATACGAAAACACGTTGACTCCTTAGAGCTCCGTCTACGAACGGCGGATAACCTCGGTCACGACCTCGGATACCGTGGCAATGTTCGTCGGGTTGACATTGTGGGGCAGGTCGTCCTCGGTATGAGCGCAAGCCAGGCGCGTGCCGTCCACGCCGGCGATGGTGAGGGCTCGGCGGCTCGCCTCGAGCGCGGCATAGGCATCGGTCTTGGCATAGGGCATCTCGAGCGCGCCACAATCGACATGGAACGACTTGCACACCTTGCTGACCAGGTTCATGATGCGGCGATCGCCCTTGAGCAGCTGCTGTTCGCCCTCAACCGTCACCACCGAAAGCCTTCCGGCGCCGACGGATTCAAGATTGATGAAGAATACGCCGCGGAGCTTGTCGCGATGCGAAGCCAAGAAGGCCTTCATACCGGCGCCATCACAGTCCGAGGCGCCCGTTGCCACAAACCAGATATCGTGACCGAGCAGCTCATCATCGCCCATAGAGGCGACAGCCGAGAGCATATCTTCGGAAGAAGCGCCGTCGGAAGACGTAGCGCCGCCCTTCCAGCCATCGTTATCGTCCTCGAAATTATCCCACGAACCGATGCCGCGACCGGACTTCTTGGCATCGTAATCGTCTTCGACGCCCAGCCAATCACTCATGCTGTCCTGTTCGTTTTTCTTTTTACGACCGAACAGGCCGCCCAGGCCGCGCTTGCGAGACTTGGGTGCCGCCGGGGCGGGAGCCGAAATGGTCTCGATCGGCTGAGCGCCCGACGCAACGGGCCTAGGAGGCGCAACGGGTGCCGATGTGGGTTCGGGACCCTGAGCGGTAGCAAAGGGGTCGTCGGGATGGGCGGAGGGGTCGGGGAGGTCGAACAGCGACGTGCGAGACGCAACGTTTGTCTGCTTCATCGACGGCAGCGACGGATCGGGGACCGAAGCCAGCGGAGACGAGGAAGGCGCAGGCGACGGAGCCGACGCCGGATCGGGAACATTCATCTGCGGACGCGGTGATGCCTGGGAGGAAATCTGGGCCATAAGGGAATCGACCGTTTCGTCCTGGGTGGGAGCAACATCGGCAACCGTGGCACCGGAACCACTCGGGGTCGGCATGGTGAAAATCTGCGTGGAGTAAGGCCTCGACTCATCTGTCTCGGGAGCCTCGGAAACCGCAGGCACTTCCTCCTGCTCGACCTCGGTCGAATCATCTTGCTCGGCTGCCACGTATTGCTCTTCGTCAGAGTTGGCCTCGACGGACTCGTCCTCGGCGACATCTTGGATTTCGGCAGCATCAATAGGCTCGTCATCGTCTGCCGCGCCGCCCTGCTCATCGGAAACAGGAAGGGGCTCGGCAATCGCGGTGCCTTGCTTTTCAAACGTTATCGTGGAATCGAACTGCGCGGCATCAAACGACATGGTGCTATCGACGTGCTGCTGAGCCTCAAAGGACGTTGTAGCTTCGGCGGCGTCGACAGGCACGGACTGCATAGCCTCGTTCTGCTCGAACTCTTGCGCCGCGCGCTCACGTGCCGCCTCGGCTGCCTGCTGCTGAGCGATAGCCTCCTGCTCGGCAGCCTCGCGTGCGGCAGCGCGCTTCTCCTCGAAATCGTCGACAAATTTCTTGCCCTTTGCAAGCGCGCCCTTAAAGAAGTTGGAAGCGCTGGCGCCAATCGAAGAGAACGCGGATGCAATATCGGCATGGGGCGTTGCCGCGGGAATCTCGGCCGAGAAATCAGTATCGCTCTCGTAAGACACGCGCCTCGGCTGTTCAACGTAATCGTCGTCAGACTCATCCGCAGCGTCTTGCGCCGGCGCGGCGGGAGCCAAAATGTCCAGTCCTACCGCGGGATCGATCGCGGACACCGCCTCGGACTCGGCAACGGCAGCGGTAACCGCGGCAGACTCATCATCCACGGCGACAACGGGCGCAGATGCAGTCACGACGGGGGCAGGCTCGGGCTCAAACGTCGGCTCCTCGCCTTCCTCGTAATCGAGCGTGCAGGACTCGGGAAGCATTCCGAGCGCACGGATGGCATCCGAACCAAAGCGGATGTTGCCGGCGGCATTGCGATAGAACCTGGGCTCGGGCTCGGCCGCGACAGGCTCCTCCGCCGGCTCGGCAGTGGGAACCTCGTCATTGAACTCTTCGGCCTGGACAGCCTGATTCTGATCCTCGGGCACGATGGCGCCAATCAGCGTCTCGTCGGCAGACGCACCCTCAAAGCCCTCGATCTGCTCGTCGAAAGCCTCGCCCTGTTCGGGCTCGGTCTGAGCGTCGGGAGCAATCGGCTGACCGAACTCGTCCTCGGCGTAGGTAGGCTCTTCATACTCGATGGTGTTGCCGTAGTCGTTTTGCTGTTGGGCCGCGGCATACTCCGCTGCTGCGCGCGCCATCTCCTCGGCACGACGCTTCTGCTCCCCAAAATAGGTATCGAACGGAACATCGTCGGGAAACTCGTTTTCGCCCTGGAAGGGAGCAACGTTGTCCATAACGCCGAGCATAGCGGCGACAGAAGACTTGTTGCACACTGCGCCGGACGTATAGGGAAGCACAAAACGGTTAGAAATGATGTTTGCCGCGTTGGCGAGCGCAACGAGGGAAGCGAGGATCGCGACAATCCACAGCAGAACCTTGAGCGCGCCGGGGAGCGGCAGGATACGCAAGATGGCAACGGCAGCAGGGGCAACCGTGGCAACGGGCAACAGCTTGGCGATGAGCGCACGATACGAAGCATAGGGCTCGCGGGCGAGCAGCTCAGCACGGGGAGAGTCGTAGTGTGCGACAACGACCACCGGGCGGTTGCGCGGAGACGCGAGCGGGCCCGAGGCCTTGTGGTAGGCGATGACATTTTGGCTCACGCCCGTCTTGCCCAGGCGCGAAACCACGGGATGGCCCGTGCGCTCGAGCACGTAAAGAACGGCACCGACAATGGCCAGCAAGGTGCCGACCAAGCCGATGCCGCCGCCGATGCCCATCAGCAGGGCGCCGGCAAACGCAAGAATACCGGTAACGGCAAATGCCAACCTGCTGGGCGCCGGGGCATTGAACTCCTGAACCTCGGGATCAAAGCCGTGGTTGCGGAAGATCTGAGCGATATCCTCGGCAGCCAAGCGCTCTTCTTCGCTGCATGCCGGCGTGATGCCGGTGTTCTGCAGCAGGTGGTTAATATAGTTCTGGGTGTTCGCCATGTGCGCTCCACATCCATAATCCGACAAATAGGCCCAATGCATGCACATTAGAACCGTATATAGTCGAAAGTATACCCCGAGCGAGCGCAAACGACCGAATTCGGGCCATCTTAACGCCCCGAGCGGACAAGGATATAGCCTAATCTCCATATCGGACTAAAATCATGGCAGCAAACCACCTTCTCATGCGAGGACTCTATGACGGCAAGCGACGCGACCGCGACAATTAAAAAGGGGAATTCGGAGCCCAGTTTCGATAAAACGGCTCAGCGCATCCTCAATCTTTTCTTTGTGCTCAACAGCTCCCCCGAACCGCTGACGACCGAGCAGATCGTCTTGGATTCTGACCTGGGATATGGCTCGGGCAATATCGACTCGGATAAGCGCAAGTTTCGGCGCGATCGTGACAAACTGCTCGAACGCGGCATCTTAATCAAGGAGGTTCGCCCCGCCGGCGCGCAGGAGACCGAGGAAAGCTCATGGACAATCGACCGCGAGCACACGTTTGCGGCAGGCGGCCTCATCACCGCAGACGACGCCGATATCCTGCTCAACGCTATCGACCAGACAATAGCGGCCGGCTCATCCACTTTTGCCGCGCCGCTTGCCGATATTCGTTCCAAGATTGCCTACCTCACCGGCAGGACGACGGCGGACGAAGCACCGATCCGCCGCTCTCCCACCGTCGATGCGGTATGGAGCGCCTTTGCCGAGCGATGCGCACTGCGATTTTTATATCAGAACGGACGCGGTGAGCAGAAAGAGCGTACCGTCTGCGTCTACGGCATGTTCGAGCGCGAGGGCGTTGCGTACTTCTGCGGCCTCGACAATGCCACCGACGACATCAGGACATTCCGCTGCGACCGTATCGTTCGCGCTTGGCGTCCTTCGAAGGCCTACGCCATCCCTGCAGACTTCAATCTCAACGACTACCTGTTCTTTGAATTCGATTTTGCCGACCGCCCGCCCGTTGCGGCTACGTTCTCGTTCGCCCCGCAGACGCAGATCGATATGATCAACGGCCTCACGCGCGGGCGAGGTGAGCTCGCACACACCGATTCGGGATGGACTTGGACCGTTGACGTGCGCGATCTTGAAGCCGCCGCCTCATTTTGCATGGCCCACGCCATGGACGGCATGAGGCCCATGGCCCCCAAATCGCTCAAGCAGGCGTGGAACCACCTCATTGAAAGGACGGTGCACGAGCATGCCCGTGCGTAAACTCACCAGCGAGCAGAGGCTCTCGCGCGCCATCGACATTATGGAGGCCCTCTACGCCGCCGGCGAGAGCGGCATGACACGAACCGAGATTTGCAGTCGCTTTGACATCACGGGGGCGTCGCTCGACGAGATTCTCGAGATCGTCTCGACGCTCGCGGACCGAGAATCGGGTGCGCGTATCATCTGCGAATGCCACGGCGAGCGCGTGGTCCTCACCGGTGACGCCGGGCGTGTACTACCGCTGCGCCTGAGTGCCGCCGAGGGCGCTGTGCTCAACCACGAACTTGAATCGTTGGGGATCGAGCCCCAGGCGGCGGCTCGAATTCGACATGCTCTTCTACCCGAAGAGCTCGGCTATAACCAGCACGTCTTTGACACCGTCAACCACGGGTCGCACTGGCAGCAGCTGAGCTGCGCCATTCAGGACGGCGTTCGCTGCCTCATCTCGTATCGCTCGATGGACGATGCGCGGCCACGCGAGCGTCTGGTCGACCCCTTGCACATTACAGCAAACGGCGACCAAACATATCTGATTGCCTGGGACATCGCGGTCGATGAGCAGCGCACCTATCGCATGGATAAAATCGAGGGACTCGCCTTGACGGAAGACTCCGTCGTGCCTCACGCACCGGACGTTGCATCCCTCCACGATTCCCTTGCCCGGACGCAGCGTAGCGCAAAGCTCTTGATGCCATTCGATATGGCGGAGCATCTGGACTGGGCCGGCATCACCCTAATCGAACGCAGCGGGACAGACATGGCAACGGTAACCGTACATTACGGCTCCGAGCGTTGGCTGCTGAGCCAGATAATCGCAGCGGGCGGAGCCATCCGCATCTTGGATGACCCCGCCCTGTCAAAGCGTCTGTGCGATATGGCAAAAACCCTCGTCTGTCCGCTTTAGCGCCGCCGCTCGTGGCGTGCACGCCACAGCTGTAGATAGTGCCCGATCTGCGCCGATTCGATGCGCTGGTAGGAGCTCGTGGGCAGCGACGTTAAGAACTTCTTTCCGTAGCCCTTCGTCACCAGGCGCGGGTCGGCCAGAATCAGCACGCCGCAATCGGTCGACGAGCGGATAAGGCGGCCGGCCGCCTGCTTGACCTCGAGTACTGCCTCAGGCAGCGAATAGCGCGCCCAAGCGCGGTCTTCGCGCAGGTTGCGCTCGCACGAGAGCGGGTCCGTGGGGCTCGAGAACGGCAGCTTGGGAATGATGACGCAGCGCAGCGTCTCGCCGCTGGCGTCAAACCCCTCCCAGAAGGCCTTAAGCGCAAAAAGCGATGAGGTTGGCTCGTTGATAAACCGGTCGCGCAGGCGACGAGGAGATGAGTTGCGCTGCTGGCAGTTGAGTTCCAGGCCCGCACGAGCCATCTTGGGCTCGACGCGATCGTACAGCTCCTCCATGTCACGCCTGTTGGTGAACAGCGTGAGCACCGAGCCGCCCATGGCAAGATGAGCGTCGACCAGCACGCGCTCGAGCGCCGTAAGATAGCTCTCACGATCGCGCGGATCGGGGATATCGCCCGCAACGACTACAGCCATGTTCGAATCGAAGTCGTAGCTCGAGTCCAAGTGCAGCGATGAGGATGTTGAAGCACCGATGCGATCGAGGCCGACCGCATGGTTAAAGTGTTCAAAGCTTTTGGACACCGTCATGGTCGCCGAGGCAAAGATAGCCGTGTGAACCTCGGGCAGCCACTCGGTTGCCAAGGCCTCGCCAATATCGATGCGCTCCGCGGTCATCGACTCGCCGCCGGCACGCAGCCTGCGATTGACCTGCAGCGAATACACGTAGTGCTCGTCGGCGCCATCAATGATGAGCTTGAGGTTCTCGGCCAGCTCGTGCAGGCGGCGCGAGATATCACCCAGGTCGACAACAACCTCGGGCTTGCCCTCGGCGACGGCGGCTTGTACCAGCGCGTCGACGCTCTTGTCAGCTTGTTCCAATGCGGCGATGGCAGTGTAGGCCGACTGTAAGAAATCATGCCAGTCGTCAGATTCGCGCAGCTCGGGGCCAATCCATAGATTGGCATTGTCATAGCCCCCACGGGCACGGCGACCGAGCTCGCGAACGCCATCGAACACGCCGGCGATCGCCATGCTCGCGCGCGCAACCGTCGACGTCGCCTTGGCAGTAAGGCCCAGATAGAGCGTAGAGCCCTCGGAGGTTGCCAAATCACGGGAAACCTGGCTTAGCGCGCCGGTGCTCGAGCCACCCAGACGCTCAAACAGAACGCGTGATTCGTCCGCCGACACCACGCGCGCCCATTGACGGCGTGCCTCGCGCTCGATGGAATGGGCCTCGTCGATTACCCAATGACGAATCGGGGGCAAGATTCTGCCCTCGGCCGCAACATTGCGGAACAGCAGGGAATGGTTGGTGACCACCACATCGGCATGCGCCGCGCGACGGCGGGCGCCGTGGACTAGGCATTTATCGGGGAAAAACGGGCATAGGCGACGGGCGCACTCGCGCGACGCCGTCGTAAAGTCGGGACGGTTGACGCTGCGCCAGCGAATGCCGAGCGAGTCGAGGTCGCCATCGGCCGACTGACACACGTACGCCATGATGACCGCGACTGCCGTAAGCGTGTCGGCAGGATCACGCTTAGTCGTAATTTCGACTTGGCCGCGGCTCATGCGCTCAAGCTTGCGCAAGCATGGATAGTGGTCATAGCCCTTGAGGGCGCAAAACGATAGGCCTCCGTCCAGCTGCTCAGCAAGTTTGGGCAGCTCGTGATACATGAGCTGGTCGGCAAGATTATTCGATTTAGTCGCGATACCCACCGTGATGTTGTTACGGCGCGCTGCCTCGGCAAAAGGCACCAGGTAAGCCATCGATTTGCCGACGCCCGTCCCCGCCTCAATCACGCGATGCGTTCCCGTAACGAGCGCGTCACGGACCTCGAGCGCCATCGCGATCTGCTCATCACGCGGCTCGTAGGTGGGATACATGCGATTGACCAGACCACCTGGCGCATAGTCTGCCTCAATCTCCTCACGACTCGGCATCTTGAGTACCGGCAGTTCATCGGCGTCCACCCGATCGTCGGCGCGATCGGCCTTGAGAACGTCAGCACGAGCGGCGCTGAGAGAGAAGATAGAACCAGGGTTCTGCCCTGCCAAGAACGAGAAGATAGGACGATAGGACCAAGGCACGTCCGGATGCATGTCGGCTAGGCGCGCCATGAGGCCCTGGGGCAAGTCGGTGAGCGCCACGAGCAACACGCGCCATACGCCACACAGGGCGTCGACGTCGGCATTGGCACGGTGTGATACCGAGTCGCAGCCAAACAGATCGGCCATAAAAGACAGCTTGTGCGAGGCCAGGCGCGGAAGCGCGATGCGCGACAGCGCCAGCGAATCGATCCAGATGTCGCTGACGTTGACACCGCCCTTGACCGACTCGATAAACGAACGGTCGAAGGTGGCGTTATGCGCAATCACCGGGCAGCCACCGACAAAATCGGCGAGAGCGGCGACGGCCTCAACCGCCGACGGGGCATCCACCACATCGGCGTTTGTAATGCTCGTGAGTTCGGTAATCTCGGCGGGAATCAGCTGCTTGGGATGCACGAAGGTATCGAACCGATCGACAACCTCGCGGCCCGAAAGGCGGGCCGCTGATATCTCGATAAGCTCGTTGTCTTGCACCGAAAGACCCGTGGTCTCGGTATCGAGGACGATAACATCTTCCTCGATGAGACCAAACGATTGGGTTTTGGCGCGCTCGGCAAGCGTGGCATAGGAATCGATGACAAACTGCGGCGTTCCCGACGAAACAGCGTCCTCGATTAGCATGCAACGCCCGCTCGACGAAGTCCCATACGAATCAGACTGTCACACACCTGCGGGAACGTCATGTCATCGGTGTGGCGAATCTCATCCGGATACAGCGATGTATCGGTCATGCCGGGAATCGTGTTGGTCTCGAGGATGACGGGGCCATCCTCGCTCACGATAAAGTCGCTGCGCGAGATACCCAGGCAGCCGAGTGCCTTATGGGCAGCACAGGCGAGCTCCTGAGCACGAGCGTAGTTCTCGGGCGAAATCTGCGCCGGAATGCGATGGATGTCCGTAGGGTCGACATACTTCACGTCCAGATCGTAGAACTCGCAGTCCTCGGGCTTGCGGATCTCAACGATCGGCAGGGCGCGCACGTCATCCTCGCCGTACACGCCGACGGTGATCTCGGTACCCTCGATGCACTTCTCGACCAGCACCTTGTCGCCGTACTCAAACGCCTTGGCGATTGCCGCGGGCAGCTCGGAGGGCTCATGGACCAGGGAAATGCCATAGCTGGAACCGTTGACGGCCGGCTTCACAAAGCAGCGCTCGCCACAAACCTCGACGATATGATCGATATCGACTTCATCGCCCACCTCGAGCGCAAGGCCGGGGGCAATGGGAATGCCCGCCTTGGCGTATAGGAGCTTAGAGACCTCCTTGTCGGCACCGCAGGCGCTGGCAAGTACGCCCGAGGCCGTGTAGGGGATACCCAGGGTCTCCATGGCACCCTGCATGGCGCCATCCTCACCGCCGGCGCCGTGCATGGCGATAAATGCCACATCGAAACCGCCGGTCGCCATGGTTACCATAAAATCATCGGCAGCCGTGTCGATCAGCTCCACCGAAGTGTAGCCGGCCTCCTTCAAGGCAGCCACGACGTTCTTTCCCGAATTGAGCGAGATCTCGCGCTCAGCGGAATGACCGCCCGCCAAGACCGCTACGTGCATGTTCTCTAGGCTTTTACCCGGCATGGGCAGACTCCTCCTCTATAATTTCTGCAGCTGATACCATATTGTAGCGATACCCTCTACGTTTCCCCAAAATCGAAAGGCTTCCATGAATCCCAGGACTAAATCTCAGGACATTCGCGACTTGAGCCAAAACGATATTCGCGAGCTCGTGGCCGAACTTGGCCAGCCCGCCTTCCGCGCGAAGCAGCTCATCGAATGGGTCTTTGAGAAGAACGTTTGTTCGTTTGACGATATGACCAACCTTCCCAAGGCTTTCCGCGAGCAGCTTAAAGAGGCTTTTGCCTTTGATACGCCGACTGAACTCACCAAGCAGGTTTCCAAAGATGGCTCGCGCAAGTATCTACTCGAGTACCACGATGGCATTTCCGTCGAGACTGTCGGCATGCCCCGTCGTAACAAGCTTTCCGTCTGCGTTTCCACCCAGGCAGGCTGCGGCATGGGCTGCGCCTTTTGCGCTACCGGTCTCAACGGCCTCAAGCGCTCTCTGACCGCTCAAGAGATCGTCGACCAGGTGCTTCATGTATCCAACGACTTTGGCGAGCGTGCCACAAGCGTTGTCTTCATGGGCCAGGGCGAGCCGTTTGCCAACTACGACGAGGTTCTCAAGGCATTGCGTATCCTCAACGACCCCGATGGTATCGGTATCGGCGCTCGTCACCTCACCGTCTCTACCAGCGGCGTTATTCCCGGTATTCGCAAATTTGCCGACATCCCCGAGCAGTTCACGCTTGCTGTTTCCCTGCATTCCGCCATCCAGTCAACGCGCAATAAGCTCATGCCCGGTGTTAAGAAGTACACGCTGCTTCGCCTTCACGAAGCGCTTCAGCTCTACACCGAGAAGACTGGCCGCCGCCCGACCTATGAGTATGCCATGATCGAAGGCGTCAACGATACGAATCCCGAGATGCAGGCACTCTGCGACTTCTGCGAAGGAACGCTGTGCCACGTTAACCTGATTCAACTTAACGACATCGAGGGCAGCCCGCTCAAGCCGTCGCCGATTCATAAGGTTGAGGATCTTCAGCGTCGTCTTGAGTCCCGTGGCATCGAGACCACGATTCGTAACTCCCGTGGTAACGATATTGACGCCGCTTGCGGACAGCTGAAACAGCGTTTCAAAGTTCAGAAGAACGCATAGGGGAGTCGCACTCCAAAACGTTTCATGTGAAACATCGAACGGCCCCTGTTGCAGGATATGCAACCGGGGCCGTTTCATTTATTGACCTCACTTTTGGACCGCTGCTAGCTTTCCCATTTTTTACGGACAAAATAAGCGGCCCTTGTCTCATGAATCAGACAAGGGGCCCTCAAAATATGCAAGGTAATTGTTAGGTACCTAATAGCCTACATTTTCCCATTGGTTGCTAACCCAACCTTGATTAATCCTTGGATTTTTCGTTACCTGAGCAGTGCGCATGGCAACATCTTCTGTCATAACATCCATTTTCTTCTTGGAAGTATCGACAATATCTTGCGCGCCACGAAGCAAACGACCTCGAAGTTCATCGTCTGTCGCGATCTTATAGCCAGCAAAGGCACCAGCCGCGACAGTCGTCACCAATGCAATCGCAGTTAAAATCTTATTCCTCATCTTGGCCTCCTTGATCAAACTGAATCATTTCACCAAGAATACGAGAGAGCTCTTCCTCGTCTTTAAACTCAATCTCAATCTTATTCTTTCCACGCGAGCTCTTCACACGCACGTTGGTATTAAATACCTGACGAAGTACACGCGCAGCCTTTTTAAAAGACTGAGGCGTTGCAGGCCGCGGCGTCTTAGGTGTCTCTCCGGCAGAAAACAATGGAGCAAGATTTTCTGTCGCTCTTACGGAAAGGCCCTCCGCAACAATCTTCTCTGCAAGTCGAATTCGAGCATCCTCATAGGGAACTGCAAGAATCGCACGTGCGTGACCAGCAGTAAGTTTACCCTCAAAAATCATCTGCTGAACTACTTCGGGGAGATCGAGAAGCCGCAGCGAGTTTGTAATTGCAGAGCGTGACTTGCTTACGGCCTTCGACAACGCCTCCTGGGTCATACCGCTAGCATCGATGAGCTGGCGATAGCCCTTAGCCTCTTCGACGGGATTCAGATCAGAACGCTGAAGATTTTCGATAAGAGCAAGAGCCAGCATCTCTTCATCATTAACATCTTTAATGATGACAGGCAGTTCCTCAAGACCAGCAAGCTTTGACGCCTGGTAACGACGCTCACCAGCGATGATCTCATAGCCATTTCCATGCTTGCGAACCAAGAGCGGCTGCAAAACGCCATGTTCTTGGATTGACTCGCTCAACTCGCGAAGTTCAGTTTCATTAAAGTGAATTCGCGGTTGATTAGGGTTGGGAACGATATCCTCAATAGGTAGTTTTGTTTCAGATGCGGCATTTGAAGCAGATGCAGCAGAACCACCGGTCTCATACTCAGCCTCTGAGACCAAAGCATTGAGTCCGCGTCCCAATCCACCGCGTTTCTTTGCACTAGGCACGCTTGATCACCTCTTTTGCAAGGTTCATATACGCTTTTGCACCCTTATTTTGAGGTGCATAGGTAATTACCGGTTCTCCAAAAGACGGAGCTTCAGAGATTTTAACCGTACGGGGAATCAGCGTCTTAAACGCCTTATCACCAAAGTACGATTGAACTTCCTCAACAACCTGATTCGACAAAGAAGTACGTGAGTCATACATGGTCATAAGCACGCCATAAGTGTCTAAGCCCTTGTTCAGACGTGATTTGACCATCTTCATTGACTCAAGCAGCTTCGTAACGCCCTCGAGTGCGTAATACTCACACTGGATTGGAATCAAAACGCTGTCTGCTGCGGTCAAGGCATTGATAGTAAGCAGGCCGAGCGAAGGAGGACAGTCAATGAAAATAAAATCGAACTCGTCCTGAATCGGCTCAAGCAAATCTTTGAGGCGGGTTTCACGAGCAATTGCACTTACGAGCTCAATTTCGGCACCTGCAAGCTGAATCGTAGCTGGAATTACGAATACCTTTTTGCAATTTGTATCAAGAACAAGCGATTCTGCCGGCACATCATTCAACAATGCATCATAGATGCAGCGATCAAGGTCTTCTTTTTCAATTCCAAATCCACTGGTGCTGTTTCCCTGCGGATCAAAATCGACAATCAGTGTCTTACGACCCTGCTCACCCAGTGCTGCTGCAAGGTTCACAGCCGTCGTTGACTTACCGACGCCGCCTTTTTGATTGATGATTGCAATGATACGCGTGTCTTTTGCGTTCTTAGAACGCTTAACGTCGCGAAATCCCACGGTCCCTCCTGGTGTGTATTAAAGCTGTCAAACGGAGGATGTTTCACGTGAAACATTCCGATTCGATATCAACCGCCATGTTTCACGTGAAACACTGCAAGTTGTTAGTATCCATTATGTTTCACGTGAAACATCTAGGCAAGCGGATTCTTCTTAGCCATGCCATTTGCACGAGGCAATGAAACGGATGCTGGATGACTCTTCTTGAGAACAATGAACTCCCTGTGGCCCAAGCCCTCAGGCAAATCGATTGCGTCATTAAGAAGCAAAGTGAACCCGCAAATCTTAGCTGCCGACATACCGGAAACTAGCTCCTCATCCAAAGGATTACCCTTGGTGATAACAAATAGACCTCCATCCTTGAGGAACGGAGCCGCATACTCAACAAGAATCGGTAGAGGGGCAAGTGCGCGGGCGGTTACGACAGAAAACTGCTTCTTATGGCTTCGAGCATATTCTTCAAGGCGATCATGAATCGCATGAGCATGTTTCAACCCAAGAGCATGAACAAAAGAATTGACGGCATCAACCTTCTTACCAACAGAGTCAATATAAGTAGTTTTACGATGCGTGGCTATGGTTAACGGAATACCAGGGAAGCCCGCACCTGTACCCATATCGAGCAAAGCTCCCTCAGGAGCCTTATTGATATAGGGGAGCAAAACAAGTGAGTCGAGGATATGAAGTACCGCAGCATCTTCTACGTTAAGAATACGGGTGAGATTAGTTGTCTTATTTGTTTCCAGAACCAAATCCAAATGCTGAATACATTTCCTCAGCTCAACATCAGATACGCTCAAGGAATACTCTTTGCAATAGGAAGATAGACGAGTCAACATCTCGTCAGCTTGCTGATCAGTAAGTACTAACAACGAAAGCTCCTTTCTGACAAAAATCAGTGTATCGAGAACTTTTGACAAAAAAAGGGGACGTGGAAACCACGTCCCCTTAGCATAAGCTCGAGCAGATTATCGAGCAACAATCACCACATGGCGATCAGGGTCAGAACCCTCAGAATGAGTATCGACGGCATCATTGCCACGAAGTGCAATGTGAACCAGTCGACGCTCATAGGCATTCATGGGCGGAAGCGAAACACTCTTATGAGTGCGGATGGCACGCTCGGCTGCAGACTGTGCCATGGAGGCAACCTTGTCCTGACGGCGGCTCTTGTATCCCTCGACGTCCACTACAACCGGATACCTAAAGCCAAGCTTGCGGCTCACCAGCAATGAGAACATAACCTGAAGGGCATCAAGGGTGCGACCATGACGGCCAATGAGAACAGCAAGGTCGGGAGCCGTTACATCCAGAATCAGCTCACCCTCGTCGCCCTCATACTCATCGATAGGAGAGTTGGCGGCATCGAAGTGCGAAAGGATGGAACGCAGGATGGAAATCGCGACATCGGCAATGGTGTCGAGCTCCTCGTCGGTCAGCTCTTCACCGGCCTTGTAGCGCTGTGCAATCTCGGGATAATCGCCCGCGACCTGCGGGGCAACCTCCTCAAGCATATCCTCGATGATCTCTTCAGACATAACGTACTCCAAAAGTTAGGTACCTAAATAAGATTGATATCCCGCTACTTCTTCTTGTGCGGGCGCGGCTTCTTCTCGCGACGAGTGACCTCAACCTGCAGCGGCGCGTTCTTAAGGCGCTCCTCCTCATCGGCCTTCGCCTTGTCGATGACCTTCTGCGTCACAAAAATCTGCTGGATAACCTGCCAAGCAGACGAGACGTCGTAGTACAGCAGAACACCAACGGGAAAGCTCCAGCCCATCCAAAGCATCATGACCGTCATGACAACGGCCATCATACGCATGCTCTGAGCCTGCTGGCCGGTCTGGTTGCGCGACATATAGAGCTGCGGAATCAGGGTGAGGACGGCAAACAGGATCAGGCAGACCAGCGCAGGCAGCGCGACCATAAAGCCATCGGCAAAGGAGGCACTCGGCGTGGTGGTCAGGTCGGGCAGAATATTAAAGAACGAGAACGTGCCGTCGTTAAAGTAGTCCGGCAGGTTACGCAGCAGCGTAAATAGGGCGAACAGGACAGGCATCTGAATCAACAGCGGCAGACAACCAGCCATCGGGTTGAACTTGTTCTCGCTGTAGAACTTCTGCATTTCCTCGGCCTGACGCTGGGGATCGTCGGCATAGCGCTCCTGGATCTCGAGCATCTTGGGCTGCAGCACCTGCATGCGTGCCGTCGACTTAGTCGACTTGAGCATAAGCGGCGTCAGCAGCAGACGGATGATGACCACCAGGATGATGATGGACAGGCCCCAGTCGACCGCAAAGGTCTGGATGAGCTTGAGCAGCTCGAAAAGGATGTTAACGATCCAATCCCACATGTAAGTTTTCCTCCGATAGCGAGTGCCCGCTAGGGCACAGGGTCATAACCGCCGACGTGCAGGGGATTGCAGCGAGCGATGCGCCTCACGGCAAGCCAGCAGCCTCTCAAAACACCGTACTTCTCAATCGCCTGGACGGCGTATTGCGAGCACGTTGGGTAATAAATGCAGGCGTCAGGCAATAAGGGCGAAATAACCTGTTGATATATGCGAATAGGAGCGATGGCAACACGTCGCAAAACGTGATTGCTCATCGCTCCTCCCCGGCAACGCCGGCGCGTTTCATAAGCGAACGCAATGCATTGTCCATCTCCTGAGGCGAAGAAACCCTCGTCTTGGGAGTTGCGAACAAGATGATGTCATAACCCGCAACGGGAAATCCACAGCTGCGGGCGGCCTCGCGCATCACACGCTTAGAACGGTTGCGCACGACAGCACAACCGAGCCGTTTAGCACCAACGAAGGCGACCCTTCCGGAGTCGCCTTCGCCAACCGATTCACATATGGTCATTCGAATCAGAGGGTGATTGAAACGACGCCCCTGACTGAACACATGCTCGAAATCTTGCCGAGACTTAATAGTCTTCATGCGAGATGTGTGTATCGCTGCTAGACAGTGAGACGCTTGCGGCCCTTGGCGCGACGACGGGCGAGCACGGCACGACCACCCTTGGTGGCCATACGGGCACGGAAGCCATGGGTCTTGGCACGCTTACGCTTATTAGGCTGATACGTACGCTTCATCTTAAGTTCCTCCTGCTGCATTTCGAGTGTCCGCGGGGGCGCGGACGCAGATATAGACACGTGAGCTTGAAGATTGTAGGGAAATCAATGTTCAAATGTCAAGAAATCAAAGGTAAAAGGTTGCGCAGTTCACACGGTTCCCCCATAAGCCGAGCTCGATTTAGCGGTGCATGGCAACTTTTCACGATATTTCATCGAGTTTTCAACAGGTCATGTTGGCAATGTTGAGAACTTTTCGTCCGTTTTCCAAAGTTTTCAACAGGTTTTGGAAAGTTGTCGAAAGATGAGAAACATTGCACGGTGAGCTACTATTTGTTCGAAACCTTTTGAAAGATTGCGAGCGGCATGTCTGACGACTTTTACACCATGGTCGATTCCGGAGACCCGGCACCCGACAACGAGCACATCACCGGCGTGCGCGAAGAGCGTGAGGAAGGCGAGCAGACGACCACGCAGGCGCCAAAAGCCATGTACGCTGCGCGCATCGCCGTCTATGACGACATGCTGTCGACACCGCGTGTGATCGTCATTGATCCGCAAGATGTCCGCACGTATTTGGAAGAGACGACCAACACCGTCTACCAGTGCATGAAAGAACAAGGTGGCCATATCTCGCTCATGGTCATCCGCGAGATTGTCGAAAACTTTATCCACGCACACTTTGCCGAGCCCATCATCTCGATTCTGGACGGCGGAGACACCATCCGCTTTGCTGATCAAGGACCCGGTATCGACGACAAGGAACGCGCTTTCGACTTTGGCGTTACCAGCGCAAACAGCAAGATGAAGCGCTATATCCGTGGAACCGGAGCAGGGTTTCCCATGGTGCAGGAGTATTTGGAAAACGCCGGCGGGGCCGTGTCCATCGAGGACAACATGGGCAACGGCACCGTGGTTACGGTAAGCCTGGACCCTAAACGCGTGCAGGAAATCGAACGCGCCGGCGGGCGCGGTGCTGCCGTGCGGCCCGAGACGGAGCAGCCCGCATATCCCCTGCCGGGAGCTTTTGCGCAGCAGCCCATGGCAACGCAACAGATGCAGCCCCGCGTGGGACAGATGCAGCAGCCCGGAATGCTTCCTACACAAGAGCCCCAGGCGGCGTCGATGTCGATGCCGCCAAACGTGCCAGAGGCCATGCCGCTGGCGGATCAGGATACAGCAGCAATGCAGCAGGCGACGGGGGCACCGGGTGGCCAGCAAATGGGCTATCAGCCGTACCAACAGGGATATCCATATCAGCAGATGCCGCCACTGGGGTATGGCCAGCAGTTCCCGCAGCAGTACCAGCAGGGATATCAGCAGCCGTACCAGCAGATGCCGCAGCAGCAGTACAACCCCTGGGCCCAGCAGATGCCTCCGCAGCCTTACCACCAGTGGCCTCAAAGTTTTCAACAGCAAATGCCGCCGATGCAGAGTTCTCAACAACCAGCAGCTCAAATGATGTATCCTAATGCAGCAAATCAGTATGCGCAGCCACAGCCGGACGTGTTCGTAAGCGATCGCGGCAACGCCGCGCTGGGCTATCTGGCGCAAAATCAAGCGTGCGGTGCAACCGATCTGGCGAGGGCGTTTGGAAACTCGGCCCCCACTTGGTCACGCACGCTCAATGACTTGGCGCAGGCCGGCTTGGTCATAAAGCATGGCCAGAAATACCATCTGACCGAACTCGGCGCCGCTCGTGTGCGAGCTCAGAGCTAAAGAACGGGAGAGACAGTGGACGAGGAAGCAAGCATCATCCTGGGGGATGCCATCGCCTTTTGCCAGCGCGACGGCCAAGATGCACGCCTCATCAACATGCTGGGGCAATCGCGCGCCATAAGCCTGACCGAAGATACGCTCACGATCGAGGCCCCCTCGCGCTTTGCCATCGCGCAGCTCAAAAAGCATCAGCCGACTATTGAGGCCTATCTGGCGCAGAGAAATATGACAGAAATAAAGAAGAAAAGAGAAAAATGAAACGGATTATT
>OGWR01001245.1_pt1 | contig 21022 bp, 16 predicted proteins | sample 1576061 | NCBI WGS metagenome assembly OGWR01 (sample SAMEA3541511, study PRJEB24748) | human gut metagenome | biome: human gut; feature: human-associated habitat; material: faeces | place: China | collected 2012 | reverse complement strand
TATAAGGTGGATTTGCAAGAAATGCGTGTGCAGAAGCTTTGGGACATTTCAGAAGCTGCCCGAACAGCGCCGCCTGCTGGTCACCCGCCGCGCCGCAGATCGGCACGCCCGCGAGCTCTTCGAGCCCTTCGATGCCCTCCGCCACCGTGCCGTAGACTTCGGAGTTGGACACGGGACGCGGCAGAATGTTCATCGGAATGTCCAGCAGCGCGCAGAGCTCTTCATCCCACGAAAGCGTGTGGATGTTGAAGAGCATCGTGCGGCTGGCGTTCGAGTAGTCCGTCACGTGGACCTTGCCGCCCGTCAGCCTCCAGATGAGCCATGTCTCCACCGTACCGAATAAAATTTCGCCGCGCTCGGCCCTTTCCCGCGCGCTGGGGACGTGGTCGAGCAGCCACTTGATCTTCGTCGCGGAAAAGTAGGCGTCGATGTGCAATCCCGTTTTCTCGGCCACAAGCTCGCTCACGCCGCGCTTTTCGCGAAGGGCGTCTGCAATGTCCGCCGTGCGGCGGCACTGCCAGACGATGGCGTTGTGGATGGGCTCGCCCGTCGCGCGATCCCAAAGAATCGTCGTCTCGCGCTGGTTCGTGATGCCGATCGCCGCGACCGCGCGGCCAAGGCCCGATTCGCGCAAGGCCTGCGCGGCAACGGCGCGCTCGCTCTCCCAGATCTCGTTCGGGTCGTGCTCGACCCAGCCGGGATGCGGATAATACTGCCGAAACGGCCGCTGCGCGTGTCCGCCGACACTGCCATCGCGCCCGAACAGAATGGCGCGCGAGCTGGTCGTCCCTTGATCGAGCGCCAAAATATAACGCTGCATGAAGATACCCCCTTGTTCATTTGGACCGTCTTATGCTATACTAATGAATAAGATTATATCATGCAGGAGGGTTTTGCGCCATGGCTATTTGCAGGGAATTTTACTTCCCCTCGTCGGACGGCTCCTCGCGCATTCACGCGGCGGAGTGGATGCCCGAGAGCGGTGAGATCATCGGCGTTTTACAGATCGCGCACGGCGTGGCGGAATACGGCATGCGCTACGCGCCGTTTGCCGAATTCATGACCGAGCACGGCTTTGCCGTCGTGGCGAACGACCACCTCGGCCACGGCCTTTCCGCCGAGAAGGACACCGACACGCTCTATTTCGGCCCGCGCGACGGCTGGAAGCATGTTGTGGACGACATGTACGCCCTGCGCTGCCGCACGAAGGAAAAATATCCCGATGTTCCCTATTTTCTCATGGGCCACTCGATGGGCTCGTTCCTGACGCGCACCTATCTCATCCGCTATCCCGGCACCGTCGACGCCGCCATCATCATGGGCACGGGGCACCAGTCCCCCGCGATCGTCACGGGCGGGCGCGCCATCGCCAAGGCCGCGGGCAAGCGCCACGGCTTCAAGGCGCACTCTCCGCGCGTGGAGGCACTGGCTTTCGGTGCTTACAACAAGGCGTTCGCGCCCAACCGCACGGAGGTCGACTGGCTCAGCGCGAGCGACAACAATGTTGACGCCTACATTGCCGACCCCCTCTGCGGTCAGAAGGCGAGCATCGGCCTCTTCTACGAGATGCTCGGCGGCATCCGCTTCATCAGCACGCCGAAAAACATCGCGTCGATGAACCGCAACACGCCCATTCTCTTCATCTCCGGCGACAAGGACCCTGTCGGCGAGATGGGCAAGGGCGTCAAGCGCGCATACGAGGCCTTCCGCCGCGCCGGCGTGCGCGACGTGGAGCTGAAGCTCTACAAGGGCCTGCGGCACGAGATTCTGAACGAAGACTGCCGTGCCGTGGTCTATAACGACCTGTGGAGCTGGATCGAAAAACATTTATGAATAAAGTCAGGAAGGCGAACCGTCAGGCGGTTCGCCTTCTTTTACTTCGGAGCAACGTTCGCGGCGTCAAAGCGTCGATATCGTGCGTCGTGAGCAGGACGCGCGCGGTCAGGATGCCGTCAAGCGTGACGAGGAACACCGCCAGCGCCGCGGCCCACTCTGGAAGCAGTGCGGCATAGCCCTCCAGAACCGGCTGCACATACCGCACGGCGAGCATCGACAATATTCCCCAGCAGATGGAAAACGGCAGGCAGATGCGGCCGTTCACGTCGCATTTGGTCGAAGAATAGTCCCAAAACTGCACTTGAAACAGCCTTTCATAGCCCCAGTGCACGGCGTATTCCATCGCCGTCGCCGCGAGCATACCGAGCAAGATCTGCTCCCACGCGCCGGGGAGCTTTTCCGCCCCCAGCAATAAAATCGTGACCATTGCAAAGCCGTACACCGGACACAGCGGCAGGAACACGAAGCACCGCCGCAGCCGGTGGCTCGATCTCGTCGCTGCGGCGAAGAGCTTTTCCAGGCAATAGCCCAAAAAGCTGTAAGCAAACCAGTACCAGATATGATCCATTCCTTCCTCCGCGTCCGTTTTTTTCAGTATGGCCCGCGCAGATGGAAAAATGCGTGCCGCGCGCGTTGCAAAGCGCGGCGAATCATGGTAAAATGACAAAAAATCGACAGGAGAACACAACTATGCCTGATACCTGGGAAGCTCTGGAACACGACTGCAAAAATTGCCGCGAATGCTCGCTGTGGGAGACGCGCACGAACGTCGTCTTCGGCGTCGGCAATCAGAATGCTGAAGTTTTATTCATCGGCGAAGGCCCCGGCGCGAACGAGGATGCGCAGGGCGTGCCATTCGTCGGCAGGGCCGGTCATCTGCTCGACGACATGCTTGAGATCATCGGCCTCAAGCGCGACGATGTGTATATCGCCAACATCGTCAAGTGCCGCCCGCCGGAAAACCGCGACCCGCTCGGCGTGGAGCAGGACGCCTGTATCGGGTATCTTCGCCGTCAGGTCGCGCTGCTGCGGCCCAAGATCATCGTCTGTCTCGGACGCATCGCGGCCATGCGCATCATCAAGCCCGACTTCAAGATCACGCGTGAGCACGGGCAGTGGTTCGAAAAGAACGGCTTTCAGATGATGGCCGTGTATCACCCCGCGGCACTGCTGCGCGATCCGCGCCGCAGGCCCGAGTCGTTTGAGGATTTCAAGGGCTTACAGCAGAAGATCAATGAGCTTTGCGAGCACACCCATGCCGTTTCCTAATGCAAATAGCATACTTTTCGGTGCTGTGCCCTGCCAAATTTCTACATAAATGGTGTTTTTTGGATAAAAATGCTATTGACGGCCATTTTTGTGTGTGCTATATTACTACCATCCTTTTTGAAAGGACTTGGAGCTTGAGTGATGAAGACTGTTGTAAGCAACGTTGCATATCGCTTTTACTATTACTCTTACTTTTACTTTAAGGACAAGGTAAGAGCGATTTGTGATGCCCGTAGCTGAAAGGTCTTTCGAACCAACACTTGAAGGTCACTTCAAAAAGAGTTGAGTCAAGGAACCCGCCGTATGGACCACAAGTCCTTACAGCGGGTTTTATTGTTATCAGCGAGAAATAAAAATTGGAGGAAAAAAGCATGAACACCAAACGCATCATTTCTCTTGTTGCCTCTCTTGCCCTCGTTCTAAGCCTGAGCGTGGGTCTGACCGGCTGCGGCGATAAGGCCGCACAGGACGACAATCAGGGCAGCACCGACGGCGAAAGCACGAAGTACACCGTCGGCATCTGCCAGCTCGTGCAGCACGAGGCACTCGACGCTGCCACCCAGGGCTTCATCGACGCGCTGAATGAGGCGCTGCCCGGCCAGGTCGAATTCCAGAACAAGAACGCTTCCGGCGACAGCGCCAACTGCTCCACCATCGTCAACGGCTTCGTTTCCGACGGTGTGGATCTCATCTTGGCGAACGCCACCGGCGCGCTGACCGCCGCCGCTGCCGCCACGAGCGACATCCCCATCCTCGGCACCTCCATCACCGCTTACGGCGTTGCTCTTGATATTGACGACTTCAACGGCACTGTCGGCGGCAACATCTCCGGCACCTCCGACCTCGCTGACCTCGAGGCTCAGGCCAACATGATCACCGAATGGTTCCCCGATGCCACGAAGGTCGGCCTGCTGTTCTGCTCTGCCGAGCCCAACTCCCGCTACCAGATCGGAGAGGTCGCCAAGTGCCTCTCCGATAAGGGCATTGAAACGAAGGAATTTGCCTTTACCGACACCAACGACGTCGCTTCCGTCACGCAGTCCGCTGCCGACTACTCCGACGTTGTCTACGTCCCCACCGATAACACCGCCGCTTCCAACACCGAGGCCATCGCAAACGTTCTTGTTCCCGCGGGCGTGCCTGCCATCTGCGGCGAAGAGGGCATCTGCAAGGGCTGCGGCGTCGCGACCCTCTCCATCAGCTACTATGACCTCGGCGTGACCACCGGTAAGATGGCCGCCAAGATCCTGACCGGCGAGGCCGACATCTCCGAGATGCCCATCGAGTTCACCGAGGCCACCCCGAAGTACAACGCCTCCATGTGCGAGACGCTCGGCATCGAGCCTCTCGATGGCTACACTGCCATCGAAGAGTAATCTGATCACATCCCCCCGCAGGCAGGGACGGGCTTAGCCCGTTCCTGCCTCAACAAGAGATAGGAGGAGAGAACCCATGAGTTTTCTTTCGTCGCTGATGAACGCCCTGCCCGGCGCTGCCGCACAGGGTCTCGCCTGGGGCATTATGGCCATCGGCGTTTACATCACCTTCCGCATTCTGGACGTGGCGGACCTGACCGTCGACGGCTCGCTGGCAACCGGCGGCGCTGTCTGCGTCATGCTGATCCGCGGCGGCTTCAATCCCTGGATCGCCCTGCTGTGCGCGATGCTCGCCGGTATGCTGGCAGGCCTCGTCACCGGTCTTTTCCACACGCGCTGCGGTATTCCGGCCATTCTCGCCGGTATCCTGACGCAGCTTGCGCTGTATTCGATCAATCTGCGCATCATGGACAGCAAGGCAAACCAGGCACTCAGCGTTGATAAATATCCGCTGCTGCTTTCGCAGCGCTATGTGCGCGAGCTCTCGATGAACAATCCCCTGCCGCTGCTGCTTCTCTTCACAGCCGCGGTCATCGCCATCCTGTACTGGTTCTTCGGCACGGAGAAGGGCAGCTCGCTGCGCGCGACCGGCGCAAACCCCCACATGGCGCGCGCACAGGGCATCAACACGAACTCGAATATCGTGCTTGGCCTGATGGTCTCGAACGGTCTTGTCGCCCTCTCCGGCGCGCTGCTGGCGCAGTATCAGGGCTCGAGCGACATCAACATGGGCCGCGGCGCCATCGTCATCGGCCTTGCCGCCGTCATCATCGGCGAGGTCATCTTCGGCAAGATCTTCACGAACTTCGGCCTCACGCTGCTGGCCGTTTCCATCGGCGCGATCATCTACTACATCGTGCTCCAGATCGTGCTGCAGCTCGGTCTGAACACCAACGACTTAAAGCTTATCACGGCGCTGATCGTGGCGGTCTTCCTCGCCATCCCCTACTGGAAGAGCAAGATGTTCCGCCGCAAGGTGCAGCCCCAGAGCGCAAAGAACGGAGGCAATGGCCATGCTTGAACTCAAGGAACTTTATAAGACCTTTAACCCCGGCACCATCAACGCCAAAACCGCGCTGAACGGCCTGAGTCTGACGCTGAACGACGGCGACTTCGTCACCGTCATCGGCGGCAACGGCGCGGGCAAGTCCACGATGCTCAACGCCACCGCCGGCACGTTCTTTGTCGACTCCGGCAAGGTCATCATCGACGGCTCCGACGTCATGTGAGTTGTTACCGATACGGAAAGTCGCAGTAGCATCTTCGCCGGCAGAAGCTGCCAGGAAATAGATACGGTTGTATGAATGTCCGGTCGGTAATTGAAGCACATTGCCTTTACAAGTCAGTCCATTCGCTATTTCTTTCTCTCCCAGGCGGAAAGAAATGCCATCAGCTTCCAGAATGGAGTCGGGGAGAAGTTCTGCTGCGTAACTGTTGCCCGACTCGAAGTTTCCTTCGTGGCGGAAAGCATTCCAACTGAAGCATTTGCGGTCATAATCCAGCGGCAGACAGGCATATTGCGGAGCCTGAACAGTTGCTTTCTTCTTCAGTTTCACTTTAAATGTCTGTATGCTGTAGGGTTCGATAGATACATTCAACTGATTTTTGTTGAAGTCTGCGCTTCCTATTTCTTTTTCCGTACCGTCTGCAAGCACTGCCTGTTCTATTTCACCGGCAAAGGTGATGGCTGCCTGCTGGGCAGTTGCGCCTCCGGTTTCATATACACGTACTACATATTCATCCGATACTTCCGCTTTTTTCAGTGCTTTGATGACAACCCGGTCATTGCTTGAACGGACGAAAGCGAATTCCTTGCCTAGTGTTCCGTCATGTTTCGGACTGCTGAAAGCTTTGATCGGTTGATTCAGAATTTCCGCTTTAATGGCGGTGGCAGGTTTGTCCAGTGCTCCGTCATGTCCTGTGATACTATAAGTAAATGTATGGAAGCCAAAATCCTGACGGTCCTGATAAGCATAATTGCCTTTAGTTTCGGGAGTATGAAGCAGAGTCAGGCGGATGGTATTATGATCCGGTTTATCCCATCCATATTTACTGTCGTTCAGGATAGATACGCCGTAACTGTTATTTTTATCTGTCAGGTCTGCCCATTGCTGTGCGTACACTTCATAAGCTGTCTGTACATTATTTCCTCTTTCCACGCTGCCGATTCCCAGATCGTAGGTTGCTTTTTCATTTTCTATATTCAAAGGAAATTCCGCTTTCAGTAAGGTGTTTGTTGACTGCCAGTCTATTTCATTGTAGAAGTCTATGCGGTCGGCACGGCTACCTTCGTAGAGGCGGATATATTGTTTGAAGAGTGATTTGCCATACTTCTTCTCAATACAAAGCGCTTTCCGGAGTGCTCCGTTTTCCACTAAAGTGACTTTAGCGTCATCTGTGATTGAAACAGGCTCACGATCAATCGTTTCTTTCAGAATTTCCCAGGCCGGCCATGAATACGACTTGTTTTCGGTGAAGAGTGCCGGACGAATTGCTTTTCCGTCTTTCACGAGTTCTTTGTTGTTACGTTTATCGGTCAGCGAGATGATGTCTCCGTTTTTATCCAGTGTAATCTTGTAAACAGAGTTTTCAATGGCAGAAGCAGGTGAGGGAGTTATTGTCTTTTCCGATCCCCCGTTGCGGACATCGTAGACTGCATAACCGTTTGCCGGCAATGATGCTGCAACCAATATGTGAGCGTGTCCGTTTTCGTAGCTGATCAGTTGAGAAGCGACTTTCTTGCCCTGCGCATTGTATACAGTGAATCCTTTCGGAGCTTTGGGTTGTTCAAGGATGATCTCAGTCAGGTCGGATACGGGGAAAGCATTGGCGTTATAAAGAATGACAGGTGTTCCTTTCACACGTGTATCCATTTGTCCGGCAATGGCGTTGACGGAAGAAGTCAGCACTTGTGAGAATTGCTTCAGAGAGATCAGTTCATCGTTCCATGAGAATTCATAGGCACGGGGAATGCTCGTTCCTGTCAGGTCATCATGGAATTGATGGAAGATGAAGCGTTTCCATGCTTCCGTCAGTGTATGTTGCGGGTAGCTGGCTGTACCCAACCATTCGGCAGCGACAGCCGCTCTTTCTGCTGCATCGCCCAGCTGTTCGTTTTGTCGGTTGTACAACTTCATGGCTGCCTGCGAAGTGTAGCAACCTGTTCCGTGAACATCCATCAATAATTCTCCGTCGAATACAGGCAATTCTGGGTGATTATTGAATGGCAGATAATCTTTATACAACTGATCGCTGGTGGCGCTGATCACTTCTACCGGACCATCGCCTTTGATTCCTTGTTCTACAGAACGTACCGAACCCAATGTCGGTGAACCGCCGATATCTCCTGTTCCATAGTAGCGATAGACCGTATTCAGCGGAGTACGTTTGGCCAATCCTTCCAGATCTTTGTTCTTCGAGAGGTCTTCGTTGTTCCATCTGCGTCCGTAGTCGTACCCGTGGGCTAACATTACCTGTTTGCCATCGATACCCTTCCAGAGACCAATAGTAAATGGATGTTTGCTTTTTCCATAAAAGGGATGATTGCGCCAGTCCAGTTTCTGTGAAGAAAAACCAATCAGTCCGCAGTGTGCGGCAATGGTAGGAAGTGTCCATCCGAATCCGAAGCAGTCCGGCAGGAAGATGTCCGTTCCTTCTTTTCCAAACTCTTGCCGGTAGTACGTCTGTCCGAGCATGATGTTGCGCCGGGCCGCTCATCCCGCTTTCCCAAAGCCTCCTGCTGGCCTGCTATCCCCGCGAGAAACGCGGCATCGCCCTTTCCCTGTGGTCCATGACCATCGTGCTCGCGCCCATCCTCGGGCCGATCCTCGGCGGGTATATCTGCGACAACTATACGTGGAACTGGATCTTTTTCGTCAACGTACCCGTGGGGGCCGTGTGCCTCGTCGCGCTGCGCATCCCCATGGCCGGGCGCGAGACGGCCACCGCCAAGAACCCCATCGACACCGTGGGGCTGATCCTCCTCATCATCGGCGTGGGCTGCCTCCAGCTCATGCTCGACGAGGGCAAGGACAAGGACTGGTTCGCCTCCGGCTACATCGTGATCCTCGGCGTCCTCACGGTCGTGGGGCTGGTGCTCCTTGTGGCGTGGGAGCTCACCGAAGAGCATCCCGTGGTCGACCTCTCGTTGTTCCGGCACCGTAACTTCACCGTGGGCACAATCTGCATCAGCCTCGGGTTCCTGTTTTATTTCGCCGGGGTGGTCATGATGCCCATGATGCTCCAGACGCGGCTCGGCTATACCTCCATGTGGGCCGGGCTCTCCCTCGCGCCCATCGGGATTTTCCCGGTCTTCCTCTCGCCGCTCATCGGGCGGTTCGCGCAGCGCATCGACATGCGGGTCATCGTCACCATGAGCTTTCTGGTTTTCTCGGCGGCCTTCTACCTGCGCACCCTGTTCTCGCCGGACGTCGATTTCGCCTTCGTCCTCTGGCCGCAGGTCGTACAGGGGATCGGCGTGGCCATGTTCTTCATGCCGCTTACGAGCATCATCATTTCGGGGCTCGACGCCAAGGACATCGCCAACGCCTCCAGCCTCTCCAACTGCACCCGCGTGCTGGCGGGCTCCATCGGGTCGTCCCTCGCCACCACCATGTGGGAACGGCAGGAAGCCCTGCACCACGTCCGGCTCACCGAGTCCATCAACCCGTTCAACCCGGCGGCGCAGCACGGGCTCAACCAGCTCACGCAGATGGGCCTCTCGCCGGAACAGGCCAAGGTCTGGGTCGCCAACGAAATCACGCGGCAAGGGTTCCTGCTCGGGTTCAACGAGCTGTTCTGGCTGGCGTCCATAGCCTTCATCGGGCTGGCCGGGCTGGTCTGGCTGTCCACACCCATCAACAAGAAAATCCGGTAGGCGGACGCATGGCACAACAAACGAAATGCCGGAAAAAGACGGAAGCGCGCCGGGAGGCCATCCTTGACGCCGCACTGGAAGAATTCGCCGCAAAGGGGTACGCCGGAGCGCGTATGGAAGACATCGCCCGGCGGGCCGGGGTAGCCAAGGGCACGCTGTATCTGCATTTCGGGGATAAGGAGGGGCTGTTCAACGGCCTCGCGGAGTCTGCGTTCGCGCCCATGCACTCGCTGGCCAAGGAGATCCTCGACGACAAGACGCCGACCCTGCGCGAAAAGCTGCTCCGTTTCTGCGGGCCGATGCTGGATGAACAAGGCTGCTCAAGGACGGCGCGGATCATCAGGCTGGTGTGGGCAGAAGGGCTGCACAACCCCAAGCTCGTCGCGCCGTTCTACCACGGGCTCGTCGCCCCGATCCTCGAGCTGCACCGGGAGAACCTGCGCCTCGCCGCGCATGAGCACCCGCACCCGGCGCTCCAGCGGTTCCCGCAGCTTCTCGTCTCGCCGATCATGCAGGGGCTGCTCTGGCAAGGGATGTTCAAGGACAAGGCCCCGCTCGACGTGAAGGAACTGTATATCGCCTATCTCGACATTATCCTGCCGGAAAAATAAGGGATTTATGTATAAGGCAGGCAGCCGCGCCTCCCGAAGCCCCGGGAGGGTGCCGCAAGCGGGTTCCTGCGGAAACTTGGGGTTTTCACGCCGGAAACGCGGTAGGGCTTCCCTGAAAACGTCCTTTTTTTCGCCTCTGACAGATTTGAAAGCCAACAAATTGTAGATCTCTAACAGACTATCATGTATTTATAAACAGGTATTTCTCATTACGAGGGGTGGCTACGCTTTTCTCCGATTGCGCCGGAAGTCTTTCGCGGAATAGACAGCGGCCCCTCCCTTCTCCCCTTTTGTGAGCGCCTTTGGCTCCAAATCCCGCCTCGTCCAGAAACGGGGATGGATTTGTTTTTATAATTCTACTGTGTTATAATTTTTTTTGATTACGGATGCGCGGCACTCGGTTGCAACGGATCGCGCATATGTCGGGCATTGGGGGGAAGGATTTCGCAGCTACTTTCCGTGGTATAAAATTGACATAATTTAAAAGATTATGCGATAAAATAGTGCCCTCCCCGCCTGTTGGCGGAGCGCAAGCACAGGCGGGCTCCGCCCGGCCCCGTATCCCAAACGGATGCCGGACAGAGTCTCCGTGCGGAACGGAGAACCGATCGCCCAAAAAAAACGGGGAACACGCCACAGGATTGCGGAGAAAAAACAAAATACAGCACGCCAGCCTCTCCCCCGCATGATTGCTCCCGTGCCCGCTTCTCCCCGGCATTCGCCGCTGTGGTATCCCCAGCGGGGAAGGGGCCTTCCCCGCAATTTTATAGCCATTCCATATGATTATGTGCAGATACCTTGCCCGCACCGGTCCTTTGTTCCGAAAACCGCGGCATCCGGAGGCGTTCCCCTCAGGCCCGGGGCCGCTTTCACGTCCATCCCCCACTTCGCCATAAAGCGGGGCAATTTATCATAATAAAGCGTTATTCCTCCCCAAACACTGATTGCAACGGGCCGAAATATCCTTTAGAAAAGGACAGGCCGCACCTCAGGAAAAGCGGCCAACCCCATCCGGCTGTCCGGTCCCGACGCCGCGTATCGAGCGGTTTCGGGAACTGACGCTACCCGCCGCCAGTTCCGCCGCACGGCTTTATCCCGGCTCCTCCGGGGTTCCCACCGCTCCGTCGTTTTCCCGATTTGGTTGTTGGGGAACTTCCCGACGTTAAGGCCTGAGGAACGCTTTTTCCTCCTTGAAAACGAGAGCATCACATTGAAGCGTCCCGTGAGCCCCGCCGAAAACGGCGCAGGGGCCGCGGGTTGCCCCCCGAGAGAGTTTCCCTTGAGAATCACGATACCGTCTTTTTCTTCACTCCGGCCCGTTCTTCTGGCTGGGTTCCTCCTCGCGCTGCTGTTCGCGGGGTTCCCGCCCCGCAGCGGAGCCGAGGAAATCCTCCGCATCGGCGTGGAAGACGATTATGCGCCCTTCTCCTTTCCCGCCGAGGGCACGCAGGCCGGATTCGACCCGGAGATCGCTGAGGCGTTGTGCAAGGCCATGCGCCGTTCCTGCACGGTCGAGCCCCTTGCTTTCGGCACGCTGCTCGAAAAAATGCGCCGGGGCGAGCTGGACATGATCGTTGCCGGGCTTGCCAAAAACGAACAACGGCTGGCGTATATGGATTTCACCAACAGCTACTACCACTCCCGTTCCATCTATCTGGGGCTTCCGGGCAGCGTGGCCGTCAGCGCCGAAGGCCTGAAAGGGAAACGCGTTGGCGTCCAGGATCATACGCAGCAGGAGATCTTCCTCCGGAGTCACTGGGTCAACGTGGCTGAAATCATCCGTTTTCCTACCTATGGGCAACTGATCGACGCCTTCTGCGCCGGACAGCTGGACGCCATCCTCGTGGACGGGCTGTCCGGGTACGAATTCCTCCAGAGCGAGCGCGGGCAGCCTTTCGCCATACTGGATGATCCCCTCCCGCCCGACGAAGACCTCGCCTATGCCCACATCGGCGTCCGGAAAAACAATTCCGAACTGATCGAGGCGATCAACGAAGCCATCGTCCATATCAAACTGAACGGCGAGTACGACCGCATCGTACGCAAATATTTCCCCTTCAGCATTTATTGAGCGCGTTCATGTACTGCAAGCCTTCCCGAAACGCGGAGCCGAAGCGGAAACGACAACTCGGCATCAACCTTTTCCCCGTGCTCGTCTCAGTGCCCCTGCTGGCGCTGCTGGCCTTCGTCTCTTTTATCTTCACCAATGACCTTCAACGGATCAAAAATCTGGCGCTCTCCACCAGCAACAGCCATCTGCCGCAGATCCTTGCCAAGCAGCAGATGCTCCTCAACGTCGAAAACATGCGCCGCAACATCGCGCTGGTGTACAGCGCGTCCGACCCCACCATCAGCCGGAACGCGGGCATCACCGCCCAGGCGCTGATCGCGGAATCGGTCTTTGAGGAGACGTCGGTGGACTTCTCCAGCAAAATGGATGAGATCAGGCCGCAACTCCTCCGTCTCATTGAGCTGAGGCAGCAGAGCTATCTGGCCGAGGATCGGCTCCATCATGCGGAAATCTTTTTTTCGAACGTGCTCGGGCGGCTGCTTATGCGGGCGGGGATGGAATACAGCTATCCCCTCAGGCACAGTGCGCGGCACCTGGACAAGGATTTCTCCAGAAACACGGCCAACAAGCAGGGCCTGCAGGAAAGCCTGCGCCCGCTGATGGACATGTGCGCCAAGGCGGAACAGGCCGCCCCCCCTGAACGGACGCTGCTCAAGGACTGCGGGGAATTCCGGACGAACTGGGACGGCATCGTGTCCAATTGGACGCAGCTCGCGAGAGGCCACGTGGAAGCCAAACAGCTCTGGAACACCCTCGACGGCAAACTGCGCGAGCTCAGCGACGCCGTTTCGACCCACGAGGCCGAATGGATTTACCGGAGCATGTCCCACATCAACGAGGAAGTTTCACGCATCAAGGAACTGTTCCCGATCATGGGGACCGCGTTGCTCGCGGGGCTGCTGGCCACGCTGCTGCTCATCCACCTTCAGATCCTCCGCCCCCTGTCCCTGCTCTCTCAGGCGCTGCGGACCATCCGTTCCGGGCACTCCATCTCGGAACTTCCCCGGGTACGCATCCGGGAATTGCAGGACGTACTCGACGTTTTGCCCGACATCAGCCGCCATATGGACGAACTGAACACCCGTTCCGGCCAGCTCGCGCAGGAACGGGACCAGTATGCTGACCTCAGCTTCCGGGATGCGCTGACCGGCGTATACAACCGCCGGGCGCTTGAGGAAACGATGGAGCGCATCCCGGCGCGCACGCCGCTCGCCCTGCTGATGCTCGACCTCGACTTCTTCAAGAACTACAATGACCGGTTCGGGCATCAGGCCGGGGACGCCGCCCTGAAAGCCGTGGCGCAGGCCACGCAAAAAGCGCTCCTGCGGGATTCGGACAGGATATTCCGGTACGGCGGCGAAGAATTCACCATCATTCTGGCCGGGGCCGGACAGTATTCGGCCATGACCGTGGCACAGCGCATCCTGGAAGAAGTGGCCGCACTGGACCTTGTCCATCCCGATTCCCGGACGGGCAAGCTGACGGTCAGCATCGGCATTGCGCACCGCTCGTTCGGGGAAGATGCGGACATCTGCGAAGTGCTGACCCATGCGGATCAGGCGCTGTATGAAGCCAAGACGTCCGGCAGAAACCGGATCGTCCTTTTCGAGGGATAAGCCCCTTCCGGCCAGGCCCCGCCTTCAGGCGTGCTCCGGAACGGCGGAGCTATTGGGCGTCAAAATCGGCCCCGCCCGTGCGCACGGTTTCGGAAGGCTCCATCGCTTCCTTGAGGTCTTTGGACACCTTGAGCTTGATCGTCTTGCGCGGGGGAATGGGCACCGGCTGCCCCGTGTGGGGATTGCGCCCCAGACGGGCCGCGGTTTCCGTCACGGCCAGCGTCCCGATGCCCGGCAGGATCACCGACGTATCTTCAAGCAATTGCCGCCGGACGTACCGCATAACCACGAGCATAACCCGTTCGGCTTCCACAGGGCTCACTTCCAGAGCCTTCGCTATGTGTTGGACAAGATCTTTTTTGGTCGATTTGGAAGCCATTCGCAGCAGCACCTTCTGTCTTGAATCGTTGGGGAGAGAAAGAGTTTTTCTTTCTCTCTTTCTATAGGCGAAAGGAATGTCCGATCAGATTATCCGATCAAAATGGACGATCAAGTTGTCCCTTCACGAGAGTCTACACTGTTTTTACAGCCTTTTTTTCCTGTCAGAGTGTCCGGGACATCGCCAATAAGACTGTCCGGCGTGTGCGGCCATTCTGTCCTGCCTCACAGGCCGCTCACAACATCCTCGGACGGATTGGGTGTCCAGCATGTCCGGACATCCTGCCCTGACACGCTGTCCGGGCCTTCCGGACGGGCTGCCTGTCCATGCGCAACCGCACGCATCCCGGACGGGCACATTATCCGCCCAAAATGTCCATGCTACATATCCGCACAGAATGGACACACAGAATAGCCCTACTGCCCCGCCCCGACGGCGTCCTGGAGCATATAGCTGATCTGCATCCGGCAGGCCTTCTGCACCAGCGGGTTTTCCAACCCCCCGCGCGAACGCAGGACGGCGGGAACCTTCTCCAGGATCTGTGCGGCAAACGGGCCGTCGGGTTCATCGAGCATCTGACGGAACATCGCTTCGACCTCTTTTTCAAGGGCAAGGGCGGCCTCTTCTTCGAGCAGCCTCCGCTCGGCCTCCAATGCCTCGCGTTCCCGGCGCACGGCCTCTTCGCGTTCCCGGCGGCGTAATTCCGCCGGAGAAACATACCCCGTGGGGATACGGTAGGTCCCGTCCTTGGACAGGCAGCGAAAGACCCAATCTACCGGACGCGAAACGGGCTGGCCCTTGCTGTCCACCATCTGGCCGTGTTCCAGCTCGTACTCCGCATACCGGAGGGCGTCCGTGAGGGAACCGGGGTCAATGTTCTGCACGGCGAGGAGCTCTTTGATCCGGCGCAGGTGCTTGGCGGTGAAACCGACCTCCATCAGCCTCGGGCACAGCTCGGGCAGCGCCCTCTCCAGCTCATCCGCCGGAGAAGCCGACACGGAAGGGGAAGCGGCACGTGGCGCGCCGAGTGCCTCCTTTTCATCCATAAGAAGCCTGATACGCATCCCGCGCCGATGGACCGTTTTCTCGCACACGCCCGTTTCCGCCCATGTAGCGATGATCCGACGGCAGGTCCGCGCATCGATACCGATGGTCTCCTCAATGATGGGGAGGGTCAGGTCGATGGTTTCTTTCTTGCCGATCCCGTAAAGCCACTTGAAGAGCTTCGTCGGATTGGCCCCATGCACTGGAGCCAGAGGCCTGAGGAGGCTGATCTGCCCTTCTCCGACCCTCTTGGGTTTGCACCGGGCCCCTGCCTGCACGTCAACTTTGGCTGTCCGTCGTGAGCGGCCATTCAGAGCGTCTGATGTGGGCGAACGCAATGTCATCGCAGCGGCCTGGACAGGTACGGCTTCTTCCTGATCATGCTTACGAGAGGCAGACGTCCCCTGCTCCGTGGAAGCCCCCGCCTCTTGTCTGTTCTCCACCGGTAGCTCTGGATTCCGCTCAGGCAGCTCTTCATGGTGAGAGGATCTTTTGCCAGGATATTCTGAGTGTCCATTCTGAACATCCACTTGATAAGGACGTTTCCGTCCATCGGGACGGGAAACAGCCGGAGATGCCTTTGAATGTCCATGTAGAGTGTCCACTGTCGGCGTCCACGTAGAGGGCGCACTCAGGGACTCAAGGCTTGAAGTTTCAGAATATTTTCCCGTTGTTTCTCGTTGCGAAGGGGAGTGCTGAGACGCCTGAGCGTCCACTTTGACAGCAAGATCAGGCTGTCCATTTTGCATGTCCTCAGCTTCTGTCTTCACAGAGACGCCAGATCGTGCCTCCGTGGCGAGCCCACTTGCAAGTCCGTTCTGATCGTCCACTTTGTCAGGACACTCAGGAGAATCAATTTGCGCGTCCACAGAGGAGGAGGAGGAGGAGGAGGAGGAGGAGGACATTTCAGACTGTCCATTCTGCACGTCCACACCATCCGCCTTATGCGAGATTTTCGCGGCGTCAGCCTGCATCTCCTCAAGGACTCTGGCCGCCGCGATGTGATCTGGGCGCTCTGCCAGCTTGGCCGCGACGGATTCCATCAGTTCGTTGAGGCCGCGTCTGCGGGGATGCGTCTGTCCGGGGGTCATCAGAGGCTCCTGTTTACATGCCGAGGGCGGCGAGGATTTCACGGGCGACGGAGCGGAATTTCGCCGCCACCTTACTGCGGGGTGAAGATTGGAACACCGTTTCGGAGAGCATCTCGGAAGATCGGAGCATGGTCGCCTCACTGATATACTCGGTGAGGACCTGTCCGGGATAGCGGTTGTTCAGGATGGTCAGCGAGTGCTTGTCCGCAAGCCGCCGCAAGTCAGCCATATTGTACAGGAACTTAAGCAGGACAAGCCCTTCGTTCAGCTTCGTGCGGCGGATCTGGTTGATAGCATTGATGGTTTTCGTGATACCGTCGAGCGAGAAACGCGATCCCGCACGGATGGGCACAATGATAAAGTCGGAGGCGATCATCGCCATATACACGAAAGCCCCCATTGAAGGCGGGCAGTCGATGAGGGTGATGTCAAACTCTTTGGTCGCATACTCTCTCAGCCGTTCACGGAGGGCGACGATGTATGACTCGTTCTTATAGAATTCGGCTTCGATGAAGGCCATCTCCTCAACGTTCGGGAGGATGCTGCAACCGATCTCTGTGGGATAGATGCAAGATTCAGGTTTGATTTCGGGGGCTTCTTCGTCATAAACCGAGGCAAGCAGCTCGTAAAGCGAAGCACAGCCGGGAGCGAGGTTGAAAAAGGAAGTGGAGTTGCACTGGCTGTCCACATCGACGATCAACACCTTTTTCCCTTGCATGGCCAGGGCATGTGCGAGATTGACGGTGATCGTCGTCTTCCCCACACCACCCTTGTTGTTGACGACCGAAATGATCTTGCCCATCGGAATCTCCTTTTAGTGAACGACTTGGTTTTCAGATAGAATAAAAAACGTTGAAGCACAACATTTTTAGTCTATTTTTTTTCTATATTTCTTTCGATGAATGTTCGCCCTTACGCAGCGGATGGGCTCGCGCATCAAGAGCGGTTCCCTTGATGGATTTTTTGTTTGAGATAAAATCATTTTATTTCAGCATATTACAAATCCATACCTGTTATTTTTCAGACAAGCGGACATACAAAAAAAGAATGCTTGAAGGACGGATGGTTACCCGAAAAAATTCGTATATCAAATATGTTTTTGCGAGTATCCACCCACTCAGGGATACGCCACACGGAAATCATCGGCTGTTATCATATTCCTTTTCCATTGCCTTCAGGGGGGCCATCCTCCCAGCCCTTAGACCGCCCACTCAAAAATCTTTCAGCCCCGGAGCCCGTTGGAGGATAGCGCTTACTCCACGAGCCATGCCTTTATTCACCATAGGGCGAAACACGATTTCAAAAAGATTGAACGATGTCAGCATGGGCCCATCCCTGGACAAAACGAACGTTTCAACGGCGCAGGAAAACAAACTCTACGGCGGAACATCTACCCTCCCCTATTGCACCAGTACCATTGCTGATGCCGACATGCTCCAATGCGTATTCATTTTAGCCCAAAGTTCGTGAGGCCATGACTGACCTGATTATTCCCCACATGTAACCACGTACCCGAGCTTATGGTATTCTTCTCTACGTAGCATTATTGCATCCCCTCCTTTCAGCGAGGACTTTCTGAGAGGCCATTTTGAGAGTACATGTTGATCCATTTTTTTGAGTGTCCATTTTGCATGTCCATATTCTTATATTCCAAAAAACACGCAGAGATATTCTGATAGCATCTTTATAAGATGAATGTTTTTTCTCATTCTTTAAACATGAAAAAACTGAATTTTTACAGCAAAATATCCACTCAAAACGGACTATCACAATGGACGCTCAAATGGACACGCTCATATCATATTACATTGTTCCAACATACAGGGAGGAACTGCAAATCTTTTGAGTATCCGCCCGTCGCCCTGAAAACATCCAATATGGACGCCCTTAGTGGACACCCACATTATCCATAAGCCGTCCCATCATCAGGAACGTCCCCCCGCCTCTCCGGTTGGCCACCGTCCTTACAACAATCGGCTATCCTCCACCGGTCACCAAAAGAAGAGGCCTGAGGGACCGTTTTCCCCATATGCTCCTTTCCCCAACCACCGTTCCTCCCTCAGAAACGGAAGGTATCACTGCAGGTCCAGAGCTGTTGCTCCCCACCGGAGCATTCCCAATCGCTCTGACGGAGACAAGCAATCATATATGTTTTGCATGGACATTATGAGTGTCCATTTTGAGTGGAACATATGAGAGTCCTTTTCGAGCGTCTAGTATGGCAGGACATTTTGACCGGAAAAACGGCTATGCATATTTTGATCGGCCATTGTGCTCAAACAAACTGTTCGGACAAAACGTATGTCCTTTTTGTGAGGATATTCAGATCGGACACACAGAAAGGACATGCAGATCGCCGGGAAGTAGGGACATTTTGGAAGTCCAATGAGCGGGGATAGCATGTCAGGACACGCTGTCCTTGCATTCTGGACGCCCAGCGTGTCCCGGGACAGTATGCCTGTCCAACATGCAAGGACAGAATGGCCGCTCTTCGCGGACAATCATATTTATGACGAAAAGAAATGTCCCTATTCAAAAATAGATAATAAAAACAATATATACATACAAGAGAGGACGAAATGGACGGATATTCTGCGCGTCCATATTGGACGGCCTTTTTTCCGTTTTATCCTACATGATAGAAAGAAAGAAAAAGTCAGATCTTTCTGTTCTTGATTTCAAAACAGAAAAAAACGCTTCAAGCTGTTCCCTATTTCAAGTAAACACATCCCCAAAAGGGTTTCCCAAAGCACGTCGTTTCTATGCGACGCTGTGTGAAGGAAACATTCCTTCAAGCCCTTCCTGATCTTTTACGGGGTCCTCACTATCAATAGGGGGGACGCGCTATCGAGCCTTCTTCCTGCCTATGGCTCATACGGATTGCGGTAGGGTAGGGCGTTCAATAACAAATCGGGGGCCCGAATTTAAGCGAAGCTATGGCCTGTCTCCACGATGTCATGGACGTGCGTTACCCGCCTGAAAGCCCAAAAGAAGAACCCCGGAATTTAAAGTTTCCGGGGCATCGTTTTACCGGGAGGGGGTAGGCGTCAGTTCCCCGTTTCGAAACGTTTGGGGCAGGTGCGGCAGGGGATATCCGGAAGCGGGCTTTGCAGCGCATCGCGGAACATGCGGAAAGGGCCGCTTTGCCAGATGCCGAGGGGATCTTCCTCTACGGCGGACCCGAACACGCGGCGGTTCACGGCCTCGGGCGAAGAGGCGGGCGCATCCACCGGAAGGTTCAGGTAGATGCAGGGGGACATGCGCCCTTCCGCGTCCACGTAGAGCGTCCGGGCTGCGTTTTCCCGGCAGGGGAACAGGCCGCAGCCGTCATCGGGCCGAGGGGAGGGCAGGCTGTAGTAGAGGCCGCGCCCGCGTTTGGCGGTTTCTTCGGCGACGCGTTCGAGTATGTCCCGGGCGGCGTCCAGTTTCCCGGCCTCGTGCGGGGAAAAGGCTTCCGCCTCCAGCCCCGGCGCCGCGATGTAGTCCAGCGTGCTGATCACCGCCGCGTGTACGTCCAGTTCGTCCATAAGATCGGGCAGGCCTTCCACGGCTTCCATCTGCGAGGCGAGCATGAGGTAGGCGAAATGCAGCTCAAGATGCACGCCCATTTTGGCTTTGCGGACGCGCTGGAGCGTGCGCACGGCCTCACGGACGCGGCTGAACGGCACGCCCGCGCGCGGGGCATTGCTGGCCTCGTCGGTGCCCACGAGGGAAAAGGCCACAATGTCGATGCCGCTCTCCACGATTTGCCCGGCAAGCGTTTCGTCCATGCGCAGCCCGCAGGTGGTTGTGGAGACCCGGCAGCCCGCCTTGCGCGCCAGCGCCGCGAAATCCATGAACCGCGGGTGCAGGAACGGTTCGCCCCAGCCTTGCAGGTGCACGCGCCCGCTCTCCTGCATGAGCGGCCACAGGCGGGCGAAAGTCGCGGCTTCCATGTGCCGCGAGCGCCAGTATCCGGCCTGCGTGGTATGCGGGCAATAGACGCAGCGCCCCGGGCAAACGGAGGTGACTTCCACCTGTATGCAGTCAAGCAGGCGGGGTTTGCCGAACAGGCTTTCCCGGAACAGCTGCCAAACCGAAGGTTCCTGAAAACGGGGGTTGCGCAGCGGATCGGCCGCGCCGCCGTCTTTTGCCATGGGGTTCTCCTACATGCCGAACAGTTTTTTCAGGGACCCGAGCAGGCCGGCTTCCTGGGGCCGTTGCACCGCCCATGACGTTTCCACGTGGGGCCGGAGGATCGTCGCGTTCCACTTGCGTTTGAAGAACACGATGCCCGGATTGATGCCGAGGCCAAGGTTCAGGAGCGTATGCCCGCGCCGGATGCCTTCTGCGGCGAGGGCGTCCAAAAGGGCGTCCGCCGTACCGGGCGGGCTTTCCGGGGCGCGGAAGGCGAACAGGTGGAAAACGGTTCCGAGCGCCGTGTAATCGCCCACGGCGAAGCCCTGCAACGCGCCTTCACAGTCCCGCGCCGCGAACAGCAGGGCGTCGGGCACGGCCTCCACATACGGGCCGATGTGCCGGAAAAGATGCCGCGTCCCCGGCGCGAAGGGCCGCGAACGGATATACTGTTCCACCAGTTCGGCATGATCCGGTTTCCAGCCTTCCCGCGCAATGAGAATGTCCCGGCGGGCGCGCCGGAGCTGGTTGCGGAGCTTTTGGCCATAGGCCATGTCCGCCGCATCCGTGGGGAGGGGGATGCCCCAATAGGCGTCGGGTTTGGTGGAAACGGCCCATTCCGGGGCGGCATCGGGCCGGAAGGGTGCGAGGACGGTCAGGGACTCGATGCCGCGCAGGGAGGCGTGCGCACCTGCCACTATCCCGACAATAATCTCTGGTACGACCTCTGCGACCAA
>OGWR01001229.1_pt1 | contig 21146 bp, 15 predicted proteins | sample 1576061 | NCBI WGS metagenome assembly OGWR01 (sample SAMEA3541511, study PRJEB24748) | human gut metagenome | biome: human gut; feature: human-associated habitat; material: faeces | place: China | collected 2012 | reverse complement strand
GATCATTCCATAGACCTTGCAGATTTAAGGGTTGACCTTCACCCCGGGAGCCGGCTATCATTAAATAGCGTCCAAACTGAAATAATTGTGCGATCAGAGCCTGGTCTTCTTCCTCTTTGAATCTTTTTAATCGTTCGTCTGTAGGTAATTCTTTTTGCTGTTTATTCGCAGGAAGATCGAAAGATACTCGGTTGAATAAAGCCTGATAGTCGGTGGTGTGTTGTCTCTTTAATTCTTTGTAGGTCTCTCCCTCACTGATTCTCCGATAATTCATGATCGCCTGATGCGGATTTTTTCCTTCTTTGCTCGGACTTTTACGTGGTCCGTTATAACTGGTGGCTGCATACAACATGAGAGTCACTTCGCTGCAATTCCGGGCAGTGATCTGATTGTCTGAAATGGATAATTGTCCGCCTTTATGCGTTGGAAGTAGACATGCTTCAAAAAAAGTGCCTTTTCCATCCATTTCGTTTCCATAAATCACCTGTTTTTTCTGTATGATGTGTCCTGAAGCATCAAAGTATTCCGGATGCAAACGTTGAGTGTTAAAGCGTTTCATGTGGTCTGTGTCTCTCCGCTGGGCATGTGCAGGTGCCTGTCCCTTCAGACAAACTACTTGCGAATCGGACTCCTTGGTTACAGGATGTGGTGAAGCCAGATAGGCGGTGAAATTTAAAACAGGTTTGGAAGACTTCAAATGTATGACAATAGCTTGTGCCGGATAGGATGCAAAAACTTCCCTGCTTATGTCTACGCCGTTTTGTTTATAAGAAGTTGTAACCACTGCATTTTCCATATCCAGCGAGTGCATATAATCTGTAACAGCTTCTTTGGAATCAAAGTCGATATACAAATCTCCAAAAGGTTGGTAAGCTTCATTCAGCCTGCCAATCCATTTTTCTTGCATGATGGTGCCTGCTTCTGCATTTTTTCCTTCACCGAGCAACTGGCGTATATGAGCAAGATCAGGTACTATATTTATGTTTTTGGGCGTTTCCGGTTCTCCGCTATAAAGAGTATTCTCATTGAATTGTATTCTCTCTTTTTGAGTATCTCCAAAAATCATAGCTCCCAGACGTCCGTTTCCTACAGGCAATGCCTCTTCCCATGCTTTTGCAGGAGACTTATACCAAAGTGTCAGATGGTTTTGAGCATTGGTACCTGCTATGCCAAGGGAAACAATAAACAATGTTATTAATCTATTCTTCATATTAATTATCAGCTTGTTGTAATAAAAGCGTATAGTTTTCCCCACGGATAGTAGAAATGGTAATATAGGTTTTATCCTTTTCCCTGTCGAGGGATACTTCCACTGGTTTTTGAGGACATTTTACATTGTATAGTCCATTGATTGTCAGCCGGGTATCATAAGGATTCTCTTGTTGTATCACGTCCTCTTCCGTCAGTAGCCCCATATGTGCATGAGATATTCTTCTCATATCCGGTTCACAGACAGAGAGTTTAAATGAATTGTCTTTCAGCTTTTCCAGTATATAAGAAAGCGGAATATTCACTTGAGAAACCAGTTGCCCATCATACGTCTTCTGTGCATTGAAGAGAGCGCCGCATGTGATTTCTTTCGTTTTATGAGTAACGATATGCGCATCATTATCTTGAGCTATCACTTCTATCGGACTCTCATTGGACAATAACTGACGGGCTAATACTTTGTTTTTATTTTTGAGTATATAATAATGATATTTAGCTGCTTCCGGTGCATTCCCGTGTTCTATATAAGCTCGTGTATGTGATCCCTCACAAGATGTTCGAACGGCTCCTCCTTTAACTGCATACATGAGTGAAGGGTCTGTCAGGATATATCCTTCCGGTATTCTTTCTTCACCGGTATTTCTGCTGAATGACTGAAACAATGTAGTCACGGTCGGATATCTTTTATCTTTGGTTTGGATATCCGAGCCCAGGCAAAACAGAAAATCTTCGAATACAAATACAGATTTGTTGGCACGGAATGATTGATCATATGTGATGTCGTGCATTCTGAAAGAAAACATGGCGTTTTTATCAGAAGTATATACCCCTGTTAAGAATGTTTCATCAGAGAAATTGCGATGTCCGGAACTGGAGCCACCTTTGTCTTGTAATATTTTATCAGGTAATACTTTAGTAGTAGCTCCCGGAATATAATTCCAGTCAAAGTCAGGCTCTTGCGGGTTAAAGGATTTGTGTTTGTTTTTAAAGTCAAAATATTCTATTTGACCATATGCCAGATAACGTCCTTTGGTATTTTCTGTAGCAGAAGATTCAAAGTCCCATATATAGCGGCTGAATCCCTTGATGTTAAAATGGAAAAGACTGTCTTTGGCAACCAATAATCCGGAATAAGGCATAAAGAGTGTACCGGTGACAGGTTTTTCTTTGGTTATGGAAGTTGATGCCAACTGAGTCATTAATTCAATTTCTCCTACGGTGCTGGTATATGCCAGATTGGAGTTCACGTTGCTGATGTATTCAGTAATGGCCTGTTTATTATCACTGGATTCCAGTATTCGTTTAAAAGCGGCGGTCAATTCTTTATCCGGTTCTTTAAATGACAGAGCGGTATAGGCAAATGCCGGTAACAAAGTCTCTAGAATCTGTTGTCCTTTCGGAAAGCGTCCGACTGTTCCGGCAGGTACATCCAGACCGGCACAAAAGAAACGGAAAGTCAATAATCCTTGTTTCAGATTATGCAAGGTCGTTTCAGACAGTGCATAAGGAGTATCGTGTAACAAATAAGCGATTAATGCACCTGCGTAAAGTGCATGAGGGTAATAGGCGCTATTATAAGGTCCTCTGTGGTGATAGCCGGAGAAATCGGCTTTGAACGTTCCGAAGAATCCCGGTGCAATACCTAATGCGTTATCCATATAATGCTTGAATGCGGTCAGGGCAACTTCTCTTTCTTGCATTTTGTTTTGTGATAGAGCATATATTAGTTTGGGAATAGCCAGCGCGCGTAGGTTGTCTGCTACTTCGCCGGCAGAAGTTTGCCCGTGTCGCCGCCGTTATTGTTCCTTTATTTCTATTTGCGGGAGGGATGTTCTACTATCTTTCTCCTCACAACGAAATGATAGAAATATCCGTTGCCTACGGAGAACAGAAGCGCTTAATCTTGCCGGATAGTTCGGAAGTATGGTTGAACGCGGGAAGTAGCATTTTATACCCGGAAACTTTTGCCAAAGATAAACGCTTGGTCATGCTTGACGGTGAAGCTTATTTCTCTGTCAAAAAAGATACTGTAAGTCCTTTTATTGTAGAAACCTCCCAACTCTCTGTGAAAGTTCTTGGAACCAGGTTCAATGTGAAAGCCTATCCTAATGATGAGAAAATAACGACTACATTGACTAGCGGTAAGGTGGAAGTGAGTGTCCGGTCTCAACCTCCCCATATACTAAAGCCCGATGAGCAGCTTACATACGACAAAAAATCATCAGATATTCACATATCAGTGATAGATACGAATGATACAAATTGTTGGATGGCGGGAAAACTAGTATTTACCAATGCCAGCGCCGGAGAAATATTCCGAACCTTGGAAAGGCACTATAACACCACTATTGATAATACAGCAATTATCCCCGCATCCAAACGATATACGGTTAAGTTTCTGAAAGATGAAGGTCTGAATGAAATACTGAATATATTGAAAGATATCATCGGCTTTGATTATCAGCAATATGAAAAGAAAATAGTATTAACCCGACAATAAAAAGAAACAGCCTATGAATAAAAAGAACCGGGAAGCAGCTTGAGACCCTCTTCCCAGTTCTGAAATGTCTACCCTCATTCAACAAGTGACGTAAAATGAAGTATCAACATACAAATATAGAATAATGAATCGAATAAATACAAATAAACGGGCAGGTAAGCTCGCCATTTTTTTATTTTTTACTTTTCTATCTCTTACAACTATTGCACAGAATAAAGATAAAAAGATTACCATACAAAATAAAAATATCTCATTAAAAGAGGCTTTTGCACAAATTGAAACACAAACCGGATATAGCATCGCTTATGAACAATCGAACCTGAATATCGAAAAGAAGCACTCTTTATCATTCAAAAATGTAACCATTGACAAAGCTATGGCTCAACTATTGAAGGAAACCGGATATGTATATAAGATAAAAGGATATCATATTATTATTTCTTCGCAGGATAACAAGCAAAAGCCCGCCAACAATGATACACAAAAACTGACTCAAACCATAAGAGGAATCGTTGTTGACTCCAAAACCAATACGCCCATAGAATATGCCTCCGTCTGTATAGCAGAAGATCCCTCACGGGGAGGTTCGACTGACGGACGGGGAAATTTCCGGATTAATAATGTCCCGGTGGGTCGTTATAATATTCAGGCATCTTTTATGGGGTATCGCCCAAGTATCATCAGCGAAGTATCTGTCACTTCATCCAAAGAAGTATTTGTAGAGATTCCTATGGATGAGAATGTACAAGATTTGGCTGAAGTACTTGTCAAGCCGGAAATAAAAAAAGACCGGACTGTCAACCCAATGGCTATCACAGGAGGACGTATGATTAGTATTGAAGAAGCGTCCCGATTTGCCAATGGTTTTGACGATCCTGCACGGTTAAGTTCTGCATTTGCAGGTGTAGCAGGAGATGTCGGTACTAATGCGGTTGCCATCCGGGGAAATGCCCCGCAATTTACACAATGGAGACTGGAGGGAATTGAAATACCTAATCCTACTCACTTTGCTGATTTATCAGGCTTGGGAGGAGGATTCCTGTCCGCTTTGAGTACGCAAGTCATCGGCAACTCCGATTTCTACAACGGAGCTTTCCCGGCGGAATACAGTAATGCCCTATCAGGTGTTTTCGATATGCATTTGCGCAATGGTAACAATCAGAAGTACGAACACGCCTTTCAGGTCGGACTCATGGGCATAGATTTAGCTTCGGAAGGTCCTATCAATAAAAAACGGGGAAGTTCCTATCTGGTGAATTATCGCTTTTCTACTACTTCACTGGCATCGGGTAATGACATCAACCTGAAATATCAGGATTTAGCCTTCAAACTAAATTTTCCCACACGTAAAGCTGGAACCTTTTCGATCTGGGGATTAGGATTGATAGACAGAAATAAAGCAGATGTTTTGGAACGTTCCGAATGGGAAACGATGGGAGACCGGTCGTCGGGATATAATAAACTGGAAAAACTGGCAGGTGGCTTAGCGCACAAATATGTACTGGATGAAAATACTTATATCCGTTCTTCTCTATCCGCTACCTATTCCAAAGACCGTTCATTGGCGGACTTACATACCGACGACGCTATTATTAATGTAGCAGATATTCAGAATAGCAGATGGAATTTAGTATTCAATTCATATCTGAATAAGAAATTCAGTCCGAGGCATACCAACAGAACAGGGATTACCATTACGGAACTTAAATATGATCTTGATTACAAAGTCAGCCCTTATTTGGGATTAAACAAACCTATGGAACAAATATCGAAAGGCAGTGGAGAAAGTACAGTCCTCTCGGCATATAGTAGTTCTGTAATAAACTTGAGCAACAATCTGACAACCAGTTTAGGGGTTACCGGACAATATTTTACTTTAAACAAGAACTGGTCGATAGAACCGAGAGTTGCCCTTAAATGGAAAATAAATCCTGCACATTCTTTAGCAGCAGCTTACGGCTTGCATAGCCGCCGGGAAAGGCTCGACTATTACTTTGTTGAACAGATAATCAATGGTAAAAAGGAATCAAACCGGTACCTGGACTTCTCAAAGGCACATCATTTCGGATTCACTTATGACTGGAATATCAATCAGAGCCTACATCTGAAAATAGAACCCTATTATCAATACTTGTTCCACATACCGGTTGAGGAAAACTCCTCCTTTTCGATTATCAATTATGAAGAATTCTATTTAGACCGCATATTGACAAACACCGGAATAGCCAAAAACTATGGAATAGATATAACACTGGAACAATACATGAAAAACGGCTTCTACTATATGATTACAGCTTCATTATTCAAATCGAAATATAGGGGAGGAGACCGTATCTGGCGAAATACGAGACTGGATAAAAGTTTTTTAGTGAACCTGCTCGCCGGAAAAGAATGGATGGTTGGCAGACTCAAACAGAATGTATTAAGTGTAAACGGCCGTCTGTTCTTTCAGGGAGGAGGACGCTATACACCTGTGGATGAAGAAAAAAGTCAGGAAGAAAAAGACATCGTTTTTGACGAGAGCAAAGCATATACTAAACGATTCAATCCATCTATAAACGGTGATGTTTCGATCAGCTTCCGGATCAATAAGAAAAGAGTATCCCACGAGTTTTCTCTGAAAATACTGAATGTGGGTATGCGCACCGGAATGCATTTCTATCAATACAATGAAAGAACGAGTGTAGTAGAAGAAAAAGACGGAGCGGGTCTGATTCCGAACATCAGCTACAAAATTTATTTCTAAATAACTGAACAAGAAAAGGGTTTGTTCACACAATAGACTGACACCCAACAGGCAACTGCTTTCAGTAATTATGGTATAACAATCTGTAATATATATACTAACAAGCTCTCTGAATACCTGTATATTTGCTGCGTGAAATAATTTAGTTATGAATTATATGCGTATCATATTCAAGAAATTCAAAGCACGTATGATTGTAGGATGTATATTAGCTGTAATAGCATTGCTGGCGGTGTCAGTCATTGTTTTTATCAATCAAGCCAGTTTCGGCAGAACTCCCCGTGGGGAACGGCTGGAAAGAGTCATGAAATCTCCTAATTACAGAAACGGAGAATTTAAAAATCAGCATGAAACTCTATTGATGACTTCCGACAGGGGACGTTTTAGCGGAATCTGGGAGTTCATTTTCAGAAAGATAGACGGTTTGCGCCCCGAACAGGCTGTCAAAGCAATAAAAACAGATTTACGCAAGATTGGCCGTAATGAAGAAATATTGGTATGGTTCGGACATTCATCTTACCTGATTCAAACGGGAGGAAAGCGAATATTGGTTGACCCGGTATTTTGTATGGCTTCTCCCGTATCTTTTGTCAACAAGCCATTCAAAGGTACGGAACTTTATACACCGGATGATATGCCGGACATTGATTATCTCGTGATTAGTCACGATCATTGGGATCATTTGGATTACAACACAGTCAAAAAAATAAAAGACCGGATTGGAGCAGTGATTTGTCCGTTGGGTGTTGGCGAACATTTCGAATATTGGGGATTTGATAAAGAGCGTCTGATAGAACTTGACTGGAATGAAGACGCAAACCTCGCTCCGGGCTTTATGATACATTGTTTGCCTGCCCGTCATTTCTCCGGTCGCAGACTTACTGCCAACCAGTCACTTTGGGCTTCTTTCCTGCTAGAAGCTCCTTCACAAAAGATATACATTGGCGGAGACGGAGGATATGATACGCATTATGCAGAAATAGGCAACCGGTTCCCCGGCATCGACCTCGCAATTCTTGAAAACGGGCAATACAACGAAGAGTGGAGCTTAATTCATCTGATGCCCCAATATATGGCACAGACGGCCAGAGATTTAAAAGCGAAAAGAGTTCTGACCGTACATCATTCTAAATATGCGTTGGCCAAACATCGTTGGGATGAACCTCTCAAAAATGCAGAAGAGATGAAGAATAAAGATTCTCTGAATGTATTGATTCCGGAGATTGGAGAGGTCGTGGCATTAGAAAAATAGTGTTTTACCCAATCGGCTAAAGGTTTTCCCGTCTGTTATCAGTGAAATTGGTAAAACATTCTGTAATTTGTATAGTTGAAAAACAAATTTCCCTGATTAACTTTGCAAAGTTGAAATATAGATGGTTCAATCCTGACAGTTTTAGACATTTAGATATAACTACTATAAATTGAAAATTAATTAGTTTATGCTACGTACTATCAGACTTACAACCGCCATTGTGTGCTTTACACTTATTACCCTGCTCTTTCTCGACTTCACGGGTACATTGCACACATGGTTCGGATGGTTGGCGAAAATTCAATTTCTGCCGGCTTTATTAGCCTTGAACATAGGTGTCGTATTGTTTTTAGTTGTACTTACATTCCTGTTCGGACGTATCTACTGCTCTGTTATTTGTCCGTTGGGAGTGTTTCAGGACATTGTTTCGTGGGTATCCGGCAAACAAAAGAAAAACCGGTTCCGTTATTCACCAGCAATGAAATGGTTGCGGTATGGCGTTTTAGGAGTATTCATTATTATGATGGTTGCAGGATTGAACTCTTTGGCTATCTTGCTGGCACCGTATAGTGCTTATGGCCGGATAGCTTCCAGTCTTTTTGCACCGGTCTGGCAATGGGGAAACAACCTGTTGGCGTACTTCGCCGAACGAGTGGATAGTTATGCTTTTTATGAGGTAGATGTATGGATAAAGAGTCTTTCGACGATGCTGATTGCCATTGTTACCCTTGTTGTTCTTTTCATTCTGGCGTGGCGCAACGGACGAACCTATTGTAATACGATCTGCCCCGTAGGTACTGTATTAGGGTTTATATCCAAATATGCGATATTCAAACCGGTAATTGATACTTCCAAATGCAATAGTTGCGGTTTGTGTGCCCGCAATTGCAAAGCATCGTGTATTAATCCGAAAGCTCATGAAATAGATTATAGCCGTTGTGTGACTTGTATGGATTGCATCGGAAAGTGTAAGCATGGAGCCATTACATACACAAGACGGAAACCTAAGAACGAAACAGCTACGAGCGAAGATACGAAAGCAAAGTCTGTCACTACTGAACAGGTAGACAATGCCCGTCGTAGCTTCCTTTCAGCATCGGCCATTTTTGCAACAACTTCTGTACTGAAAGCACAAGAGAAAAAAGTAGACGGAGGATTGGCTACTATCGAAGATAAAAAGATTCCCCAAAGAGAAAATCCTATCTATCCTCCCGGTGCTTTAAGCGCACGCAATTTCACTCAACATTGCACAGCCTGCCAATTATGTGTCTCTGTTTGTCCCAACCAGGTATTGCGCCCATCGGACAACCTATTGACATTGATGCAACCGGAAATGTCATACGAACGTGGGTATTGCCGTCCCGAATGTACTAAATGTTCGGAAGTTTGTCCTGCCGGTGCTATTCATCTCACCAGTCTTGCCGAGAAATCAGCTATTCAGATCGGGCATGCCGTATGGATTAAAGAGAACTGTGTACCTTTGACAGATGGAATGGAATGTGGCAACTGTGCCCGCCATTGTCCGACAGGTGCCATACAGATGGTAGCTTCCGATCCTGAAAAAACAGATTCTCCAAAGATTCCGGTAGTAAATGTAGAAAAATGTATCGGTTGTGGGGCGTGTGAGAACCTTTGTCCGTCCCGTCCTTTCAGCGCTATTTATGTGACAGGACATCAGATGCATAGAATTATATAATCTAAATTGAGATGAGATTATGGAAGAAAAGAATAAAAAGAACATAAACAGAAGAGATTTTATTAAAATTGTAGGTATCAGTGCAGCTACATCAACAGCCATATTATACGGATGTTCTCCCCGAAAAACGTCTTCTTCAAGTAGTGTTACAGCGGAAGGAGAGGTACCCACCGATAAAATGACATATCGCACCTCTCCAACTACAGGCGACCGTGTTTCACTTTTAGGATACGGCTGTATGCGATGGCCACTCAAACCGTCTCCCGATGGTAATGGTGAAGTTATCGACCAGGATGCCGTGAACGGACTGATAGATTATGCTATCGCTCACGGAGTAAATTACTTCGATACATCTCCGGCATATGTGCAAGGTTTTTCGGAGAAATCAACGGGCATTGCATTAAGCCGTCACCCACGCGACAAATACTTCATAGCTACCAAACTGTCCAATTTCTCTCCTGATACATGGTCGCGTGAAGCTTCACTTAAAATGTATCATAAATCATTTGCAGACCTTCAGGTTGACTACATTGACTATATGCTGCTTCACGGCATCGGCATGGGTGGAATGGATGCTCTCAAAGGACGGTATCTGGACAACGGAATGCTTGACTTTCTGATCAAAGAGCGAGAGGCTGGTCGTATCCGGAATCTTGGCTTCTCCTATCATGGTGATATTGAAGTATATGATTATCTGCTTTCCCGGCATGATGAAATAAAATGGGACTTTGTGCAGATACAGCTTAATTATGTAGACTGGAAGCATGCGAAAGAAACAAATGCCCGAAATACCGATGCCGAATATCTGTACGGAGAGTTACACAAAAGAGGTATCCCGTCTATTATCATGGAGCCGCTTTTGGGAGGTCGCTTATCTAAGTTGAATGACAACCTGGTAGCACGACTCAAACAACGGAGCGCGCTCGCGGCGCAGTCGGCCACGGCGCCGACGGTGTCGGTCTGCTTGCGGCCGAGCTCGATGGCGGCCGAGTTCATCGTCAGGCTCATGTTCGTGCCGGTATCGCCGTCCGGAACAGGGAAGACGTTGAGCTCGTTGATCTTCTGTTTGTTTTCTTCTAGTGCCGCGTTTGCGCACAGGAGCATTTCCCGAAGCGCTGCGGCATCAATGATTTCTCTCAAATCTGTACACCTCCGACAGGGGGAATGAAAATGGCCCGGAAGCGCGGCTCCCGGGTGGGAAGCAGTGCGAAATGTCCCCGCTTAATCGAGGAACATGGTGTCCACGTACACGTCCACGCGCGCCACGGGGACGCCAGTTGCCTGGTTGACCTTGTAGCTGACCTCGTTGATGATGCTGTGGGCAAGCGCGGAAATGTTCACGCCGTGATCGACCGCGATGTGCAGCTCGAGCGAGATGCTGCCGTCATCGGCGAACGTGGCGTTGACGCCCTTGGACATGGATTCGCGGCGCAGGAGCTGGAACGGTCCGCTGTCTTTGCTGCGGCCGACCATACCCTTCACGCCGAAGCAACTGGTCGCGGCGTCGCCTGCAAGGTTGGTGAATACTTCATTGGTGATGCTGATGGTGCCATTCGATTGTTCGATTTTGACCATGTAGACAGCCCCTTTCTTAACAGCAGTGATATATTATATAACAATAGGTGAGAAATCACAAGCGAAAAATTAGCGAAAAAACTGGACATTTTCCGTGAAAACGCCGGTTTTCACCCGGAAACTTGCACGTTTTCAATAGTTGCGTTTCGAAAATTGAAACAAGAATCAAAAAAACTATTATTTACGTTTTTTTGAAACTGTGTTATCCTATTGACGTGAATGGGCGGATAGGTGCCCATTGCACGAATATAGGATAACATATAAGAGAAATAGGAGATGAAGTTTATGGCAAGAAAGCTCGTTACCATGGACGGCAACAACGCTGCCGCCCACGTGTCCTATGCGTTCACGGAAGTGGCTGCCATTTACCCGATCACCCCGTCGAGCCCGATGGCCGACCTGGTCGATCAGTGGGCCGCTGCCGGCCGCAAGAACATCTTCGGCACGAAGGTCCGTGTGCAGGAAATGCAGGCAGAGTCCGGCGCAGCCGGCGCTGTCCACGGTTCGCTGAATGCCGGCGCCCTGACCACGACGTACACCGCCTCTCAGGGCCTGCTGCTCATGATCCCGAATATGTACAAGATGGCCGGCGAACTGCTCCCGGCCGTGTTCCATGTGACGGCGCGCGCGCTCGCGTCGCACACGCTGTCCATCTTCGGTGATCAGTCCGACGTTATGGCCTGCCGCCAGACCGGTTTTGCCATGCTCGCCGAGGGCAATGTGCAGGAAGTTATGGATCTGTCCCCCGTGGCGCATCTGGCCGCCATCAAGGGCCGCGTCCCGTTCCTGAACTTCTTTGACGGCTTCCGTACCTCGCATGAGATCCAGAAGATCGCCGTCTGGGATTATGACGATCTGGCCGAGATGGTGGACATGGATGCGGTCAATGCCTTCCGTCAGCGCGGCCTGAACCCGCAGCATCCGCAGATGCGCGGCAGCCACGAAAACGGCGATATCTTCTTCCAGAACCGTGAGGCGTCCAATAAATATTATGACGCCGTGCCGGATCTGGTCGAGGAGTACATGGGCAAGATCAATGCCAAGATCGGCACCAACTACCAGCTGTTCAACTACTATGGCGCCCCGGATGCTGACCGTGTCATCATCTCCATGGGCTCCATCTGCGACGTGGCCGAGGAAGTCATCGACTACCTCAACGCGCACGGCGAGAAGGTCGGCCTCGTGAAGGTCCGCCTGTACCGTCCGTTCCGCGCCGACAAGCTCATCGCGGCCATCCCGGCGACCTGCAAGAAGATCGCTGTGCTCGACCGCACGAAAGAGCCCGGTGCTCAGGGCGAGCCCCTGTACCTCGACGTCGTCACCGCGCTGGCCAATGCCGGCCGCAACGACATCGTCGTCACCGGCGGCCGCTACGGTCTCGGCTCCAAGGACACCCCGCCGTCCTCCGTGTTCGCGGTCTATGAAGAGCTCAAGCGCGACACGCCGAAGCGTCAGTTCACCATCGGCATCGTCGATGACGTGACCAACCTCTCCCTGCCGGAGACGGACGCGCCCGACACTTCCCCCGAGGGCACCATCGCCTGCAAGTTCTGGGGTCTCGGCGGCGACGGCACCGTCGGCGCGAACAAGAACTCCATCAAGATCATCGGCGATCACACCGATAAATATGTTCAGGCATACTTCCAGTACGACTCCAAGAAGACCGGCGGCGTGACCATCAGCCACCTGCGCTTCGGCGATCACGAGATCAAGAGCCCGTACTACATCAACAAGGCCGACTTCGTGGCCTGCCACAACCCGTCCTACATCACCAAGGGCTTCAAGATGGTCCAGGATGTCAAGCCGGGCGGCGTGTTCATGATCAACTGCGAGTGGACGCCTGAGGAGCTCAGCCACCATCTGGACGCCTCTGCCAAGCGCTACATCGCCAAGAATAACATCCAGCTCTACACGATCAATGCCATTGACCTGGCCATCAAGATCGGCATGGGCAAGCGCAACAACACCATCCTGCAGTCCGCATTCTTCTCCCTGGCGAAGATTATGCCGGAAGAGGACGCCATCCGCTACATGAAGGAGAAGGCCAAGGCTTCCTACATGAAGAAGGGCGAGGACGTCGTCGAGATGAACTACAAGGCCATCGACCTCGGCGCGACCGCGTATGTGAAGATCGACGTTCCGGCCGACTGGGCCAACGCCGTCGACGAAGCGCCTGCCAAGGAACTGACCGGCCGTCCGGCCACCGTCAAGATGGTGCGCGACATTCTCACCCCGGTCGACAAGATGGACGGCGACAGCCTGCCGGTCTCCGCGTTCGTCGATCACGCCGACGGTACGTTCGAGCTCGGCGCCTCCGCGTATGAAAAGCGCGGCGTGGCCGTCTCCGTGCCCGAGTGGGACAGCACCAAGTGCATCCAGTGCAACCAGTGCGCTTACGTCTGCCCGCATGCGACCATCCGCCCGTTCGCGCTCACGGCCGACGAGCTGGCCGCCGCGCCTGCGCAGACCAAGGCGGTCGACTTCAAGGTCGGCGCCGGCAAGGGCGTTTACAAGTTCTCCATGGCCATCTCCCCGCTCGACTGCATGGGCTGCGGCGTCTGCACGCACGTCTGCCCGGTCGGCGCGCTGACGATGCAGCCGCTCGAGAGCCAGGAAGATCAGCAGCCCGTGTTCGACTACATGGTCGCCAAGGTCGCTGAGAAGAAAGAGCTTCAGGACTTCACCGTCAAGGGCAGCCAGTTCCGGCAGCCCATGCTTGAGTTCTCCGGTTCCTGCGCCGGCTGCGCCGAGACGAGCTATGCCCGCCTGGTCACGCAGCTGTTCGGCGATCACATGATGATCTCCAACGCGACCGGCTGCTCGTCCATCTGGGGCGGCCCGGCTGCCACCAGCCCGTACACCGTCAACAAGGAAGGCAAGGGTCCCGCCTGGGCCAACTCCCTGTTCGAGGATAACGCGGAGCACGGCCTCGGCATGTATCTCGGCCAGAAGAAGATCCGTGACGATCTGGCGGAGGACATCCGCTACATCGCCGAAAACGGCAAGGATCCCGCCAAGGTCGCGGCTGCGAAGAAGTATCTTGAGACCTATAACGACGGCGAGGCCAACCAGACCGCCACGGCGGAGTTCCTCGCTGTGATGGAGGCCAAGCCCGCCTGTGACTGCGAGCGCTACCAGCGCATCATGACCAACAAGGACTTCCTCAACAAGAAGAGCTGCTGGATCTTCGGCGGCGACGGCTGGGCCTACGACATCGGCTTCGGCGGCCTGGACCATGTCCTGGCGCAGGACGAGGACGTGAACGTGTTCGTCTTCAACACTGAGGTCTATTCCAACACCGGCGGACAGGCGTCCAAGGCCTCCAACATCGGCCAGGTCGCGCAGTTCGCGGCTGCCGGCAAGGAGCTCAAGAGCAAGAGCCTTGCCGAGATCGCCATGAGCTATGGCTACATCTACGTGGCGCAGGTCGCCATGGGCGCAAACCCGGCGCAGACCATCAAGGCCATCAAGGAAGCGGAAGCTTACCCCGGCCCGTCCCTGATCATCGGCTACGCCCCCTGCGAGATGCACAGCATCAAGAAGGGCGGCATGACCAACTGCCAGGGCGAGATGAAGCGTGCGGTCGACTGCGGCTACTGGAATCTCTTCCGTTACGATCCGTCCGCTGAAAAGCCCTTCGCGCTCGACAGCAAGGAGCCGGCCGGCGGCTACCGCGACTTCCTCATGAACGAGGCGCGTTACGCCCGCCTGACCAACGAGTTCCCGGAGCGTGCCGAGGAGCTGTTCGCCAAGTCCGAGGTCAACGCCAAGGCCCGCTACGAGCACCTGCTCAAGCTCAAGCAGCTTTACGACGAGGCATAAGTTTTACCTACCACGCAGGCGGGGCTGATTTCAGCCCCGCCTTTTTGCGCTGAAAAGCGCAAAAAGGCACCACCGCAAGCCTTCTCCAACGCCCTGCCCGCCGGAACGTGTTGAAAACCGGCGGGGCATGGCGTATACTAGATAACAAATCCCGCACGAAAGGGGAGACCGCCATTTGAATACGGACACCTATCAGAACGCGCTCGAATCCACGAAAGACAGCATCGAGGACGTGAACAGCGCCATCGGCTTCAGCCTCGGCAATCTCACGCTCGAAAAGCTCATCACCTCCGCCATCACGCTCGTGATCTGCGTGCTCGTCATCTGGCTCGTCATGCGCGTCGCGCGGCGCATCTCGGCGCACTCGCGGCTGTCGGAGAGCCTGAGCAGGTTCATCCTCAAGGTGCTCAAGATCGCGCTGGAGTTCATGGCCATCCTCATCGTGGCCGACAGTCTTGGCTTTAACGTTACGGCGCTGCTGGCCGTGTTCAGCCTGCTCGGCCTGGCTTTGTCGCTCTCGGTGCAAAACTGTCTGTCAAACGCCATGAGCGGCATCACCATCCTGCTCACGCGGCCGTTCGAGGACGACGATTTCGTCGAGGCCGGCGACGTGAGCGGCACCGTCAAGGACATCGGTCTGATCTATACGCAGCTGTGCACGCTGGATAACAAGGACATTTACGTGCCGAACAGCGACCTCTCCGCGTCCAAGATCGTCAACTACAGCCGCGAGCCGCAGCGGCGCGTGGATCTGACCTTCGGCGCGGACTATACCTGCCGCCCGGAGCAGGTAAAGGCGGCGCTGCACAACGCCGTGTCGCTCGTGTCCGGCATCCTGCCGGAGCCGGCGCCGTTCGTGCGCGTGTCGGGCTACGGGGAGAGCAATATTGAGTATACGGTGCGCGTCTGGTGCAAAACGGCCGATTACTGGACCGTGTATTATGACCTCATGGAGGCCGTCGGAGCGGCATTTGACGCGCACGGCGTGTCCATGTCCTACCCGCAGATGAACGTGCACGTGCTCGATACGCCGGAAAGTACAAAAAGGGATTGACTTTCTCGCTTTTTCAGGTATAATAATATGGCCTGCGTGTTGACGTGGGTGATCCTTGCTCTCATTTGAGATGAGGGCCACTAGACCAGAAGGAGGTGCAACTGAAATGGCAAAAACCACCGAAAAGTACGAACTGATGTATATCATCAACCCCAATCTGTCGGAGGAAGAGACTGCAGCAGTCGTCGAGAAGTTCAAGGCGCTTGTCGAGCAGAACGGCACGCTGGAGGAAATGGAGGAGATGGGTAAGCGCAAGCTCGCTTACGAGATCAACTACATTTCTGAGGGCTACTACGTGCTCGTCAAGTTCACCAGCGGCCCGGATTTCCCGGCCGAGCTGGATCGTGTGCTGGGCATCACGGACGGTATTCTCCGCTCCCTGATCACCCGTCGCCCGGAATAAGGAGGCACGGCAATGCTGAACCACATTGTGCTCATGGGCCGTCTGACCCGTGACCCCGAGCTTCGTTATACCCAGTCCCAGATCCCCGTGGCGTCGTTCCGGCTGGCAGTCGACCGTGATTTCGGCGGCCGTGACGGCGGCGAGCGGCAGACGGACTTCATCGACATTGTCGCCTGGAGAAGCACGGCGGAGTTTGTCTCCAAATACTTCACCAAGGGCAGCATGGCCGCCGTGAGCGGCCGTCTGCAGATCCGCGAATGGACTGACCGCGAAGGCGGAAAGCGCACGACCGCGGAGGTCGTGGCGGACAATGTCTACTTCGGCGAGAGCAAGCGCCGCGACGGCGGCGATACGTCTCGCCCGGCAGCGCCGAGCGCATCGGCCCCGGCTCATCGCGGCAGCTATGGCGGATATGACAATGTCCCCCAGGGCGGCAGCGCATTTTCCGAGCTGGACGACGATGACGGCGATCTGCCGTTCTGATTTTGATAAAGGAGGATTACAGTCTTGGCTTTTGACAGAGATAAGAGCAAGAACCGCAAACGCAGAAAAGTTTGCCAGTTCTGTGTGGACAAGTGCACTTATATCGACTACAAAGACACCGCGAAGCTTCGCCGCTTCCTGTCCGAGCGCAGCAAGATCCTGCCGCGCCGCACGACCGGTACCTGCGCGATGCATCAGCGCGAGCTCACCGAGGCCATCAAGAGAGCGCGTCAGATCGCCCTCCTGCCGTACGTGACCGACTGAGTTTCTGTTCACAGACAGCAAATCGCCCCCATCGAACGATGGGGGCGATTTTTCTTTTTCTTTTGCGCCGTGTCAGTCCCCGAGGTGCAGCGGGATGTTCTCGACCTGCGCGATAACGGAGACCATGGCGCGGATCTGCGGCGTGAGCACCTTGTCGCGGTGGTGCACCAGCTGGCTCCACTGCTCCATGTGGCAGTCCGTGACCGGCAGAATGGCAAGCCGGCCCTCTTCCGCGCGGCGGCGCGCCGTGTAGCGCGGCAGCACGGACAGATAGGGGTTGTGCTCGAGCAGCTGCATGACCATGCTCGTGCTCTCCAGCTCCAGAAACGGCCGGATCGACAGCTTCTGGTGCGCCAGCTCCATGTCGAACTGGTGGCGATAGCTGTTGAACTGCGGCATGAGCACGAACGGCTCATTGACGAGGTCGGCCAGCTTGAGCTGCTTGGCGGCGGCGAACGGGTGCTTGGGGCTGGCGATGATGACGATCTCCTGCGGACACTCGAACAGCTTGATCCGCTGCGCGTCGTAACCCATGTCGTCGAGCGTGTAGATCAGGTCGACTTCATTGTGCATGAGCATATCCGAGAGCGTTTTCGTGTCGCCCTCGACCAGCTGCGTGTTCACATGCGGACAGTGCTCATGATACAGCGGCAGGATCTCCCCGAAGCTGGCCGTCATGATGGATTCGATCGTGCCGATGCGCAGCGTGCCGGTCAGGTCGCGCTCCTGCACCGTAAACGACACGGCGCGCGCCGCGGCCGACACAACATCGCGCGCGTAGGGGATGAACTCCTGCCCGTAGTGGGTGATGGATACGGTTTTTCCGATGCGGTCAAACAGGCGCACGCCCAGCTCGTTTTCGAGCTGTTGGACCTGCACCGTAACGGCGGACTGGGAATACCCCAGGGATTCTGCGGCCTTGGAGAAGCTCTGTAGCTGCGCGACCTTTAAAAACGTGGTCAGCAAACGAAGTTCCATAAGGCGATGCCTCCTTATCCCGATTTGGTTCCGTTTATATCTCAAGCTTATAATACGTCGCAAATCCGGCCTACGTCAAGCATTTTTTCGCCTATCCAACAGGTGACAGGGGAGGATTGACATGAAAATATCATTTTTGCGAAAGAATATCATCAAAATTTTGAATTGAATCGAAAACGCAAAATGTACCTTTCGGAATTGTGAATTTTACAACAGACGCGCGATATGCTATCATGCAACTGTAAGCGAGGGGATTGGCCGACGGCCTCCCCAGAACCAAAAAATTTCAGGAGGTAGCTGCTATGAAAAACATTTGGCTGAACATTCTTGCGTTCGTTGCGTTTCTCGCGATCGAGATCGTCGCTGTCTCCTTTATGAGCGCGTACTCCGCGGGCTCTGCTGCGATGGCGCTGCTGGGTGTGCTTGCGCTCGTGATCGGCGGCATTTACACGGTCCTGCTTGGCAGAGACATCGTGAGCATCCGTCGCTGATCTCATTTTCCTTTGCTACTTTTCATCCATTTCTGTTTTTTTCTCCAAGGTTTCCGGGAGTAACCGCCTCCCGGTGACCACCCCCCAATGTGTGGTTTTCTCCGCACAAAAAATCTCCTCCCGTAACCGCCGGGAGGAGATTTTTTTATCCGTGCCGACGCTCGGAAAAAGATTTACAACCGTTCCGGCCTGTGATACACTACGCTCAGAACTGTATATTGCGCAGTCTTCGCCGCTTCGGGCGGCAGGGGAAATGTGGGTGCAAAGCCCCGCGAGTCGGTCACTGTGAAGCCGCCGGAAGGCGGATCAGTCAGAATACCCGAAGGCTGCAGGCATTTCTGCCGGAACCGGAAGTTGCATGGCTGAACGAAGGAATTTCGTCCGGCCGGTTTTGTTGCACCTGTCCGCCGGTTTCGGCGGGCAGAATTTTTTCTTTCAGGAGGGAATCACATGAAAAAACGGTTGCTGTCCCTGCTGCTGGTGCTGACGATGGTGTTCAGCCTCATGCCAGCGGCACTGGCGGCGGACAAGCCGAGCTTCCAGAGCTTCTTTGAAAGCGTCCCGGCCAACGCCGAGACGGAGCCCGGCTCCCCGAACAGCACGAACAAATGGAAAGTGGCCTCGTTGGACGGAGACTATGTGCTCAAGTCCGGCGGAGCCGGAAAAAGCAGAGCCAGAAGCACCCTGCAGTTGACCTTTACCGCAGACGCAGAGCTCACATTTGAGTACAAGGTCTCGTCCGAGCCCAATTACGACTACTTCACCATCACCTATGACGGGGCGGAAAAGGTCAAAGAGAGCGGCGACCTCGGCTGGAAGACCTACACGCTCTCGGCCGAGTCCGGCAAGGTGCTGACGCTGACCTATGCAAAGGACAGCAGCGGCGACAAATCCGACGACTGCGTCTATGTCCGCAACTTCACGGCGGGCGAGGCCACGGTCGTCACCTTCCACGCCAACGGCGGCGTGGGCGACGACTACACGCAGAATTTCTACGGTCAGGCCGCGCTCAAGCTCAACGCCTTCACGAAGGCGGACGGCGTGTTCGCCGGCTGGGCGACAACACCGGACGGGGAAGTCGCTTACACCGACGGCGCGAAGCTCAACCCCACGGAGGCGATGGATCTCTACGCCGTCTGGACGCCGGCGTACACCGTCACCTTTGCCTATAACGACGGCACAACAGCCGACACCACGGTCGCCATCGCGTGCGGCACGGCCATCGGCGCCGGCGCCATCCCGCAGCCGACGCGCACCGGCTATACGTTCGACGGCTGGTTCGCCGGCGACACCGCGCTGACGGCAGACACGGTCATTGCGGACGACACGACCTATACGGCCGCGTGGACGGCCAACACCTACACCGTGCAGTACCTGCCCAACGGCGGCACGGGCGAGATGGCCGCGCAGACCTTCACCTATGACGCCGAGCAGGCGCTGACGGCCAACGCCTTCACTCGCGCGGGCTACGACTTCCGCGGCTGGAACACCTCTGCTTCCGGCAGCAGCGTGCAGTATACCGACGGCGCGGCCGTCAAGAACCTGAGCGCGGAGAACAACGCTGTCGTGAAGCTCTACGCTGTCTGGGCCGGTCAGCCGGTGCAGGTGACGGTGAATCGCAACGACGGCTCCGAGCCGACCGTGCGCACCGGCGTTGTGGGCTATAACTATAACTACATCTACGAAAACGGCAGCGCCCGCTACAACCAGATCCCCGATCCCACCCGCACGGGCTACATCTTCCTCGGCTGGTTCGACGCGCCGGAGGGCGGCACGGAGATTACCAACCAGACCAAGTTCGCCGACGCCACGCCCGTGACGCTCTATGCGCACTGGCAGGAGGGCATCACCGTCCATTTTGACGGCAACGGCTACAAGGGCAAGATCTCGGACAAGACCGTGCGCAAGGATGCCGTCGGCAAGAATCTGCCCTACCTGTCGGAGTACAGCTACCCGGCCAACAAGGCGCTCGACGGCTGGTATACCGCCAAAGAGGGCGGCGAGCGCGTGACGCAGGACACGGTCTTCACCGAACCCGAGATCACGCTCTATGCCCACTGGAGAGACTATCAGTATCAGGTCGAATTTAACGTTCGATACAGCGACAAGAGCAGCGTGACCGGCGAGATGGCCACCGTGGCCGTCCCGTTCGGCGTGGACTACAAACTGCCTGCCTGCACGTTCCAGCGCGAGGGCTACAAGTTTGCCGGCTGGAGCGAGTCGTCTTATGACACGACGGTCAAGTATGCCGATCAGGCGACCATCCACCGTGATTTTGAAGACGGCGACTGGGACGACGGCAGCGAAGACAACGAGATCTACAAGCTCTATGCCGTCTGGACGAAGGATGTTTTCGGCATCGCGTTTGACGCGGTAGCAGCCGCGCTGCCGGCCGACGGTACCATCCGCACCGCGGATGCGCTCACGCTGCCCACGAGCGGTGACGGCTATACGATCACCTATACCAGCAGCGCCCCGGCGGTGCTGGCTGCCGACGGCACGGTCACGCTGCCGGCCTCCGGCGTGCAGACCGTGACGCTCACCGCCACGGTTACGGACACTGACGGCACGGTAAAGACGCGCGACTATACGCTCACGGTCTATTCGGCTGCGGCCGCCGCGGCCGAGGCGCGCCTTGCGCACCCAGTCGCAGGGAAAACGTACCGTATGAAC
>OGWR01001217.1_pt1 | contig 21282 bp, 15 predicted proteins | sample 1576061 | NCBI WGS metagenome assembly OGWR01 (sample SAMEA3541511, study PRJEB24748) | human gut metagenome | biome: human gut; feature: human-associated habitat; material: faeces | place: China | collected 2012 | reverse complement strand
GTAAGGGGTGCAATTCGCTTATCACCAGAAATACCGAGTGTTCGAGACCTTCCACTCGTAAAACAAAACTAAAGGAGATTTAGAAATGAAGACAAAAAAACTCTATTTTATCACACAGGCAGCGATGATTGCTGCAATCTACATTGTAATGACAATGTTCATCAACACGTTTAATCTTGCATCAGGAACGATCCAGATCAGAGTATCAGAGGCACTGACAGTACTGCCATTCTTTACCCCTGCTGCAGTACCCGGACTTTTTATCGGATGTCTGTTAAGTAATCTGCTGACAGGAGCGATGCTTCCGGATGTGATCTTTGGCAGTCTGGCAACATTGCTTGGAGCATTGGGGAGCTATGCATTGAGAAAACATTCTTTTCTTGTGACCCTGCCGCCGGTTATTGCCAATATGGTGATCATACCATTTGTTCTCCGCTATGCGTATGGTATGACGTTTGTGGTTCACGGTGTGGATATATCTATTCCGTTTCAGGCATTAACAGTGGGAGCCGGTGAGGTCATAACCTGCTGTATTCTTGGAAGTGTATTGATCAAGGCATTGACTCCGTATCGTCATCTGATCTTTCAGAGTGACGGGGATAGTGAGAAGCAGCCGGTTGCAGCCAATAATGCAGTCCGTCACAAATAAACAAAATGAATTGAAAAGGTCATACCCCGGAGAATATAAAAAACAGAAAGATATCTGTTAGAATAGAAATATATAACTTAAAAAGACAGCAGTTTATGAAGCGATTTCGTATCGGTTAAATTCATAAAAGGCTGTCTTTTTTTGAGATGGATTTGCATTATAAAATATATGCTTAAGAAATAGATTATACGAATCATATATCATTCCGTCGAGGCTTCGTTCATAACCTGACAGACCGTGTCAAGAATAAGCTGGGAGGTATAGGGGGAGTCATCGGACAGCACAACCTGATCCGGGGCAATATCCTGAGCAAGCTGGTCGGAGATTTCCTTTACTGCCGGCTTGATCAGAGGATACATGGTTTCTACAGATTCCTTCAGATTGACTATTTCCACGGATTTTACGCGGTCTTTATCCAGAGAGACCCGTAGATTTATTTTGGATTCCCCAAGGGTAAGTTCACTGCTGTATACCCCTGCTATGTATTTACCTGAGCTTGTGGATGCAGATTTTTTGGAGCCGGAGATTGCCGCTGGGGAAGAGGTGCCGGCACTTTCTTTTCCCTTGCCCGGCCAGAACATAAAGAAAAGAAGTACGAGCAGTAAAATGCCCAGCCCCACAAAAACAGCAGTATAAATAATTTCCTTCATTTGAAAAATGACAATTCTGGTACGCGACATAGGAAAACCTCCCAATATGATAAATTTCCGGTTATTACAGTATATTCCAAAAGGAAAAAGATAGAACAAGGATACGCTTTTCTTGCGGTAGAAAATAACGTATAATAAAGAGGTATTATTTGAAAAAGAAAATTATAGCGGATTAAGTATAATATTTTTGAGGAAGACAGGAATGGGAGGCATAAAATGGCAGTTTATTTCGTACTGGGAGGTTCCGGACGGGGAAAATCTTATTTTGTGAATCATACCGTTGTAGAGAGGGCACAGGCGGAAAAGGACAAAACCTTTCTGATGATCGTGCCGGAGCAGGCAACGATGCAGACTCAGAAAGAGATTGTTGATATCAGTGAACATCAGGGGATTATGAATATAGAAGTGCAGAGCTTTGTGCGCCTGGCATACCGCATTTTTGGAGAGACAGGTATGACGAGTCTGCTGGCGTTGGACGATATGGGCAAGACGCTGATCCTTCATAAGGTACTGCTGGAGCAGGAAAAGAATTTACATTATTTTGGAAGGAATGTCCATAAAAAGGGATATGTAGCAGAAATCAAATCCTTTCTTTCGGAAATGATGCAGTATGGAATTGATGAAGAAGGGCTGGATGATATGATTCAGGCTGCCGGCTCCCGTATGGCATTGAAAAGCAAGCTGGAGGATATGAAGGTGGCATATCACAGTTTTCGCACATATCTGAAAGACAATTATATCACGTCCGAGGAGGTACTTACCGTATTAAGTGGTGTGGTGTCCCAGTCGAAGCTTTTAAAGGATGCGGTGATCTGTCTGGACGGATTTACCGGGTTTACGCCGGTGCAGTATCAGTTGATCGAGGAGCTTATGCGGGTCTGCAGCGACATCTATGTGACGGTGACCATGGACGAGTCCCAGGAGCTTTTTCAGCCGGGAGAAAAGCATGAATTGTTTTATCTGAGTAAAAAAACGACAGCGCATTTTCTGCATATGATCAAAGACAACGGAATGGAAGAACCGGAAGTTATCCGGGTGGGAGAGGAGATTGAAAAAACAAGATTTCATGATTCAGAACAGCTGGGGCATCTGGAACGGTCATTATTTCGATTTCCGGTGAAGGCATATCATCAAGGTGCTGTTGAAGGAGATGACAGAGAAGACATCAGTATTCATCTGTTGAAACAGCCACAGGAGGAGATTTCCTTTGTGGCGGAGTGTGTCAAAAAGCTTCGACGGGAAGGATACCGCTATCGGGATATTGCTGTGGTGGCAGGAGATATGGAGGTTTACGGACCGTTGGCGAGAGATATTTTCGGACAGGCGCAGATTCCATGCTTTGTGGATCAGAAAAAGACCATTCTTGCCAATCCACTTGTAAATATGCTGGATGCCCTGCTGGACATGATTCAGTATGATTTCCGGTACGATACGGTAATACGGTATCTGCGGGGGAAATACTCTATGCTGAGCCCAGAGGAAACGGACCTGTTAGACAATTATCTGCTGGCATCGGGTATTCGCGGAGCGGGCCGATGGAAGGGAGAATGGAACGCAGCCAAAATATATCCGTTCCGGGATAAAGAACAGGGGCAGGAGTTTAATCAAAAAATAAATGATATCCGTCAAAATGTATGGAAAAACATTGAGGAAATATATATCAGCATCAAAACAAGGAAGCACACAGTCAGAGAATTTGCAGAAGCTCTCATACAGTTTATGGAAGAGCAGAATTTCTATGGAAAGCTGACGGAAGATGTAGAAGCCTTTCGGCAAATGGGAGATGCGGGGGCTGCCAAGGAGTATGACCAGATTTACGGCATTATACTGGATGTGCTGGACCGGCTGGTAGAGCTTTTGGGAAGTGAGAAGATGTCTCTCAAGGAGTTTCGGGAGCTTTTGGACACCGGCTTCAGTGAAGCGAGAGTGGGATTGATCCCGCCGGGGGTTGATCAGATTGTCGTAGGCGATCTCACCAGAACCCGGTTAAATCATGTGAAGCACTTATTCTTTCTGGGAGTCACGGACGCAAATATTCCTTCCGGAAGTGGTGGAGGAGGTATCCTGTCAGCGTCAGAGAGAAGCTTTCTGGAGCAGGAAGATTTCGAGATGGCACCGACAGAACGTCAGAAGCTTTATACAGAACAATTCTATCTGTATCTGACCCTGACCAAGCCGGAGGAGCATTTGTATCTGTGTCTGTGCGAAGTAGGAAATGACGGTAAGGAGCAAAAGCCGGCATATCTTATTGAGCGGATGCGCAGATTGTATCCGGATATCGTGATTCATGTGGAAGATCAATGCCGGGATGCTGTCCGTATTTTGGGACAGGATAAAGGTATGACATACCTGATCAAGGGGCTTCGGGACAGGAGTATTGAGGATACCGGATGGCAGCAGATCTATACCTATTATAAGGAGCATGATCCGGAGGAGTTGCAGAAAATACTGGCAGCAGCTTTTTATCAGCCGGAAAAGGCGAAGCTTGTCCGGGAGAATGCAGAACTGCTGTACGGCGACACACTTTATGGAAGTGCATCCCGATTTGAGTTGTATGCGTCATGTGCATACCGTCATTTTCTGCAGTATGGTCTTCATTTGGAAGAACGGCAGGAAAGAACCGTGGAATTTTATGATATTGGAAATGTGATCCATGAAACACTGGAGCTTTACACGAAGGATCTGATCCTGCATAAGAGAAGCTGGCAGGATGTGGAGGAAAGCGAAAGAAGACAAAAGGCGGAGCAATATTTTCAACAGGTGGCAGAGCAGTACAAAAACGGAGTGTTGCAGGATACGGCAAGAAACCATTATCTGATGAAAACTATGAAACGTGTGCTACACCGGACAATTGCGGCGATCTCATCACAGATGGGACAGGGGAATTTTGAGACAGTCAGCAGCGAGCTTCGTTTTGAACAGCTTCATGGTCCGCTGCGGCTGCGGGGAAGCGTGGACAGAGTGGATCAGATGACCGGAGAAGATGCGGAGTATATTTCCATTGTGGATTACAAGACAGGAGACAAGGATGTATCGTTGTCGGATTTCTATTATGGTCTGCAGATGCAGCTTGTTATTTATCTTCAGGCGGCAGTGGATGCGGCAAAGGGAAAAACGGGAAACCGGAAAAAGATCATTCCGGCAGGTATATTTTATTTTCATCCCCAGGATCCGATTCTGGAATCTGTCGATGCAAAGGACAAGGAAAAGAAACTGATAAAAGAGTTTCGAATGAAGGGACTGCTCAATGAAGCGGATCCGGTGGTAGAGGGAATTGGCGGAGATGGAGTGACTTCAACGAAAAACTGCGTAGCGGAAAAGGAGTTTAACTACTTTATGAAGTATACGCAGGATACTTTGGAAAAGATGAGTGAGGATATTCTCGGAGGTGCGATCGAAGTAAATCCATATCGCCGGGAAAATGATAAAACGTCTTGTGAATATTGTCCATATCACGGGGTCTGCCAGTTTGATCCGCGGCTGGGAAACAAATACCGCAGTCTCATGAAATTAAAAGATGAGCAGGTCTATATGGAATTAAAAGAGAAGTATGCTAACGAGGCAAAGACAGAATAGGAGGGGAACGGGAATATGGGAAGTATGAAGTGGACAGAGGATCAGCAGCGTGTTATTGACGCAAGAGACAGCAATATTCTCGTATCTGCGGCAGCAGGCTCCGGCAAGACGGCAGTTCTGGTGGAGAGGATCATACAGGAGGTGACCGATGCCGAACATCCTATTGATATTGACCGGCTTCTGGTGGTGACATTTACGAATGCAGCCGCCGGGGAGATGCGCCAGCGTGTGGGAAAGGCACTGGAGGAAGCATTGGTGGAGCATCCGGGAGACAAGCGTCTGCAGAAACAGCTTTCTCTGCTTCACAATGCACAGATCACTACGATTGACAGCTTTTGCCAGAGCATTATCCGCAATTATTTTCATGTGATCGATCTGGACCCGGTTTTTCGCGTGGCTGATGATACAGAGATTAAATTAATGAAGCAGGAAGTACTGGACGAGGTATTGGAGGAGTGTTATCAACGGGCGGAGGCAGAACCGGAGACAGAGGAAAACAGAAATTTTATTGCCATGATCGATGCGTTTTCTACCGGACGAGATGACAGTGCAGCCGGAAATCTGGTGCTGGATGTACATAATATGTCCCAGAGTGCGCCATGGCCGGAGGACTGGCTGAATGGGATCGTGGGCATTTATGAAAAGAAGACAACAGACTGGATAACAGAGCTGCAGGGATATGTGGCAGATATGCTTGAGGGATATCTGGCTCAGGCGAGACGGACGCTGGAAATATGCCGACAGGATGGTCCGGAAGAATACGAGCCGGCGATTTGGTCCGATATAGAACAACTGGAACAATGTGCGGCGGTGTCGGATTATGAGGATTACGCAAAGTATATTTGTGGTTTTCAAAAGAAAAAGCTTGCTTCCAGCAAAGCAGAAAATAAAAAAATTATTCAGGATATGAGAAAAACTTATATCGACAAGGGAATCCGGAAGCTGGAGGAGAAATATTTCCGGGAGGAGCTGCAGGGTCCCTATGAACAGATGGCACCGGCAGTCAAAGGTCTTGTACAGACCACGAAGCTGTTTGAGGAGGCATTTTCTGTCCGGAAGAGAGAGGACGGTGTGTTGGATTTCAATGATATGGAGCACTTTGCGCTGCAGATATTGGTGGATCATGAGCAGGGAGATGTGCCAAGTGCGGTAGCAAAGGAGCTGCAGGAGTATTATCAGGAAATCATGATTGACGAATATCAGGACAGCAGTTATATCCAGGAAGCTCTTTTGTCCAGTCTGAGCCGGGCAGAGCAGGGACAGCGACCGTATCTGTTTATGGTGGGAGATGTAAAGCAGAGCATTTACCGTTTCCGGCAGGCACGTCCGGAGCTATTTAATGGGAAATACGAGGCGTATGGAAGTGACCCGGAAATGGGACAGAGAATAGATCTGCATCAGAACTTCCGAAGCAGGGAAATGGTTCTGGAGTCTACAAACTTTTTATTTGAAAAGATCATGCAGAAATGTCTGGGAGGCATTGTCTATGACGAAGCGGCGAGCCTGGTGCCGGGGGCGGTATTCCCGGAGGATTCTCACAGGACAGCAGGCAAAACAAAGGTTCTGGTGATCCAGGGGGATAAAGGCTTTATGGACAAGGACTCTCTGGAGGCATCCGTAATCGGTGAAAAAATACGGGAGCTGGTACAGGGAGAGGAGCCGTTATTTATTAACGATAAAGGAGATTACCGGCCGGTGCGTTACCGGGATATTGTGGTGCTTTTGCGAAGTCCGTCCCGAATTACGGACAAGTATATTGAGGTGCTTTCCCAGATGGGGATTCCGGCGTACACCGAGACAAAGACAGGATATTTCAGTTCCATGGAGGTAGAGGTGATCCTGAATTTTCTGCGGGTTCTGGACAATCCACGGCAGGATATTCCGCTGGCATCGGTTCTCCATTCGCCTTTGGGGGGCTTTACGGATAATGAACTGGCGGAGCTTGGAGCGCAGCAGCAGGGAATCAATTACTATGACAGTTTAAGAAATGCCGGGGGAAATATATCGGAAAATACCCGGAAAAAGGTGTCCGATTTCTTGGACATTATAGAAAAATACCGGCAGCGTGCCGGCGTTCTGCCGGTGTATGATCTGTTGCAGCAGATTTACCGGGAAACAGGATATTATCATATAATGTCGGCAATGCCGGCAGGAGAAAAACGTGCGGCAAATCTGGAGCTGCTGCTGCAGCGTGCACTGGATTATGCCGGAAAAGGAAATCATGGCATTTTTTCCTTTGTACAGTATATTGAAAATATGAAAAAATCCCAGGTGGATTTTGGAGAGGCATCTCTGGTTAATGAAGGAATGGATGCAGTACGGATCATGAGTATCCATAAGAGTAAGGGACTGGAGTTTCCGGTGGTGTTTCTCGCAGGAACAGCAACGCAGTTTAATCTGATGGATGCCAGAGGAATTGTTAAGGATAATGACTACGGCATTGGGATTGATTATATTAATCTGGAGGAAAGATACAAGAAAAAAACACTGTTGAAAAATTTCCTTGCTGACCGTTCGGTGGCAGCGACATTGGCGGAGGAGATTCGCGTGCTGTATGTTGCGTTGACCAGAGCGAAGGAGCAGCTCATCATCACCGGCGTGTCTAAAGATCTGGAAAAGGATCTGGGCAAATGGAGTGATCAAAGTCCGGAATATTGTATGGCGGATCTGATCTCGGCGAGAAGCTATTTGTCACTGATCATGCCCTTGGTTCTTGATGCGTCGGCAGCGCCTTATTTTGAGGTCGAAAAATGGGACAGCAGTATGGTGACAGGACGAGTAGCAGAGAGTCTTGTGGAGGATGAAGAAATCTATCAGAAGCTGCAGAACTGGGAACAAAATATCTGTTATGATCCGGAGATTCAGGAGGAAATGAAGTCCGAGGATGATTATCATTATCCGTATGAGGCGCAGCTGCAGATACCGGTAAAAATATCGGTGACGGAGTTGAAGCGTATGGAGCTGCAGGCACAGAAGCTGGAGGAGGATGTGTGGGCTGAGGCGACAGATGTGCCAGAAGTGTTTGGTCAGACAGAAGAAAGACAGTCTATATCTGTAGAATACATGGAAGATGAAACGAAAGATGAGGGGGAGAAAACGGAGGAAGCTGCTCGCGAGACCGAAATTCCGAAACCGCGGTTCCTGCAGGGAGAGGAAAAGCTTTCCGGAGCGCAGCGGGGCACCATATATCATTCCATTTTTGAGCACCTGCCATATGAGCGTATGGATGAAAATACAACTCCGGTGGCATTTGCGACATGGCTGGATGAATTTACGGCGAAGGGATATCTGACGTCATCGGAAAAGGACATTGTTTATGCAAAGGACTTCTGTACGTTTTTGCGGACAGATCTGGGAAAGCGAATGAGAAAGGCCGCAGAAAACGGAACACTTTACAGGGAGCAGCAGTTTATGATGGGAATTCCTGCGCAGAGACTGCATCCGGAGATTTCGGGAGAGGATACGGATACCGTGCTGGTACAGGGAATTATTGATGCATGGTTTATGGAGGACGAGGATATCATACTGGTGGATTATAAGACGGACCGCGTAAAGCGGGATATTCATGAGCTTGTGGACAAATACCGGATCCAGCTGGATTATTATGCGGATGCATTACAGAGGGTCACAGGACGTAAGGTAAAGAAAAAAATAATATATTCTATTTCGAAAGGAGAGTCCATTGAAATAGAATGATGTTAAAAATTAATGGTATTTGATTTTTAACAGATGCTACGGGAAACTTTGTTTAAGCGTAGAAAGAGAGGGAAAATCGTGAGATCATTTTTTGAAAAGAAACGTAAATTTATGGTATGGAGCATTGTAGCTGCAATATGTATCAGTGCCGTTCTGCCTCCGATGGGGCAGAGTGCCTGTGTGTCGGCGGCTGCTTATCCGACAGCCACGGCACGTCCGTCGGCCACAGCTTCCGGCGGTGGCATTGTCAGCCCGACACCGAAGCCGACACCATTGCCGGTAGTGACGGCAAAACCCAAAGCGGATATTTATTTGAAAAATGCACATCAGGATATTATATTAACCGTGGGGGCAGCAGGTGAATTTGATCTGGAATGGAAGGAGTTTACCGGGTATGCGTTGGAGAATCTGACAAAGCTTCGTTACCGCAGCGGAGACAGCAGTATATTGCAGATGACGTCAGATGGCGGATATGGTGCGCTTAAGACCGGAAGCACTACTGTGACCGTGACCGGATGGGATGGCAGATATGACGAGATCATGCTGGAAAAAACATATACTGTTTATGTATATCCGGATATGAGCGGGGTATCTCTGGCAAAAAAATCTGTGGATATTTATGTTGTAAAAAACAGCTACAGCGCAGATCACAGTGTTTCCATTGATATTAAGGGAGGAGATACCGGTCTTTTTGATGAGGATGAAAACGAAGATCTGACCTATGAGGTTTCCTCATCAAATAGCAAAATGTATGTATCAGCGAGAGTGTCTCAGGGAAAGCTGATCCTTTCATGCAGTGACGCCGGAACGACTATCGTCACGTTCCGCTTGTATGACAAAGAATTTCAGATACAATTAAAGGTATCAGTGGTTGAGATATCAAACACCTCTGTTTTGCTGGTACGCCACAAAACAAAGAAGCTGAAGATTAAAGGCTACAGGGGAAAAATTCAGTGGAAATCAAGCCGTCCGAAGGTGGCATCTGTTTCCGGAAAGGGAAAAGTCCGGGGCAAAAAGGAAGGAAATACCATTATCAGTGCAAAGATTGGAGATATTCGTCTGGGCTGTGTAATATCAGTTACCACCAAAAAGAAAAAGAAGGTTATCCGGTGTGCGCAGAGAATTGCTTCTACCAGTCAATATAGTCAGCCAAAGCGAATGTTGAAGGGGTATTATGACTGCAGCTCGCTGGTGTGGCGTTCGTATTCTAAATATGGTGTCAAATTCGGGGCATCGTCCTACGCACCGACTGCAGCAGGAGAGGCGGAATATCTGGCAAGACATCATAAACTGCTGAAAGGTGGATTTAGTCAGAAAAATGCTTCAAAGCTCAAGTTTAAGGCGGGAGATCTCATGTTTGAAACAGGCGCATCCAATGGCCGGTATAAAGGAATCTACCATGTGGAGATGATCGTAGGATATGAGTTTTATGGCTGGGATCAAAGAAATAAACCGGTCGTTGTAGTGAAATGGGCGAATCGTCCGGATGGACATTATGGATATGGAGTTGGGATCGTAGGAAAGATGTAGCAGGACAAAAATCTATTCAAAAATGGATTTTAAGACAAATTGCTTGACCTTATCACTAGAAAGATTTATTATTTTATAGAAGGTATAATGGTACAGATATTCGTGGAGGTATAGTTAATTATATGAGGATAGCAATTTGTGATGATGATGTTATTTTATGTCATCAATTAGAAGGTATTATTCTCGGTTTTGGAAAAAATGAGGATGTGCCGGTTCAAACTTCCGTGTTTTTTGATGGCAAAGGTCTTTGGAAATATATGAAACAGGGAAACCATTTTGATCTGATCTTTCTGGATATTGAAATGGAGCAGATGAATGGTATCGCTGTAGGTCGGGCAATTCGGGATACGCTTGGCGATGAGGAGTGCAAAATCGTTTTCATCTCCAGCCGCAGAGATTATGCCATGGAGTTATTTGCGATACGTCCTATGGATTTTCTGGTAAAACCGGTTACGGAAGAGAAGCTCAAAGCGGTTTGGGAATTATATAGCCGGCTTTACCAAAAAGAACAAAATGTGTTTTATTATCAGGCGAAGGGAAATAAGAATTATATCGCGTTTAGCCGTATCCTGTATTTTAGAGCAGATAATAGAAAGATAGAGATACATACGATAGATAGAGATGTGGTCACGTTTTATGGAAAAATGTCAGAGGTGAAACGACAGACAGATGCCGGACGATTTATTCAGATCAGCCGGTCAGAGTTGGTAAATTATAATGCTGTTGAGGAATACCGGGAGCATATGTTAATTCTTCGAGGGGGAGAAAGACTGCTGATTGTGGCATCTCGACGGAAAACAGCAGGACTGCAGATATCAGATTATATGGGAGAGATGATGAAAAATGTAGGCTCGGACTATTAATATTATTCTTTTGCAAATTTAGGCAACAACATACGATATAAATCAAAAACAAATTCACAACAATTAAAGCCCAATTCACAACATTGGGCTTTAATTGTTGTGAATTTGTTGCATAATGGATTTATGAGAAGAAGGGAAGTCAGAAATAAAGGAGTTGAGGAGATTTAGAATTTATGAACGTAAAAGAGGAATTAGTTAGTTTAATTGAATGCAATTGTGGTAATTCAAAAGAAATTTGTATATCGGAAAATACAGATTTAATTCAAGATTTACAGATGGATTCTATAGAAATAATGCAGCTTATTGTAGATGCAGAAGAATATTTTAAAATAACGTTTGATGATGTGGATTTGCTGACAGAAAATTTTAGCCAATTTGGAAAATTTAGTCAGTTGATTGAAAATATGATTTCGATAAAGGGGCAGTTGGATGCTAATTAGAAGTAAACCAAAAAAGAAAGTGATTTTACCGTTAAGTGATGTGGAAATAGGGGCTTGGCCGGAACAAAACTTTTTGTTTGGATTGCTGTTAAATCAGGAAACAGGATGGGATTGGATAATGAATCAATTTATACAGTTGAGAGGAGCTCATTATATAAATTATCAATATGATGCCGTTGATTTTAGCATTACATTTTATCCTTATGGAATACATCAGTTGGCTCCTAATATATTTGATTTATGTCCATTTATCAATAAGTATATAATACCAAGATCGTTTATTTCGGAGCAGTATAAAAGTTTTCATGAATTTGTAAAGAATGCCTTGAACAATGGATATTACTTATCCACTTTTTTGGATCAATTTTTTCGAAGAGATTTTGGTGGAAATTATGGATTTCGTCATCCAACTTTTATTTATGGTTATGATGATGCAAACAAAGAGGTTTGTTTAGCTGATAATTTTGAACATGGGAAATATCAAAAAAAACAAATAAGATATGATCAGTTGGATAAGGCGTTTATGTTAGTACCTACTGATATATGGGAGATGAGTGTATTTTTATATAAATTAGTTCCATATCAGCATTCTTTTTTTACTACATATGTAAAGGAACAGTTGCAGGATTATCTGAACCCGAAAAGTGGGATATGTTATTTAGATCGTACAGTTTGTCAAAATCCACATTATCATGGTAAGGATTATGAAAATGAAGTTTTTTTTGGCATAGAAATCTATCAACTTCTTTTTCATTACCTGAATGCCATATGTGAAGGTGATGAGTCGTATCCGTCAGAGGATTGGCGAAGTTTTGTAATGCTTTGTGATCATAAGAAGGTAATGATAAGGAGATATGAATATATGACACAAGGCGGATATATGAAAAATGATAGATATTTACTACAACGATTGGAAGACTTGGAAAAGAAGTGCGAAATTTCGTTGAATATGTTTCTGAAGTATACCTTTACAAATGATATTAGGATTATAGAACGATTAAAAAATAGGCTGGAAGAAATCAGAGAACAAGATGTGGCCTGTATGGAATTGTTTATAAAAAGGATACTGTAATTGATAAGAAAACGGAGAAGTAAAGAATGAAGAAAGAAATAATAGAAGAGTATGCATATAGTAAGGTTCCATTTTATCAAGAACTACTACAAGAAAATGATTGTTTAAATTATCCGATAATTAATAAAGAGTTATTATTAGAAAAACGTGATAAATTTTTTTCAACAAATTGTATTGGAGATTTATATGCAGGAAAGCTGGAAAGTGTAATGACATCAGGATCTACGGGAGAATGTTTAGAGATATTTTGGAAAAAAGAAGATAATATAAGATCATTGCTACCGTTGTGGATTAAGAGAAAGCGATATTACGATATATTGCCCAGCGATAAATATGTATATTTTTTTACAACATGTATCGAAAAAGGGAATGTACTTGAATACAAAGAAGTCAAAAATGGACTTGGAATAAATAAAATAGGATTAACACAAGAGAGAATCTTAGATATATATAAGCGGATTCAAGAATATTCTCCTAAATGGATTATTATACAACCATCTGTACTTGCGATATTCTTAAAAACAATAAAGCAATACAAATTAAATAATTTGCCAAGTTTAAAATATATAGAAGTAACGGGAGAGTTATTAATGGATTCTGTAAGAAAAGAAATTATTGATTTTTTTCAGTGCCCGGTGGCTAGTCAGTATGGATGCTATGAGGTGAACTCTATAGCCTATGAATGTCCATGTCACAATATGCATATAATGGAAGAAAATGTAGATGTAGAGATTGTAGACGGGAATAATATTTGTGTTACATCTTTACATAATAGTGTTATGCCATTTATAAGATATAAAGTAGGTGATCGGGGGGAAATAAGAAATCAAATAAAATGCAAATGTGGCGATAAATCGCCTATTTTGGTATTGCAGAAAGCGCGAGATAATGATCTGATATATTATAAAAATGGTACGGCAGAGCATAGTGATATTTTTTATCATATAATTGAAAAAATAAATATTTATTTGCAACAGGTAATTTTACAATTTCAGATTATACAAGAAAAATATGACGATTTTTGGATTTATTTGACTATAGATGATTTGCAGGACAGAGAGGAGGTTCAAGAGTTATTTTTAAGTATGGCAAAGAAATATAATAAAAAATGGAATTGTTATATAATCTTTGTTGATTCGTTATACCCATGTGAAAAAACAGGAAAACTTGCATGGTTTGTTTCAAAAGTGAAAGGAGATAAAAATGAAGATTAAGACAAGAATTAAAAAAGGGATGATTTTTTTTACGGTATTTACAATGTGTGCATACTATATAACCGATGCAGGCACTATAAATATTAAAGCGATTTCGGCAGAAAAAGAGTATAATGAATTTGTAACAAATGAAAAAGATACTGATAATAAAGACAATTCATATATTGTTAAAACTAAAAAGTTTAATACATTGCATTTATTACAAGAAAGATATACAGAGAGTGGGAAAATTGGTAGTAATTCAGAAGGAAATTTTGAAGAAAATAAAATGTTGTCAATTGAATTGTCCCAAAAACAAGTAAATGATCTTCGGGAAAATGAAGATGTCGAGTATGTCGAAAAAGATTATGATGTGGCTGCTTGTAGTCAATTTTTACAGAAAAAAAGACATCGAAAACAAGTTGAAAAATTTGAAATAAATGACTCAGAATATGAATGGAATGTCAGAATGTTACGGGCAGAAGGGAAGAGGGCAAATACAAAAGAACATGTAAAGATTGCGGTGATAGATTCTGGAATTGATTGGGGGAATGATATTGATTTGGCCCATCAAGTGAGTCTTGTTCCAGGAGAGGAAGAAATGACACAGGTGTTTATGGATGGAAGTGGACATGGATCAAGTGTTGCAAGTTTAATTGCTGCAAGTGAAAATGAAAAAGGAATTACGGGAATTAATCCATATGTAGATATTTATTCATATCGAGTATTAGATGAAAATAATCATTCACCTTTGAGTAGAGTAGTAGAAGCAATTTATATGGCTGTTGATCAAGGTGTAAATATTATAAATATGAGTTTTGGTTTGAGTGCATATTCAGAAACTCTTGAACAAGCTATTCATACAGCAGAAGAAAATGGAATATTGATGATTGCTGCGGCTGGTAATACTGGGGATGAAGGTGTTTTATATCCGGCGGCATTTGACGGTGTAATGGCAGTGGGGGCTGTAGATAAAAATGGAACAATAGAAGAATATAGTGCAAAGGGAAAAGAGGTAGAAATTGTTGCTCCAGGTGAATTGGTAAAAACTACAGGTTTTTTAGGATCAGAGGATGTTATATCAGGAACTAGTCTGGCAGCACCACAAGTAGCGGCAGTAGCGTCTTTGATTTGGCAAAAAGATTTGACCGTATCAGCAGATTTTGTTCGGGGATTACTGGATGAGAGTGCTAATTTATATGGTAAATGTGATTTGTATGGATATGGTCTTGTTGATGCTAAATATGCCTTGCAACATTATAATGAATATAAAAGAAAATATAATGAGAAGGCGGGAGATGACAAGAAGATTTTAGATTCAGTAAATAGGAGTAGTGTTATAACATTTGAAGATACAGGATGTGTTGAAGGAAACTGGATGGGGAATGATCATGCCGCGTTAGTTGATAGTGCTAAATACTGTGTGAGAGCAGGGGCAAGATTTCCAGATACAACAAAAGATACGGGTTTAAAAATTTCATATTTTGAAGATGGTCAATTTAATCATATGACACTGAATCCGTGGTGGCATGGATATTATGAGACTAATTATATTAAAGCAGTTTTGTATGCATCATATAAAGCAGATGCAATAGGAAGCGGATTAGGGTATAATGTTCAATATCCATCATTACACTATGCTAACACAGCAAAAATGGACGAAGATATAGCTTTTTTATATGCCAATAATCAAAGAGGATGGCGAGAAATTTTAAAATATGTAAATAATCATGGAGGACCAAATCAGACTAACACAAATGGATTTAAGAGAGCAATACTTTGGGGAATGGCAATTCATTCAGCTACGGACACATATGCCCATAGTTCTGCGTTACATGGAAATAGGATTACACATGGCAATAATTATTCATCTACAGTGGCAGATGCAGATAATAAAAATTATATAACCTGGAGATATCGGGATGCGGCTTTTGTAGCAAATAAAATAATGGAAAAATATAATAACCGTAGTTCTTTAAGTGCTAGTGATTTAATGATGTCAGGAAATTGTACAATAGGATATGAATTAATTAGATTTAACGAGTATATAAAAACGGTAGATAGTAGTCTCAATTATTCATACCATTATAAAACAAAGTAATAATGGAATAACATATTGTATAAGGTTGTGATATAGTAATGAATTATCTATGGAAGGAAAAAGAATGAATAAAAGAAAAAATAAAATAGTAGCAATTCTCACAATAATGTTAGGGATAATATGTGCTTATAGTGGCGTGATTTATTTTCAGAAAAAACAATGCACAGATAATCCTTATAAGGCATATACGACGAAAGAAAAAAGCCGGAAAGTGGGGAGCTTTGAATACAAATACAGAATCGGTGCAGAGGGTGTGTGGATCACAAAGATTATTCCGATGGAGGAGGATATTTCTGTATTAAAAATACCTTCAAAACTGGCAGGAAAAAAGGTGGTCCGGCTGGGAAACGGCAATGGTAATTTTAAACAGGAAGATACCTCGGACACTATGTGGGAAGCAGAAAATTGGAGCAATATATTTGGTGAAAAATGCTCAGAGGATTCCACCGTGGAGAATATCATAATTGAGCCCAAAGATGTGTATGACCGGGTGGCACTGATTGAGGAGATAGATGTTCCGGATACGGTTCAGTGGATTGATCTGGGATTGTTTGCATATGTGCAAAACGGAAAGGTGCTTCGTTTGCCGGCAGGTCTTAAAACAAAGCTGGAGGATACGGGTTTAACCGGAGTGAAATGGAAGGAAGTTTCCTTTTTCGGAGAAAATAAAAACTATAAGATCATAGATGGATTTCTGTGTTCCAAAGATGGAAAAACAGTATACGGACTTTTGGAGGAAAGAGAAGAGTCCAAGATTCCGGACAGAGTAGAAACGATCTCCAAAAAGGGAAATTATTTCGGAACGAAGGAAATGCAGATCCCGGCGAGTGTTACGGAGATTGAAGCGGCAGGTAAATATGGAAATCATAACTTTACGGAAGCCAGCGTGCGGATTGCAAAGGATAATCCGAAATATGCAGAGAAAAACGGTTCGATCTATGATAAAAATTCAGGCGAACTGGTGGCTGCGTATATTGACAATGGCGTGATCAATATACCGGATACCGTCAAAAGGATTTTTTGTCCGTGGTATATTGGTGACACAACGACTTTTCGGAGAATGGTAATTCCAAAGAGCGTGACATTTATGCATACGAAAAGCGGTAATAATGTCCGGAACCATCCTGCGGGACATACCGGTACAACATATGTCTTTGAGGGCAGAACGCCGTTACATCTGGTATCAGGAGTCTGCCTGTTTGAGGAGAAAGATACGATTGTTGTTCCGAAAGGATGTAAGAAAGAGTATCAGGAAAAATGGAGAGGTAATATCAGTAGGCTACATCATAAAATTTTCTGGGAAGAAAAATGAAATTTAGGATAGAAAGGGGGAAATATGAGATCAAAATTAATGGGAACAATGGCGGTACTGTCTCTTACCGTGTTATTGACTGCATGCGGAAATAACGGTCAGGATACAGGATTGCCCAAAATGGAGCCGGTACAAACAACAGAATCTGCAGATAAGACAGCAGAGCAGTCAGGAGATGAAATTGCAGACCTGCTTGGAAAGACATTGATTCCGGACGGGGAGAGAGATTATTATCAGAATTATTTCACAAAGAAATATGACAAGGTACGAAGGGATGATATTTCGGATTGGAAGGATTCTGACGGAAATTGGTGTTATCCGAAGGGATATGAGATTCAGTGGAAGCCATCCGATGACGAATTGATGGCGTCACAGCAGTTTCCACAGGAATTGTTGGAGGACATGAGTACCGGGGAGTTGTATCAGTTTATCCGGAAAGCTCATGGTTTTTGGGCACAGTCTGCATTTGACAATTATGCTCAGATGTTAAGCTACTATTATTGTCGTTATAATTTTATTGCAGAGCTTATGAGGAGACAGGACTGTGCAGAGGTAATTCATACATATTATGAAAAGACTTCGGAGGACGATAAGAAGCAGTATTCCAAGATGGCTTCCCGTCAATTTTCCGACGGGAAAAAGCTGGAGAAGCAGGAGCAGTTTCAGTTATTGGAGGGGTTGGAGTGGTTCTTTCAGTATAAGGAGGGAAAGTCTGTGCCGGATGACCTGACGTTTGGAAAACAACTGATTGTGGAAGAAAAGTAATACAATCAGAAGAACGTGTGGGATAAAGACAGGATGATTTTAAAGTAATGTTTTTGGAGAAATCAAATGAGTGGATCAGTGATTAACAAAACTGTGATACGCAGAGAGATTACACATATAAATAGAATATATTCAGAGACAGCCTCTCGGAAAAAGCTGATTTTGCTAGTCAGTGATAATTCTTTGGAGGCTGTTTCGTTATACTGCTATCACATAAAAAAGAGAAATACTGTGTTTTTGGTAGGAAACGCAAAGAGAGTTTCCGATATAGCGGCATTGATAGATCGTTTTATGCCGGATGAGATATTTATGGATCGGGAGAAAATCAGGGATGCAAAGTTGGAGTCTGCTTTGTACACGGAAATAGAGGAGGATTATCAGACCTGTTCTTCATACTATCAGTATGTAAAGTTTCAAAGGATACAGGAGTTTCAGAATGGATTGTATGATGATTTGGCATTACTTATGGTGACTTCCGGTAGTATTGGAAATGGAAAGATTGTGGCGTTATCTTATGATAATCTTCGAAGTAATGCGCAGGCAATTATTGAATCATTGGAAATTGATGAAAATGACAGGGCAGGAGTGATGCTTCCAATATCTTATGTATATGGGTTGTCGGTGGTAAATAGTCATTTACTGGCAGATGCGGAACTTTTGCTTCCGCAAGGTAATATGTTTCAGAGAGAATATTGGGACTTTTTAGAGGAACACAGAGTGACCTCCTTTTGTGGTGTTCCATATACTTATGAGATTTTGGATTGTTTAAGAATTCTATCCAAACCATGGAAGGAATTGAGGCTTCTGACGCAGGCAGGAGGAGCAATGAGTTGCGAAATGAAACAGAAGTTGCTAGAGTGGATTTATGACAGGAGGCAGCGAGGGATTAAGACACATTTGGCAATTATGTATGGTCAGACGGAGGCAACAGCAAGAATGAGTACATTCTTTTTAGATCAGCATCCGGAAAAGATGAATAGTGTAGGCAGGGCAATATCTGGTGGGTTTTTTCAGATAAAAAATGGGGATCATACAGGAGCCGGAGATATTTATTATCATGGTGCAAATGTATGTCTGGGATATGTGGAAGAAAGGGCGGAGTTGGAAGAGGATGCAGTTGTATGGAGACAGAAGAGCAATCTTTTGGATACCGGAGATGTGGGTAAGCTTGATGAAGAAGGATATCTTTATATTACTGGTAGAAAAAAGAGATTTATAAAGTGCAATGGAGTACGAATAAGTCTGGATGAACTGGAAAGAGGTATAGAAAATAAATGGGCAATTCCGGTGGTATGTGTTTCAAAGGCTTTAGACGAACAGATTTTGTTGTTTATCAGGACGAAGGATTTTAGAAATATTGATATAATGGAATTGACAGAATACCTGCGGCAGCTTGGGATTCGAAGGGAACAGTATCAGATTCGAAAGATTCAGGCATTTCATTATTGTGATAATGGAAAGCTTGATTATGCCAGTTTCAAATAAGAGGAGACGTGTATGGAATTTGAAAATAATGGGTTAAAAAACAGCATTGCAGGAACCTTGCGGTTAGTCGGGATACTGATATCAGGGGCATGGAGTGATAAATATAAGCAGCCGAAGTTTATAGAAAATGCGGCACAGGAAGATTTTTATCAAAGATTGTTGCAAAAGATTGACCGGGGGGAAATCAATGAGGCAGAAAATGAACTGCTTGCGTATATGGAAGGGAAAAGAAGTATCGAAAAGGCGGCATTAAAAGATATAGGAACAGTGGATAATACGATATTAGATATGGCTCTTAGTGTGTATGGGTATATGAATGAAAAAGAAGATATTTTTTTGGAACAGAATAATTACTGCCGGCAAGAAATTGAAGAGGGAATACGGGGAATGCTGATGAGGTTCGGTGTCAGTATTCCTGCAGATAGCTGGTTTTAGGAATCCTCAGGATAAGTTGTAGTTAATTTTACATGCAACATTCTGGAAATAAAAGACACATATCTATAACCGATGTTTACAGATGTGATGGGAAGGCAGGATATGTGGATGAAAAAGATATTTAAAATAAAATGGATCGTTTTAATAACACGTATTTTTGTGGGAATTATTTTATTATGGATCATTATGAGAAGCGGCATTGTGGGAAGCGTTATGTATTGGGCCGGTTTGGAGAAGAGTCATATTAAAATCGATATTCAGGAAGTGTACGACATGAATAAGATGCCCTTTGGAGGATATTATCCGACCTTTCAGGTGTCATCTGCAGCAGGGAAGACAATTTTGGTCACGACCACCAGGGGGAAGGTGCTTAACGTGACAAAATGTGAGAAGAGAATGCAGGCGGGAGAAAAAATAATGCCGCTTCGTACCTACGCACTCAGTAAAGGGAATGCGTCCTTCTGGTGGGGAAGTGACAGCGAGAAATGGTGGAATAGCAATGATACATATTCCATTTATGTGACTGCACAGAAATATGGTGTTGTTTTGGAGCGGCGCAGATTTTGGGTTAAGAAATATAAAGATAAAAAATATCTGATCAAGGGGAAAAATATCACGAAAACAGAAGAAACAGGAGCATTGATCGTTGATCGGCGGAAGGATGTTCAGCGGATTACAGATACTTACGGAGGGGAAACGTGGGAAACATTAAAGCTTGATTTTAATCAGCTGAAAAGAAATGCCTCTCCTGATTTTGAAATTGCCAGAGGAGCATTTCGGAATTGCTATGAGTTGAAAAATATTGTAATAGAAAACTGGGATGATGAAATTCCCCTTTCGATTAATGAAAAAGCATTTCGAAATTGTTCCGATGATCTGACGGTATATTGCCCAAAGCAGACGAAGCTGCAAAAAAGACTTCAAGAGCTGGGCATTTATTGGAAAGAATATCGGAAAGAAGATTGGGAAAAGATACAGGGTTCCCCATATGTCCTGATGAGTACGGTATATGAGGTATATAATCACGGAACATTAGGGACGGAGGTAAAACTGCCGGCAGTTACGAAGAAGGTCGAGGAGGGGGCATTTTCGGACTGCAGCAATGGTATTAAAATAATTCATTGAAATGACGGTATAAATAGATTATATTATTAATATAGAAACTGATGTATTACTTAATATTATCGGAGATCGAAATGAAGAGAAAAAAGGGGAAAAGAATCACCGCAATTTGTATCGCCGTGGCGGCAGTAATATGTGCTTATAACGGCGTGAGTTATTTTCAGAAAAAACAGCGCGCAGACAATTCTTATAAGGCATATGCAACAAAGGAAGAAAGCCGGAAAGAGGGGAGCTTTGAATACACATACAGAACCGGTGCAGAAGGCGTGTGGATTACGAAGATTACACCGTCTGCCGGGGATATTTCTGTATTAAAAATTCCTTCAAAACTGGCAGGGAAAAAGGTGGTCCGGCTGGGAAACGGCAATGGTAATTTTAAACAGGAAGATACCT
>OGWR01001216.1_pt1 | contig 21285 bp, 20 predicted proteins | sample 1576061 | NCBI WGS metagenome assembly OGWR01 (sample SAMEA3541511, study PRJEB24748) | human gut metagenome | biome: human gut; feature: human-associated habitat; material: faeces | place: China | collected 2012 | reverse complement strand
AGTAGAAATCTACTACCGCTTCATCGGCAAAATCGACTGACCTTTCTTTTTTACCCAACAATATCTTTAATTAAGGGAGAACGGCCACTCCCAATCCGGCACCAGGGCTGCCTGCAAACGCTCTTCGGGCGTGAGGGCGGCTTCTTTTTTTGCTCTTGCCATCACTTTTCCTCCGTCAGAGCACGAAGCTCACGTACAACACTTTTCAGCAGATCGACCGCTTCTTCCAGATTCGCAATCGCTTCCTCGCCGCTTTCTACAGGGTCAGGAAGATCGTCATAATCCACGATGGAGTCGTCACGAATCAAGCCAAGGTCAAGACTATTGTCCGGATTCTTGGCGATCTCCTCACGAGTGAATCTGCTCCAGCGCTCGCCCGTGCGCTTGGACGGGTCTTCGTATCCTGCCACGAATTCATCAAAGTCACTCTTACGCAGCTGCCGGGTCTTACCAAAGCTGTCCATATTGGTGCGCATATCGTAGAACGCAACCTCGGTGGTGTTATCCTGCTCGGTTGTCCCGCGGGTAAAGAACAGCACATTGGTCTTGACGCCCTGTGCATAGAAAATGCCGGTAGGCAGGCGCAGAATGGTGTGCAGGTTGCAGAAATTCATCAGCTCCCGGCGCACGCTGGCACCGTCACCGGCAGCAAACAACACATTATCCGGCAGTACCACGGCACAGCGGGCCTTGCCGTCCGCCTTCAGGCTGCGATAGATCACCTGCAAAAAGTTCAGCTGCTTGTTGGAGGTCTGGAAAGAGATGTCATCCCGTGTGGCACGCTCACCGCCCTTTTTCGTGCCAAAGGGCGGATTGGTCAGAATAACATCAAAATCTTTCAATCCCTTGGCGCTTTGTGCGAGAGAATCCCCCAATGTGATATTGGCATTCATATTGTGCAGATAGGCATTCATCAATGCCAAGCGATGGGTTTCGTGCACCAGCTCCACGCCGTTGAACGCTTTATTCTGCTGGAAATCCGCCTGACGGTCAGAAAGAGCGTACATATCGTTATGCGCATTGACATAGCGGTTGGCTGCAATCATAAAGCCAAAAGTACCGCAGGCCGGGTCAAAGCACTTGTCGCCCAGCTGGGGTTTGATGAGCTCCGTCATCACATCGATCAGCACACGAGGGGTGAAGTACTGGCCGGCACCAGACTTCTTCTCATTGGCGTTTTTCTCCAGAAGGCCTTCATACAGGTCGCCCAGGCCTTCCTCTTTGGCCTCATACCAGTCCAGCTTATCAATCTCCGTGATGATTTTTTCGAGGTTTTTGGGCTCCTCGATGCTGGAGGATGCGTTGGCGTAAATCTGCGCCACGCGGCCAACGGATTCTTCGCCCAGCTTGCTGAGCAGCGTATAGTAGTGCTTTTTCAGGTCAATGCCGGAACGGCTGGTCAAAGAGCCCCAACGATATACTTCGGGAATATCCTTATCTGCACCGGTCTCATCGGCCATTTTCAAAAACAGAATGTAGGTCAGCTCTGTCACATACTGGTGATAAGTAATACCGTCATCCCGCAGCACATTGCAGAGGTTCCAAAGTTTCTGTACAATATCTTGCGTGCTCATTTAAGCTGCTCCTTCGTAAATATAAGTGTTGATCTCGCGGATAATCTCCGCAAGCTGCCCGCCAAACTTCTTGTTAAAGCGTGCGAAACCGCCATCCATCTTGAACGCCGGTGCCTCAAAGGTCTCAGTATTGAGGATGCTCTCGTGAAGCATATATACCTTGATCTTTTCCAGCAGATCCAGCTGCATTTTGTTAAAGTGATGCGCCGAAATCAGTTTAGAAAAGGCCATTTTCACGCGGTCATCGTGGTTCACCAGCGGCGTTTTAAGTACAGCCCGACGAACAAAGGCGATAATGTCTGCCACGATCCGTTCATTGCTCACCGCGCTGGCCGCTTCATTCAAGCTGCTCTCGGTGAAATTCTCCTTATCCAGTTCCAGCTTTAACTCCCGAAGCTGCGCCCGAGTCATATCGCTGGGGCGGGTGCAGGCTATGCGGATCGCTTCGATACGGTCTTTGTTCTCATTGACATAGGCCACAAAAGAGTCCAGATAATCCTGCGGTTTTTCCGTGTCACCATAGCCGCGGGTCGTTTCCAAAAGGGTATCTTCCTTTTCGGAATAGTAATGTCCGCGCTTCTTACCCTTCAGGTTGTCAAACCAAAGCAGGAAATCCTTATCCTCCCGGCAGCGTCGCACAAAAGCTTCCTCTGTACAGATTTTCAATTCCTTCGCATATTCCCGAATTGTTTTTCCGCCTAAACGCTCGGATACATCATACTTTTGCTCATCGGTCAGATTGTTGCTCTTACGCTGCAATCTTGCCAAAATGCGATCTTTGACAGGCTGTTTGCTGGCCTCACCCGGACGGAACAAATCCTCCAACAATTCAGCCATTGATTTGCTGACGGAGACTGACTTCATATTGGAAGTGTCGTCCAAGTCCTCGTACACGCGAACTGCATCGAAGATATTGAAGTGAGTCTTTCCGATTTCCGGGCAAAGGCGAGTAGCGCGTCCCAGCATCTGCTCAAAGAGGATCCGGCTGTTGATCTTGCGCATAAACACCAAATTACAAATGGCCGGCACATCGATTCCGGTAGTCAGCAGGTCGACTGTTACGGCAATGTTGGGGTACTGGTTGTTCTTGAACTGCTTAATCACCTGCAAAATCTTCTTTTTGTTGCCTCCGGCAGTTTTGCCCGTGATTTTCATAATGGCATCATTGGAAATGCCATAGGGCTTGTAAATCTCTCGGAGCGTATCCACAATACGGTCAGCGTGTGCATCATTTACTGCGAAAATCAGCGTCTTTTCTCCACTTTCCGGATTAAGATAGGTCGATACCTCTTCCAATACTTTGCGAGTGTGATCCGGCAGAACAATTTTGCGGTTGAACTCCGACACATCGAAATCCATTTCATCGTCCAAAACTGCACCGTTCAAAAGTTCATTGGTGTTGGGGTCATATTGCGCCAAGGTTTCACCCTTCTTGAACTGTGCGTCATTTTCAATGAAATCCGAATTAATCAGATACGGAGGATCGTGATCCACCAGCCAGCCATCGATAACCGCCTCACGGTAGCTGTAGGTATAGACCGGCTCCCCGAAAATCTCGGTCGTGTGCAGGGCGGGCGTAGCAGTCAAGGCAACTTTCACCGCATCGAAATACTCGATAACCTGCTTGTACTTGCTCATATAATCATCTTGATTATCGTAGAGGATTTCTTCTTCCGTCATTTCACGGTCAAGAATATAGCCTCGGTGGGCTTCGTCCACAATAATCAAATCAAATGCACCGGGCATCAAATCCGGTTCTTCTGCCAGAATCGTGCGTTTCAAAAGCCCCTGCACCGTTGAAATGCTGACCTTGGTTTCCAGATTGATGATGTTGTCATCGATCGCTTTGATCTCATATATTTTGTCCAGCGTCAGCAGTTCCTTCAGCTTGACATCTTTGAAGGTGTCCATTGCCTGCTCACCGAGGGACACTCGATCCACAAGGAAAAGAATACGACGGAAACGCTTGGATTCCAGCATCTTGTAGATAAGTCCCAGAACAGTACGGGTTTTGCCCGTTCCGGTGGCCATTGCAAGCAAGGCCGTTCTCTTGCCGTCAACGATTGCCTCCGTTGCCTTATCAATGGCCTTGATCTGGTAGTCGCGCAGATTCAACCCATTAGGATCTGTCATAAACGAATTATCTGCCGCAGCCAGCGCCTGATTGGCCGCCGCTGTATTTTGACCAAGTTTTTCCATCAGGTCACTTGGGCTAAACCAGTTCCGAATAGGATACGGTTGATTTTCCTGTTCCCGGACATCCAAAAACCAAATACCAGACTTCGTCCGCAGCTGCTCTAAATATGCCCTGCCATTTGAAGCAAGGAGGAAGGGGACCTGATAACCATTCCAGTTTCCAACCGTATGTGGAATATCCTCCGGCTTAATATGTGCAGCATAGTCCTTTACCTGCACATCGATGGTAGATGCCACATCTTCCGACATCTTTTTTGCATCCATCAATGCTACGAGCTTCTCGCCAATGAAGAATGCATAATCCGCATACCCGTTTTTGTAAAAAGCCGAATTGGTAGGCCATTCGCTGATGGCAATATTTCTCCCCTTTACAGGACGCGTTCCTTTGCTGTAGCGCAGGTTCTGCGTATCAGCTTCCCAACCAGAAAGACGAAGCTGCTCGTCAATCAAGCATCTGGTCTGCGCCTCATTCCAATTCATCATAGCGGAGACAGATTCTGACCGCCTTGCGCGCTCCTTCTGCGTTTTGCCCGAAGCGGCGGTCTTGACCACGGCCAGTTGCTTCGTCAATTCCTCGATTTTCCTTTCCTGCTCGGCAATAACGGATTCCAAATCTTCGTGCGTGGTCTCGCTCGGCATAACGAACTCAGGCGCAATATATCCCCAGTCTCCATATGTCTCCATAAACCAAACAGCAAGATTGTATGTCAAGGATAGCAATGTCTTTGCTTCGTCCACGGAGTCCGTACCTATATGTACTGCCGAGTTTCTTGTCTTGCGAAGAACATATAGCGTGTTGTCAATTTCGTGCGGCAATAAACCGGCTCGCTTCAAAATGCGAATTCGATTTGCGTGGGTGTTGTCAACAGCCGGCTCCGCAATGTGCTCGAAGACAAGGATCTCCTGCACTAAGCGCTCGGCAAACATTCCGAGTTTATAGATACAGGCATTGGGATCAGAATAGACATAGGTTTCTGCGGTCGCGCCGATCTGTGCCAATGCAGGCCAGTATCGATTCAGAAAATCAAAATTTGATTTCATAAGCAGTCTCCCTCGATTTTTGTTAATTCATTTAGCATTTGATATAAGCACATCTCCAAAGTGCCAATTTGGCACTTTGGAACCACCGTGCTGGCACTTTGGGATTTCGCCAAAGTATCAATTTGATACTTTGGAATTCTCACTCCTCATCCGACTGCCACTTCAACCTTTTTGCCGCTGAAGGCCACGCCGTATTTATAAATCGTCCTGACCCCGGAGGTCGTCAGCTCGGTTTCGTATTTCTTATCGTTGATCTGCTGCAAGGCCGTCTCGGACAGCTTTTTCAGCTTTTCGTCGCTGCAATTTTTCTCCGCTTTCAGCTCGATCAGGATGCCCGGAAGTTCCTTTTTCGTGGGCTTCAGCTGAATGTCATAGCGCCCGTCGCCGGATTCCCGGTTGGAGGTCACGAAAGCACCTCCCAGCAGGGCGCACAAGCCCAGCATAAAGCCGTGGTAGAAGTTCTCCCCGGCGGTATCGAAGGAGCTGACCGACTGGGTCAGCAGCGTCTGTATCTGCGCTTTCAGCCGTGCGTTATCGCCGGAGAAGATGGCCTCCTGAACGGAAATCGCCGTGGACGGCGGGATCAGATTCTCCAGCCGCTGCAAGATCTCCTTGTTATACACCAGAGAAATCTCCCGGTTGGGCAGGGAGACCTCACACATAAAATCGCCACTGAAGGAGGGCGTGGTTTTCAGTGCCTTCAGATAGCCGGTCACCAGCAGGAAGCTGTAAATGGTGGAGGGATTGCTCTTGATCTGCGGATAGATCACGCCGGTGTCGATGAAAGTAGTGAAGGTCTCGCCGTTGACCAGGGAGGTCAGACGGTTATAAATCTCCTCATCCGCCTGGGCAAGCACTTCCCCGATAATATCGTTGCTGCCGGTGGAGACCCAGAAGGGTCTCGGCTCGCACTCGTTGCTGAAGTAGTTGACCACCGACCACGGGTTGAAAATCTCCGTCTTGCCGAAGCGGTAGCCGTCGTACCACTGGCAAATTTCGTCGTACTTATCGGCAGCGCCGTAGTATTCCGCCATCTCCATCACCTCGTCGGCAGTGAAGCCGAAGTAGGCGCTGTATTTGTTGTCCAGCACGGAGTTGATGGACAGGTTGTTCATCCCGCTGAAGATGCTCTCCTTGGCCACCCGCAGAATGCCGGTAAGGAAGCCGAAGGACAGGTGCTGATTATCCTTGAACCCGCCGGAAAACAGGTTTCGCATAAACCGGATGACCTTGTCGTAATAGTCTTTCTGATAGCCCTGCTGGATGGGGGTGTCATACTCGTCGATGATGATAATGGGCGCAACGGCATAGTGCTTGTGCAGCATAGCGGACAGATCCAGCAGCGCCGACGCCAGCTCTACCTCGCTGACCTTGCCGTCTGCCAGCTTTTCATAGGTCTTTTTGCTGTACTCGTCGCACTTTTCACTGGTCAGCAGCTCTTTGTGCCGCCGGGTCTCCTTTGCGAAAATATCCCGAATGGCCGCAAAGGTCTCCTCCCAAGTATCAAACTTCACATCCTTGAAGGTCAGGAAGATCACAGGGTACCTGCCCTGATAATCCCGGTACTTCTGGCCGCAGGCCCAGATCTTCTTGTCCCGGAAATAAACAGAGGTATCCTTGTCGCTCTTTTCAAAATAAGTGCGCAGCATATCCATATTCAGCGTCTTGCCGAAGCGGCGGGGACGAGTGAACAGCGTCACCATCGGACGCTCGTCGATAAAGTCCTTGATCATCATCGTCTTGTCAATATAGTAGTATTCCGACGAGGCAAGGCAGTAGTTGGACACGCCGATGGGCAGGGGCAGCTTTGGCGCGCGCTCCGTCTTGCGGAAAGCGCCCGTCTTGAGCCGCTGATCCGCCGGCTTCTGCGTATCAGCGGGGATCAGCCAACGATTGCCCTGCTTTTTCGCACCGGCAATTCTCCCATTCTTGCAGAGCGTCGCAACTCTCCGCTCCGTTATATTCCAGCGCACTGCTGCCTCTCTTACCGAGATCATTTCAGCCATAGGGGATACCTCCACGCATAAAATCACAAGTACATTATACCCGGATAAAAGAACAATGTCAACAAAGTTCGGAACAATGTCGTTTAAAAACGGCATGGTTCTTTTCTGCACACAAAACAAGCGGAGGTCATCGACCCCCGCTTGCTCGCTACCTATATACAATTTCCTGCATCACGACCTCGTTTGCCCGATGTCGGATGCCGTTCATCTTCCGCACCCACGCCTGCGGGTCATTGGCCTTTACCTCCTCCGTCACACCCTCGGCATCTGCGTATTGTTCTACCAACCGAAGAAAGAGTTCCTGCGCCTGCTCCTCGATGTCTGCGAGGTGCCCATCCAGCACCCCGGCGGTCAGCAGGTTATAATACAGCACCCGGTGGTGCTCCCTCAGAAAGGTGCGCCGCCGCTGGCCGTAAATGCCGATAGGCCGTTCTTCTTCGGGCGGTAAGCAAACATCCGGCAGGCAGTAGTCGCCCTGCCTTGTGTAAGTGCCGCCCAGCTGCTCAAATAGCGATTCCATATGTGATCCTCCCACTCAAAATTTCCCCGGCAGGTCTGCAACGCAAAACGCACCCGCCTTTCGGTTACAGTCTACCAAAACCGAAAGGCAGGTGCGAGTGTGCGAATTTCTGAATCGCACATTATTTCTTCATCTTCCTGCTGAATTCATTCAGCGTCTGGATATGCCAGAGGCTTTTACGGGTAATAGAGCGGAAGGTCAGGGAGCAGAAGAAATCCACAAGAAAGATTTTCGGGATGCAGAACTTCAGCCCCTTCTGGAAGGCTTTCAATGACCCACGGCTGCACCAGTTGTGGACGGTGGTCAGGGTGTAGCCGGTCAGGGTTACCACATCCTTTACCGTGACCACATCCGGGTATTTGCGCAGCAGCTTTTCATAGTAGCCGTGCATCTGCCGCAGCGTGTCCTCCGGCAACTCCTTGGAGAGCCTCGCCACATAGTGGGTGCCGTACCAGCCCTTCGGCGCAGAGTAGAGTTCAGGGAAAATCGCCCGTTCCTCCAAATATGCTTTCACATCCTCTTTTCGGATTTTATAGCACCGGGTTTTCTTACCCGACCACTCGCAGGGCACCTTGCCGCTTTTGAGCAGGTGCAGTGCCGTGGACTTGCTGATGTGGCAGATTCGGAAAAATTGCTCCTTGTTCATCACTTCGGGAACGCTGTCCCAGTTAACGGGGAATACATCCATTTGTAACACCTCAAAAAAAGTTTTTCGTCGGTTGGAAGCTCTATCCTGCGGTGTATGGCCGTCTCCCGGTTTTTCTCTCCTATCTTCCCGCATTTCTCTCCAAAATCGGGAAAAATGCCGATTTGAACCCACTTTTAAAAAAGCCCGTCCCGCAAGGCTTTCCGAGCGAAAAAGCCTGATTTCAAGCGGCTTTCGGCGGGTACGGGGCTTACAGAAACGACCCCAAAACGGACACCCCCGTCACAGTTGCAGAAAAGACTCGAAATTTTTGGAAGCTCCGGCCGTTTCGTCCGCTGAAAATGTCCGCCGCACAGGGCTTTGCGCGGGTTCGGATTTCACAATTTCATATCGTTCTTGCGTGTTTTTCTTGCATTCTTCCGGAGCAGGGATTACACTTGAGGTATACGGAGAGTTGTCCGAGAGGTCGAAGGTGCGACACTCGAAATGTCGTGTTCCCAAAAGGAACCTAGGGTTCGAATCCCTAACTCTCCGCCAAAAACCCAGTCATATCAAGGCTTTTGCCCATATGACTGGGCTTTTCTTTTCTCTCAAGGTCACATCGGCGTACATGATTTTCGGCAAGAGCTCAGGTGTGCCAGCCGGTTTGCCTTGTGTCCGGCAGGGTCAGGATATTGTCCATCACATTTGCCGAGGTGATCTTGGACTTGTAATCCAAATGGCTGTAAATATTCGCCGTCGTGCCAATATCGCTGTGACCCAGCCACTCCTGGATTTGCTTCAGAGGCACATCGTTCGCCAAAAGCAGTGAGGCACAGCTGTGTCTAAGGTCGTGAAAGCGAATGTGCCGCAGACCGTTCTGCTCCAGCAGCTTGCTGAAATTGGCGGTAACGCTTCTGGGGTTGAAGATATTGCCCATGGCATCCACAAAAACATAACCGTCATACTTTTTGCTGTAGCAATTTCCGCATACCCGCCGATTTTCCTTTTGCTGCTCCCTCAGCGCCAGCAGCTTTTCCCGGATATTGCTGACCAGCGGCAGGGAGCGCAGGCTGGATTTCGTCTTGGCGCGGTCTGCGCAGACGATTTCACTTTTGCCGTCTATCTTTGCGTTGGTTACGATGTGCTTAATGGTGATGGTGTCCCGCTCAAAGTCGATGGCGTCCCATTTCAGCCCCAGTGCCTCGCTGCGGCGCAGGCAGTAAAAGGCGGTCATCTGAATCAGCAGGGAGTACGGATGATCCTTGGACGCTTCCAGCAGCCTCTCCAGCTCCTCCTGCCGGTAATAGTCCGCAATGTACCGCTGCTTCTTGGGGCGCTCCACCTTGTCGGCGGGGTTGAAGGGAATCAGGTCCATTTTGACGGCGTATTTCAGCGCCTTGTGGATATTGGCGTGATAGTGGATCACCGTACCGGGCGACACGGTTTTCAGCTCATGCAGATAAAAGCTCTGAATGTGCTTGGCTTGGATTCCGTCCAGCGTCAGTCCGGTGTTTCGGAAATACGGTGCGATCTTTCCCTTTACCATCTGCGTGTAAGAGGAAAAGGTGGTCTTTTCCACCGAGCTGCGGATAATCTCCAGCCACAGCTCCATGTAGTCGGCAAACAGCATATCAGAGGAGATGTCCTCGTTCTCCTTGCTCACAACCGGCGGGACAAAGCTCTTGCGGGTGTCCAGCAGCAGCTTCTCGGCGCGGCGCTTGTTTCCCTTTGCGGGAAGTCCTGTGGGAATCCACGGCTGCCTGCGTTTGCCGTTGGCGTCCGTGTAATTCAGCACCATGTAGTAATTGTCGTTTTTTATTTGCAGGTGTCCTGCTATCATAAACTCTACCTCCTTTGCGGATAGCACATGAACGGGCACCCTTTCGGACCGCTTTTATTATACGCCCGGCGGGAATGCCCGTCCAATGTGCCATACAAGTTCAAATCCCGGCTACGCCGCCGGCTGCGGATTTCCCGCCGAGAGTGCGTAGCGGATCACATTGATTTTCGGTACGCGGTATGCATTGCCGATTTTCATGCCGGGAATGTCGCCGTCGCCGATCAGCGCATAGGCCAAATGACGGCTGATGCCCAGCATCGCCTGCACCTGCGCCACATTTACAATGTCGGGGTAGTCCGTGAACATCACCTCGTATAGGGTCTGAATTTCGATTTTAGTCATCGGCACCACCTCCATCGTCACCAAGCACATGTGCGAGAAGCATATCAAGCTCTTCTTCTGTGTTCACCGGAGAGAGGCTGACGATACCCTCTTCGTTTTCATCCTCACCGAAGGGAGTGCCGCCTTCGCATACGATATTATCCAGTTTTTCCGAAATAGCATGGATTACATAGTGAACCTCTTCCTGAGAGAGAATAAACACAAGCTCGTGTCCGCACTCATCATCAAAGGTTGCCACAAGCTTATCGTCGCTGCGGTCAATACCGTTATCAGCATCGATGAGAAATTCAAGGAAAAGATCCTCAACAAAGAGGCAACCCGCCTCGGAAAAATCTGCGATCATACGGTCAAGCTCCTGTTTTCTGCTTTCGCTCAAACGGTTAAAATCAAAATTAGCTTTCATAATTTAATCTCCTTTCACCGGGCATCCCGGTCTTTGCGCTGACGCGCCAAATGTTTGTTGTAAAAATCCATGGCCTTGACAAGCGTCTCGGTCATCTGCTTCACGGAGGTGTCCGGACGGAAAAAGCTGCGGAGCTTGTCTACCGGCACCTTCACATATTCCACCTGATTGCCCTTAACCTCGGACAGAAGCTGCAGCACCGCGTCATCCGTGAGAGTCTGCGCCTCGCTCATGCGCCGCAGCCGCCGGGCCTGAGACAAGGACGGCGTTACCTCATCGCTGTCCATCACGGAGAAGAGCATTTCCTGCTCAGACGGCTGCAAATAGGACAGCTCCACCGCCGGAGTCAGGGCGATCTTGCCCTCGTCCACCAGCTTCAGGATGTCGGGGATTAGGTGGGTGAGTCGGATGTATCGGAACACTTGATCTCGGCTTTCACCGGCACATTTGCCGATTTCCGTCGCTGTGTCGAAATTCGTCGCAACTTGCGACGAATTCTTTTCAAGGCGACCCGCCTTCCGTTTCATCGCATCCATTTTCATCTTGTACGCAAAGGCCTTCTCCGACGGCAAAATATGCTCCCTTTGCAGGTTGCTGTCCACCATGGTGATAACAGCCTCCTCGTCTGTCAGGTCACGGATAATCACCGGCATGGTGTCCATCCCCAGTGCCTTGCACGCTGCCAGCCGCCGGTGGCCTGAGATCAACTCATAGCCGCCGTCAGGCAGCGGCCTTGCCAGCGCCGGAGAAAGCACGCCGGCATCGGCAATGCTCCGCATGAGCTGCGCCATTTCCTCGTCCTCCTTCACCTTAAAGGGGTGATTTCGAAAGGGTGTGAGGGCAGCCAGCGGGATTGCCTCTACCCTTGGCTTTTTCGCATTGAGCCGTTCCTCCGTGCTCATAAAAAGCTCCTCATACCCGGTCAGCCCCAAATCAATCAATCGGTCGTTCTTCATCGAATCCTTCCTTTCATCGTATAATCGTCTTTTCCTCTTGGGGCGGCCGCTGATTTCGCAGCGCCTGCTTCTCCCGCGGGGAGAGGTAGGGGTCGTTTTCCACCCACGCATCCCATTCACACGCCAAGAGGTCTTTCAGCTTTGGGTTATCCTCAATCATGTTATAGGCGGTTTGCTTTTGCTTCCGAAGCCGGGAAAGCTCTGCGGTGCAGGCGGCGCAGGATTTTTTCAGCTCGACCCTCTCCGCAGGATCGGCGCAGCCTCGCTGCTTATTGCGGATTTTGCTGCGTGCAGCGGATATTGCATCCATCTCCTTGTCCATTCGTGCAAGAAACCTCTGCACATCCTCCGGCGTGTCCAAATGCTCCCGACACACCAGCGTTATTTCAGCGGTGAAGCGATCCAGCCTGCGGCAAGCCTCCCGGCACTCCGCCGACAGGGGCTGCCGATACTCCTTTTCGTACAGCGGCGCAACGCCCAGCACGATTGCCACGCAGCGGAAGAAGCTCAAATACCCGGTGACGCGGGGCAAATGCAGATAGAAATCCCGCTGCCGGTAATATTTTTCCGTCGGCGGATTTTTCCTGGCATATTCCCGTGTGTAGGGCCTCATGAATTCAAAATAGCGCCGGGTCACACGGATGTCCCGCTGGTTCTCCAGCAGCCTGTCCTGCAGCGCCTCCTTGTCATATTCGGCTCCCAGCCTGAAGGTACGCATACACTTTTTGGAGCTTAGAGAACGGAGGGTGGCGTACCTGCGGTAGGGATCGCACACGAACACATAGCCCTTCTTCCGCAGCACGGCGCTCAGCTCCGTCCAGCTGCTTGACATCGTCAGTGCCTCGTCCAGCGCCCGCCGCATAAGGTTGTAGCGGGTGGGCTCGCCGTTCTTTTCGGCAAAGTAGACCGACCGCGCCGTTTTGTGCCGCTGGGGATTTTTCACCACCGATAGGCCATGCTCCTTGCAGATACGGTCGGACATATCCCGCAGCTTGTAGTAAACCTCGTATTTTGCCTCCAGCTTTTTGCCCGTCCACATATTCACCGGATTCACAACAAAGTGGTTGTGATAAGTGCCGGTGTTGAAGTGGGTGGCAACAAGCACCTGCCGGTCGTTCCCCCAAAGCCGCCGTGCCGTCTCCACGCCAATGCGATGGCATTCCTCCGCCGTGACCTCACCGGTCTTGAAGGACTGGTAGGCGTGGTAGGCCACATTGCCGCCGGCTTTGCCGAAGCGCCTCTGCACGGCAGCCATCTCCCTTGCGGCGGACTCCGCCCTGCAGCCAATTCCGGTGACGGCGTATTGCTGCTCCCCCTCATCCAGGGTTTTTCCTTTGTCGGCAGCATACAGCAGCACCTGCTCCAGGTCGCTCAGCTTGGTCTTGCTGGGGTTGGTGCAGTAGTCCACCACACGGCTGACGCTGTCATGGATTGCCCAGATCTTCGTCACCGCCATCGGCATCCTCCTTCCCGTGATAGGCGCGCAGAAGCAGGCTCTCGATCTCGGTCAAAGCCTCGTCAAAGTCCCTCATGGCAAGCTCGTAGCGGACGGTATCGTGGAGCGTTGTCAGCTTCTGATACGCCAGCATCAGCTCCCGGCGCGGAGCCTCTCTCACTGCTGCGCCGGTTCCCAAGCTTCGGAGATATTCCGACATATTCATGCCGCATTTCTTTGCCTTTCTGCGAATGGTATTCTTCTCGGTTTTATAGACTCGCACATTGATTTCCTCTGTTCGATTCCGCATAGATATCACATCCTTTCAGCGGGGTTACAGGGGCGCGCCCCTTTCGTATCGGCAGATACGGGGGATTTGGGTGCCGCAGGGCTACACAAATCCCATGCTCGTTATCCTTACGGATAAAAAGCGGTGTATAGCCCCGCACCCCTTAAAGCGGCAATTCCTCATCGTCCTCCGCCTCCTCCCATGACGCAGATGACGCTTGTGACGATGCTTGGGGAAGCCGGAAGGTTCCGTCATTCTGTTTCCACAGTGACACAAGTCTCTCGCTCCCGGAGGAACCGTCATAACCGTCAGCACCGTCATGCAGCTCCAAAAGCACCAACCGGGCAGCCGCCGTTTTACGATACTCGTAGGTGATTCCCAGAGGCAGCAGCACATCGCTGTAATGGCGGGTCAGATGCTTGCTGGCGAGGTTGGGCTTCAGCTCCGTATTACCTACGGCGGCAAGCAGCTGGGACACCGTACCCCGAAACCGCCCGTGCGCCAAGAGAAAATCCGCCACCTGAAAAACAAAGTCCGGGATGCGTTCCTTTCGCAAATCCTTGGCGCTGAGCGCCTCGGTAATCTCCCATCGGACGCCCCGCATCTGCATTTTCAGCTTCTTCTCCTCCACATCCCGGCCCGTAATGCAGAGGGTGGCACAATCGCCGAAGCGGTCATCCTTGCGGAGAATCATCCCCGTATCCGCCACGCCCAAAATGCCTGTGGAACCGGTCATATCATTGAAAATATTGCTGCTGTCCCGCTCCTTTCGGGTGTGATGGACAACGAAGATGCAAATGCCGTGGTCATCGGCAAGCTTTTTCAGGCCGGACAGATCCTTGTAGTCCTGGGCATAGGCATTGACCTTTGCGGAAGTATTGTCCCGCACCATTTGGAGGGTATCGATGAATATCAGGCCCGTGGAGGGAAATTCCCGCAGAGTCTCCTCGATCTGCCCCTCCAGCTCCGCGCCCAGCTGTCCACAGGAAAAGCCGAAGCGGAGATTCTCCGGTGGAGAGTCCGTCAGCTCCTGCATACGCTGCTGAACGCGCCATTCCCGATCCTCCAAAGCCAGATATACCACATCGGTTTTTCTGGTGGGCAGCCCCCACACCGCCTCGCCGCGGCTGATTTGCAGGCACAGCCACAGCACCATCCAGCTCTTGCCGATCTTGGAGTCACCCGCTAAAATGGCGAGCCCGTCGGAGAGAACACCGTCGATGAGCATTTTGGGGTGGGCAAGGGGTTTGTAATACAGGGTATCGGCATCGATCAGTTGTAGCTTGTTCATGTGTTTCACCTTCTTTCTTTCGCTGGTAATTGTGTTTTTTGGTTGGTGCCGTACTTCCGATATCGTTTTTATATGCCTGCCCCGGGGCCTCCGCGGCGTCGCCGTGCTCGCTCTTTTGCGGTCGTCGCACAGTCATATCTGTCTCGGTAACGGCTATTCAGTTGTCGAGGTACACGGGGGAAGCTTAGAAGCTCCTCTCACTTTCCCTTTGCCGAATTTTTTTCGGATTTTCCCGCTGCTTTTCAAAATTTTTTCTTTTGAGCTGGTAAATTATAAAAAGCCGAGCTTGTGCAGAGCTTTTTCAAAGTTCCCCTCACTTGGTAGGCAGCGAGAAGGCCAAAAAATTAACCCCCTTGAAAAATTCTTTTGTTTTGGCTCCAAATTGGAGCCATTTTCCTGTGCAGGACTGCTCGTGGCTCCGAAATGGAGGCATTTTTCGTCTATGGCATCAAAATTGATGCCATGTCCATTCCGGATTTCATCGGTGTGGCTGCAAAATTGATGCCATAAAAATAAGCGCCTGCCTCTTTTCGGAAGCAGACGCTCATTTCTCGTATTCAGTTTTTACCGCAGCAGCCGGATCAGCAACTCATTGATATCCTCGGTGGGCTTGCCGCTTGCTACCAGCTTGTTCCGAAAGGACAGCAGGGCCTTTACCAGCAGCCGCCGCTCGCCGGCGCAGAGTGCTAACACTCGATTTCTTCTATACTTGAACATCACCACACCTCAGCAATAAACCAGTTCAGAAAGGACAACCTCCTCCGCGCGGCTGCGGATGCTGTTCATCCGTCCCACCCATTCCATTTGATTCTCGGCTTTCAGCCGCTCAGTGACACCTTCGGCTTTCTTCATCTGCGCGACCAACCGATCGAACATCTCCTGTGCCGTGTCGCCGATTTCCTCGAGATGCTCGTCCAGCTTGCCGGTCAGCAGCATCCCCGTGTAGATGCCGTCTCTGTACTCGCGCAGATACCGCCTGCGCTTTTCTGCGAATCTGTTGTACATATTCTTCCTCCTTTTGCGCCCGCCGTGCGGGTTTCTATCATCATCCACATGATGGCGCAACCCGAAGGAAAAGCCCAATGTGCGAAAAACAGATTTGCAGATGGAGCTTTACAAGATGCTCCCGTACCTTGTCACCATCATCGTGCTCGTTGCCGTTTCCATGCGCAAAAAGCGCGAGAACGAGCCGCCTGCCGCGCTAGGACTTGCATATTTCCGAGAAGAACGATCGTTTCAAAGCTCCACGGTGTTTGCCGTGGAGCTTTGTTATTATGCGTTGCTTGCGGCAACGGGGCGTGTATTTATGCCGCAAGGAGGTAAAAAACATGTTGTCTGAAAATTTGAAAACTCTGCGCAGGCAGAAAGGCTTTACGCAGGAAGAGCTTGCCGCGCGGCTGAACGTAGTCCGCCAAACAGTGTCAAAGTGGGAAAAGGGAGTTTCACGCGGTTAAAGACACGCAGCCCGCGCTTATAGGTATAGCAGCGCATGAGGTGGTGCTCATGCGCTGCTATGCGTTCAGCTGTTCAGTTTATTCGTTCCAAGCTCTTACCTGTGCCTCGAGCCAGTTGCACCAGGCGTCCACGCCCTCGCCGGTCTTGGCGCTTATCGGGAATATCTCGATATCCGGGTTGCGCTTGTGCGCGAACTCGCGCACCTTGTCCATGTTGAAGTCGAAGTAGGGAAGGACGTCGATCTTGTTTATGATCAGCGCCTGGCACACCTCAAACATCAGCGGGTACTTGAGCGGCTTGTCGTGGCCCTCGGGCACGGAGAGTATTGCGACATTCTTGACCGCGCCGGTGTCGAACTCCGCCGGGCAGACGAGGTTGCCAACGTTCTCGAGTATCGCGAGGTCGAGGTCGGCGGCGCCGAGCTCACGGAGCCCCTGCTCGGTCATGCCCGCGTCGAGGTGGCACATGCCGCCGGTGTGTAGCTGGATGCTCCTGACGCCCGTCTCGGCGATGGCGAGCGCGTCCACGTCCGAGTCGATGTCGGCCTCCATGACGCCGATGCGCAGCTTATTCTTGAGGCGTGCGATGGTCGCCTTGAGCGTGGTAGTCTTGCCGCTGCCGGGGCTGGACATGAGGTTCAGGAGGAAGGTGTGCTCCTTCTTGAGCTGCGCCCTGACCCGGTCCGCCTCCCGGTCGTTGTTTTCAAATACGCTCTGCTTTATTTCGATGACTCGCACTTTGCCATTTGTCATTCTTCCGCTACCTCGATTTCTTTGATTACCAGCTGGTCGCCCTGCTTGAGCGTCCAGCGGGTGCTGCCGCAAAACGGGCACATGGGGACGTCGTCCCTGGCGTTTTCCATGACCTCGTAGTCCTTGCCGCAGTCGGCGCAGTGGGCGATGGCTTTCACCATATTGATGTAGAGCTCTGAGCCCGCGCAGATGGTACCGTTTACGGCCTCCGGCCAGACCCCGTGCATGTACACGGGGACTATGCCGGTCATCTCTCCGACATCCACACTTACGGATGCGATGCGGGATACCCCGTACCGTTTGGCTGCGGCGTCAAGGGTATCGAGCATATTAAGAACTACTCCTAATTCATGCATTGGCGTTGTCCTGCTTTTCACTTTCGTGTTTCTTGAACATCATACTGGCAGTACCGGAGTCGCTGCAGTCCTGCTCGTCCGTCTTGGGTGAATTGGCCGCGATGCGCTTCGTCCGCTCCGCGATATTTGCGCCCAGCGCGGCGGCCCAGGCGTCGGGCGAGGTGGGCGGCACAGCGTCGTGAACCTTGTAGAGCTTTACGGCGTCGAACTCGCACTTGGTGGTGCAGACGCCGCAGCCGAGGCACTTTCTCTCGTCTACTACGGTAACGCCGCAGCCCATGCAGCGGGCGGCCTCCTTCTTAAGCTGTTCCTCTGTAAATGTGGCGCGGGTATCGTCCATGGTCTCGAGCGCCTTGCTCGCGGCGGCGTGGTGCGGACGCTGACGGGGCTGCTTGTCAAAGCCGCTGTAATCCCCGAGCTCCTTATCAAAGGGCTTGTACTCGCGCTCGCGGCGAATGAGAAGGTTCTTGCCCTGGACGTACCTGTGCACGGAAATAGCGCCGGACCTGCCGGTTGCAATGGCGTCGATGGTAAAGCCGGGGCCCATCGCGCAGTCGCCGCCGGCGAAGATGTCTTCCTCGGCGGTCTGATAGGAGATCTTGGCAACATTGACGACTCTGAAGTCCTCAACCTTGGCCTTGGTGCCGCTCAGGAGATCTCCCCACACAATCGACTGCCCGATCGCGGTGAACACGTTGGAGCAGGGCATGATAACGGTGTCATTCTCGTCGTAAACGGGGCTGAACCTGCCGGTTTCGTCAAATACGGACACGCAGCGCATGAATTCCACGCCCGTGACGCGACCGTTTTCGCCAATGATGCGCTTCGGACCCCAGCTGTTGCAAATCTCCACTCCCTCTGCCAGAGCCTCGTCCTTTTCGTCGGGAACGGTGGGCATTTCCTCGTCCTTTTCGAGGCAGACCATTTTGACATTGCGGTTGCCGAGACGCATTACGGCGCGAGCCACGTCTACGGCCACGTTTCCGCCGCCTATCACCACGGTGTCGCCCTCAACGGAGGAGATGACGCCCTCGTTCACGCCGCGAAGGAAGTTGATGCCGCCCTGGACGCCGATGAGCTCCTCGCCCTCAATGCCGAGCTTACGGCTGGCCTGCGCGCCGATGGCGACGTAGAAGGCCTTGTAGCCCTGCTCACGAAGCTGCTCTATAGTCACGTCCCTGCCGACGTCGACGCCGCATTTGAACTCCACGCCCAGCCTGCGCAGAACCTCGATCTCCGCGTCTATGACGTCTTTTTTGAGTCGGAAGGAGGGTATGCCGAACTTCAGCATACCGCCGGGAGCCGCGTTCTTCTCGAACACCGTGACGGGATAGCCCTCCACCGCGAGATAGTACGCGGCGGTCATTCCGGCGGGGCCGGCGCCTATTACGGCTACCTTTTCCTCGTAGCTGTCTTTTTTCTCCGGTACGTAGAGGTTCCCCTCCTCGAGCTCCTTGTCGGCGATGAACTTCTTGATGTCGTCGATGGCCATGGCCTCGTCGACGCGGGCGCGGGTGCATTCGTTTTCACAGTCATGCGGACAGATTCGCCCGCAGACTGCGGGGAAGGGATTGTCCCTCTTGATGACCTTGAGCGCCTCGTCGTATTTGCCCTCTGCGGCCTTGCGGATATAGCCCTGGATAGATATGTGCGCGGGGCAGGCGGCCTTGCAGGGAGCACTGCCGCTCTTGTTTACCATCTTCCGCTTGAGGTAATCCATATCCCAGAACTCCTCCGTCCAGTTGGTGTCCATGTAGTCCGGAAGGTTCTTGGTTTCGCACTCCGCCTCGCAGAAATTCGTGCCGAGGGTGAGCGCGTTGGCGTTGCAGGATTCGACGCACGCGCCGCAGGCCACGCACTTTTCGGGATCCACCTTGGCGACAAAGTTGGAGGCCATGTTCATCTGCAGGTTGAGCATATTGGCCGTGCGCAGAGAGGCGCAGCCGCAGCCGCAGCAGTTGCAGATAAAGCAGGTGGTGTCGTGCCCCTGGGTGTTGAACACCTGGTGGACGTGCCCAGCCTTCTCCATCTTTCTGAGTATTTCGTAGACCTCCTCCTTGGAGATCTCCCTGGCTCTCTGGGTACGGATGCCGTAGTCTGCGTAGTCGTCAAGCTGGATGCAGGTGTCTATATGCGTGTGCTCGCAGCCCATGCCCAGAGCGCGCGTAGCCGTGCGGCAGGCGCAGTTCGCGACGGAGAACTTGGTGGCCTTGTCTATGAAGGGCTTCAGCTCCTCGAAGGGCATGATCGTGGATTTGGCGGCCACGGACTCCATTATCGGTATTGTCCTGAGCCCGCCGTGCGCTCTTTTCTCAAAGGGCATGGCGGTCATGTCCGTGAGACGGATGCGCTCCTCGTAGAAATCCGAGGCGTATTTCAGCAGCTCGGGGTCTATCTCCTTGTCCAGGACGACGAACTCAAGGATGCCAGGCAGCCAGGGCCAGCGGCGGTATTTGAGCACGCCGGACAGCGACGAGCACATGATCAGGCCTTTCATGCTCATCTCTTCAAGAGTGGAAGCAATTTCCTCGACGATCACGTTGTTCGCCTCGGCTATTTCGTCGAGCGATTTGAAGAAGGGCTCGCACATCATCGCTATGCGGGCGTCCTCGTCGGAGCAGAAATGCAGCAGGAACTGTACGCTTTCGCTCTCGTCGTTATTTCCCTCCTGACCAGGATAGATATTATCCAGCCAATCAGCCCATCTAATGAGATTCGGGTATTTGTTGCTCATAGTCATTCCCTCCGTATTATTCATTATCCGCCTATCGCCGGAATCTGAAATCAAAATACGCCTGTGTTAAAAAAGTTGCAATACCGCCTGGGAATGTTCTATAATAGCTACAAAAAAGGTGTTAAGCGTTTGAACACACGCCCTGCTTGTTTGCGGAACGCGCGAACATTTTTTAGAATTTGTACCGCGAGGAGGGACAAAAACCGCTATGAGTAAACCCGTGGATGTGAGGAATAAATTGGCGGACAAAGCGCTTGAGCTGTTCAACGCCAACGGATATGAAAAGACATCCGTAAACAGTATCTGCGCCGCGGCCAACGTTTCGAGGACACGTTTTTATTCTCTGTTTTCCGACAAAAAGGACTTGATTATGTGGACCATGCGCGACGCTTCTCTGGAAAGCAATATTGAGCCGTCGGAAATACTTTTTTTGGACAATGATTTCGAGCGCATGATATACATTTTTGCGCTGCACACGCCCATGTGGACAAAGGACAACGTCAACTACTGTAAGACCCTCCTGAAGCTTGAGGTGGATGAAAGGCTGGGTATCTTCGATTTTGTCGACGCTTACAATGAACTGTACTACAAGCTCTTATCCAACTGCCAGAAGAACGGCATCATAAGGAACCTTGGCAAGCCGGAGATTTTGGTGAAATATTCTATACAAATCGCTAAGGCGACTCTCCTGGACTGGTGCTGTTCAAATGCCGCCTTCGACTTCCACGAGGCTGTAAGGACGGGCATGGAAGAGTACTACGACGTCGCTCCGGCTTACCGTAAAAGCTGGTAAAGCAATATGCAGCACAATGCCCGGCTCTGTTTTGGAGCCGGGCATTGCCATGTTGATTATCGTATCTTTTTAAAGGGTGTGCAAGAACAGCGCCTTACTATGCTTCAGTTCAGGCTGTAGCCGAACTTGCTGCCGTGGAGGACTGCCTTGTTGATCTTGCCGGTGGCGATGGCATCGCCCGCCTTCCAGACGCTGGGATGGCCGGAAGCAAGCAGCTCCTGCCACAGTGCGTCGTTGGGCTTCACACCCACGGACAGAACGATCACGTCTGCGGGAAGCTCCTTCACCTCGCCGTCCTTGGTGCTCTCAATGAACAGCTTGCCGTCGGCAAATTTCACAACCTTGTTATTATAAAATAGGGCAACACCCTGATCGTTGCAGTGGCGGACCTCCAGCAGCGCTTCGTTCTGATAGCGCATATCCAGCATATCCACCGGCCATTCGGGCAGCATATCCACCACGGAAACCTGATTAGTGCCCTGACGGTTGATATACAGCGCAGTCTCCAGCCCGGTAATGCCACCGCCGATGACAACGACCTTCTTGTTTGCAAACTGCATGTCGTTGGCAAGCACGTCGTGCGCCTGAACCGTCTGTACCTGATCCAGCCCCTCGAGTGGGATGGAAATGACGTTGCTGCCGGTTGCAACCAGAATGGAATAGGGTTTGAGAGC
>OGWR01001202.1_pt1 | contig 21451 bp, 20 predicted proteins | sample 1576061 | NCBI WGS metagenome assembly OGWR01 (sample SAMEA3541511, study PRJEB24748) | human gut metagenome | biome: human gut; feature: human-associated habitat; material: faeces | place: China | collected 2012 | reverse complement strand
TGTTGTATTTGTATTATACAGAACAATAGTTCGTTTGTCAATAGAATTTCTTTACATTTCTATTAAATTTCAAACATTTGTTTGCAAATATACGTTTGCCGTGTTATGATATTATTAGTGATAAAATAGATTCTAAAATCCATACAGGAGGTATGTCATATGTCAAATGGTAAAATCTCTGCAAAACAGCAGGAAATTCTTGAATACATAAAATCTCAGTTATTAGCGAAGGGCTATCCGCCTTCAGTCCGCGAGATCTGTGAAGCAGTTCATCTGAAGTCAACCTCTTCTGTTCATTCACACCTTGAGACACTTGAGAAGAATGGCTATATCCGAAGAGACCCTACAAAACCACGTGCAATCGAGATTATTGATGACAATTTTAATTTAACCAGACGTGAAGTTGTTAATGTTCCTATCCTCGGTCAGGTAGCTGCCGGTCAGCCGCTGCTTGCCGTTGAGAATATCGAAAATTACTTTCCGATTCCTACTGAGTTTATGCCGAATGCAGAGACATTTATGCTAAAGGTAAAAGGTGACAGTATGATCAATGCAGGAATATTTAATGGTGATAAGATTCTTGTACAGAAACAGTCTGACGCACAGAATGGAGATATTGTTGTTGCTCTTGTAGATGATTCTGCAACAGTAAAGACTTTTTATAAAGAAAATGGTCACTATCGCCTGCAGCCGGAAAATGACACCATGGATCCAATTATTGTAAACGAATGTTCGATCCTTGGAAAAGTATTCGGTATTATGCGATTTTTAAATTAAAGAGAAAAAGAAAAAATCACCAGCTTTTCATTATGATCTGGTGATTTTTTCTTCATATGAGATTTATATATGCAAAAATAGTTTCTATTTATAATATCTGATTACCTTTATAAAATTTTATCCCTTACAGTTCATCCACACTGATTTCTTTACCATCTTTCCAGATACGTTCCAGATCATAAAACAGTCTGTCTTCCTTTGAAAAAATATGAATAATGATATCATTATAATCCATCAGAATCCATGTAGATGACTGGTTACCTTCTACCTGTCGTACTTTAAGATCTGCTTTATACAAAGCCTCATCGACTGCATCGCGCATTGCCTGGATCTGGTTCTGATTCATTCCATCTGCAATGATAAAAAAATCTGCGATCGGTGAAATCTCACGGATATCAATTACTTTGACATCCTCTGCTTTTTTATCTTCCAGTGCTTTTACTGCTATTTTACAATATTCTGCTGAAGTCATAAATTTACTCTCCTATTATTCTGTAGATTTTCCGGTACTGTTCATTCACAGCCAGGAATAGATTTAAGTTTCAAAATATTAATTATGATTTTTCCTGTACTGCCGGTAAAAATCATACGTCATCTTTGTCGTTGCATCAATGCTTCCACCCCGGCTGGACAAATAAGCAAGCGTGTCATGCAGTATTTCCGCCATACAGGCATCTAAATCCTCGAAGGCAATCTTTCTTATATAAGGAAGATTCTCAGCCTTATCGCGCCCAGGCTCAATATAATCTGCAATATAGATGATCTTATCTAGAAGGCTCATATCCGGCTCACCTGTCGTATGAACTTTGATCGCATGCAAAATCTGCGTATCAGACACCTCGTACACAGTTTCAGCCAAAAAGGCTCCTAATTTTGCATGTAACAGATATGGGCTTTTGTATTCTACCGGATTGATCAGAATATGATTTTGCTCACACATTTCTATTTTCTGGTCATTCGGGATGCATTTTGCACAATCATGAAGTAACCCTGCAAGCATTGCCTTTTCCATGGAATACTCATGTGCCATGGCAAGACATCCTGCCGTATACATAACACCTTTTGTATGTTCGTAACGTCCTTTATCCAGTTCTTTTTTTAATTTTTTTCGAATTTCAATAAGTTCCATGATGCCCTCCATTCCTGCCCGTTTCAAAATGAAAATACCATTTTCATCACAGGTCTGTGACATGGCATAAATCCTGTGTGCCTTATCCTCTATTTTTCTTCATATAAATGGCGTTTCTTAATATATGTCATTACTTTAGAAGGAATCAGGGATATATCTGTCTTTCCACATTTTAAAGCTGCCCGGATCTCACTCGATGAAATATCTGTTTTTCCACCTGTAATTGGATAAATTTCAGCCGGAAACAATTTTTTCAGGGCAGAAATCTTTTCCTCAACTTCCGACAAATTCATATCATCACGTACCGCAGCCAGAATAACTGCCTTTTCGCAAATAATCTCTGGATGATACCATTTTTCAAGATAATCAAGTGAATCTGCACCCATAATAAAGAAAAATTTCATATCCGGATATATTTCTTCTAATTTTGTGAGCGTCAGATAAGTATAACTTGTCCCTTCCGCATCGACTTCAATTCGCGAAAGTTTAAAATATGGGATATCGCAGATAGCCAGCTCTGTCATTTCTGCCCGGATGTCTGCGGCTGTCATTTTATTTTCATCTTTATTTGGTGAATGACCTGCCGGAATAAACCATACCTCATCTAATGCAAATTCCTCATATGCACTCTGTGCAATATTTAAATGTCCCTTATGAATCGGATCAAAAGAACCGCCTAAGATACCAATTTTCTTTAAGTGCTTTTGTCCGACCCTGCACTCTGCTTCTAACATATCAGCCTGGCAGCTCGTACTTGGTATTTTTCTTTGCCTGACGGAATAAAATGATTTTCTTTCCAATTACTTTTACAACATCAGAATGTGTTCGTTCTGCTGTCATTGCAGCGATTTCCCTCGGATCATCGATACAGTTTTTTAATACAGCTACTTTGATGAGTTCTCTCTTTTCTAAGGCTTCATCCAACGCCGTGATGATCTCCGGCGTAAGGCTTGCTTTTCCGATATGAAAAATCGGATCCATTGTAGCAGCTAATTTTCTTAAATATGCTCTCTGCTTACTTGTCATATTATCTCCTTTTACTTATAGTAATCAAACTCCAGCCCGCACATACGGACCGTATCCCCTTCTTCAATGCCGGCTTTTTCCACCACGGCGGAGGGGAGCGTATGGCTGCTCTCTACAGTGGTGCGGGTATTGCCGTCATCAACGATGTAGACGGCTTTCGCACTGACGATGCTGGATGCGGCTCCAACGGTCAGAAACAGCATCAGGACAAACGCAACGATCCGACGGACCGGGCGTGTCGTATGATGATCGCCGGTTCCATGATTCAACATAAAAAACCTCCTGAAAGTTCCACACGGCAAAGCCGGGTGGAGTACTGAAATCCGAAATCCCAGTTTCTGGAAAGTACAGACAGCTGGGAAAATCAAATGGTAACAAAAGATGTAACTTTTGTTCCCCGGCTCAAATACAAGCCATAGTATACAATCAATCTCCACATTTGTCAAGTTTTTGCGTGGATTGATGGGGCACTCGCCCCACTTTTACAAAAATCGCCGTAGACTTATATGAAAAATATGGTAAAAGTATTGACCTTGTAGTTTGTATATGGTTTAAAGTTCAGAGTGTAAAAATCAAAAACACAAAGGAGTGGACAATGATGAACATCAAACAAATAGAAAAACTTACAGGGATTTCAAGCCAAAATATTAGATTTTATGAAAAGAGTGGATTGATCCATCCAAAACGTAACGAAGAAAACGGATATCGAGAATATAATGAGGAAGATGTCCGTTTGTTAAAACTGGTAAAAATGTTTCGCATGCTGGATGTGCCTATCGAACAGATTAAGTTGATGTTATGTGAAACAGGTGAGTTGGACAATCTTCTCGGAAAACAGGAAAAAGCGTTAGAGGAAAAATTGGTAAATACAAAGTATGCGATTGAACTCTGTGAAAACTTAAGAAAAACGTATAAAACAATTGCAGATATTGATGTTGATTCATATCTCAACCAGATGGAAAAGGCACCGGGCAATTATTTTGACAAGTGGATTTCAGATTATAAGGATGTGGTTCGATATGAGCACCAGAGAACTTTTACGTTTACACCAGATGATGCGATTAAAGATAGGTATGATTTTGCTAATGCATTGTATGCTTATGCGAGAGAGATGGATAAGGAGATTACCATAACGAAAGAGGGGATGTATCCGGAATTCATTATGGATGGGGTGGAATACACTGCAGAACGAAATTACACGGCTGTTCGCGGTATTCCGGTAGCGGTGATTCGATGTACAAGAAAGGATGCGCCGGAAACAGAGGCTGCGTACCAATCGGGTAGAAAGAAATGGATGCGGTTGCTGCATGTATGTTGGCCGGCAGTATTGGAAATGCTGTTACTCGTCCTTTTGGCAGGACCAGCATCGTTGAAAACGCTGTTTTCTACAGCAGAAGGTGTTATTGTTCTCGTGGCAATGTTGGTGGTATGCATAGCGATGTCTATTCGTAATTATTTCTTTTATTGGAATCGCAGTGATGTGCAAGAGGAATTTACAAAGGATTTAAAAGGAAAGTAGAGTATGAGAAGAAAATTGCTAGTAACAATCTTGAGTGTAATAATGGGATTATCAATCGTAGCTTGCGGCAAACAGGAAACTACAGCTACTACAGAATCCAAAGTGGAGGAACTCCCATGGGAGCAATTATCCAGTTTGGAATCATATCCGGAGTTAAGAGCAGCATTCGAGGAATATGTAGGCGTCACAGGAACAACAGGAAACAAAGAGGGAATACTATACAAAAATCCTTTGACAGCACAGGCAGATCAGAATATTACATTACTCTTAGCAATAAAGAACTCACAGTTTAGAGGTTATTTCATGATGCCAGATGATCTTACAAAACTTGGTGAAATAGCATCAGAGAATTACACAGACGTAGAAGCAGATGATATCAATGCACCATATGCAACAATCAATGCATTCTTTGAATTGCTCCCAGACCAAGAAGAAGGACAGTTTGATGGCGATGCCACCATAAGCAGAGCACAAGCCATGACCCTTGTAATGAGAGCCACAACCCAAGTCAACGACCAGCAGGCACCAGAAGCTGACAAAGACTTCACATCAAAAGTAGGTGAATCACAGTACACCAACTTTGCAGCACCAATGAACGAATACAGTTACATCAATACAGAGAATGGTTTAACAGACAAAACCTTTGGAACAGCAATGTCCAAAGGCGAATACATCTATATGCTAGCAAACTATTATAGCCAAGACTACCAAGCATATATGGATAACAATGGTTATAAAAACAACATCTATCTTGAAGATGTAACAATATCAACAGTATCAGATGCAGGAGACATCAAATATAGTGAAGCAATCAGGGATTCATCTAAGGGAGTTCCATCTGATATGTATAAAGCATTCCAGACAGCAATTAATATGAATTTAATTACAGAATCAGACTTAGAAGATTGGGATTCAGCAATAACAAAAGGTGAAGCAGTCAGATTGTTTACATCAATGACTTTAAGCTATTATCAAATAGCAGGACAAGATAGTTTAACAGATGAAGTTACAGACAACATAGTTTATCCAGATGTAAACCCAGAAGATGTAGACCCTAAGACAACCAAAATGGATGCAGAAACCGCCATGGCTCGTGGCAAAAAAGAAGGTGCCGAGATAGATGAAAAGTATGGCAGCGAAGAAGCATGGGCAACATATGCAATATCTAAGGGAGCAGACAATGTGCTGGGTTGGTGCTGGGTTTATTACACAGGCCAGGGAGCAGGCTCAGAAGAAAGCTACGCAGTGTACATGAAAGAAGATTCTCCACGAAAAGGGGAGGTCTTTCACCTAGGGGATTACTTGCCAGGGGGTGTCCTCTTCACAGGATATAATTCTAAAGAAATGGGTATAGCCGATGTAAGAGTTGGACAGCGTCAAGTAGAAAACGGAGAGTTAGACGGAGTAACATTTGATGAGGATGGTAAAATACACATAGTAGTAGAATAATCATAGTTTAGCAATGGGAACCCTAGTGGTTCCCATTTAACATATAGAGATAAAGACACAACACAGAAATGTTATATTCATCAGACCAAAGATATCACAGAATATGCCGAAGAATTTGCAAAAGTACTCGATTCTTAAGCAGTCAAAAGTTGTAACTCAACTGTAACCCCCAAATGGCTACAAACAAAAAAGGAAGCCTTGATTTATCAGGCTTCCTACTTTATTAACCAATGCGGAAGATGGGACTTGAACCCACACGTTCGCAATGAACACAAGATCCTTAGTCTTGCTCGTCTGCCAGTTCCGACACTTCCGCATTTCGGTCACTCATCGTGACGACTTGATAATAATAACAAACGTATTTTAAAATGTCAATGCTTTTTTCAAAAAATTTTAAATAAATTGTTCAAACAATTCGTGCAACTACAGATATTTCTCGTCAAACTCCTCTTTATGCAGCGGCTTTCCAAAGTAAAATCCCTGAATCAACTGGATTTTCGTCTGCTTGAGCGCATCAACCTGTTCTTTCGTCTCGACGCCCTCCACACAGACATGAACGCCGATCGTCTGGGCAAGTTCCGCCACCATTTTCACGAAGGCGGCGGAAAATTCATCCTTCCCGATGTCAATGATAAAACAGCGGTCAATCTTGATGACGTCGATCGGCATTTCCCGGATATGATTAAGTGAGGAATACCCCGTCCCGAAATCATCCAGCGCCACACGCACGCCAAGTGCGCGAATCTCGGAAAGAATCTTCTTCATCCGGCTCATATCGTTGATCGCCAGCCCCTCCGTGACCTCCAGGGTCAGATTCTCCGGTACAATCCCCGTCCGTTTGATGACCGAGCGCACCTGCTCTACAATGTCATTCTGCAGCAGCTGCACCACGGAGAGATTGACATTTACCTTGTAATCCGGATGCCCCATATCGTTCCAGTATTTGCACCGCTTGCACGCCTCCTCGAGGACATACGCACCGATCGGGTTAATCAGCCCCAGATACTCCGCCAGCGGTATAAAATCCGTCGGAGCAATCAATCCCAGTTCCCCGGAATTCCAGCGGATCAACGCCTCCGCACCCACGCACGGATTGGATTCCCTGGTCACATCCACGATCGGCTGATAGACCACCTCAAACTCGGAAAATGCATTGTTGGTCGCATTGCGCATATTTTTTTCCATATCGAGGCGGCGGAACGATGTGGACTCCACGTTCTCATCGTAGAACTCCACACGGTTCTTGCCGGAACATTTTGCGGCGTAAAGCGCAATATCCGCCTTCTTGATCAGCTCCTCCACCGTGTCGCCCTCTGTCGGAAAACGCACAACGCCCATACTCATCGTACAGTAGTAATCCGCCCCCTTAAGCATCCACGGCTTGGAAAACAGCGTGCGGATGTCGTTCAGAATCTTCTGCAGCATCATGATCTGCCGATGTGCAAGAATAATGATAAACTCATCTCCGCCCATGCGGTAACAGTTATTTTCCACACCCGGAATCCGACGCAGGCTGTCCGATATATTTTTTAACAGGATATCCCCGTACTGGTGTCCCAGTCCGTCGTTGATATGCTTAAAATCATCGAGATCGATGTAGAGCAGCGCTCCTTCGCCGCCGAACTCCTTTGTCTGTTCAATGCAGTGCGCAAGATCCTGCTCAAACCGCATACGGTTGTAAAGCCCGGTCAAAAAATCGTTGTTTGCCTGCCGTTCGATCTTCTGCTGATACAGCTTTTTGTCCGTCACCTCATAGATGGTATACAAAAATACACTTCTTCCGTCGACCCAGTGGATTCCTGTCCGGTGATAGTCAAACCAGCGTTTTTCCTGCTCCAGATAGATCTCGTGGAAGCAGTCCGTATCAATGCCGCCCGATTCTTCCCGCCAGCAGTTCTCCAACATGTCCGGCGCGGCATCGTCCGGCAGAAATGCGCGCAGCCGCTGGTTGCTGTAGAGAATCCTTCCACTGACCGGATCCTTCACATAGATTCCGCAGCCCACGTTCTCTAAAATCGCCTCAAGGGACGCATACGAACTCGCCAACGAATTTTTTGCAATACGCTTCAGAAGAATACTCTGAATAATCCGTCTGACATCGTTGACGAACTTGACGTCCGTCACTTCCCAGTTCCGCTCCTCGTGTTCTTCCAAAAAGCACAGGTACATCTCCGCCCTGGTATTGACCTCGACCGGCAGAAAAATGCCTGCCAAAAGCCCGTGCGCATCAAAAAACTGCCGGAACACCTCCGGCATCATACTGTTTGAAGAAATCATATACGGTTTTCCGTTAAAAAAGGGCATCTTCTCACGCGACACGCCGGACCATTCCCCACGCACTGAGTCCATTCCGGGCGCCGCATATTCACAGATCATCTCGATCTTCGAGTGCTCTTTGTTCTCTTTTAAGAGCGCACCGCGCGAAATCTCCATATACGCGCAGCATTCCCGCAGAATGTCGTGCACGATCTCCTCAAAGCTGTTTTCCGACTCTAACATCTTTACGATGGAAGTCATCACCTCATTCCTGTGAAGTTCCGCTTCCATCTGCGTCTCAGACTCGCGGCTCTTTAACACCGCCTCCTGTGCCATCAGTTCTTCCATCTTCACGGCGAACATCTGCTTGGACAATGTCTCCAGAAATTCCAGTGACTTATCATACCGTTCCGGCGTCGTGCGCATGACATAAGATGGAACATCCCCGCCTTCCCGATCCATAATTCCGATGACGATCCAGATTGCCGCCGTCTTCCCGCCGATCTTGATGGACACGCCGCACATTTTCACCAGATCATTTCCACAATCCTCTTCGAGCACACTTTCGATTCCGTCATCTAAAAGCCGGTTCATGAGCGTCATATGCCGTTCCACTCCGGTCAGTCCGTGAATGTACGCCAGTTCCTCCTTAGAACCGTATGCCTTTGTGACAACTCCGCGCGTTCTGCTCAGACACACCAGATACACATTATTGGCATCGCAAAACCGGTCCTGCAGATTCTGCATCAATGTCGCATCTAACAATCCCAGATCGGTATCCTGCGACGCTTCCTGATTCATCCCCCTTGAAAGTGCCATATCTTCCTCATCCTTTATACTGAATTACAAACAGATAAAACTGATCCTTTTCCCGGATACACTGCTCGGCAAGCAGCCGGTAAGCGCTTCTTATGCGAAGCTGTTTTCTGATAAATCCCTGCTCATTGGAATAGAGCACAAGAATTCCGTCCGCTTTTAAAAGTCCGGCTGATTTTTCAAAAAATCTGCCGTAAAAAGTGTCCGTCTCTTCCTTTGACTTTCTTCCCCGGACAGGCATATTGGTGATGATCTCGTCAAATAGATATGCATGTGTAAAATCAAAATAATCACGGTTGATAAAATTGATTTTCTCCCCCGCATATGATGCATTCTCCCTGGCTCCCCGGATCGCCTCGCCAAAGATATCAATTCCGTATTTTTCCCGTGCCGGGACACGGATATCCCGCTCGATCAACATCGTGCCGACACCGCAGAACGGATCGAGAATCTGCGCGTTTTCTTTTAAATACGGCTCTGCCAGCGCCACAATCATTGCCGCCGTCGCCGGATGAATCGAAGCTGCCACCGCATTTTTGCGGTAGGCAAAGCGTCCATGCGCAATCGTAAGAAGTTTCAGAAAGCAGGCGTAACCGCCGTCTCTTTTCTCCAGAAGCCGCAGTTCAATCTCATAATCCGACGGTGCATTCACAAGCATCCTGCCGGACAGCCGCTCCAGCTCCGCGGAAAACCGTCTGGCAAACGTGCTCTTTTTGTCTAACGGCATGTGGCTCTTTATTTCCAGTCTGAAATAAAACGGCGTCGTCTCCCGGTGCGCCTGTGTAAGGAGCTCCCGCAGATTGGAATCCCAGACCGCCTCCGCGGCTCCTAAGGCATCTTCCGGCACCGGCTGCGCCGTGCGCACCGGAAACAATAACTCGCGGTAAGTCCTTATCGACGCAAACGGGCGGACGTCCTTCGCATGAACCAGCACACCGAGCGGGTGCAGTTTCTCACTGCGTCTGACCGATGCGGACACCGCTTTTACCTCCTCAAGCGTCACGCCGCGCTGCTCCCGGTTTGTCGCGAGCAGAAAATCCTGCGGCTCTGTGAATCCCACAAACGTGTGACGGGTAATTCCCTCCGCCGCCGTAATGATACGTTCCAGTTCCCGCAGTTCCTCATTCACATGCTTTTTCTCATTCTCGGGAATCTCCCGCGCCAAAAGTGCATCCCTGTGTTCTTTTAACGCTTCCAGATACGGGGATACCTCCATCCCTGACAAAGCCGTGAGATACGCGCTCCTTACGAACAGCGTCTGCTCTCTCTCGTATGCATGAAAAAGAGAACCTGCCGTCTGTAAAAGCCCGAGACTTCCAAGCAGAAGCGCCGCATTTTTGCGCACCTTCGGCTCATCGCTCTCCAGCAGTCCTGTGAGCAGTGCCCCGTCTCCCACCAGAGACAGCAGGGTTTCCCTTGCCTGTGGGTCCTTGCACTCGCTTCGCAGCAGACTCAAGTTCTCTCTTATATTCTGATTGTTCTGTAATTCTTTATAATATTCGTGAATCATACCGTATACCTACTACCCTTGATACTAGGTATTCTACGATATTTCCTCATTTTTGGCAATACCATTCACATCAATGTAGGTCAGCAGGTCCTGCTTGAACACAAGCCACGCATCCTCATGCTCCACATAGTATTTCGGGCACATTTTCCCCGTCACATCATAATGGCGGATCACATCATCCGTAGTCAGGTCATAGCGTCCCATCAGCCAGGCGGTAAGCTCTATCAGCGACTGGTAGGTCGCATCGGTAAACTCTCCCGTCTCATCCGGAATACAGCACTCGATGGCTATCGTGTCTTCATTCCGGTCATTCGACGCGTAGGCAATCTCGTTGCACGGAATGCACTGCACAATCTCCCCGTCCATGCCGATGACGAAATGACTGCTGGCATACGTCTCCCCTGTGTCTTTCAGATTCTCAAAATAGCTGCGGTTCTGCTCCGCTGTCGTGCCCGGATTCGCAGTATAGTGGATCACGATGCCGTTCACCTGGGAAAGCGCCGTTCCCGGCCGCGAATATTCGTTGTAATCCAGCAGTTCTACCTGATAGTCCGGCGCCTGTGCCACATACTTTACCTCGTACGCCATCACCGGCTTTTCTTCATATAGAAGCTTTTTGATCTGTCGTGTGCCAAACCAGACCGCCAGCACCAAAAGCAGCGGAATGCCGATCAAAAGCACTATGCGCAGCCGGCGTCTTCTCCGAAGCCTTTTGCGCCGTCTACGCCTTTTCTCCTCATACCTACGCCGTTCTTCTCGCCTGTATTTCTCTTCCTGTTCCTCTCGCATTGCTCCATCTTCCCATCTGTCCGTTCATTCTGTCGTGCTCTCTCTGCGGTTCCACGCGCGCCTCTTTTTTCATTTTGCACAATTATTTTCGTGATTTTTTACAAAATTTTTACTATCTTTTTGTTGCTTTCTTCTAAAACAAGTGCTATACTCTGTCAAGGAAAAAGAAAGGAGGCGTATCACGATGAAATATACCATAGATCCAACTATGACTTACAGCGAAGCAGTTCTCTTTTATGAAGAATATCTCACTGCTGCCAAGGCTGCCGGGAAAAAGCCGGTATCTTTCCTGCACTTTATCACAGGTCGTTACTAGAAGGCTTTTCCCTTCTTTTTTATCTTACATCAGATGAGAATTTCTGTGTTTTAAATTTGTCTTAATTTCTCTTAATTTCCACTGAACTTTTACCGAATAAAATTTGTTTTCATTGCAGGTTCCCGCTCCGGGAATGTGATTCCCGCTGCCGCTCCTGCCTGAATACATTTGAGCAGCCATGCCATATTGCTGCCCAGCGTGCGCATGGTCTGCAGTCCCTCTGCGTCCTGCCGTACCTCGTCCGGCGTATTTCCGTGTACCTGGTTCCAGTACTGGGAGGAAACCACCGGCATGGAATTGATCGTGAAATATTTGTTCAGCTGATCAAACGCGGATGCCGCGCCGCCGCGTCTGCAGCTCACCACTGCTGCCCCCGGCTTTCCGGCAAACACATTTCCCTTTCCGTAGAATGCGCGGTCGAGAAACGAGGTGATGGCACCGGATGCCGCCGCATAATGCACCGGCGAGCCGAACACAAAACCGTCCGCCGTCTTTGCTTTCTCAACAAATTCATTGACCGGATCATCCACAAAGCAGCGTCCGTTCTTAAGACAGACATTGCAGCCGATGCAGCCGGCGATCGGCTTTGCACCCACCTGGAAAATCTCGGTCTCAATGCCGTTCTTCTCAAGAGCACCTGCCACCTCGCAGAGCGCCGTATAAGTGCATCCCTTTTCTCTCGGACTTCCGTTTACCAATATTACTTTCATGTTCTTTCCTCCATCCTGGCAGATTCCCTGCCCTCTATTCTATGCCACTTTCCCTGTGATCGTACGCTTATAAAATATAAAGTGAATCCTGCAGGCAGGATTCTCCGCCCTAGGCGGGTCAGGGCTGCTCTCCGACATTCTTCGTCTTCCCTATGAAGCAAAGAAAAGCTGCCGTATCATCTGTTCCGGTGCAAAAATATCCTCAAACTGGAAATCTTCCTCCAGAAATTCCATATTTTCCTCGGAATGTTCTACTTCCTTTGAATACAGCTTTGCCACATCCACCCGGTCTTCCATGGAGAATGTTCCTCCGTTCTCCAGAAAACGCAGTGCATCCATATCGCGGATCATCAGAATACCCGCCACCGCAAACTGTGCCTTATTTAAAATGTTGTCATCATAATACGATCTCATAAAATACCGGAATGTAAAGTAGACCAGCAGATGCTCATACTCATATTCCCGTCCCTGCTGCGCTGCGTGAAAGTTCCGGATACATTCCAAATAATTGTCCTCATGGAATGCCGCACGAAGACGTTTCTTTTCTTCCGCCCAGTTCTGATCGAGCACTTCCAGCTGTTCGTAGCGCTCCATGCGGGCAAGAAACGCCGCATACGCCTCCTCAGGCGTTACCTCTTTCTCCCTGCACTCGTCAATCAGCCGGCTCTTTCGCTGTTCCTGCTCCTGCCCGCTTACTTCCCCGTCCATGTGGTATCCGTAAAGCTCCTGCTGCATCCTCTTACAATATAGAAGATACTCCGCTGCGCGCTCTGCCACCGGTTTCTTCCGGTTCTGAAGCAATGCCACCGCCGCCTTAGAAACGGCATTCAGCTGATCGGCATCCACAGACACTTCCTCATCGTCGTCATACACCTCGCCGTCGGAGGTATCATCCTCACACGCTGCCTCATCATTACCGTACAATGCCCCGTCGGCATCATAAGCTGCCTCGGCGTCGTCCCCGGTCCCGCAGAAATCCGGCATCTCATGCTCCTGCCAGGTGATCTTCTCGTCGGTGGAAAACATAATGTTTCCGACCTCCTCACATGCCAGACTTAAGATCTTCTCCCGGACGTCCTCATACTCCATGGTAAAGCGTGGGAACTCGGTGCAGATCTCGCTCAGTGCTTCCTCGCCCATCTTAATGCAGATGTCGCAGAGCTTTTTTTCATTTAAAAACGGGCAGTACCCGTCCTCGCGCATAATCATGGTGTTCTCCTCACCCTCCCTGATATGCGAGGTAATCTCTTTTCCCAGCTCTCCGCCCAGACTGCGGTAGTAATCCATCGTACCCTCGTCGATATCGATCTCCCAGCCGTAACAGCAATTATCCTTACACTGATCTGCAATACAGTGAAACTTTTCATAGTAAGACGGTACTTTTAATATCATCGTTTGCTCCTGTCTGCGCCTCTTCCTGCGCCATTTTATATCCATTTACGGTGCAAAAAGGTGCGTCATCCGCCGCACCTTTTTGTAATCCTACTCATCTTTCCGGAAATGATCGCTCAACATATAGCCGATACACCAGACGCCTCCCGCCAGTGAGAGATACACAAACCCCTGCACCAGTGCGACCGCCAGCTTGATCAGAGACAAATCTCCTGCCATATGCGCCAGAATCACTCCTCTGACCGGTCCTCTTAAGATCATCCATCCTCCTACATAGAACCAGCCAACAACTCCCAGCGTGTAAAAAAACAACGCCAGCAATGTCTTCCATGTTATTTTCATATCTAATTCTCCCTTGTTGATCCTGCAATACCGCGTCTATTGTAACACAAACCGCAGGAAGATGCAAAATCCCTCCTTCTTCTACATCAGCTCCCGGATCTCTCCCGACCGGCAATACTCTGCACAGTCGATCACCCGCTGGTTGGAAGACCCCTTAAACAGCAGAGATATATCATGAAGCTCCGTCACAAACGGTCCGTCCACCAGCACATCGATCGTGTGAAGCAGCTCCGCGGTATCTGCGGTGCAGCATTTTCCGCCCGGCACAAGATCCCGGTCTAACACATAGCCGGTGTATGCCCACACATCCTTCCCCGGGCACTCCGCCTTCACTCTCCGCATAAACGGAAGCAGCGCCTTCTGATTCTCTGGTTCAAAAGGATCTCCTCCGAGCAGCGTCAGTCCCCGGATGTAATCCGGCTTCAAGGACGCAATGATCTCATCTTCCACCTCTCCGGTGAAAGGATTCCCGTATTCAAAAGCCCACGTCTCCGGCTGAAAACAGTCTTTGCAGTGATTTCTGCAGCCCGACACAAAGAGAACGGTGCGCACACCGGTTCCGTTTGCAATATCACAATATTTGATTGCCGAATAATTCATATCTTTTCTCCTCAACAGGGAAAGAAAGACTGTGGCTGCACAATCCCGTGCACACCACAGTCCCCCTGTTTTTATAAATGTAATACCCGTTCCTTGATCTCCTGTGTTCTGCCCTGATTCCAGAACTGCGTTCCAATATAGCCGCAGGTACGTCTTGCCACGCTCATCTTGTTCTGATCGCGGTTGCCGCAGTTCGGGCACTCCCATACCAGCTTGCCGTCCCGGTCTGTCACAATCTTGATCTCTCCGGCATATCCGCACTCCATGCAGTAGTCACTCTTTGTATTGAGTTCCGCATACATGATATTTTCATAGATGTACTGCATCACGGAAAGTACCGCTTCCAGATTGTTCTGCATATTCGGAACCTCCACGTAGCTGATTGCTCCGCCCGGGGACAGTTCCTGGAACTGTGACTCGAACTTTAACTTATCGAACGCGTTGATCTGCTCTGTCACATGTACATGATAGCTGTTTGTGATGTAGTTCTTGTCCGTCACACCCGGGATAATGCCGAAACGCTTCTGTAAGCATTTTGCAAACTTGTAAGTCGTCGACTCAAGCGGGGTTCCGTAGAGACTGAAATCAATGTCCGTCTCCTTCTTCCACTTGGCGCATGCATCATTCAGACGACGCATCACTGCAAGCGCGAATTCCGTGCCTTCCGGCTCCGTGTGGGATACGCCCTTCATATAGCGTGTGCACTCGCAGAGTCCCGCATAGCCGAGAGAAATCGTCGAGTAACCGTGATAGAGAAGTTCATCGATCGTCTCGCCTTTCTTCAGACGTGCAAGCGCACCGTTCTGCCAGAGAATCGGCGCCACGTCGGAAGGTGTTCCCTTTAAGCGGTTGTGGCGGATCATCAATGCCTGATAGCACATTTCCAGACGCTCATCCATGATCTCCCAGAACTTCTTCTCATCTCCTCCGGAAGAGCATGCCGCATCCACCAGGTTCAATGTCACTACGCCCTGGTTAAAGCGTCCGTAATACTTGTGCTTTCCTTCTTTATAATTCTTGGCATGTGCCAGATTTCCCGTCGTGCGGTCTACCGTCAGGAAAGAACGGCATCCCATACAGGTATAGCAGTCGCCGTCTTTTAACTTTTTCATCATCTTCTCAGAGATATAATCCGGCACCATGCGCTTTGCGGTACATTCAGCCGCAAGCCTGGTCAGGTACCAGTATTTGGACCCCTCCCTGATATTGTCCTCCTCAAGCACATAGATCAGTTTCGGGAACGCCGGCGTAATATAAACGCCCTGCTCATTCTTGACCCCTAAAATCCTCTGATGAAGCATCTCCTCGATCACTGCTGCCAGATCGTCCCGAAGCTGTCCCTCCGGCACCTCATCCAGATACATAAACACCGTGATAAACGGAGCCTGCCCGTTGGTCGTCATCAGCGTGATGACCTGGTACTGGATCATCTGCACACCGCGGTTAATCTCCTCTTTGACCCGCATTTCCGCCATCTGGTTGACTTTCTCTTCCGTCGCCTCGATTCCGGCAGTCTCAAGCTCCTTGCGCACCTGCTTGCGGAACTTCTCACGGCTCACCTGCACAAACGGAGCCAGATGAGAAAGGGAAATACTCTGTCCGCCGTACTGGGAGCTTGCGATCTGCGCGATTGCCTGTGTGGCAATATTGCAGGCAGTGGAAAAGCTCTTCGGCGTATCGATCATCGTCTCGCTGATGACCGTACCGTTCTGAAGCATGTCCTCCAGATTGACCAGACAGCAGTTATGCATGTGCTGTGCAAAATAATCCGCGTCATGGAAATGGATGATTCCTTTCTCATGCGCCTCTACAATCTCCGGCGGAAGCAGGAATCTTCTGGTGATATCCTTGCTGACCTCACCGGCCATATAATCTCTTTGTACGCTGTTTACAGTCGGATTCTTGTTGGAGTTCTCCTGTTTTACTTCCTCGTTATTGCATTCCAGCAGACTTAAAATCTGCTCATCGGTAGAGTTGGACTTGCGCACCAGTTCTCTCTTATAACGATAAGTAATATAGTTGCGGGCAACATTAAACGCTTTCTGACTCATGATCTGGTTCTCCACCATATCCTGAATCTCCTCCACACTCGGGGAGCGCTTCATATTCTCGCAGGCTTTCTCAACATTGGAAAGAATCGCCTGAATCCTGTCGTCTCCAAGCTTTTCATAATCAATGACGCTGTCGTTTGCCTTGCGGATTGCAGCCTCGATCTTGCTGATGTCAAAAATGTCCTCGCTGCCACTTCTCTTAATAATCTTCATAACCGTTCAGAATCCTTTCTGTTAATTGCTTTTTCATTATACAATATCTAGTATTGTTGTCAATGCGTTTTCCTAGATTCTGTGGTTATTTTACCTTTTGAACAAAATTAACACCAAAACTTCGTCACTTTTTATTGTTTTGGTTTACAACAACATCTTGTGTCTTCTGCTATTGTCACATCCAGATTTTGTAGCATCTGATCCAGGCAGCGCTTCAGGTGCTCCACATCCTCCGCCGAAAGCCCCGCCGTCAGGCGCGCTTCCATCTCCCGTATATCGCGCTCCGCGCCGTCTAAAAGCGCAGCGGCCTTATCTGTGAGCACCAGACGTTTTAAGCGCGCGTCGTGTGAGACCTGGACGCGCTCGATCAGCCCCTTTCGTTCCATCACACCAAGCATATTAGAAGCGGTCGCTCTTGAAATGGAAAAAGCCTCCTCGATATCCTTCTGGTAGACTTCACAGTCGCTGTGATCTTTCAAAAAACCAAGTGTCCAGCGCTGCATTCCTGTCAGGTTATCCTCATTTTCCATACGCTTTGCTTCCATATTCTTATGGATCTGGTTGTGGAGCAGGCGTATTTTGTATCCGATGGTCTCTGACCTTTTGATTCGTTCCATCTCTTCCTCTCTTCTGTCTGTTTTCTAAAATAATCATTGACTTCTGTTTTTAATTATCGTATAACATTATTGTTAGCACACTAACAATTAAAAATCAACAGAAAATTCAAAAAGGATGTGAAATTATGTTAAAAACACTTGGAGCACAGATCAGGGAGTTCAAAAAAGATTCCCTGCTTACTCCCGTCTTCATGATTCTGGAAGTCTTCATGGAAACAATCATTCCTCTGATGATGGCTTCCATTATCGATCAGGGTGTGGAAGCGGGCAACATCCACCATATCTACGTCATGGGTGCCTGGATGGTTGTCGCCGCCTGTTTCTCCCTCTTCTGCGGTGTCATGGGCGGAAAATACGGTGCAAGAGCCTCCGCAGGTTTTGCACGTAACTTAAGAAAAGCGATGTACGAGAACATCCAGAGTTTTTCGTTTTCCAACATCGACAAATTCAGTACCGCAGGTCTTGTCACCCGTCTGACCACAGATGTGACCAACCTGCAGAATGCCTACCAGATGCTGCTGCGCATGTGTGTGCGTGCGCCGATCAGTCTGATCTGCGCGATGTGTATGGCGTTTTTCATCAGCCCGAGACTGGCGAGCATCTATCTTGTTGCCATCATCATTCTGGGCATCATTCTCGCCATCATCACCGTGCGCGCGCATCACTATTTTATGGAAGTTTTTCCAAAGTACGATGACCTAAATGCCTCCGTGCAGGAAAACGTATCCGCCATCCGCGTGGTCAAGGCTTATGTGCGTGAAGATTACGAGAAAAACAAGTTCCGCAAAGCCAGCCAGAATATTTACAACATGTTTGTCAAGGCGGAAAGCATTCTGGCTTTCAACAACCCGGTCATGCAGATCACCGTTTACAGCTGTATTCTTGCGATCAGCTGGGTGGGCGCAAAAATGATTGTCGGCGGAACATTGACAACCGGAGAACTGATGAGTCTTCTTACCTATTGTATGAATATCATGATGAGTCTGATGATGCTGTCCATGGTGTTCGTCATGCTGGCGATGAGTGTGGCAAGCGCCGAGCGTATCTGTGAAGTATTAAATGAGAAGAGCGACATCACCAATCCGGAAAATGCGGATAAAACCGTGCCGGACGGAAGCATCACCTTTGACCATGTGACCTTCCGTTACAGCAAGACATCCGCAAAGCCGGTGCTCTCCGATATTGACCTCTCCATAAAATCCGGCGAGACGATCGGTATCATTGGCGGAACCGGAAGTTCCAAGTCCTCGCTCGTCAACCTCATCAGCCGCCTCTACGATGTGTCCGAAGGCCGTGTTCTCGTCGGCGGAAAAGACGTCCGTTCCTACGATCTTGACACCCTCCGCAACGAGGTCTCTGTCGTATTGCAGAACAACGTGCTCTTCTCCGGAACCATCTATGAGAATCTGCGCTGGGGAGATGCACATGCGACCGACGAGGAGTGCCGTCACGCATGCAGACTGGCATGCGCCGACGAATTCATCGAGCGTTTTCCGGATGGTTACAACACCTACATCGAGCAGGGCGGAACCAACGTCTCCGGCGGTCAGAAGCAGCGTCTGTGTATTGCCCGCGCGCTCTTAAAGAAGCCGAAGATTCTGATTTTAGACGACAGCACCAGCGCGGTGGACACCGCTACCGATGCCAAGATCCGTCGCGCTTTTCTCACGGAGATTCCGAACACGACCAAGCTGATTATCGCACAGCGGATCTCCTCCGTTCAGGATGCCGACCGCATCATTGTGCTGGATAACGGAGAGTTGAACGGTTTCGGCACACACGAAGAATTATTGCAGACCAATGCCATTTACCGCGATGTCTACGAGTCACAGACCGGCGGCGGCGGTGATTTTGATGAAGGAGGTGTTGCCTGATGCCACAGAATGAAAAAAATGCAAAGCCGATCGGCGGACCTGGCGGCCGCGGCGGTCATGGTCCAAGACCGAATGTCAAGAATCCGGGAAAGCTTTTTATGCGCCTGCTTTCCTATATTATGAAAAATTATGCCGTACACTGCGTCATTGTCGTGATCTGTATTTTTATCACGGTTCTCGCAAGTGTGCAGGGAACCTGGTTTATGCAGACCTTAATCGACGGCTATATCCTGCCGCTGATGAAGCAGAGCGATCCGGACTTTTCCGGTCTCGCACACGCCATTTTACGCGTTGCCGTCTTCTACGGCATCGGCGCTATCGCAGCCTACATATACACAAGAATTATGGTCAATGTCTCACAGGGTACTTTAAAGCATCTGCGCGACGACATGTTCACCCACATGGAAGAGCTTCCCATCCGGTATTTTGACACACACTCCCATGGAGACATTATGTCAACTTATACCAACGATATTGATACCCTGCGCCAGATGATCAGCCAGAGTATGCCGCAGTTTTTGAACAGCATCATCTCCATCGTAAGCGTCTTTATCAGTATGTTGCTTCTCAACATTCCGCTGACGCTTGTCACACTTGCGATGGTCGGTGTCACACTGTTTGCCACAAAGAAAATCGGAGCTTTAAGCGCCCGCTACTTTATCGCACAGCAGAAAGATATTGCGACGGTCAACGGCTACATTGAAGAGATGATGAACGGTCAGAAGGTGGTCAAGGTCTTCACCCATGAAGAGGAAAGTATCGCCGATTTCAACCGGCTCAATGACCAGCTGTTCCACAGTGCAGACAATGCCAATAAGTTCGGTAACATTTTAATGCCGGTCAATGCACAGATCGGTAATATCAGCTACGTGCTCTGCGCGATCGTCGGCGGTATTCTTGCTCTGGGCGGATATGGCGGATTTACGCTCGGAAAGCTCGCAAGTTTTCTTACCTATAATAAGAGCTTCGGGCAGCCGATCAACCAGCTCTCCATGCAGCTTAACAATATCGTGATGGCACTCGCCGGTTCCGAGCGTATCTTCGCTCTGATCGATGAGCAGCCGGAAGTGGACGACGGCTACGTCACACTTGTCCGCGCCAGACAGGAGAACGGACAGATTGTGGAATCCAAAGAGCGTACGGGTATGTGGGCATGGAAGCACACCCATCAGGCAGACGGCAGTGTCGATTATATTGAATTAAAGGGCGACGTGGTATTTGATGATGTCGATTTCGGCTATGTTCCAGAGAAGACCGTTCTTCACAACGTAGATCTCTACGCTACGCCTGGTCAGAAAATTGCCTTTGTCGGCAGCACCGGCGCCGGAAAGACGACCATCACCAACCTGATCAACCGTTTCTACGATATCCAGGACGGCAAGATCCGCTATGACGGCATCAATATCAACAAGATCAAAAAAGATGACCTGCGCCACTCTCTCGGAATCGTGCTGCAGGACACCCATCTTTTTACTGCTACGGTTATGGAAAATATCCGTTACGGCAAGCTGGATGCCACGGATGAGGAAGTCATGGCAGCTGCCAGACTCGCCAACGCAGATACATTTATCCAGCAGCTTCCGAACGGCTATGACACCCTGCTGACCGGCGATGGTGCCAACCTAAGCCAGGGACAGCGCCAGCTGCTTGCCATCGCAAGAGCTGCCATCGCCGATCCACCGGTTCTGATTCTGGACGAAGCGACGAGCTCCATCGATACCCGCACCGAAAAGATTGTGCAGGACGGTATGGATAAGCTGATGGCGGGACGCACCACGTTCGTGATTGCGCACCGTCTCTCGACCGTGCGCAACAGCGACTGTATCATTGTCCTGGAACAGGGACGTGTCATTGAGCGCGGCAGCCACGATCAGCTGATCGAAAAACACGGCAAATACTATCAGCTGTATACCGGGAATTTAGCCGAAGGCTAAATTCCCGTGTAATTCCAGCAGAAGATGAAACTCGCAAAAAATAGAGTTGTCGCAATAAGCATATCCTGCTTTGCTCTGATAAGTAATATTATTAGAAATAGATACTTAAAAGTTCCAGATAAACATGCGGC
>OGWR01001201.1_pt1 | contig 21460 bp, 18 predicted proteins | sample 1576061 | NCBI WGS metagenome assembly OGWR01 (sample SAMEA3541511, study PRJEB24748) | human gut metagenome | biome: human gut; feature: human-associated habitat; material: faeces | place: China | collected 2012 | reverse complement strand
TTCGGTTTTTCAAAGGCAATACCGCACACTCCCTGCACCCTCCGATTAAGGCTCCGCCCTAATGACCCTTTCCCTATTGTAAATCTGTAAACATCATTATGCCTATGGCACAGAAGACATCAATCAACATCAAGCCCTGCAACATCGGAAGCAGCGAGGCGCACAACAGGCGGACAGCGGAATACCTCGCCCATATCGGCAAGGATAAATTCTATGTCCGCACCGACCTTATGGCGGCAAACGAGACATGGGTAGCACCTGATTTCGGCGGCACTTCGCTGTCGGAACGCTACAATCAGATAGCCGCGATGGTAAAGGAGAAGACAGGTAGGGCGATGCAGACCAAAGACCGGGAGCGTGTGAATAAGAAGACGGGAAAGGTGACCGTCGTGCGCGGCAGCACTCCGCTCAAAGAGGGTGTCGTGGTAATCAAGGATGATACCACGCTGGAGCAGTTGCAGCATTTCTGCGAGGTGTGTAAGGAGCGGTGGGGAATCACGGCTTTGCAAATCTTCATTCACCGTGACGAGGGGCATTATGGAATTCCCGGAGAGACCGCCACATGGAAGCCCAACCTTCACGCCCATATCGTATGGGACTGGATGAACCACGACACAGGAAAATCCTGCAAGCTGGACGAGAAAGCCATGAGCGACATGCAGACGCTCTTGGCTGAGTGTCTTAACATGGAGAGGGGCAGCTCAAAGGAGCAGACGGGAAAGGAGCATCTTGAACGCGCCGACTTCATCATCGCCAAGCAGAAGCAGGAAGCCGAACAGGTAAAGGCGGAAAAGGAAGCAGCCGAAGCCGACAGGGATGCCGCAATCCGTGAAACGGACAATGCCAAATCCGAACATGAAAAACTCCAGATCGGAAACGAGGAAAAGCAACGGCGCAGTGAGGAACTTGACAGCGAAATCGCCGAAAAGGAAGAACGCGCGAGAGAGGTTGACAGGGAGAACACGGACAGCATAAAGTCCGGCATCGCCAATTTTTTCGGCAAGGGCAAGTACGCAGCCATCGAGCAGGAGAACGAGAGACTGAAAGCCGAGAACGAGCATATCAAAGAATCGTTCCCCGATGAAGTCAGGAAAGAGGTGGCGAAGCGGACAAAGGCACTGACCGAGGCGAAGCGGACGGTCGAACTGGAGCGCGACAGTGCCATGGCAATCGCTGACACTTATGAATCCGAGAGGGACACGGCTCTGCGGCAGCTTCGGGAGCAGAAGACCGGGGAGCAGCACCGCATCAGCATGGCGGTGAGCCGGGCAACGGCGGAGAAGGACAAGACCATAGAACGGTTGCAGAGTGCGCTGAAATCGAGCCGGAATATTCTGAACATCATCGCCGATATTCTCTACAAGGCAAGCGAGGTTTTCCGGCGAGCCATTGAAGCGATTATCCATTTCGCCACGGAGCGGCACAAGTCAATCTTCTCTCCCTCCGAAGCCGCCGACATCAAGAGCGTCATGCAGAGCTACGGCGAGACCACCGAGCAGCAGAAAGCGGTCGGCGCATGGCTCTGTGACTATGCGGAACACCGACAGCCCTTTGAAGAAATAAAACATCGCCACACACTCAACGAGGTTGGCGATGTCGCGGAAGGTCGGTATGATTGGAAGATTGAGAGAGGACGAGGTGGAATAAGTTTGTAGTCCCGTTTTCAATGTTCACTGTTCCAAACAGTGTTGGAAATCGTATGTTTCGATTTTATAACAACCAACCCTTTTGACAGTTATGCATTGACTGGTTGCTTGAGGTTATTTTATTTTTGCCCTAATCCGGCTCAGGCTTGTTTGTGTAATACCTAAATATGTAGCTATGCTTCCGAGAGGTAAGCGTTGCAGCAAATCCGGATTATTCTTCAGCAATTCGCTGTAACGCTCCGAGGCGATGACAGAAAGCATGGAAATCAACCTTTCTTCGGCAGCAAGCAATTCCATCTCGGCATATCGCCGTCCCCAATTAGCAATATGTAAGTCCTGCAAAAATAAATCCTGTAATTTTTTTCGTGATAATACATACAAGATTGAGTCTTCCATCAGCTCCATGGTTTCATAGCCGGGTTCTTCGTTCACATATCCCTTCATGGAAACTATGGTTGCTCCTTCCTTACCAATCCAAAATGTAATGTCCTTCCCGTCCATTAAAGTAAAGGCACGGACAATTCCCTTCTTTATGAAAAAGATGTCTTTTTCAATTTTCCCATTCTCCAACACCCGGTATCCCTTAGGATATGAAACTTCCGACAGACATTCCTTTAATCGGCTTAGAGATGACTCAGGCATCGCATATCGTTGGGTGATTATCTGCTTTATATCCATAATTTATAGATCCCGATTTATTTGCAAAATTACTAAATATCCGGCAGAATCAGGATGGCAGAACTGATTTTTACATATGATAAAACCGTTTTTGCCATATGTAAAAAGTTGCGCGCTATGTTTTAGCTAATTTTGCATCCGATTTAAAAAATACAGATATGAATTGGATAATATTATTATTGGCTGGATTATTTGAGGTAAGCCTGACATTCTGTTTAGGTAAAGCAAGGTCTGCCTCCGGTTTTGAATACTATCTGTGGGGAAGTGGATTTCTTGCTTCCACGGTCTTGAGTATGGCACTCCTTGCAAAAGCAGTCCGAACCTTACCCTTGGGCACGGCCTATGCCGTTTGGACCGGAATTGGGGCGGTAGGCACTGTCTTGGTCGGAATAATCTTTTTCAAGGAATCTACGGCTCCCATAAGAATTTTCTTTTTAGTCACCCTCATTTTGTCTTTGATTGGATTGAAGGCAGTCTCATCATAGTAACAATAGGCTCATGAGATATGAATTGAAACAAAATCAAGGTATTCCAACTCCCTTGCTCGCTCTTATGGCAATCGCCACCGGACTTTCGGTGGCGAATTGCTACTACAATCAGCCATTATTGGGAAGTATGGCAAGGGCTTTTAATGTGACTGACTTTTCAGCCAGTATTGTGGCGACATTGACCCAGATTGGATATATGGCGGGACTTCTGTTTGTCATTCCACTTGGTGACTTACTGTCAAGAAAGAAACTCATATTGACAAACTATATTATTTCAGCATGTGCATTGCTTTCAATAGCAGTTTCACCAAATATATATTGTATGTGGATAGCATCTTTCTTCGCAGGTGCATCGTCCGTTATGCCGCAATTCTTCATCCCTTTGGTATCATATAATTCTTCTCCCGTACACAAAGTCCGTAACGTGGGTATCATACAATCCTGTCTTCTCATCGGTATCTTGGGGTCTCGTGTCTTCAGTGGATTATTGGCTGACACATATGGCTGGCGTTCTGTTTATTTCGTGGCAAGTTTCTTTATGCTTGGCTGTTTTGCAATGATTCATAGAATGTTGCCGTCATTACCGCCTCTCAAACAGGACACATATTTAAATCTTTTGAAATCATTACTGCGGTTGTTTGCAAAATACCCTTATCTTCGTGTCGCATCACTAAGGGCATCATTGGCATACGCTTCATTCTTTGCATTGTGGAGCTGCCTTGCATTCAGATTGAAACAGGCCCCGTTCTTTGCAAGTGACAACATTATCGGCATACTCGGTCTATGCGGATTAGCGGGGGCCTCGACGGTGGTGTTCATTAGCGGCTATATCCCGAAATACGGGGTGAGATTCTTTTCAGTCATAGGAGCTTGCCTGATGTTATTGACATGGACAATTGCACTGTATGGAGATAACAGCTATTTGTGGATAATCATAGCTATTCTGTTGATTGATGCCGGGATGCAGTGTGTGCATCTGTCAAATCAAGCCAGCGTAGTTGCATTGGACGATTCAGCCATAAATAGGATAAACACAGTCTATATGACAGTCTATTTTCTTGGCGGTTCAGTCGGGACTTTTGTCGCAGGCTTGTCTTGGGAGCATTTCAGTTGGACGGGGGTAGTATGCACGGGAATATTTTTCATAGTGGCTTCCCTCCTTGTCAATTGCTCAAAACAAAAAGTTAATCCGGCGGGAATGTAACATATTCATTTTATAAATAAATCCGCTCCAATGAAGATTGTATTTGTGTGTACCGGTAATGCAAGCCGCTCGGCAGTTGCCGAGGTCATATTGAGAAAAATGATTCAGGAAACAAGCCTTGAAGACATTGAGATTCTATCATGTGGAACAGATGTCCCATATGGGCAAGAACGTGAAGGAATCATGTGTCAAATAGCGGCGGAGCATGGATATTCGATGGGTGGTAAGGCAGTGATGATAACTGCGGAATTGGTTAATGCAGCCGACCGAATCATTGTTATGACAAGGCAACATAAGACCGAAGTGATGCGGTTATTGGATCCATCACATTGGAATCGTATCGCATTATTCAACGACATCTGTTTCGGAGAATCTTCAGACCTCCCGGATCCTCACTATCAGTCAGCACAGGTATATTACACCTGCTTCAAAGCCATCGAAAAGGGTTGCAGGGAGATAGTCAGAAAACTGAAATAATCGAACCCTTTTCACCATCTTTAAGTTGTTTTCTGGGAGTTATTGTACCCGGCTTGTTTCTTGGACTGTATATAATATTGATTTTCAGCAGTGGTAAGCAATTCCCTTGACAAACTCCATATAGCGTTAAATTCCTTTCATGATGATTTCGAGGACTTCATTGAGCTTGTCGGCGGGGAGGCGTTTGATGTACTCTGCGCGGGCATCGAGGTTGCCTCGGATGTGGGCGAGGACGGCGAGATGAGCATTGACCGAAGCGGTATCTCCTTCAAAGATTTCAAAGTATGCGTCGCGAGTAGGCAGACCGAGCCGAATACGCTCGTCATCAGTGATTGCATGGTCGAATACTGTCTCAACTCCTATCTGGGCGTCCTCGTTGAGGATGCTCATCTTCTCCCTTTTGCTTTCATCATCGAATTTCACATACTTCATCATCATGTCGGCGGTGGTATGACCTGTGACGGCACGAATGTCCTCAGGCGACATACCTTTGCGCAGACACATAGTTACGAATGTGCGCCGTGCCACATGTGAAGTCAACAGCTCATACTTCGGACGCACTTCCCGTGTTTTAGTACGACCACTCTGCTTCTCTGTAATCCAGTCTCCTGTCATACCCGCCAACTTGCCAACCTCTTTCAGATGAGAGTTGTATTTCTGATTGGATATAGTCGGGAAGATACGTGGATCATCTTCATCAGGTGACTTGGGATATTTCGCAAGTATGCGCAATGCTTCCGTTGCCAATGCAAATCTCTGGCGATGGTTGGTCTTTTTGGAGATGACATCCAGAATGTCACCGCTAACATTAGACCATCTCAGGGCTATGACATCGGAGAATCTAAGCCCAGTGTAACAGGCGAATACAAATATATCGCGTGTCCGGTCGATAGCTTTTCTTGATGTGGGGAACGTTTGAATGGAAGCAAGTTCCTCATCGCTCAATGCATAGAGGTTAATTGTGCTGTCAGATTTTGTTTCATCATGAAACCGCTGAGAGTAAGCCTGATATGCCACATTTCTGTTATATCCTTTCTTGGTAGCCCAATTGAAAAATCCTTTGATGGTCTTCATGGACTGATGCGTGTAATTGTTCGACAATCCTTTCCCGATAAGGAACAATTCAAAGCGGGCAAGCAAATCATCGTTTACATCCTCAAAATACAATCCGGTCTTAAAATCATTGAGGTGCCTCAACATCGTCTTATGCTTTGTGAGTGTACCCTTAGTCCATTGTGCCGTGGATGAAGACGATTTGAGTTCGTTTTCCCTTTCATCAATCAACAGTTGATAAACCTGCGCTACCGTAAGCCTTGTTGACTTCTCTTCATTAAGTATTCGTTTAAGCTCATCCCGGACGGTTGTTGGTGTAACTTCTTCCTCCCGTAGCTCAAGCTGGGCGAAAGCATCGTCAACTGCAGATGCAATCTTCACAAGTCGCTGATTAATGTCTGTCGCCGAAACGTCATCGGAATTGAAATTATTACGCTTTACTCTCTGAGCCTTTTCATCCCATTTTGCGATGGCGATACGGTACCCGGAATAATACCATATACGCTTGCCGCTAAAAGTTATGTCGGCGTTGATGGGCAGTTCTTCGGGAAGATTGCCGTTTTTATCCTTGCGCTTCTCCAATCGGAAGCTGACGCGATGCTTGTACTTATCCATGAGAGAGATTTTTTGTATGAGACGATGATACTCTGATTTTCACATACAAAATTACATACAAAAATCGGTTTAATCAAGAAAATTCAATAATATTTTATTTGGTGCTATATTGAAGATAATATACTATATATCAGTATATATAATACAAAATGCAACATCATTATGATAATATATTTTATAATAGTTTCAAGTACCTGTCTTTCCGCAAAAACAAAAGGAGCTACCTCGTGTGGCTCCTCTTTGTTTTTACGACAGACAGAGGGGAACCCGGAACCCGAGGGTTCGTCACCGCGAAGCGCTTGCGCCGCGGAGCTGACAAAGAATGGGGGGGGAGCAGATAGTCTGGGACAGGGTATGAATTCAACTACGCCCGATCCACACTATGATTGTAAGCCGAATAATCCAGTAAGATTAATATCAACCCATGAACAAATACAACTCATAAGTTGTATGAATTAAAAACAATTGCTATTTTTGCAAAAAATCAGATATGAAATTCGATCTCATTACAGACAACGGCAGTCTATGGGCGGTAAGATATGATAACTGCTTAGACAACGTGCTTGACGCTCTTCTTGACCAATGGAATGATGTAGTTTGGCTCCGTTCTTTTTTCAAACAGAATATCTCCGATTTGACTGCTTATTTCAAGATAACGGATGTGAACCAAGCCATATATGACACTATTGAGGATAGTGAGAAATTGCAATGTCTTATAATGGACATATCTCCGAATGCCAATCTCGATGAGATTTTCCGACCACTGGAAAACAGCCGGTCCGGAGGAGCAATAAAATTGACTCGTACCATGCAGGAACGAGAACACACTCTTGTTGAACTGGCCCGAATGGAAAAGGTGAGAAATTATCTGATAGATAACGGTATTTCCGATATGGATTCTTTTAAAGACTATCTTTGCGAATTAAGCTGAAAAATGAGGTTGTAATGAAGACGAAGGAAGAAATAATATCAAAGCTGAATGAGCATCGAGGCGCCACCCCGTCGAAGTGGCAGGTAAATGCTGAATGGCGCATGGCCAATAAGTCATGGTTGCGTCATTCACAGCGAATCGCAATGATGATGCTTGATAAGATGGAAGAACTGGACTTGACACAAAAAGCTCTGGCTGAAAAGATGGGTTGCTCCCAACAGTATGTGTCTCGCATATTGAAAGGGAAAGAAAACCTGTCTATCGAAACCATTTCAAAAATCGAGGCAGCGTTAGATCTGGCAATACTTGAGCCTGTCCTTATTCCCCGATGAGGTATTTTAGTTCACCATTAATTGTAAAGATTGAACATGAAATCGATATCCGACAATGTCATTATATCGCATTATTGAATGACTATCCGGTATGTCGGCAACATCATTGTTGCCGATGGGCATTACATCAATGAATACCTTACATTGGTATTGATGTGATGACAGAGATTATTGACAATTATCTTCGGCACACAGACAGAAATATGTCAAGACTGACAGAATACGCTAAAAAACTGCGGGTGTATTCATCTCTCCATCAGATATTGCAAGTAAAGCTGACGGAATCCAACTATTCATAATCGATAGAAGCACGTCTGCTGAATATGGCGGCTGGCGACAACGAGAAATATCAGCAGCCTGATTCTTTCGGGAGGCGCGTTTATCCCTGACGGGACTGGAGGAATTGGTCGAGACTCTCTTCTTTTGCGAGGCGGAGCTTGGAGCGCAGCCGGTAGCGGGCACTGTTGACGCTCGCGCGCGAAATGTTCAGGCTGGCGGATATTTCCTGTGTGCTGTGCTGAAGGAAAATCAGCATACAGAATACCATATCGGTGTCGGTAAGCGAAGGGTAATCGCGGCGCAAGTCGTCGACAAAACGCGGATATACGGCAAGAAAGGTTCTCCTGAACGGCCCGAGATTATTTTCAAGTCCCTGCGGACAATGGAGAATGTCGGCGTCAATGCTGCCGGCCATCTCGTTTCTGATGGCCTCTATGCGTTCAAGGGCGGAGTTGCGCTCGTCGAGGGCGGCACTGATGCCGGCTTCGGCCGATTCGCGGCGCGCGCGTTCGGCGTCGCGGCTCAGACTGATCTTGCGGGCGCGACGGCGCATTACAATAAGAACGGCCACTGCCGCCAGAACAACAACTATGAATGCGACGACGGCGCCCGTCTTCTGACGGCTCTGGGCCTGCAGCTTTTCGCGGAGCATGAGATTCTCCCTCTGTTTGGCGGCGACATCCGAGCGCACTTTTGCTGTCACAAGGTCGAGATTATGACGGGCGCGGGTCATGGAGTCGCCGAGCAGCGTATATTCTTTATAAAGGGAGCTGACTTTGTCATACATCTTCCCGGCTGTGTAAACCTCGAGCAGACGGCGCATCTCCATATAGAGCATTTCGAGGTCGCCGCTGTCGCGCAGCCGTCCGACAACCGTTTCCATCATCTCTATACCTTCCTGCCTGCGTCCCTGCCGCCAGAGGGTATAGCCCAGAGGCCCCAGATAAGAGGTGAAATCGCGGTCGCCGTAAATCTGACTGCCATGGGCGAGAAGAGACGCGGCGAGCGCTAATGAATCGGCCGAAGGGTTGAGCGACAGTATCAGATTGGCACGCTCACACCCGATCATGGCAAGCATGAAGGCCGTATCTTCGGGCGCGCTGTAGCGGCGGATCGAACTGTTCGCACTGTCGAGACAGGCGAATGCTTCGCCGGGGCGGCTGCTGTTGGCGAATATCTGCGTGCGGAACCGCCAGAGATCCGGCATGAGCATACCGCCGAGCCGACGGCTTGCCGACATGGCGGAGTCGCTGTATACGATGGCTTTTCTCTTCATTCCGAGCCGTTCATAAAACTGGCTCAGATCGCCGAAGAGCATAACAGCGCTCTCCGAGGCGGCAAGTTCAGGATGGTTCGCGAGAGAATCCTCGGCTTCGTTGAAATATGTGAACGCTTCTTCGAGACGCCCTTCCGAAAAGAGAAAATAGGCCATCTGCTCGAGCGCGGCAACCGGATTCTCGCGGCTCTTTCCTTCACGGACGAGTCTGACAGCCTCTTCCTGAACCGCAAAGGCCTCTTCGAAGGGCGCGCCGGTATCGAGCATCGACCACGCCTGACGAGTCAGGCCATCTTCATACACGACAGCGGGAACAGAATCGTGGCGCGGGCGGCGACATCCCGTGAATGTCGCCGACAGAAGAATTGTCGATAAAATCAATAGCTGTAAAAAGCGCATAAGCCGACTGTGACGGTTTTGCGCGCAAATTTAAGTAAAAACCGCGATTCATGCGCCTGTCCGGGGCTTAAAGAACGGCGAATCTATTGCGATTCTATCGAAAAATCGCGCGGGAAGGCCCCCGAGAGTGCTCAGCAGCTGAACGAGAAGTGCTTCCGGCGCAGAATAGCGATGGCGAGAAACACAATCGACATGGCGAAATTCAGCAGGAAGGCGAACCCCGTGACGCTCCCCGCCCCGAGCAGACTCCGCAGCGAATCGACAATCAGCGGGGCCGCAGATATGGCGGCATAGTTTGCCACGAGCACCAGCGACAGGCTCATCGTGTTCATCGACGAATCAGTGACAGCCTCGGGAGCTTTATTGTAGATTATAGGCTGATGGATGCCGTAGCCCGCTCCCATGAGGGCAGCGCCGGCCATCATGGCCCATTCGGCGTGGACAAACGAGAACAGCGCGAGGCCGGCCGTTATCATCACCGCTGCCGCTACAATGGTCATGCCGCGCGTCGCTTTCAGAATCTGAGGCAGAATGAAGCCCGGCAGGAATATGAAGAGGAAGTAGATTGAAGTGACGGTGCCGGTGATTTCCGATGACCAGTGCTCCTTCTCGATAAGGAACGGGCAGAAATAGGTTATGATGACCGTCGCGTAGGTCGTGAAGAAATAGGCAGCCGCTATTCCGAGCATGCGGGGAACGATTATGCTTCCGTGGGGCGCCGGTGTGGACGCCGGAGCGGCCGGAACAGCATAGTCGGCGGCCGGAATGCCGCGCAGCCCTGCCGACAGAGCCAGAGGGATAATCGGCATCAGATAGACTATGAAGGGCAGATGCCAGTTGCCGCCGCGCGACAGGAAGCCGACGGCAAACGTCGCCACGACTACCGACAGGTTCGATATACCCGACTGAATGCCCATCTGCTGCATACGGTAACGGCCGGCGAACGTATCGGCCAGCAATCCGGTCGAGAACGGTATGAGAATGCCGGCGGCTATGCCGAGCAGACAGCTTATAACGATCAGCTGCGCCATCGAAGAAGCAAACATATATGCCGCTCCGCAGGCCGTGAACAAAACCAGCGACGCAACGACATAGTCGATCTTATGTTTGCGGCGCGCGAGCCATCCCGACAGAAGCAGACACGGTATGATCAGCAGATTGGGCAACATCGTCAGCAACTGCTGCTCGAGCGAGCCTGTCCCGGGAAAAATTTTCGAAAGAGAGCCGAGCATCGGCGATATCGCCAGCCCGGGCAGATTGACCACGAGCGACAGCGACAGTATAGCCACAAGGGTGAACAGCGACATTGGCGCTTTTCCCGTTACGATTTTCATGACAGCGAAACGTTTAATATTTATTAAAACACCTCGGGCCCCACGATAGTTTAGAAATAGAAAAATCGGTCCGGGGGATGGCCGGACCGATTTCACTGCGGTTAAATAATATGTGTCAGCAAGCGATTTTTTCAACCTTTGAGCCCTGACGGACGATGTAGATCTGGCCGGGAGTCATTTCCGACACGCGGATGCCCTGAAGATTGTAGATCTCGACGGGAGCATCGGTGTCGTCGCCGATGGTCTCGAGGCCGGTCGTTGTCTTGATGCCGGCGTTGTTAGCGATGCCGACGCGGTTATAGTAGAGCACAGGAGTCAGCTTCACTCCTTCACTGACCTCAGGCAGAGCATAGAGGATATAATCATCCTTAAGGTCGCCCGTGAGCGGCTCGAAGCCGAGGTTGGTGACATCGTCCTTTATGGCCATCGGAGCGCGGCGCATAGCCGGAGTGACCTCAACCTGTTTTGTCAGAATAACGCGGGCATAGAGTCCATAGGTCTCGAGACTCCTGACGAGGTTGCTAAGCGGCTTATACCATGTTGCCGAAACGGCGTGAGAAGCGTCGCCGCCGTGGCGGTTACATTCGTAGGTCTCATATCCGGCTATGGTCATAACGTAGTGCGACTGATCGTAGCTTTCGGTGCTGAAGCTGACGGGGTGATAGTCTCCGGAGGCGGGGAATGCATCGACATTTTCACCGTTAATCTTTATCTCGGGCATTTCCATGCCGTCCTCTACGGCGCCGATGAAATTGGCAATAGGGAAATCAGAGGGATTTTCCGTTCCGTTGGGAAGGAATGTGTAGAACTCTACTTTGACATCTTTATAGCCGTGGTTCTTGGCGGTCTCGAAGTTGAGATTGATCGTTTCGGCGAACTTGTGGGCACCGCTTCCGCCATCGTGATCGGTAGTGTTGCTCTTGCTCGGGCGGCACTCGTCGGCTGTGAAGTTGACGAGGTTCCACTGGCTGTGTTTTTGAAAGGCCTCGGGAAGCACATGGATGTGGTAGCGCGACTCGACATCGGTATATTCTACAATCTTATCGGTAGTCTTGTGAATCCAGCCGACGCGGTGGATAGTGAAGTTCGTGCCTTTGAAGCGGAGGCCGTTCTTGGCGGCGTTGACCTTGGCCTCGTTGTCGAGCTTGATATAGATATACTTATATTCATCGTTGTAGCGCCAGTTGCTCAACACGTCGATTTCGGGATAATCAGATTCGGGGTCAAGTTTGTAGATATTCTCGACGAGTTTACCGTCTTTCGTCTCGATATTCCAGAGCTGGAACATACACTGCTTGGTAACGTCGGTATTTTCGCCTTTCTTCTCTGTTCCCTTGTCAGGATCAATGGCGATGACCACCCAGTCGCCGAGTTCGGCATCGAAGCGCGGAACAATGACGCTCCAGTATTCGGGCGAACGATCCTGACAGAACCATCCCGTGCGATGATCGGCGAAATATTCCTCAACCTGCTTGATATCATGGAAATCGTTGCCCTCTGTATTGCCCCAGGTCTGGAAATCGTCGAACTGCGTGTTCTTTCCGGCGAAGCCCCAGATACCGGCTTCGAAGCCTGTCATCGGAACGAGCTCGTCGCTGGCAGGAGTCCAGAGAGTAAGCAGGTGCCATTCGGGAACGTTCGCGTGTTCTTTCTCTTCAGAATAGGTGATCTTATTCACTTTAATGCCGTCTTCGCCGTTGAAATATACTTCATTTCCTGCGCTGAAACGGTCATTCATGGCTGCGGCCATCTCGGCGGTCAGTACGAAGTCGTATGAGCCGTCTTCGTTGGCGAGCTGACAGTCTCTTGCAGCGCCAAAGGAACCATCACCCTCCCAATCAGCGGTGTTAAGGTTCGAATCGGCCGAGTTACCATATTTTATCTCACTGTCGCCATCTTTCCACCAGAGCTGTGCATGCTTTTCGCTTGTGCCTGTGCAATAGACGGTGATTATATCTCCCTTTTTGAAGGTTTTGGCGCCGAGATACTCTTTCAGGTCGAAACCGCCCGATTCGCCGTTGTTCCAGTTGACGCCATTATCGAGGCTTTCGGCTACAGTCACGGTTACATGAGTTGTAGTCGGAATCTCGGGAAGCTCCGAGAACACCGATACCTTATCTTCAGTGCGCGTCAGGTCGTAAGAAGTGACATTTGTCTCGCCCACATAGGTAACTACGTTCAGATCAACTTTCGAGGCGACAATATTATTCTCACCGGTGAAATAAACCTCTTTTCCGGCAGCGACACGCTCGTTGATGGCGCTTGCCATGGCCGAAGTCAGAACGAAGTCGTAGGTACCGTCGGCGTTGGCAAACTGCGCGTCTTGTGCACCTCCATACGAACCACTGCCCCAACCATCATTGAGTCCCGAATCGGCCGAGTTGCCATACTTCGTCTCGCTTCCGTCGTTCCAGTAGAGCTGAGCGCGATTGTCGCTCGTGTTAGAGCAATGGATAACAATAACATCTCCCACTTTAAGAGACTTGCCCGTAAGATAAGGGGTGAGATTCAGGAGTTTCGCATCGCTCCAGTTGACCGTTTCGGAAAGGCCGTCTTTGAGGGTCGAAGTTTCAGATGACTTCTCGAGATTCTCATCGAAGAAAGCGAAACGGTAGCCGTTGGCAAGGCGCGCCATGTCGGTATAGGCGAGCTTATAAGCGCCATTTTCGTCTTTCTCTTTGCCGACAATGTCGAAGCTTCTCAGCTCATTGCCGTTTTCATCGATATAAGCCATATAGGCTTTTGTAAAACTCCCTTCCGGTTTGAACGTGTGGCGGTATTCAAGAACAAGATTATTGAAATTGGGCACTGCGACATACGTATAGGGGCCCGATACCTTTTTATTGGCATCAGTCACCTGCACGACTTCAGCGCCCATCGAAGCGCACACCATGCCGAACGCCATTAGCGTAATCAGTTTTTTCATTTGAGGATAAGCTTTATTTTAAGTAAAAAGAAAATCATTTCGGTAAGCCTCAGAACTTTACGGAAGAATAGTCCGGAAGCACAAAACACGGTTCTGAGCAGCTTTTCACGGGAAGACTTTAAAAGTAGTTATCAGTTAAAGGGAACAGTCTGTGTTTCGGATGCAAAGTAACAGATAAAAGGAGCGGCAGGCTACTACTATTTATACAAAACATGATACTATTTTGACAAAATAGTCTTTAAGGCAATTAAGGTCATTAAAGTCCTTAATGACCTTAATGACCCTAATGACCTTAAAGACCTTAAATTCTAACCTATGACTTTCGTCACCTTCGAGCCGCGGCGAACGATATAGACCCGGCCGGGCGTCATCTCGCCGACGCGGACTCCCTGAAGGGTATAGATCTCTACCGGAGCATCTTCATCGGCGCCGACTTCCCCGATAGAGTTCTGCGACGCGCCCTTGACGCGGGCCTCGACCTTCACGAGCGTAGCGTTCTGCCCCTTGACGGCGAAACCGCGCTTCATCATCATCTCGACGTCGGTCCACTCGACCACGGTGCGCCCCGTCAGAGTATAGGTGTAGCTGCTGCCGCTGATGTCGGCATATTCGACGAGCTTCGTCCAGCCCCACGAGTCGTCGAGCGAGAAGGTGACAAGCTGAATCTGACCGGGAGCCGACGAGCTTGTCGACACATTCTTATAGGTGAATATCAGTTTCGAACCGGGCTGGAGCTTGCGCATGACATATTCCTTCCACTGCGAGTTGTCGGGCTTGTATTCCATAATGCCGCTCCACGAACCCATGTCGACGCTGCCGCTCCAGAGCTCGACGGTGGTCTCCTTGTCGCCGGGCTGATCGGGCTGTTCAGGCTCGTCGGGCTGATCGGGCTTCTGAGGATTGTCGCCGTCGCTGTAGTAGCTGCATTCTTTCGAGGTCGCCTTGATTCCGTTGCGCCCTTTGACGGTGTTGGTGCCGTTTGTCTTATAGCTTGAATCGTCGTAGCCGCCGAACATGTCGCACTCGGCGACGTCAGACGAGTTACCTGTCCACGACCACACGAGGTAGCCGACATTCTTCTCCTTAGTATAGTCGAGAATCGTCTGCCAGGCAACGTCGTGCCCCTGATGGCGGTAGGCGAACTCCCCTATCAGCAGAGGCACACCGACATTCAGGCCCTTGTCGATATTGCTCTTCACGGTCGACTCGTTCTTGCCCGCGTCCTGATACATGTGAATCGAAAACATGATATTGTTCAGCTTGTCGGCACGGGCAACCTCTTTGCCGCGGTCCGACAGGCTCCGGGGATACTGTCCGTAGCCGGCGCAGTCGACAATGAGAGTATTCTTTATTCCCGCATCGCGCAGCTTAGGGATAGCCTTCAGATAGCCCTCGGCCCAGACCGTCGAATTCCATTCGCCGCACCATTCATTGGAGATATTGACGATGACGGTCTTGCGGTGGGCGTTGAGCACGTCCTTCAGGCTGATCCAGAAGTCGCAGGCGCTTTCGAGGTCGGAATAGCTCATAGAGCCGGTCTCGTCGTGGGTGTTGAACACGGCGACGAGCTTGTTTTCCTCACATAGGCGTATGAGGCGCTCAAGCATGGCGCGCGACGTGCGCGACCAGCGCTTGCCGGTCGACAGCTGTATGCGTATGGTGTTGCAGCCGATGCGCTTGGCTGCGGGAATGACCGTCGACTCGTGGCCGGTCTGCCACGCGTAGGAGTAATTGCAGCCGCGCATAATGAATTCTTTGCCGTTCGAGTCCATGAGCTTCGTGCCCGAGGTGTAGAAACCGTCGGCGGCTACGGCAGCGACCGCCACGGCGAACATCAACAGAAAACTGAGAATCTTTTTCATGAATATCGGTTTATTTTCGGTAAGAAATTGCAGAGCAAAATTAGTGTCGGCCGTCTACCCCGCCAACCACTTTCTTAACCCATCCCGACACTATTTTAACAAAATACGCGGCAACCTGGCGTTCCTAATGCAGAGCGGGCGCCCCGCTATGGAGACGCCCGCCTGATAGGGAACTTATTGTTCTATCGGAAACGTTGATTATTTAACGACTTTGGTAACGGTGTTGCCCTGACGGAGGATGTAGATCTGGCCGTTGACCATTTCGTTGACGCGCACGCCCTGGAGGTTGTAGATTTCAACGGGAGCGTTCATGTCGATTGCTACGTTCTCGATACCGTCCTGACCGCCTTTGCCGACGAGCTCAACCTTGATGAGGGTAGCGTTCTGACCCTTGACAGCGAAGCCGGTGGCTGAGAGCATCTCGACGTCGGTGTAGTCACCGTAGGGGTCACCGGTGACGGTGTAGGTGTAGCTGGTGCCTGCGATGTCGGCATACTCAACGAGCACAGTCCATGTCCATGCTTCGCCGGCGAATGTTGCGAGCTGAATCTGAGCGGGCTTCTCGGGATCGCTGCTGTCGACATCCTTGTAGGTGAAGACGAGTTTGTCGCCTGCTTTGAGAGCGCTCATGGCAGCGTTGTTCCACTGAGTGTTTTCCTCGACATTCTTATATTCCATCATGTTGGCCCAGCTGCCCATGACGACTTCACCTTCCCAGAGAGCGGTTGCAGCGCCCGGGGTGTCGGGAGTGTCAGGAGTATCGGGGTTGTCGGGAGTTGTACCATCGGGGTTGAGCTCAACTTTAACGAGGGTAGCTCTCTGACCTTTAACCGCGAAACCTGTGGCTGAGAGCATTTCGAGGTCGGTGTAATCGCCGAAGGGATCACCGGTGACGGTGTAGGTGTAGCTTGTGCCTGCGATGTCGTCATACGAAACGAGCTCTGTCCAGGTCCAGCTTTCGCCGGCAAATGTGGCGAGCTGAATCTGAGCGGGCTTCTCGGGATCGCTGCTGTCGACATCCTTATAGGTGAAGACGAGCTTGTCACCGACCTTGAGAGCGCCCATGGCGGCGTTGTTCCACTGGGTGTTCTCGGGAACGTTCTTATATTCCATCATTTTGGCCCAGTCGCCCATGACGACTTCGCCTTCCCAAAGAACGGTAGCGCTTGCCGACATTGTCAGCAGCGAAGCAGCAAGAAGAGTAAATAATTTCTTCATAATAATCAATTGGTTAAAATATTAGGTATTAGTTGATGATTGAGTTTTCGTCAAGTTTACGCGGCCCGACAGTCCGAGCCGCAGAATGAGTATGAGAAAGATTAATGAGGTAACGGTTGGATGACGTAGTTTTTCATTAAGGATTTCGACACAAAGATAGAGCAAAAGCACGGAGCTGTCTAATACTATTTTTGCCGAAACGCATACAATTTTAACAAAATTGTATAATCCTTAGAGTTTCTTGTCATGAAAATACCATTGGCTGATATTGGGCCGGCTCACTTCCCGCAACCGAGTGTCTCCATGACTTCGAGACACATGCGGGAGTTATGGTAGGGGCATTTCCAGAAGCCTGCCTTATCCTCGTCGCGGTTGACAGTTCCGTCGGCGCGGCGGCTCCACCACCATTCGCCCCCGTCGTAGTCGACGAGGTTGCGGCGGATCCAGTCCCACGACCGCCAGGCCTTTTCGAGAGCCGGCTCAACATCGTGGTATTTATAAAGATAGACAAGTCCGACAACATCTTCGGCCTGTACCCACCAGTGGCGGTCGCAGTCGAGCCGGCCGTCGGCGTGGCGCTCATAGATCATATAACCTTCGTCGGTACGCCCTTCGAGAGCGGCATCGGCAATAGCGCGGCAGCCGCGCAGCGTTTTCTCAAGCAGCGGAGCGATGCGCGCATCGCTCTCGCCGTCGGGACCGGCGGCGAGAGCCTGTGCGGCTCCGAGCAAGAGCCACGATGCCTCTATGTCGTGGCCATAAGAGATATTGTTGTCGTGGCGCACCCAGTTTTCGTCGAAGAAGAGGCCCAGATGGTTGGTGCGCTTATCAAGCATGGTGTCGAGGAAAATGCGCAGAAGGTCAATGATAGCCTCCTTCAGTTCGGCCGAAGGCCATACGCGATAGAGATTCGTGTAGGGCTCGAGAATGTGGAGGTGGGTGTTCATCGTCTTTTTCTCGTTGGCGTCTTTTTCAGAAAGACGCATATCGGCGATGTCGCTCCAGTCGCGGTTGAACGCCTCGATATAGCCGCCTCCGCGAGCCGCGTTGTCGCGGGCATGGCTTTCGAGGTCGGCGAAAAGCTTTTTAGCAAGTTCGAGAGCCTCTTTCGAGCCTGTGGCGCGGACATATTCCGAGAGGCCGTAGATAGCGAAGCCTATGGCATAGCTCTGCTTCTTGGTGTCGGCCGGAGTTCCGTCGGCGTTGACCGACCAGTAGACGCCGCCATAGTCGGGATCGACGAAATACTGTCGTAAATAATTATATGCCGAGGTGGCCGTGGCGAGATATTCCTGACGGCTGAGCTGGCGGTAGGCCGAAGAGAATGTCCAGAGTATTCTGCCGTTCAGAATGGCGCCGCGTTCGGAATGCTTGTCGAGACGTCCGTTTCCGTCGAGACGTCCGTAGAAACCGCCTTTCGGGTCGGTCATACGGCTGATCCAGAAAGGGAGGATGTTCTCGGTCAGATTTTCGCGCAGGGCGAAACAAAGCTGTTGTGTAAGGGTCATAATTTCAATAGTGATAAAGGAACAGTCAGAGGGTCTGCCCGTCGCGGGCAATGCGCAGCTTGCCGTCGATCTCGGCCATTCGCGACGTTGTCAGCGGATAGAACAGCAGAATGAAGGCGCCGAAAACCGCCACGGCTGCCGGAATATAGCTCATCAGATAGCGCAGGCCGTCGAGAGCCTGAGCCGTCTGGACAACCGCGACGCCTGAGTCAAGCTCGTAGGTGACATATCCGAAAGCCGACAGAAGCCACAGCGCGCCCGAACCTCCGAAAGCCGAACCGAATTTCTGGGCCATCGATGCCGACGAGAAAATCAGGCCGGTCGAAGCCGTGTGGTATTTGAGCTCGGAATAGTCCGACACGTCGGCATACATCGACCAGACCAGAGGCGACACAATGCCGGTGCAGACCGAGATGAGAATCTGAAGAACCAGCATTATCCAGTAGCCGACGGTCGTCTGAAGCGGAACGTAGAAAAACAGTATCGACAGCATGGCCAGCATCAGATTGACACCGATGAAACAGTTCTTCTTGCCGAGCAGCCTGACAACGGGCACGGTTATCATGACACCCACCATGTTGAACAGCTCGCCTATGGCAAGGAAGAGTCCGGCGAAGAAAGCGAACGTCAGGCCGAAGATGCTCAGCGAGGCGTCGGCAGCCACGAGGTCGGCGAAATAGAACGCCACCGTCGAGCCGCGCACGGTATTGAAAAGGTTCGTCGACAGCGCCGCGCCTATAAGCAGCCACCAGGGGCCGTTGCGCAGAAGTTTCGACAGGTCGGAACCGACCGACACCGTCGAGACTGTCTTTACGCGCTCGCGGGTCATCCTGAAGCAGAAGAAGAACAACACCGCGCAGGCTACGGCTATGACTATCATGGCCCATTGCCAGCCTCCGGCAGCGGTCATTCCGAAACCGTTGCGGAACAGATTGCAGAGCGGCTCCCAGGCTGCCAGGGCTATGAACGAGCCGCCGTAGGCGAAAAACATCCTGTAGGACGAGAAGACCGTCTTCTCGGCCGAAGAGGGTGTGATGACGCCGAGCATGGCTCCATAGGGCACGTTGATGCCCGTATAGACGGTCATCATCAGAATGTAGGTCACGTAGGCCCATACGAGCTTGCCGGTCTGAGAGAAATCGGGAGTCGTGAAAAGCAGGACGCCGCATACGGCAAAGGGAACGGCAAACCAGAGCACATAGGGGCGGTACTTGCCCCAGCGTGTGTTCGTGCGGTCGGCTATAATACCCATCATGGGGTCGGAAACGGCATCCCAGATGCGGGTGATCAGAAACAGCACTGCCGCGTGTTCGAGTCCTATGCCGAAAATATGGGCATAGAAGAATGGCAGATAATACGAGAATATCTTCTAGAACATCGACGAGGCCATGTCGCCGAATCCGTAACCGATTTTATCTTTCAGAGAAGCCATTGACAGGTATTCTTTGCAAAATTAAGGATTTTTATTTCTTAAGAGCCAGATTGGCGTCGATAAGCGAATTGAGTGTCTTGACCGACTCGCCGGTTGCGAGACCGTCGGCGGGAGTGTGCATGCAGTAGTCGACGAGGCGGTCGATGGTCGAAGTGGCCACGTGCATGCGGGTGTCCGACGATGCGTAGTAGATGAACACACGTCCGTCTTCGTCGGCGATCCAGCCGTTGGTGAAGAGCACGTTCATGACGTCGCCGATATACTCGTCGCCGACAGGAGCCATCAGATAGCCGCCGGGAGTGTAGATCGGGCGCCAGGGCTCTTCGAGCGAGGTCATATACATATAGAGCACATAGCGCAGGCCCGATGCGCAGCCGCGCACGCCGTGGGCGAGATGAAGCCAGCCCTGAGGGGTCTTTATCGGATGGGGGCCTTCGCCGTTCTTCAGCTCCTTGATAGTGTGGTAATATCGGGTGTCGACGATGATTTCCGACTCAACCACGGCGTGGGTCATGTCGTCGACCAGAGCCCAGCCGATTCCGCCGCCGCTGCCGGCGTCGATGAAGCTGTCCTGCGGACGGGTGTAGAGAGCATATTTGCCGTTGACGAACTCGGGATGGAGCACGACATTGCGCTGCTGGCTCTTGGCCACGAGATCGGGCAGACGCTCCCAGTTGACGAGGTCTTTCGTGCGCGCTATGCCGCAGGCGGCCGTGGCGGCCGAGAGGTCGCCCGGCTTGCTGTCGTCGTGGCGTTCGACACAGAAAAGGCCGTAGATCCAGCCGTCTTCATGGCGCGTAAGGCGCATATCGTAGATATTCGTGGCGGGATTGTCGGTTTCGGGCATCGTTATAGGATGATCCCAGAAGCGGAAATTGTCTATTCCGTCGGGACTTTCGGCAACAGCGAAAAACGATTTGCGGTCGGCGCCCTCGACACGCACAACGAGCACATACTTGCCGTTGAACTTGATGGCGCCTGAGTTGAGAGTGGCGTTGACGCCTATGCGTTCCTCGAAAAAAGGATTTGTAGCCATGTTGTAGTCATACTTCCAGAAAGGGGGAATCATGGCGGCTGTGATAACCGGATTCTTGTAGCGGCAATAGACGCCGTTCCCCTCGATGATCTCGTTTTTGGCTGTCACGAGGGCTTCATATTCTTTTTCGACAAATGCTTTGCGTTCTTCGAATGTCATCATCTCTGTCAGAAGTTATCAGTTTTGTGTATGGTGGTTTTTGAGAGAGCTTTCATTTTTAGTTGTAGGCCTTGAGGTCGCGCGCGAACAGCGTCTGCGGATCGCGGTAGAATGTCCTGAACGACTCTTCGGCCGGATGTCCCGGATAGGGAACATAGAAATGTTTTGGATTGACGCTGCGGCGTGCGTTGCGCCACACGGTCACGTAGGCCGGGCGGTATTTCCTGATGACCGGCAGCAGACACGACGTATACCAGTCGGTGACGACAAGGCTTTCGCATCCGGTTTCGGTCAGTGCCGCGATTTTCCCTTTGGCGCGCGCCGCAGCTGCGGCAGCTCCATAGGCGGTGTCGACGAGGGCGAGCCAGTTGTCACGTCCTTCTTCACCGTTGAAATGGTAAATGTCGGCGCCGAAAATGTCGACCATATCGTCGCCGGGATACCAGTTGAGATATTTGTCGGCTTCTCTGACGGCGTCGGGCGAATAAGCCCAGACAACATTGTCGAGACCATGGGCGTCGAAGGCTTCGCGGGTCATCTTCCAGAGCTGCCTGTAGGAGTCGGTAGTGGTGTTTTTGTCGCCCCACCAGAACCAGCCGCCCGACAT